>Ga0194043_1000188_pt1 | contig 31537 bp, 34 predicted proteins | sample JunL4415m_MetaG_FD_161274 | JGI IMG/M metagenome (GOLD analysis project Ga0194043, IMG submission 161274) | Anoxic zone freshwater microbial communities from boreal shield lake in IISD Experimental Lakes Area, Ontario, Canada - Jun2016-L442-15m | ecosystem: Environmental > Aquatic > Freshwater >...
ATGTGGTCGGTCGCCGATGCGCAGAAACTGCAAACGCGCGCACGCGAACAAGCCAAGCTCGCCGCCAGCATGCCCACGCCCCAACTTCGCCGAGCAGCCCTCTCGTTCACGGTATGCGGCGGCGGTGCCACCGGCGTTGAGGTGGTCGGTACCCTGGGCCAGCTGCTTCCCAAGCGTGCGGCCGAGGAAGGTCTGGACGCCGATGACCTCAACATCCATCTCGTCGAGGGGCGGCCCGAGATCCTCTACGACCTGCTGCCCGCGCAACGCGCGAAGGCTCGCGCCCGTCTCGAAAAGATGGGCGTAGAGGTGGTGACTGGATCGATGGTGGAGCGCGTCGACGAGCTGAGCCTTGTGCTGGCCGACGGGCGAGAGATCCCCGCAGCGACACTGGTGTGGTGCGGCGGCGCCAAGGCAGATCCGCATGCTGCAGGTTGGGGCTTCACGCTGGACAGCAGCGGGAGAATCCCGGTCGCCTCGGACAGCAAGGCTGAGGGCCTCAACGACGTATACGTGCTGGGCGACGTCGCGGCGTTCCGCCACCCCAAGGACAATCGCGTTCTGCCGATGCTCGCGCAGTTCGCAATCACCTCGGGCGAGCATGCATCCAAGAACATCTTGTCGGAAATTGACGGCGGGGCGACCACACCCTTCGTGCCGAACCAACACGGTGAGTTCGTGAGTGTTGGGCCGAGCTGGGGAGTGGGTTGGATGTTTGGGATCAACCTCTCCGGATTCCCGGCCATCTTCATGAAGCGGCTCACCTATGTCTTGTACTGGTGGCAGGTCGGCGGCCTCAAGCTCGCTTGGAGACGCGGCCGCGAACTGCTCGCGATGCAGCGATGAAGCCGCGTGTTCCCTGTCGCAGCCGCGGTGTACACTTCGCGCATGCCTGAAGCGTCGCTCTTGCGTGTGGTGGTCTTGGGGTCGGGCTCCGGTGGCAACGCCGTTGCTGTGACCGATGGCGCCACCACAATCCTGGTTGACTGCGGGTTCTCCGCCAAGGAGACAGCGCGGCGCATGGCGCTCGCGGGCCTGGACGCCGGACAGGTGAGTGCGGTGCTCGTCACGCACGAGCACTCGGACCACATCCGCGGAGTCGAGGTCTTTGCACGGCGACACGGCTGCGCTGTGTTTGCGACGCGCGGAACGCGCCGTGCGGCCGGGCTCGATGCACTCGCCGCCGATGTGTGCGGGTTGACCGCCGGCGAACCCGAGCGCATCGGCAGCTTCTCCGTGGTGCCATTTCGCGTCTCGCACGATGCCGCAGAGCCGGTCGGTTTCCGCTTTGAGACCGACGGCGGCGAGCGGTTTGGAATGGCCACCGACACGGGCGTGCTCACACCCGAGGCTGCCGAGGGATTGGCCGACGTCGACATCCTCGGGTTGGAGTGCAACCACGACCTCACCATGCTCGCCAACGGGCCCTATCCGCAGTTCCTCAAGACGCGCATTCGCTCCAATCAGGGCCACCTGTCCAACCCCGATGCCGCCGATGCGCTCGAACTGCTCGCAAGCGCGCGACTCAGGCGCCTCTTTGCACTCCACCGCTCCAGCACCAACAACTCAGCGACGATTGTGAAGCGCGCCCTGGTCGCTCGCGCCAAGGCGATCAGTCTGTCACTCCCCATCGACGTGGCGCGTCAGGACATACCGCTGGACTCATCGCCGCCGCAAGACGCCCTCTTTGCTGCCGAGCAGGACGCATCGTGAGCCCGCGACTGCGCGGACATCACCTGATCTGCCTGCAGTTCTATCGCGGTCAGGGCTACTCGGACTCATTCGTCACCAACCTCGATCGAGTCCAGAAATCGGCCGCCGAGACACCAGCGGTGATTGTTAGCGGCGGAGACGACGTGTGTGCCGCCTGCCCGGGGCTCGGCAGCGACGGCAACTGTCACGACCCCAACACCGGTGAGGCCGAAGCGTTGCGACTTGACGCGCTCGCGCTGCAGCTACTCGATGCCGCTATTGGTGAGACGCTCTCGCTATCTCAGGCGCGTGCACGACTCGCTGCCGACGCCGCCGCGTGCGATCGCTGGCGCACCGAGTCGTGCGGAAGCTGCCTATGGGAGAGCGTGTGCCAGGACGGGTGGCAGGCGCTGCTGCGGGGCTAGCCGAGCACGATTAAGCCGCGGCAACACTGCCCTAGTCGGCCACCTGAAACCCAGCGAGCACGTGTGAGAGAGCCCACTCCACGGCGTCGATGTCATCGATTCGCACGGCTCCGCCGTCCAGCGCCTCGGCCCAATAGCTCTCGGCAGCACCACCGACGAAGTCACGGCCCGGAATGTCACCCACGAGCACGAGCGGCTTGCCGGCATGCACGGCAACCAGCAGGTTGTCGACATTGCCGCGACCGAACGGCACCTCACACACGACGATGGCGTCGGCTCGCTTGGCCAGCTTTGCCGCGGTGATGCCGGCTTCTGAGTCCATGGGAGCAAACGGCGGAATCTGAGCGTACTCAACGCGCAGCGCCTCGGCCATGACCTGGTCGGCATCGCCGACGTTCAGAGCACCCGAGCTGACCTCCCAACCTTCGAGCACGAGCCGACGCATAAGCGGCGCCGCCACACCGGAGCCGCCAATCACCATGACCCGGCCGCGCGTCTCCCCCATCACGGCCGCCTCGCGCAGCACCGGCGTCACGCTGACGGCACCGGTCACGACGTCGGTCCCGACCACCGCGCGTACACCAAATACGTCGCGAAGCGCGTCGGCGGTGATGACACGCTCAGGCGACTCCGCCATGCCAAGGCGACCGGAGTCGACGATGGCGATGCGGTCCGAGTAGCGCGCAGCGAGATCCAGGTCGTGGAAGACCGCGAGCACGGCCATACCCTCGTCGGCGAGTGAGCGCGTGAGGTCGAGCACCTGCATGCGGTGGTTCAGGTCGAGATGGCTTGTCGGCTCGTCGAGCAAAAGCACGCGCGGCTCCTGGGCGAGCGCCTGCGCCAGCGCAAGACGCTGCAGGTCGCCTCCGGAGAGCTGATCGGCGGGCTTGTCGGCGAGACGGAGCGTGTCGGTAAGCATCATCGCGCGCTGAACCACGTCGCGGTCGTGGTCGCTCGGCGCCGAGAAGCGTGCGATGTGCGGATGGCGTCCCATCGCGACGAAGTCCCGAGCCGACACCGAGAACGCGCCGCTCACCTGCTGCGTCAGCACCGCCACGATCCGAGCGCGTTCGAGCGGCGGCAATGTCCGAACACCGCGGCCGGCTAGCACGATCTCGCCTCCGAGCAGCTCGGCGTCGCCAGTCACGGCCCGCAACAACGTGGACTTCCCCGCCCCGTTGGGCCCCACGAGGCCGACCACCTCGCCAGCGCGGACGGAGAGGTCGGCGCCTCGTACCACGAGGGAACCTGAATAGCCCACATCGGCTCCACGGTATTCAAGGAGCGCTACAGCCGAAGCGGGTGTCGCATCCCGTAGCGAAGACTCCGCAGCCGCGGCGCTCTCCCGCGGCGAGGACCCTGAGCGAAGGGATGCGTCACCCGCCCTACCTAGACTGTCTCTCATCGGGACCTCTCCCCCCTGACGAGGAGCCATATGAAGAACGGTCCGCCCAGGACTGCGGTCACGATTCCCACCGGAATCTCTATCGGCGCGATGATCGTGCGCGCGATGAGATCGGCGAGTACTAGAACGATTGCGCCTGTTAGGAGCGATGCGGGCAGCAGGCGTCGGTGGTCCGGGCCCAGCACGATGCGCACCATGTGCGGCACCATCAGGCCGACGAAGCCGATCAGCCCAGCGACCGCTACTGCGGCTGCCGTGAGCAGCGACGCGGCAGCCAGCATCACCAGCTTGAATCGCTCGACCGACAGGCCCAAGTGCCCGGCGCGTTCGTCACCCAAAAGCATCAGGTCGAGCTCGCGTGTGGACAGCAATGGCACGAGCACACCGAGCACAAACATCGGCGCAATCATGATGACGTAGCCCCAGGTAGCCGCCGAGAACCCGCCCATCATCCAGTACACGATTGCCGCCATCTGCTCGCGCGCGAGCACCATGACAAACGACGTCACGGCAGCCAGAGTGTAGGACAGCGCGACGCCAGCCAGCAGTAGCGACGTCGGGTCGAGTCGGCCGCGAACATTGGCGAGGCGTACCACTAGCAGCATCGTCAGCATCGCGCCAGCGAAGGCGGCGACTGGCACCGCACCGAATCTCAACGCCGTCGCGCCGGCTGTCAGCACGAGCGCGATCATCGCCCCGAGTCCCGCGCCGCTGGAGATGCCCAGGATGTAGGGGTCGGCAAGCGGGTTTCTGAAGAGCGCCTGGTAGAGCGTTCCTGCGCCTGCGAGTGATGCCCCGACGAGCGCGGCGAGCAGGACGCGCGGCAGTCGCACATCGATGACGACGGTGCCGGCTAGCCCGGTGGGAAGCCCTCGAACGCCTCGCCCGATCGCCGCGATGACTTCCGAGAGCGGAAGCGGGACGGCCCCAAAGGCAGTGCCAGACACGATCGCAACCAAGAGCCCGAGCGTCAGCAGGAACATCACTACAGCTGGGCGCATCTGTCGGCGGGCATGACTCACGCGCGCGCTACTTCGCCGCGAAGGCGTCGGGGTGGAGGCCCTCGGCAATCTGCTTGAGGCCCTGGACGAAGCGAGGACCAGGGCGCGACACGAGGTTGTCATCGAGGATGACGATGCGATCGTTCTTGACGGCAGCGAGCTTGCTGAAGCCGGCTCGGCTCTTGAGCGCGTTCGGATCGCTCATCGAGCCTTTGGTCGCCAGGTAGACCTGCGGGTCTGCCGCGATGAGCTGCTCGGATGAGTAGGCGACGTAGCCTGGCTGTGTCACGACGTTGGTACCGCCGGCAAGCGCGACGAGCTCGTCGATGAGCGTGCCCTTTCCGACCGTGAAGAGCGGATTCTGCCCAATCTCGACAAACGCGGTCACCGGCGCTGCCGTCGAGACGGCCGATCGCACCGCCGCGACATCGGCCTTCATCCCGGCGATGAGCTTGTCGGCGGGCGCGGTGGCGCCGGTTACTTTGCCGACGCGCTCGATGTCGGCGTAGACGCCAGCGATGTTCTGCGGGTCGATGACCACAACCGTTGCGCCGAGAGCCTGAAGCTTGGCGACCATCTCGGCCTGCACGCCTGAGGTGGCAAGCACCAGGTCCGGCTTGGCCGCGGCGATGGCCTCGAGATTGGGACTGGCGAAGTCGCCTACCTTGGCGATGCTCGTGACCTCTGCGGGATAGTCGTCATAGGTCGTGACGCCAACCACCTTGTCGCCCAAGCCAAGCGCAAAAGCGATCTCGGTGTTGGCAGGTGCGAGCGAAACGATGCGCTGCGGCTCGGACTTCATGGTGACGGTACGACTCGCGTCGTCGGTGATGGTGACCGGAAACGCAGCGGCTGCGCTGCCTGAGGTACTGGCGGGTTTCTCGGCAGTGGTCGAACCGCAGCCAGTAAGCGTCAGGCTGAGCAGCGCGATGCCCAGCGCAAGGGCGACGGCGGCGGCGCGGAGGGCGGCCGAACGGAGCGAGCGTGTCGAGCGGGCCGGGCGTGAGTGCGTGATGCGGGTCATGCGTCCTCCTAGGGTGGGGTCGGTTGACGCCTCCCGTACACGCAAAAAGCCCGCTACTCCGAATGCAAATCCGGTGAGCGGGCCTCCAGGGTGAAGCGGAGCGGTTCGGGGAGTCGGCCCTCCGTGAGAGGGCGAGCCGATTCCGCGAGCCGGCCTTTGTCCTCGAAGGCCGCGTCGCGCATCATCCGGCAGGTCTCCTGACTTCAGCGGCCGACGTGCGGCTGCTTCACAGTGGCGGGCACCGTCTCGGATTCGCACCGAGTTCCCTATTCTCCCGCAGACTTCGCGGGCACCGAATGACGCCTATTCGATTGTCAGTGAGCCAAAGTGTAGCGAAGGCCGCCGAGCACTGCCACCCGTAAGCCGGCTAGAACAGTTCGCCGATCGCCTCGCTTGCCGTAGCCGCAGCGTGGTCGGCCAAGAAGTCGTCGACGGTGAGGTAGATCGTCGGCTCCATGGGCCAGCCGAGAAGGCCCAGCGCCTCGAGCACGGCATCGAGCAAGATGCGATGCTTCACGAACAGCGCGAGCATCTGCGTGTCGAGAGTCCCATCAGTCGCCCGAAGCGAGCGCCGCGCGTCTGGCGTGTGCACAGCGATGTCCGTGCACTCGTGGCCGCGTCCCACAAATTCGACACCGAAGACGCCATCAGAGGTCTCAAAGACCCGCCGATACGAGCGCCCGGTGTCCTCATAACGATCGGCGCGGGTCAGCATGTCGAGCACTTCACCGGTGCGAAACGGGACCGACGGCAGCTCGGCGAGCACCTCGCGCAAGTTGGCGAGTAGTAGGAGCTCAGGATCGTCGATAGTGCCTCTGAGCAGGACGAAGGCGATGGTTGCCTCGGATTGGGAGTCAGCGACAAGCAGGCTTCTGACGAGCTGCGCATCGGCGTCAGATCCTTCGAGGACGCGCATCGCTCGCCGTGTATCGGCCATGAGTTCTCGCCCTGCCCTTTGCTGGGGACCCTAGGCTTGGAACCTACCCACTCGCGTGTCGGAAGTCACCAGCGAAAACCCTCGGGCGCCTAGGATTCCTCGGCAGGTAGCGGCATGGACGGCGCAGCAATCTGGGGGCCGATATAGCGGCTCACGAGCCAGGAAAGCAGTAGCGTGATCGCGAGAACCGACAAGACGATTCCAAAGAACGGGCCCTTGATCTCGAAACCGGAGTTGAGCACGGGGCTGTCGGGATGCAGGGCGCGCTTGGCCGGGTCGAGAAAAATGTCGCTCAGGAGCACGACACCGATGGCGACAAAGATGACGTCCGCGATCGCTTTGTGCGTGCGGTTCTCAAGGACAAGCCAGTCGAGCAGAAGCAGGATCGCCACGCAGAGCAGGATGATCATCTGCGCCACGAGGCGAGGATCCTGCATCACCGAGGAGAGTGGCGACTCCTTGGAGCCCGTGAAGTCCCACGTGTTGAGCGCTGCCATGAGGCCGAGCACGCTGTTGAGGAGCCAGAGCGGTGCCGCGATGGAGCGCAGCCCGACCTCCCAAGCGTAGACCCCGTCACGCCGAGTAGCGAGATAGGCTACGGCCACAATTCCCATCAAGACGAACAGCATCAGGTCGACCCAGGTCGACGCGCCATGGAACAGCGGCAGCTTGACCTTGTCGCCAAGCCCCTTGACCGCGGGGATGGTGTAGAGCAGGTAGGCGACCACTGCTGACAGGACCACAACCGCCGCAGCAACAACTCCGACGGTGACCGAGGAGGGTTTCGTGTTCATCGGCAAATCTCCAAGCATGTGTTCGCGGAAAGGGCACGCGCTAGTCTAGCAGCACAAGAGTATCCCGCCGAGGCGGCTCGGCAGAGGATACGCAAGCGTTTTGCTACGATGAAACTCGATTCCACCGCGTGAATTCGCAGGCGCCTACGAAGGGCATCCTCATGGACGACATCGACCGCACACTGCTGTCAACGCTACAAGACGACGCGCGTTGCTCCTACGCGGAACTCGGGCGCCAGGTAGGGCTCTCGGCACCTGCCGTGGCCGAACGCGTTCGTCGTCTTGAGACGAGCGGAGTCGTAACCGGCTACCATGCCGCCATCGATCTGAAAAAGGCTGGCTACGGCATCGTGGGATTCGTTCGTCTGTCATCCCCCCAGGAGCTCGCGCATCAACTCGAGCGGCTCGCCGTCGAGACTCCTGAAGTGCTTGAGTTCCACCGCGTAACCGGAACCGAGGGGTTTGTGATGAAGGTGGGAGTCACTTCAATCGAGCACCTCGAACGCATCGTGGTGAAGTTCCTGCCGTACGGACAGACCACCACGTCGATCGTGCTCTCGTCGCCGGTGACTTGGCGCAAGGTGGAGTTCGGGGGCTAAAGCCTGCCGTCGGTCCATCACGTAGGCGCGGCACGCCTACGTCGCCAGCGCACAATCGCCCACACTGCAAGCGCAATCCCGACGACAACCACCAAGAACGTCAGCACTGGCAGCACAAACGCCATCACCGTGATGCCTGCCGCGCCAACGTCCTCGGCTGTGGAGACGACCGGCGCTCCAGCTCCGCCGCTCACGGCGTTGATAACCGGCCGTGCCGAGGCTTTGACGGCATGCACGCCGCCCGCGATAAGCACGCCCGCCGCGAGCAGGAGCCACGGCTCGATGCGCCCATCACCGGAGGCCGAAATCGCCACGAGTCCACCTGCAGCCGGACGGACGAATGTCTGGATGACATCGTTGACGTGATCGACTGCCGGGACCTTGTCGGCGACGAGTTCGACCAGCAGCAGAACCCCCACGAGCGCGATGAACCACCACGAGCCGAGAAGATCGAAGGGCTGCCGAAGAGTCACCCAACCGAAACGCTCGGCGAGGGCCACGGCGAGCAGGGGGATGTAGGCGTTGACGCCAGCGGGAGCAGCGAGGGTGATTCCGGTGAGGATGTTCACGCGGCCTCCAGGGGGAATCGGGCGGGCGCTCGGCGCGGCAGCGGCTGGCGCAACCTGCTCCGTATTCTACCTGCTCAGCGACCTCTCGTCGCAGCGCTTCCTCGCGCGCGACGTCCGCGCATGGTCGCTACGCCCGCCCGCACTTCCAGTCCGCGAGTGCGCGCGCCGCAGCGTCAACCGTCAACTCGGGTGCGGGCGCGCCGGGGTCCAGGGCCCGAAGCCGCGCGAACATCTCGGCAAGTAATGGCGGGCGAATGTTGCCGCCAGCGAGCACGTCGGGATGCGCAAAGACCTCGGCCGGCGTGCCCTCGAGCACGATCGCTCCGCCGCTCGCGAGCACGTAGCAGTAGTCGGCGAACTCGGGCACGGTGTCGATGTCATGTGTGGACATGATCACGGTGCCGCCCTGCTCGGCGTGCTCGCAAATCAGCGCGATCAGCTCGCCGCGTGAGGCCGGGTCGAGGCCCTCGAACGGCTCGTCGAGCACCAGCAGCTCGGGGTCCATCACCAGCGCGCCTGCCAGCGCCACCTTTCGCTTCTCCCCACCGGACAGGTTGTGCGGGACGCGCGCCGACAGATGCTCGATACCCAGCCTCGCCAGTACCGCCGAGACCCGCTCGCGCACCTGGGGCTCGGGCATGCCGTACTGCCTCGGCGAGAAGGCGACATCGTCGAGCACGCTCGGAGCCAGAATCTGCTCGTCGACGTTTTGGAGCACCACACCGATGCGCTTTCGCACGTCCTTCCAATGCCGCGCCGGATCCACGCCAAAGACTTCGACGATACCTTCTTCACTACGCAACAGGCCCAGCAGGTGAAACAACATCGTGGTCTTGCCTGAGCCATTAGGGCCGAGCACGGCGACGCGCTGACCTTTACGAGCGACGACATCCAGACCGCACAGCGCGACCTCGGTGCCGTCCTCGTAGCGGTGCTTGACGCAGCTGACCCGCACGACCTCGTCGGGCGAGGATGCAGGATGGGAGTGCGAATGCGAGTGAGCGTGGACGCCGATGCTGTCGCTCATACCGGTTCCTTTCGAAAGACGCGCCAAGCTAGGGCGACTACAAGCAGCACCATCGCCACTAGCGGTGGAATCCACGCATACGGATTGAGGCCGGGCCACCAAATCCGCCACGCGACCGCCATCACGCCGATCGCTGCACCCACAATCGCCACGCCGCGGTCTATCCACGCCGAGACGGACGGTTGCGGGGTCACGACAAGGCGTCCGTCGTAGCCGCGCAGGTACATGACGTCGTGGGTGCGCTGCGACAGATCGATGGAGTAGAGCAGCACGCCGCCCAACGACCGCGTGATGGTCGCCGCCGAGCGAATTGGGTTCGCGCCAATCAGCCCAGCACGAAGCCTGACCGCCGTCAGCGTGTGTGAAAACTTCTCGAGCAGCAGAAAGAGCGAGCGGTAGGTCATGAGCAGCGCGTCCCCGATGACCGCAGGTAGCACTCGCTGAATCGGCGCAAAAACCTGCGGATACGGTGTAGTGAACATCAGTAGCACGGCAACCAGTGCCGCAGTGATCGCCTTCAGGATGATCAGTGAGGCGGAGAGCAGATCCGTGGCGACCGCGAAGGAGTAGATCGCGCCGAAGATACCCGGGTACAGCGCCAGAAGGAGCATCGGGCGCCACGGGAGCCGCAGTGCGACGATCACGGCGACCAGGGTCAGCGCAATTCCCCCGACCACCAACACGTTCGCACTGGCCACAACCCCCGTCAGCACCAGAGCGAACGCGAGGAGCTTGGCCCCCGGAACCGCCCGATGAAGCACCGAGGTGCCTCGCGTCGCCGATGCATCAACCCGAGCAATATCCACTACGTGTGCGTCCCCTCGTCGCCCAGAGGCGCGCGCACCGGCTCTGCCGAGGCCCCCTCAAAGACCAGCCCCGGTCTAACGCGAGCGACAAACCCCACAATCAGGGCAGTAATGAGGGCCTCAATGAGCCAGCCCACCGATCCGAGCAGATAGACCATGATCGCAAACCTGGCCACCGGGAGCTTCGGCGCTGGCTGCTCCGCTTGGGGGGCGACTATCACATTAGTGACCACCCCGCCTCCAAACGGATTGGCAAAGCTCAAGGTAGCCGGGTTGAACGCTCCAGACTCACGTGTGGCGGCAGGGCTGCCACCGAGCGCCACAATTCCCACCAGCAGCGTGGTCGACACGATCAGCGCGAGGACGGTCGCCCCCGCCGCCGAGACGGCTGGCCGACGCCGGCCGAACACCCTCGCAAACTGCCCAAAGAGGAACCAGCCCACAACCATCTCGGCCACGATGACCAGAGTGTTGAGGCCAATGACGGTCACGCCTCCGTGGCCAACCAGCGCGAGCATCACATTCACGATGAGCGCCGTGATGATGGAGAGCCATGGACCCAAGAGGATGCCCGCGAGCACCGTCAGGTTGATGTGGTACGCGATCGGGATGATCTCGCTCGACATCCCCACCAGCATGAGCGCCGCCATCGCACCAACAAGAGGGATGCGACGACGTAGGTCATGGTTGGAGGCTCGGCGAACAGCCAGCGCCGTTAGGGCACCTGCCGCAATCCAACCCACCGCAATCAGCCACAGCGGTAAGACGCCGTCGGGGATGTGGATGTGGGACACCTCTAGCCCTCCCCGCCAGTGACGCAGTCGGGGCACAGGCCGTAGAGCGTGACGTCGTGCCCAGTGACCACGAAACCGCTTGCAGTCTCGACGGTGCCGACGACGGCCGTGAGCGGGCAATCGGCAGGCTCAATGCGACCGCAAGAAGTACAGATGAGGTGATGGTGATGGTGATCGCCGGCACTGCATCGCGCGAAGAGCGCGCTGCCGCTTCGTTCGCCGACCCGCTCGAGCCACCCGGACTCCTCCAGCGCCGCGACAGCCCGGTAGACGGTTGCGACTCCCACGGTCGCATCGCACCGACGGGCCGCGACGGCGAGATCATCGACGGTGAAAGCGCCGCCCATCTGCTCGGCGGCATCAACGATGGTCACGCGTTGCGCGGTCATGCGTCCCGAGCCAAACGCGTGGGAACCCTCTTGAGCGGAAGCAACCATGGGCACACTCCGATAATGAGAACCATTATCACAACCGCTGGAGTATACCCGAAACGTCAGGCGAGACTCTGCTCCCCAGCAATCGCCGCCAGGAACACGTCGGCGTAGCGCTCGAGCTTGGCCGCACCCACTCCGTGGCAATCGAGAAACTCATCGCGAGTCGACGGCCTTCGTGCGGCCATGTCGGCAAGCGAGCGATCTGCGAACACGACGTAGGCGGGGACGCCCTGCTCGGCGGCGAGCTTTCGTCGGAGCTCGCGGAGGCGGTCGAACAGCGGCTCATCGACTTCCATACCGTCAACTGCGGCGGGGCGCGACGCGCTCCTTCCGGCCTTGGGCGCCTTGGCCCGAGCGCGCGCAAACCGCAGCTCGACATCACCCTGCAGCACTGGGCGAGCCGTGTCGGTCAACTTGAGCGCCGAGAAGGCCGCGATATCCTGCCGCAGGTAGCCGTGATGAATGAGCTGGCGAATGACGGCGGTCCACTCGTCTGCCGAAGAGTCGGCGCCGACGCCAAAGACCGTCAGCTGGTCGTGGTCCCACTGAGAAACCTTCTCGGTCGCGTGTCCGCGCAGCACGTCGATGACGTGCCCGATGCCGAAGCGCTGGCCTGTGCGATATACCGCCGAGAGCGCCTTCTGCGCATCGACCGTGGCGTCGTAGAGCTGCGGCGGGTCGAGGCAGACGTCGCAGTTGCCGCAATCCTTCTCGGACGGCTCCCCAAAGTAGCCGAGAAGAACGCGGCGGCGGCACGTGGTCGCCTCGGAGAAGCCGATCATGGCATTGAGCTTGTGGAGTTCGATGCGGACCTGCTCGGCGGCGCTGCCGCTCTCGATGAGCATGCGCGCAGTGACGACGTCTTGGAGGCCGTAGAGGCAAAGTGCTTCGGCGGGCAGTCCGTCTCGGCCAGCGCGGCCCGTTTCCTGATAGTAGCCCTCGATGTTCTTGGGCATGTCGTAGTGGACGACAAAGCGCACGTCGGGCTTGTCGATGCCCATTCCGAAGGCAACCGTGGCCACAACCACGCGCACCTCGTCGCGCAGGAAGGCGTCCTGCACGCGAGTGCGCTCGAGCGCGGGCAGCCCGGCCTGATACGGCGCGGCGGCAACGCCATTCGCGCGCAAGCGAGCGGCGACCTGCTGGACGCGCTTGCGGCTCAAGGCGTAGACGATCCCGGAGTCGCCGGGGCGCTCGGCGATGAAGCGCTCGAGCTGCTGGGGGGCGGAGCGCTTCTCGGCAACGGTGTAGCGGATGTTGGGGCGGTCAAAGCCTGCAACGAAGATCGGCGCGTCTCCCAGATGGAGGCGCTCGCGAACGTCCTCGCGCGTCTGGTCGTCGGCCGTGGCGGTCAGCGCAATGAACGGAATCCCTTGGAAGAGCTGAGGCAGCCTGCCCAACCCGACGTAGTCCGGCCTGAAATCATGTCCCCACTGGCTGACGCAGTGCGCCTCGTCGACGGCGAACAGCGCAATCTTCACTGTGCGCAGCAGGTCAAGGAACCCGTCGAGCATCAGGCGCTCGGGGGCGACATAGAGCAGATCGAGTTCGCCCGCTTTCAGCGCCGCGACAACGCTCGACGACTCAGTCCCAGACTGCGACGAGTTCAGGTATGCCGCAGCTACGCCATTCGCGCGCAGCGCGTCGACCTGGTCCTTCATCAGCGAGATGAGCGGCGAGACAACAATCGCAGTCCCCTCGCGAAGGAGTGCCGGGACCTGAAAGCAGAGCGACTTGCCGCCGCCAGTGGGCATGAGCACGAATGCACTGCCGCCGGCGATGATGTGATCGATGATCTCGCGCTGATGCGAGCGGAACTCCGAGTAGCCAAAGACCGAAGAGAGGATCTGGACTGGCGGATCGGCGGCGGTAGCGCGAGCGGACATCTGGCTCTCCTCTCGGCTAGTGTAGATTACATTGTATCGACATCGTATCACCATAGGTATATCATAGTGGTACCATCACCGCCAGAGGCCAAGGAGGCGTCATGATCAAGAAACTTGTGCGCCACGGCAACAGCCGAGCGCTCGTGATCGACAGGCCGATCCTCGAACTCATCGGAGCCAACGAGAACTCCGAGTTCACCATCACCACAAACGGCAAGTCGCTCACCATCACCCCCGTCGGATCTGCCGAGGAGGAGCGACGCCTAGCCTTTGAGTATGCGCTCGAAGAGGCCAACCGCGACTGGAGCGGCGCGTTGAAGCGCCTTGCCGAGTAGACCGATGGACCCACTCTTCCTTACCTACGACGAGGTCGTAGCCATCAATGAGGACCAGGTGCGCCGCTACGGTGGGCTGTCAGGCGTGCGGGACGAGGGCTTGCTCCTCTCGGCACTCGCAATGCCACAAGCCGGATTCGGCGATCAGTACGCCCACGCCGACCTCTATGAAATGGCAGCGGCATACCTGTTCCATTTGGTGAAGAACCACGCATTCGTGGATGGCAACAAGCGCGTTGGTGCAGTCGCAGCCCGGATATTCCTTGCGCTCAACGGCATCGCAATCAGCATCCCCGAAGACGCACTCTACGACCTGGTCATCGCAACGGCCGAAAGCCGCGCTACCAAGGCCGAAATCGCGGCAGCTTTCAGGAGCGCGCTCACCGAACCTTAGCCGGCAGGGACCCCCGAATCCGCAGGTCCTTTCGGCACATCATGGGCAACCGCCTGCCGCATGCTCCGCTTAACCCCTTTGTACGACGTGAACGACGCTAGTCCGAAGAAGAACAGCAGAGCGATTATCTCGATGGCCAAGAGCACCGTCAGAGAGTTGCCAAACCGCCGAACAATCTCGTCAAAGCGATAGACGCTCACGGATTCGTTGACGACCGCGTAGATGTACCAGCTATCCCACGCGATCCATTCGATGATCATGATGCCCGCCAAAATAGCCGAGGCTCTGAACCACTTCGCCGAGACTCCCGCCCAGCGCCGAGAGACGAACGCGACCACAAGCACGAAGACCGGCACCAAGTCGAACAGCGGAAACACCAATCCGGCAACAACCAGCGCAATCAGCTCAAGCACCACCGCAACGGGCAGCGCCAAGCCGAGGAACAGCGGGGCCCATGTAGGCGGCTGCCTTCTCTCACGCGAAGCACTGCGACCGGCCTCAAGTGCGTGATTCTCGACCATGATTCCCCCCGGGAGTCGGCTCGGTCCATCGTGGGTTGCAGAGCGTATCCAGCGCCCGGTCAGGCCAAAGTCAGTTCAGTTCTACTTCTCGGAATCACCGTCGATTTCCTTCAATGCCGCGACCCCAAGGACCACTTGGGCGTTTCGACTCAGGCCGGCTCGGCAGACAAACCACTGAGGGCCGCCAGTGGCGGCCCTCAGGATTCGTCGATTCGGTTGTCAGTCTGCGAGCCCAGCCGCGGACTAGAAAGCTCGTCTCCAGTAGACCTAGCGATCCCTTGCCGACATCGGCGCCAGCACCGGCATGGTCGACAGAGCCAGCTCGAAGGCTTCCTGGTCGCGGCGAGCCATCCAGAACAGCATCGCTGCCGTCATCATCGGACCGATGAGCGCCAAGGTCATGACCGCCCACACGCCCAGCTCGAACTGATAGATGACGCCCCAAGCGACGACTGCGAAGGAAGCGAGGACCAGCAGAGCAGAGGCGGCACGCTCGAAGTACCAGCCGATGGCGAGGGTTGCGGCGACAGCGACGAGCGGGAAGAAGGCACCCAGCATCGCGAAGGCCATACCGTCCTGACGGAACGAGTACATTCCGGCGAAGATGGCGACGGCCCAGAAGGCGCCTCCGACGATCACAAACGCACGTGCAATTCCGCGCTCCAAGGAAATGCGCTCCAGCGAAACGGTCTTCGGTGCAGCACTCGCAAGATGTGAATCCCGCTTGCGCGCCCCGAGCACGTCAAATGTAGCAAGGCCGAAAAGGACTGGGATAGCGACGACGACAGCCACCGTTCCAACAAGTCCTCCGATAATGAGCACAGCCACTAGGATGATTGACATCGCCCTCTCCTTCCACGCGATCGGCATTCGTTTGTTCTTTGACCCAACGAGAGTATCTCCCTGGAAAAGGGGCAACAGGTTCACCGGGGATTACGGTCTTGTTAGGGTCTTGTGAGCAAACTGAGCCACCGTCTCTACGGTGTTGTGCTCGAATCCGTTGAGTTCGCCGGCGACCCCGCGTGGCAGTAGCTGCAGAAGGAAAGGCTGTGGCATTTCTCGCAGCTTGAGGTGCCGTGGCTCTGGACGAATGTCGAGTGAAGATTTCTCCAACCCGAGTCGTGCCCCACATGACACTTCTTGCAGAAGTTGATCTTGTGGCACGTATAGCAGGTTCTGGTGTCGGCTCGCGCCGCATCAGGATGATTGGTCTTCCACTTGTCGGCCGGAAGGTGCGACGGCGGCTTGATTGCGTGACAAGTGTCGCAAAACTTCAGCCCAAAGTCGTGGCACTGGAAGCAGTTGTCCGTGCCGACAGTAAGCGCCTCGGCTCCGTGGGTTTGCAGCCAGTCGGCTCGCTCGTGAAGGGGGGTCCACGGAAGTACCCGGCCGCCGTGGCATCCCTTGCAATCCGCCGGCGCGATGATCTGAGACAGGTAGGACGGCTCATGTCGGAAAGCACTATCGCCCGTGTGACACGTCGTGCAGTCGACTTCGAAATCGGTCGGGGTCATCGGCGACCCAGGGGTCAGACCGCTGAACTCAGAATGGCATTTCTTGCAAAAGCCAACGTCAACCCACCTGGTCATGACGACATTGCCTCGTAGCGTCAGATCGACGCGCTGGTGACAATCGTGGCAAACGAGCCCCGGCAACAGCTCGCTCTTCAGATGGATCCGATGAAGAACGATTGGCGAGCCGAGCTCGTCACCGTGACAGGCAACGCACTCCGACTTCGACACGTTGGCTGAGTTGAGATGCAACCGAGCGAGTTCCACCCTGTCCTTGACCGGATCGATTGGAGCCAATCTGAACCTTGCTTTGTAGGCAGCTGTAGCCCAGGTTGACGCCGAGCTGCGCTCGGGAGTGCTCGTGAGAAGCGCCGTGAGTATCAGCGCATTGAGCAGGACCGAAGCCAGAATCAGCTTGATCAGTGACTTGTTGAAATCGAAGTCCCTCTTCGTGTCCTCGGGTCTCTGGTCACTCACGACTACTTCACCCACCCGATGTAGGTGAGGGTGAGAATCGCGACAACCGTGGCTGCGGCAAGCAAGAGAGCAAGGATTCGCCTGCGCGGGTCGCGCGACGGGTTGCGATCAAGAAAGGGCCACGCGCCGAGTAGCACCAGCAAGAACGCTGGCGTGAGAGCGCCGACGAACGGCGGCACCAAGCGGACGTACTCGTAGAGAAACAAGAAGTACCACGCGGGCTTTGCGCCCCCGGGCATCACCACGGGATTGGCTCGGACCCCCAAGGCGGTCGGCAAGAAGATGCACAGAACCGTGTACAGGCACAGCAAGAGGACCGCCGCCGTGCACTCGACAATGAAATGATCGGGAAATCGCTGCTTGTCCTGGCGCAACTTGGGGTCGCGCTCGTCGCGGCTGCTGCGTGGCACCGTCATCACAGCGGCCCCGAGATACCCTGCTTGCGCACCATCCAGAAGTGCACGGAAAGCAGGATAACGAGCGCGGCAGGCAGCATCATGATGTGGCCCGAGTAGAACCGAGACAGAGCCGAGGGGCCGATCGCATCGCCACCCACGATGAAGCGTGCTATCCAATCGCCCACGACGGGAGTCTTCTCGATGAAAGCGATTGCTCCTGCGGTGCCCCAGTACGCCTGTTGGTCCCAGGGAAGCAGCGAGCCGGTCAAGCCGAACGCCATCGTGATGACGAAAAGGAATACTCCGGCAACCCAATTCATCTCGCGGGGGTGTTTGTACGACGCGGTCACGTAGACGCGGAGCATGTGGATGATGATGAAGACCACCATCAGCCGAGCACCCCACGCGTGTACAGAGCGGATGAACCAGCCGTACTTCACGTAGTTCGAGATATAGAAGATGCTCGCGTAGGCGCGCTCGGGTGTCGGCTGGTAGTAAAACGCAAGGACGATGCCGGACAGGGCCTGCATGATGGCCGTGAAGAAGGTGAGGCCGCCAAAGCAGAACCAGAATCTACGTGCGTGCGCTGGGACAGTCCTAGCGGATTCACGAGTGCCCATCCAGCCATTCGCCTCGGCTGGCTCGGGCAACGAAGCCGTGGCCTGTTTCGCGGCCTCTTGCATCTCCCCCGCTCCCTACGCCCGGAATCCAGAAACTACTACTTCGCCGTTCACGATCTGAGATACAGCGGAAATCATGTTGCGCGGTGCGGGACCGCGAAGCCGCACTCCCTTGACTGTGAAAACGCTCTTGTGGCACGGACAGTCAAACTCGACTGTCTCTGGGTTGAAGATGAGCTGGCAGCCAACGTGAGGGCATGCCGCATCAAACACATGCACTTCGGTGCCCGAGGCCTTCACCACGAATATCTTGTCCTCTCCGTAATCGGTGAGATGCGGCTTGTTGACCTCGAGATCAGAGACCCTAGCGACAGCGATCTTGCCGGCGTTCTTCTTGCCATCGACAGAACGGGCCGGCGGTATCATGGCCTGAATCACCGTCGCACCGATAAAGATCGCCGACGCGCCAAGCGAGGCTCCGGCGGCCCACACAAGGAAGTTGCGGCGCTCCATGGGCGCAGAAGCCGGATCCGGTCGACGTGTGTCATCTTGATCGGTGGTTTCAACGGAGTCCGACATCGCATGCCTCCGAATCGCTCGTCGCTGGGCATCTGCTCGCAGACACGGCCACACCCGCAAGTACAATCAAATGTACTCTCGCCATACTGGGGTTTCGTGAGCGAATCATTAGGATCGTGTTAGCAACCGCTCAGGCTCATGCTGCGCTACGCGATTGCGAGCCGAAATCCGAAGGTCGTTCCCTCCCCGGGGGTCGACTCAACCTGGATGCTGGAATCGTGAACCTCAACAATTTCTTTGGCGATCGCCAGACCGAGTCCCGTGCCGCGGCTGCCCGCGCGAGCCTCATCTGCGCGGAAGAAACGATCAAAGACACGAGACAGTTGCTCTGGCTCGATGCCTGAGCCCTCATCGGCGACTTCGAGCAGCGCCTCGTTGCGGTCGCGCCGAGCGCGGAGGTGCACCGTCGAGCCCGGGGGCGAGTGCTTGAGCGCGTTGTCGACAAATCCCAAGAGCACCTGCACGATCCGATCCCGGTCCGCCAGCACCTCCATGTCACCGTCAGCCAGCTCCACGACCAGCTGCACATCGTCCCTCTCGGCGAGGCCGCGCATGACGCTGACCACGTCGTCAAAGAGCGTCGCGACGGATTCGGGGGCGAGCACGGGGCGCAAACTGCCAGCCTCGAGCTTCGCAAGCGTGAGCATGTCGGCGACCAGTCGGCTCAAGCGATCTGCTTCGACTTGCATGGTGTGCAGAAAGTCGTCGCGCACCTGTGGATCGTTCTTGGCACCGTCGTTGAGCAGCTCCAGAATCCCCTTCAGCGCGGCAATCGGCGTGCGCATCTCATGGCTCGCGTCGGCAACGAACTGCCGCTGCGCGTCTTCGACGCGATGCCGCTCGGTGACATCGGCGAGCAGGAGCACGGCGCCCTCGGCTTCTCCGCCCAGAGCGAGCAGCGGTGTGCAATGCAGCTGCACTGTGAGTTCGCCCAGAGATACCGTCGCCGCAGCATCTTCTCCTGCAAGACCCTCATTCACGACGTCGAGGACCGCGGAGTCCGAAATGATCTCTCCCGCAAGCACCCCCACGATCTCGCCCGTCAACGGACCGAGCAGACGCATCGCCCCGGGGTTGATGACCCGAACCGTTCCCGCCGAGTCAAACGCGACCACGCCTTCCGCCATAGACTCCACGACCGCCGTGATCTCGCGCTCACGCTCCTGAATTGCCGAGAACGCCTCCCCGAGCTTGGCCGCCATCAAGTTGTACGACACCGCAAGGTCGTAGATCTCGTCGGGTGCTACGCCGGTTGGGAGACGCTGCTCAAAGTCGCCGTCGGCGATGGCCACGGCCGCCTTGGACATCGCGCGCACTCGTCTGCTGATCAGTTCCGAGAATCCGAATCCCATCAGGCCCGCAACAACAAGCGAGATCCAGAATGTGATCCAGAGACGCCCGCGGACCGCGTCGAGAATCGCAAGCGCGCTGGCGACTGAGCTCGCGGTTACTACGACTCCTTCTCGGCTGCCTTTGGGACCGTGGATTACCTTGGAAGCTACGACCCAGCCTCCCGGCTTGAGGTCCATGCTCGCGAAGGGGGGGTCATCTGCGAGACCTGCGATTCGCGCGGCCTCAAGAGTCGCGGCGTTGGGGGCAGTGTCATAAGACGAGTCGAGCAGCATCCCGCCTTTGTCATACACCCAGATGCCTGCGCCGTAGATGTTGCGGTATTCGACGATCGTCTTGCGCATGCGGTCAAGGCTCTCGACCGTGACAGGAAACTCCGGCTCGAGTCGCAACGCAAGCGCCGAGGCGTCTCTCAGCTCGTTGGTCTTGCCCATCTCGGCCAAGGTGAGCTTGAGCCCGACCGAGAGCGATCCGGACAGGATGAGAATCGCGACCACAATGACCACCACGAACAGCTCGGTCTGCCAGAGGCGGAACGAAGCTCGGACGCGCGGCGGCATGTCGCCTACGACTCCCTCAGTCGATAACCAAACCCGCGCACCGTCAGAATGTACGCCGGGTCCTTTGGATCAACCTCGAGTTTCTCTCGGATGTTGTGGATGTGGACATCGATGGCGCGCTCGTCGCCGACGGGCGATTCCTCCCACAGCGCTGTCAGAATCGCCTGGCGCGAGAAAGCGGTACCGGGATGCCTCGCGAGATGCAGCAGAATTCCGTACTCGGAACTGGTCAGGTGTACGGGCTCGCCCAAAAGCTTCACTTGCCGAGAAAGCGTGTCGATCTGCAAATCGCCGACGACGATGGCCGCCTTCTCATCGGGCTCCATATTCGTTCGGCGAAGAATGGCCTTCACACGGCTCACTAGCTCCCGCGGCGAAAAGGGCTTGGTAACGTAGTCGTCCGCGCCGAATTCAAGTCCGAGGATGCGGTCGACCTCGTCGCCTCTGGCCGACAACATGATGATCGGGATGCTTGACGTGGCCCGCAGGTCTCGGGCGATGTCGAGTCCCGACTTGCCCGGGAGCATGACGTCAAGGATCACGAGGTCGGGCTTCACCTGGGAGAAGATGAACTCACCACCCGCGGCATCGCCTGCGGTGTGAACTTCGTAGCCTGCCTGCGAGAGTGCGTAGTCCACGATCTTGAGGATCGATTCCTCGTCATCGACCACCAAGATGCGTTCGCCCGGCATGATCCTCCTCCGTGATGAAGCCTCTGCCCTCCATCGAGCATACCCTACCGTTTCGACTTGAAGCACGTCGCACAGAAACACGCGGGCCCCCGCGGGATTGACCTGACGCCGTGTGGAGATGGCCGCGGACAAGCAAAAGGGGCATCCTCCCGGCATGGCGGCTACTCTACAAGCTTGAGGGTGGGGTCAAGGTTTGCGGGCGGGACTTCGCCATGGCATTGGATGCAGAACTCCGGTTTGTGACAGGCCTCGCAGCTGCGATGCTTACCTACCTGTACTCCGTGCGTCGTTCGCCAGTCCGCTGTATGGGAACGCGGGCGGCGATTGTGACAGTCGACGCACCAGTTGGGGGTCCACTTGTGGCAGCTCTCGCATTTGGCCCCTGGCTCGGCTGCCTGTTTTGGATGAATGATCGTCCAGCCTGCCGCCTTGTGCGTTTCGGGAGCGGCCTTCTGCGTGTGGCACACCGAGCAGCCGTTCTTGGCAGTGTCTCCGTTGTGGCAGCGAAGGCAAGCCGCCATGGGTGGAGAGTGCTTCCCTGTCGGACTCTTCTCATGGACAAGGAAGCTATGGCACTGGACACACTGCATCTTCAGCACCGTGACGTGCGCGCGATGTGGCATCTTGAGGTCGCCCTTGGGCGATACGCTGCGCAAGTCGCTGTGGCACACGAGACACGCTTGGTTCGTCGGCGTGGGAAAGAGATTCGGTGTCCCCGAGCGTGAGACGAGCGACAGATAGAACTCGCCGACCATTCGCGCCCGATAGGTGCCTTGAGCCAAGATGCCCGGCGGGACGTGACACGATCCGCATCCAACAAGTGCGTGTGTGGACTTCGTCCACGGCTGAAACTTGCTGCTCAGGCTGGGAAAGCGTCCAAAGAAGCCGGGCCGCAACGCTAGGTAGCCGGGAAGAACGACGAGGAGAAGCAGTGCGAGCACCGTGATGCCCGCAATCAAGAACCGCCGACGCAAGACCGGCCTGCCCGAGCCAGTCGGCTCGTCAGGTGCGTCCTGCGGTGCTGCATCTATCGGCATCTTCTCGGGCAAAGTCATTCCTTCTTGTTCACGACCGACTCAAACCTACTACTAGTGGCACTTCTTGCAGAACTTCTCGCCGCCATGGCACACCAGACAACCCGGGCCACGCTTCTTTGCCTCGGGCCCATGGTCCTTCTTCCAGTTCCCAACGTGCGAGGCGGGACGCTTTTCGTGACACTTCACGCAGTACGTGGGCGTCCACGCGTGGCAGGTTCCACACTCTTGGAGCTGCGTACTCTGGCCGTGTATCAGCAGCCAGTCCTTCTGCTTGTGGGTCGGCGGCGTGATCTTTTGGGTGTGGCAGTCGGAGCACTTGTCACTCGCCTTGTCGCCGTTATGACACTGAAGACACGTCTGCATCTCCGGGCGATTGAACCCTCGGCGGTTTACGGAATGCACGAGGTCCTTGTGGCAGGTGACACACTCGAGACCAAGAACCTCCACGTGTGCGCGGTGCGGAATGAGCAGGTCACCGCCGGGCGACACACTACGGTAGCTGGTATGGCACTTCTGGCAGGCCTGCCGAGTGGGTGGCTTCAGGAGGTTGGTGGAGTTCGCGCCCTGAAACAGCTGCGAGTAGAAGGCCGGTATCGATCCGGCCGCAAAGGATAAGAACCCCTTCGCTCCCGGATTCACATGGCACTGGATGCAGGATATACGCGAGTGCGTCGACGCTGCCCAGTTGTCAATCCGCTGGCCCATCCCAGGGTAGCGCCGGTAGTAGTTGGGCTGAAGCATCGAGACAACCGGCAGCACGAGGAGCACCAGCAGAACTGCCACTAGACCGAGCGCGCCCCACTTAAGAAGACGACGTCGGCGATTCGGCGCTGCTGCTGGAGCTTCGTCGTTGGCAGAAGCCTCGTCGGCCAGCTCGGGATCGACCGGGTTCTCGGCTGCGTCAGGCGTCGATGTGTCTCGCTCGACCACCTACTGCATCTCCTTGAACTGCTTATGACACTCGTCACACCACGGCTTCTTATGGCACGTCAGGCAGCGTGGATCGTCCAGGTTCTTCGCCTGCTTGCTGTGCCTACCTATCCACGTATCTGTGGATCCGTGGAATGCGGGACGCTGCAGGTGACACTCATCACATTCGCCCTTTGACTGGTGACACAGCAAGCACCTCGTCGAGTCCTTGAGGGCTTCAGGGCCGTGATAGGTCGAGGTCCATTCGGGCTTCACGTGAAGCTCCTCGATCGCCTTCATGGAAACCTCAACGCGCAGACCCTTGAACTCAGGCGTCTTCCCCGTTGTGTGGCACTCCTGACACTGGGCAACCTTGTGGCACTTCTCGAGACACCCGTTCTCGCCAACGGCCGCCACCACTTCTGGGTGCTTCTTCTTCCACTGCTCGGCGTCGTTGCGCAGGATGTGGTGGCAGTTGAAGCATTGGTCGGTGGTCTTGGTACCTACGTGACAACCGTAGGCGACGCACACGCCCGAGAACGGCATCGTTTTATGCTTGACCATGAAGGTCTCAAGGTGCGCAGTCCACTTGTGGCAGCTCACGCACTGTCGAGTCTCGTCTGCCACGCGCAAGTGGGCCGGATGCGGTATCTGCGCGGTCCGAGACGCGTCATTGGACCAGTCGTCGTGGTGGCACTTGAGACAAGCTTCGTTGGTAGGCGGTTTGAAAGTGAAGTACCGAGGCAACTTCTCGGTATCAGTGGTCACGAAGCTACGGTAGAAGTCGCCGACGAGCGCGGCCCCGTTGGCAAGCGGCTGCGTCTCGTGACACGCGCGACATCCAATGCCCTCGTGCGAGGACGCCTCCAAGTTCACAAAGCGCCGATTGAGCAGGTGATAGCGCGAGAAGAAGTTCGCGCTTGAGGTCACGAATAGCGGCACGATCACTGCGACGGCAACAACCACTACAACCGCAACAGCAATTATGGCTGCGATGCGAGGCCAGTTACGTGACCGTACCGGCTTGTCTTCGCTTGCGCTCACCGAGCAGTCACCGAGCCTCTAGCGAGGGCGCGGTTGGCAACTCCATGTGCGCCATGTCGTGCCCCTCTTCGGTCTCGGGTTCCTCGAGTGGTAGGACCTTCACCGCGAGCGTTATGAACAGAATTCCAAACGCGAGTATCCCGACGGCGAGGAGAACCTCGACCAAGCTCGGCCAGTAGTTGCCAGAGACCTGACCAAGTGTCGTCCGCACGAATCCCATGGCATCAAGTGAGTAGCGCTTGAGGAACACCGCGAAGACGTAGAGCCCGGCGGCCGTCAGCTGGACGGCGGGGATATGCCTGGTCTTCTGCCGAGCCAGTATCCCAAACGCCGTGAACCCAAGAACGAGAACTGGGACGAATGCCCAGGCATAGTTGCCAAAGAAGAAAGCGTTGAACCGGATTACGTGCCCGGGCATCGCCGATGTCTTCCAGTAGATCGTGATGATCTCGACCACCAGCAAGAACAAGTCGATGATCATCACAGTCGCGAGCAGGGTGGAGAGGCTCCTAAACATGCTCGGCTTGAAACGCGTTTTGGTGGTCGCTTGAACGATGTAGGCGAAGATGATTAGTAGCGCAATACCCGATGCGGTGGCCGAGGTGAGAAAGATAGGAATCATCACGGCCGAGTGCCACAGCTCTCGCGCCTTGTTCAAGGCCAGAACAAAAGCGGTCGTTGTGTGCAAGTAGATCGCGAACGGGAGTGCAATCAGCGTCATCCGGAATGCGAGCTTGTGCCCGCCCTTGCCGGTGATCATGACCCAGAGATCAAAGAAGCAGATGAAGAAGTAGATCGTTGCCGCGCTCCCGGTATAGACGAACGGGGAGGTGATGTTGGGTCTGGTGAAGAACTGGAGCATCCGCTCGGGACGGGCCATCGGCCCTGGAATCTCGCTGGCGATACCCATGAGTGCGCACATCACCAGCACGCCAGCCTGGAGCACCGCGAATCTGGCAAGCGGTCTGAACTGCTCGGCACCAAAGAGGTGGACGCTCGCGTAGACCGCTAGCCCGCCTGCGGAGAGCCCGACGAAGTACATGTAGTTAATGAACCAAAGTCCCCACGGGTAGGTGTCGCGCATCGCCACAACGGCGCCCCACCTCTGGGTCAGAAGCAAGAACGCAATGACGCCCATGGCTATGAATACGCCGAGAAAAGCAACGAAACCCCAGTAGCGCGGACCGGCACTCCGCAGGGCACCGAGGTCGAAATCGACCCCGACAATCCGCTTCACGCCCGGTCGAACAGCCGCAATGTCGGCGGTGGCTACCCCAGTAGACGTAACATCAGTCATGTTCAATCACCCCACGTACCAGATCATGGGCTCGTTGCCGAGCTCCTCTTTGAGGCGAATGACCGTCTTGGTCTGTAGCAGTACCGAAACGTCGCTCTTGGGATCGTTCAGGTCGCCGAACTTCCTCGCTCCGACCGGACATGCCTCAACGCAGGCAGTGGTCTTGCCGTTTCTGGTGCGCTGGACGCAGAAGGTGCACTTCTCGACAACGCCGTACTTTTGCTTGAGTGGCACCTTGGGGTTGATCTCGTCAACGGGGACTTCGGGATAGATCCAGTTGACGTGGCGCGCACCGTACGGGCACGTCACCAGACAGTTCTTGCAGCAAATGCACTTTTCGTAGTCGACAACGACGATTCCATCGGGCTCTTTCCAGGTCGCTTGGACCGGACAGCCGTAGACACAGCTGGGCTTGGCACAATGCATACACTGAACAGGCAGATACCATCGATCCGGGCGTCCGCCTTTCTGGTAGAAGATGTCGGAGGTCTCAAGCTCCCACGTTCCCAGCTCCATCTCGTGCACTTCTATGTAGCCAAACCCAGAGGTGCGACCGATGTTGTTCTCCTTGATACACGCGTAGACGCATCGCCGACAGCCGATGCAGGCACCGACATCGATGACCATGGCGAACTTCTGGTCACCCGGGGGATCCGCGTACCACACGGGCTTGCCGGGGTAGTTGACAGGCTGATCAATCGACGCGAAATGGGCCGCCGCCGGCTCAGCCTCGAAGGTGCCCGAGGGCATCTTGGCAGCAACCTCGCTGGCGGGCGCCATGGCGGTAGCAGTGAGAAGTGCGGGAACCACGCCAGCAGCGGTCACCGCTGCAGCTCCAGCGATACCCCCTAGAAAGCGTCGCCGAGAGAGACTCGGTCCGCAGGTAGCCGCCTCATCGCTGAGCTTCACCTCGGGCAACTGCTCCAGCTCGCCGAAACGCCGTTCTTCGTTGGAGCTCATTGCTTCGACCTTCCTCGTATCAGCGGAACCGCAATGCCGCCGGCGATAACAACTCCCACCAGTCCGACCACTACAAGCCAGGAAGGAGTGACCGTCGGGGGAGCCGGATAGGCGGCTGGCGGCGGAAAGGACGTAAACGCGACCCTCTCGGGCAGAACCTGAACCTGCGTGCCAGTACCCAAGAAAGGCAGCAGTGCGGGCACGTAGATGAAACCGGGGGTGTGAGGATCGTGGCAACCTGCGGCCGTGCACTTGGGTTGATGCTTACCGTGAGTCCCGGCCTTCCACGCACTGTACTTCTCGAAGTGGCACCGCTGACACACGCGTGAAACATCCGGCCCGTTGATGTCGACGAGGGTTCCGTCGGGCAGTATGAGCATTCCGGGGTTTCTCTTGGGATCATCGTGACAGGCGAGGCATGCCTTATCGTCGGCACCCAGAATATTGTGAAGCTCGAGCTTGATTTCGTGCTTCTTGAGGCCATTTGGAAGCGGCTTCGTGGGGTTCCCGTCTGGACCAAGAAACACTGGGTGGCACCGATCACACGGGTAGAAGGGGAGCTTGCCCGACGACGCCTGACCGGCGAACGCCGGAGTGGCGAACACCGACAGGAGGAATGCAAGCACCAAAACCACTAAGACTGCGCGCGGCCGAGATGCCACTGGCTCATCCCCCGCAATTGATCCGCGGAACCGGAACTTGGAAGCGTTCGCGTTAATGGCGCTGACACCACCTTCGAGACGGTGACGAACCCCGCAAGCGACTGCTGGAACAACGGCGTGAGAAAGGAATCGAAGCGTTGGTTCTCGGCAGATCATGACGCCTGAGTGCAGGGCGGATGCGGCTATTGACGGTACCTTACCAACAAATGCGCTTGCGCCATACTCGAATCCCGTGAGCGAATCATTAGGATAGTGTTAGCAACCACCCCGACCTCGTTCTTGAGAGAACTGGGCGAGCGCTACTTGGATCCCCCGGCCGCGGCGGGCACAGACGTGTGGCAGCGCACGCAGTACGTCGCGTCGTGGCACTTGAAACAAAATGCGGCGCCAGTCTCACGAACCGTCACAAAATGCTGTTGGACCCACGGCCCCTTCTGGGCGTCATAGCCCTGATGGTGGCACATGGTGCAGAGGTTAGCGCTCCCCTTGTGGCATTGTGCACAAACGGCCTTGTTCTTCGCGGCGACAGCGGCATGACCGGAAGCGCCCCTCGCCCATCCCAGCGGATGCGGCATCTCAACGCCATGACAGTTGTTGCAAAACTCCTGGCGATGGCACATGACACACTGCTGCCGATCGGCCTTGGCAACCTGCCCGTGCGCGGTTTGCCACTTTCCCGTCTTGTGCGTGGGAGGCTTGAGATCCATGTCCTTGACATGGCACACGACACATTCTCCTGAGGCCTTGGGTTGCTCGGGTTTTCCATGGCAATTGAAGCACTGCGCCATCATCAGAGTTGCTTGGCTGGCTTCTTTATCCGGGTGTGCCACCCAGCGGTGGCACGACACGCACGACTTGTTCCGCTTGGCGTGCTCCGCATGTTTGATGACCAAGCCGTAGCGGGATGTTATTTGCCGGCTGGGATCGTGACACTGCAAGCACGTCGAGTCGGGAATTGGCGCAGCTGTGGCAACCCTGGAACCCGTCGTCTCGGCGCTTGGCCGGCTCGCCCAGTGTGCCCGCACATCTCCGCCGAGCAGCGTCAATCCTTCAACGATAGACAGCGGTGCTCCGTACCAGGGCCGAGGTGTTCCGTGACACGAGTAGCATGCGGTCTGGGCATGGGGAGACACTCTCCATGAAGCGACCGCCGGCTGCATTTCGTGACACAGGCTACAGGTACGGGCCGAATACACGACGCGACCGGCTGCAGCAAACAACAGCACAAGCACGATCACGATCAGTACCCCGGCGACGATGAGTGTCTTGGTGCGAGACTGACGTACGCCCGAGAGCCACGGGAATCTCGCGCTCAGTTTGCTCGGCACGCTCACTCGCTCTCCCTGTAGTCCGGCCACCATCCGATGACCTTCAGTCCAGAAGTGTAGACGAGTTCAGCTCGGGGGCAATGGCGCCGCTCGCCGCCTGCTCGGTGTCAGACCAGTGCGGTATCTTTGCGGCGAGGTGAAATCGTGGCATACCGAATCTCCAAGTCAACGTTTCAGACAGGCCTGCAGTGCCGAAAGGCTTTGTGGCTCAAGATTCATGAGCCTAAGCTTGCTGACCCAATTCCAGAATCGCGGCAGGCAGTCTTCGACGCTGGCAACGCGGTAGGCGAACTCGCACGGAGTAGGTTTGTCGGAGGCGTCCTTGTGACAGAGGACTATCGGCAATCGACGCAGGCCCTCGAGACGACGCGACAGTTACTGCACGACCCGCCAAGCGCGATCTTTGAGGCCGCGCTGCAGTACGGAGGCGTCTTCGTACGGCCCGATGCGCTCGTCGCCGTGGGATCGGGTGAGTGGGATCTCTATGAGGTCAAGTCATCCACCAAGGTGAAACCCGAGAACATCACCGACGTTGCGGTGCAGACCTGGGTACTGGAGGGCGCCGGCCTCAAGATTCGCCGGACCTACCTCATGCATCTGGACAACACCTACGTCTACCCTGGTGGTGAGTACGACCTCGACCTTCTGTTCACCGCCGAGGACGTTACTGACCGGGTTCGTGCATTCGTTGCCGAGGTTCCCGTTCAGGTTGCCACACTGCTAATGATGCTGGAGGGGCCGCTATCCGGAGTGCGAATTGGCAAGCACTGCGACAACCCGTACACGTGCGCGTTCTTTGGTCACTGTCACGCGTTCTTGCCCGCTCAGCCGGTCACTGCCCTCCCCCGAATGGGCTCGGACTTGCTGGCCTCCCTCATCGCAGACGGCATCTACTCGATTCTCGATGTGCCGCTGGACTACGCCGGTCTCACTTCGGCACAGCGTGAGGTCTGTGAGGTCGCAAGGTCGGGCGAACCAAGGTTCGTTGGCGATATCAAGCGCACGCTCGCGAGCCTGAGCTACCCAATCCATTTTCTCGACTTCGAGACATTCATGTCCGCGCTTCCGCTCTATGAGGGAACACGGCCTTACCAACAGATACCCTTCCAGTGGTCCGACCACGTACTGCTTCAGGACGGCACTTTGACGCACGGCGAGTTCCTGTTCCAAGAACAAGCGGACCCGCGCGTCGCCTTCATCGAGAACCTGATCGCCACGCTGGGCGTGTCCGGCAGCGTGATTGTCTATTCCTCGTTCGAGAAGTCGCGTCTGGGTGACCTGGCTCGCGATCTTCCCCAGAACGCAACCGCGATTCGCGCCATCCAGGATCGACTATTCGACTTGATGCCTGCGATCGCGAAGCACGTCCGTCATCCCGACTGTCTGGGCAGCGTCAGCATCAAGGTGGTCTTGCCCTCGCTGGTAGGCGAACTGTCCTACGACGGTCTGGCGATCTCGGACGGAAATACCGCTTCACGCCTCTACCTCCAGTACCAGACCGGCCAGATGACGTCGGTCCAGCAGGCGCAGCTGTTCAGCGATCTGCTCGAGTACTGCGGTATGGACACGCTGGCGATGGTCCGACTGCTCGAAGCACTGAGAGCAGCGAGCTGAAGCAAGCGGCGCTTTTGGGCGCGATCTACTCTTTTGGGCGATGCATGATGTCGGTGATCTTGCGTAGCTGCGCCGACTTCAGCTTGCGCTCCTTTGCCATCTGCTCGCGCTTCTTGGGATCGAGCATGTCGGCAACCCGGTCGGCTAGGTCGCTCGGCGTAAAGGGCTTGACGATGTAGTCGGTCGCACCATCGTTGAGCGCATCACGCTGCTTGTCAAAATCGCCGACCGCCGAGAGGTGGATGACGGGGATGTCCTTTGTCGCCGGATCAGCGAGTAGCCGCTTGCGGACCTCGTTGCCATCCATCTGCGGCATCATGATGTCGAGCAAGATGAGGTCGGGCTTGTGAAGCTTCGCCTGCACCAGCGCCTCGTGCCCATCATAGGCCTCGGCAATGTCGTAGCCTCGGGCCGCTAGCGTTGTCTTGACGAGCCTCACAATCGAGGGCTCGTCGTCTACTACCAGGATCCTTGCTGCCATGATGAGTCGGGCTCCCTTCCCCTTCGCTGCCTAGTCGCCGAGAAACGCCTGCACCTGAGCGACCAGGTCTTTCGGTGTGAACGGCTTGCAGATGTAGTCTTGCGCCCCACAGTCCAGCCCAGCCTGTTGCTCGGAGAGCTGGGTTTTGGCGGTGAGCATCACGACAGGAATGTTGGCCGTTGCGGGGTTGGCCTTCAGGCGCCGACAAGACTCGTATCCATCGAGTACTGGCATCATGACATCCATAAGGATCAGGTCGGGCTGCTCGGCCTCGGCAATCTCAAGTGCCGAGAGCCCGTCGCTCGCCTCGATGACCTCGAAACCGCCAGCCTTGAGTGAGAATCCCACGAGTTTGAGGATGTGCGGCTCGTCGTCTACGGCAAGAATGCGCTTCACGACGCGACCCCCTGACCCATTCCGGTGATGAGCGCCTCGACTTCCTCGGCGATTAGCTCGGGCGAGAAGGGTTTATGCATCCTGTGAGCGGCGAGTTCTAGCACGTCGATACGGCTGCGATCGATGCGGTGCGCCGTCATCACGACGATTGGAACATCGGCCCACGCGGGTGTCGTCTTCACGCACTGGATGAGATCGTAGCCGTCCATCTTGGGCATCCTGAGATCGGTCACGATGATGTCGGGGATCCGCTGCTCGAGCGCGGCGACCGCCTCGGTACCGTCGTACGCGGCGATGACCGCGAACCCCTTCTTGCGCAGCATTTCCGAGAGGACCTTGACCACGTCACGATCGTCATCGACAACCAGGGCGACCGGCGAGTCGATGGACCCCGTAATCTCGTCGATCATCTTGAGCAGTCGCGTCTGGTCAATGGGCTTCTCCAGGTAGTTCGCCGCGCCCATCCGGCAACTTCTGCCCTCGTCGCAGACGATCGAGAGGACGACGACAGGGATGTCTCTTGTCTCGGGACGCTCCTTAAGGCGATGGAGCAGGTCAAAACCGTCACCCTCGTCGAGGATTACGTCGAGGGTGATCGCGGCCGGCCTAACCTTGAGTGCGAGCGCCAGCGCCTCGTCGGCGGTGTGCGCCTTGACGACGTCGTAGCCCCTGCGTTGCAGGTAGGTCTCGATCAGATCAGCGATCTCGGGGTCACGATCGATCACGAGCACCGTGCCGCCGACCTGGTCCGGTCCCTGGAGTGAGGGCATGCGCACCATCTCTTGCGGCGCGACCGGTACGCTGAACCAAAACGTCGAGCCCTTGCCGAGCTTGCTCTTGCAGCCGATTTCGCCGCCGAGCAGCTCGATGATCGTCTTGCAGATCGAGAGTCCCAGACCAGTGCCGCCAATCTCGCGCGTCATTGCCGTGTCGACCCGGTAGAACTTGGTGAAGAGCCGCTTCTGGTCTTCTCGGCTGA
>Ga0194043_1000190_pt1 | contig 31341 bp, 34 predicted proteins | sample JunL4415m_MetaG_FD_161274 | JGI IMG/M metagenome (GOLD analysis project Ga0194043, IMG submission 161274) | Anoxic zone freshwater microbial communities from boreal shield lake in IISD Experimental Lakes Area, Ontario, Canada - Jun2016-L442-15m | ecosystem: Environmental > Aquatic > Freshwater >...
ACGGTAAGTTTGTCACTGTTACTGATGAAACCCTCAAAGGCAAATGGTCTGTGCTCATTTTTATGCCAGCAGCCTTTACTTTTAACTGCCCTACCGAAATTGAAGATGCAGCGAATAACTATGCTGAATTTCAAAAAATCGGTGCTGAGGTGTACATCGTCACAACCGATACGCATTTCTCGCACAAAGTTTGGCATGAGACTTCACCAGCTGTAGGTAAAGCAAAGTTTCCATTAGTTGGAGACCCAACCCATACTTTGACAAATGCATTTGGTGTCCATATTCCAGAAGCAGGCTTAGCGTTGCGTGGCACCTTCATCATCAATCCAGAAGGCATCATCAAGACTGCAGAAATTCATTCTAATGAAATCGCTCGTGACGTTAGCGAGACTTTACGCAAACTAAAAGCTGCTCAGTACACAGCTGCTCACCCAGGTGAGGTTTGCCCAGCTAAATGGAAAGAAGGTGCAGCAACTTTGACTCCATCTTTAGACCTCGTAGGCAAGATTTAAATCAGCGATACGCTTTAACCAAATAGACTCTCTTCGGAGAGTCTATTGGAGAGGACTAGATCCTGCCCAATAGACTCACCTAATTCATATTAAGGAATCATCATGTTAGATAACAATATCAAAACTCAACTGCAGGCCTACTTTGAGAAAATTGTTAGCCCAATCGTTTTAACAGCAACTGTAGATACTAGTGAAAACTCGGCACAAATGCTCGAGCTCTTAAATGAAGTCGCTGAGCTATCTGACAAAATCACTATGTCTACCAATGGGCAATCTACGAACATCCCAAGCTTTACTGTTGGCAAAGTAGGTGAGGTTTCACGTATTGCATTCTCTGGCTTACCAATGGGTCATGAGATGACTTCTTTTATCTTGGCAATTTTGCAATCTAGTGGCTACCCACCTAAAGTTGAGCAAGACATCATTGAGAGCATCCGTGGTATCGAAGGAAAACTGCATTTTCAGACTTTCATTTCTTTGTCATGCCATAACTGCCCAGACGTAGTCCAGGCATTAAACCTCATGGCAGTGCTCAATCCAAACATCGAGCACGAGATGATTGATGGCGCCCTTTTTCAAGGCCTAGTAGATCAATACGAAATCATGGCAGTACCTACCGTCATCATGAATGGTGCAGTCTTTGGTCAAGGCCGTATGACTGTTGAAGAGATTGTTACTAAACTCGATACCAATAGCTCACAAAAGGATGCTGCAAAACTGAATGCCAAAGATGGCTTTGACATGTTGATCATTGGTGGTGGCCCTGCTGGCGCAGCTGCATCGATCTACGCTGCCCGTAAAGGTATTCGGACTGGCATTGTTGCAGAACGTTTTGGCGGTCAAGTGATGGACACTATGGGTATCGAGAACTTCATCTCCGTACAAGAAACTCAAGGACCTAAGTTAGTTCAAGCCCTTGAACAGCATGTGAAAAGCTATGATGTAGACATCATGAATTTACAACGCGCCAATGGATTGCGTAAAACCGATGATGGCTTTGAAGTTGAATTAGTCAATGGTGCAGTACTTAAGAGTAAGTCAATTATTTTAAGCACTGGAGCACGCTGGAAAGAAATGAATGTACCTGGTGAGCAGGAATATCGCAACAAAGGCGTAGCCTACTGCCCGCATTGCGATGGCCCATTATTTAAAGGTAAGCGTGTTGCAGTCATTGGTGGTGGCAATTCTGGCGTTGAGGCAGCGATTGACTTGGCAGGAATCGTCAGTCATGTGACTTTGATTGAGTTTGATAGCAAATTACGCGCAGATGCTGTGTTGCAAACCAAACTCAATAGTCTTTCAAATATCACTGTCATTAAGAGCGCTCTTACTAAAGAAGTATTAGGAGATGGTGCTAAGGTCCATGGATTGCGCTACCAAGATCGCGAAAATAATACTGAACATACTCTTGAGCTTGAAGGCATCTTTGTGCAAATTGGCTTATTACCCAATACTGATTGGCTAAAGGATACGCTTAAGCTGTCAAAGCATGGTGAAATTATGGTTGACCATAAAGGCGCAACCTCAATGCCAGGTGTATTTGCAGCGGGTGACTGCACTACTGTGCCCTATAAACAAATCATTATCGCTATGGGTGACGGCGCAAAAGTTTCCTTGGCAGCGTTCGATTACCTGATCCGCTCATCAGTAGTAGAGCAAGAAAATGCCTTGGCTGCTTAAGCGTGAACAGCAATACGCATACCTAAAGCTTGAATTACTTTAGATACTGTGTCAAAACGTGGCTTAGTATTCGGTTTTAGTGCTTTATAAAGAGCCTCTCTTGTGATGCCAGTGAGCTCAGAAATCTGAGCCATCCCTTTGGCTCTTGCGATGTGACCCAGGGCTGCCGCTAACTCAGCATCATCACCCTCAGCAATAACCTGATTTAAATACTCAGATATCGCTTTTTTACTTTTTAAATGACGTACGATATCAAATTCAGGTAATGATGAAATTTTAGTTTTTTGTATTTTTTTCATTTAACTCCTCAATTCATTTGCTAACTACTTAGCGCGCTTGATGTCAGAAGACTGAGTCTTCTTACTACCGCCACCTAACATTAAGATGATAGCGTTATCCTCCCTCAAGTAATACATGCGCCAGCCACAACCAAAAAATTCTCGCATTTCATAAAGATCTTCTGCTAATTGCTTTACATCCCCCAAATTACCACGCTGAGCCTTTTCTAGACGTCTCACTAACCGGATGCGAATTGATATATCTTGAATTCCATCTAGCCACTTACGAAATACTTCTGTTTCAAGAACTTTAATCATTACAAGATTGTATTCAGACTATTGTAATCGATCGAATACAATAGTCAAGCCCTAATTTATTAAGGGGCTTTACTTACACACACCTTGCATCACTAATAGAGCCTTTAACACCATCAAATATGCTCCATTTTTTATAGAGTTACTATTAAGCAAGAGCTTGCTTTATGATCAGCATCATAATCAAGACATAGGGCAGCCTAATGCTCCAGAAGATCCGAGGAAATTGAATGTATGCATAATTCATCAGACACTATCGCCCCCTTGCGTGAGTTTGTCATTGGAATGACGAATCTGGTTTCTCATGAGTCAGTCGAACAAAATCTTATTAGCAAGGGATCTGAATTACTTAAAACCTTGATTCAGTCAGATGCTTGGCTCCCAGAGTTTTGCACTGTTCCGCATCCTGAGTTTTATCAGCAGTTCTTACTTCATGCAGACCCCTTGGGAAGATTTTCGATAGTGAGTTTTGTCTGGGGTCCAGGTCAAAAAACCCCAATCCATGATCACTGTATCTGGGGTTTGATTGGCATGCTTAGGGGAATGGAAAAGGGACAACACTATAAGCAACTGCCATCTGGAAAATTAATCATGGATGGCCCTGAAACGGTTTTACTCCAGGGCGATATTGAGGTAGTTGGCCCTGCTATTGGTGACATTCATGTAGTAAGCAATGCCATCCCTGATAAAACATCGATCAGCGTTCATGTGTATGGCGCTAATATTGGCGCAGTCAAACGACACACCTATGATCCCGTGACTGGCAGTATGAAGAGCTTTGTTTCTGGTTACTCCTCTAAGCAAGTTCCTAATCTATGGGATTGCTCTGCTGAAATAAGAGCGGGTCTTAACTAAGCCAAGAAGTAAATTCTTCTGCACTTACTCTAGGTGTATGAAAAGTATTCACAATATCAGCCTTGTCGACATAGCCTAGCGCCATGCCGCATACCAACATCTCATTGTCTTTTGCGCCTATAAAAGGCAAGATGATTTTGGAGTAGTGGTTCCAAGCAGCTTGCGGACAAGTATCTAAACCTTCCCCTCTAGCTGCAATCATGAAGCTTTGTAAGAACATGCCATAGTCAAGCATGGACCCCTTACCTAACTCTTTATCAATTGTGTAGAAAATACAGACCGGCGCACCAAAAGCCTCAAAGTTCTTACGCTGCTGCGCATGCATTTTATCTTTATCGGCCCTGGTGATGCCAAGAAGACCGTACAAGCTCCAGCCATTTTCGCGACGTCTATCAATGTATGGACTAAACCATTTACTGGGGTAATAGTCATAGCTTGCTTGATATTCTTTTGCTAGCTCTGGATTGGCAGCAATGCTGTCATAAGCAGCGCATACCTTGGTGCAAAGATCTTGCAGCGCTTTACCTTCTAATACGTAAACTTTCCAAGGTTGGGTATTGGTACCAGAGGGTGCTCTCGCAGAAATATTTAAGAGCTTATTAATGGTCTCCTTTGATACTGGATCTTTTGTAAATGCCCGCACAGATTTCCGAGAAGTGATGGCATCTTCTACAGTGATGGACTCCATTCTTAAGTTCTTCTATTGATTTTCTATTCTGCGGCCTTAATACCACCCATGCAAAGATACTTGAGCTCTAAATAGTCTTCGATACCGTGCTGTGAGCCCTCACGACCTAGACCGCTTTCCTTGACTCCTCCAAAAGGAGCAACTTCAGTTGAAATAATGCCCTCATTAATGCCAACCATGCCGTATTCCAATGCTTCTGCAACACGCCAAATACGCCCGATGTTTTGACTATAGAAGTAGGCAGCTAAACCAAATTGCGTATCGTTAGCCATCACTATGGCCTCAGCTTCGCTTGAGAATTTAAATATCGGCGCTAAAGGACCAAATGTTTCTTCTCTAAATGCAAGCATATCTTTAGTAGCGCCAGAGACTACGGTAGGCTCATAGAAAGAACCGCCTAAAGCATGGCGCTTACCGCCGATCACAATTTTTCCGCCTTTTTTCACAGCATCATTTACTTGCTCCTCAACCTTAGCAAGGGCTTTATCGTCAATCAAGGGCCCAACAACAGTCCCGACCTCAGAGCCATTGCCTACTTTAAGGGTGCTAACTACTTTGGTAAATTTTTCAACGAATGCGTCATATATAGAGTCTTGCACCATGATGCGATTAGCGCAGACACAGGTTTGGCCAGCATTTCTATATTTAGAAATAATTGCCCCTTTAACAGCCGCGTCAATATCAGCATCATCAAAGACAATAAATGGCGCATTACCGCCCAACTCCATGGACACCTTCTTCACAGTCGTTGCACATTGAGCTAATAGCAACTTACCAATTTCAGTTGATCCAGTAAAGCTCAGTTTTTTGACAATGGGATTTGAAGAAAGCTCACCACCGATTGCTACTGCAGACCCTGTTACACAAGAAAACACTCCAGGAGGAATGCCAGCCTCTTCAGCTAATTGACATAGAGCTAAAGCACTAAATGGTGTTTGACTTGCAGGCTTTAAAACAATCGTGCAACCAGCTGCTAAGGCAGGGCCAACTTTACGGGTAATCATTGCCGACGGAAAGTTCCAAGGGGTAATGGCAGCGCATACACCAATAGCTTGCTTAATCACGATTAATCTTTTATCAGGAGCATGCCCAGGAATAGTCTCGCCGTACAAGCGCTTAGCCTCTTCACCAAACCATTCGATAAAGGAGGCGCCGTAAGCAACTTCACCCCTACTTTCTTCAAGAGGCTTACCCTGTTCAGCCGTCATGAGTTGCGCGAGCGCCTCTTGATTTTGCATGATGAGATCAAACCACTTACGCAAGATTCTGGAACGCTCTTTAGCGGTTTTGGAGCGCCAAGCGGGTAAGGCTTGATTGGCAAAATCAATTGCTCTGCGCGCTTCAGCTGCACCCATATTGGGAACCGTACCAATCAATTGACCTGTAGCAGGATTGGTAACAGAAATAGTAGCTTTGTTATCGGCCTCAACCCATTGGCCATTAATGTAGGCTTTTTCAAACTGGAAAGTTAAATTACTCATATTATTTACGCTCAATCATTTATTAAAAGTTAAGGCTTTTTATAGCTAAAGAATAGGTAATTTTAATCCTTTCTAATCACCCCCTGATGGCACACCTCTAGACTGGCTAGAGACCCAGAAAATACGGGCTTGTGCTCCTGATTCATAGCCCTAAAAGATCAATAATACTGATGCCGAAGTAGGTTGGATGGTGAGCACCTTTCGCACCTTTCCAACAATTTAAGCGCCTGTGAGTTTCCTTAAAAATGATTGTTTTTTATGACAGATTGGTGACTTGCACTACTTAAGTGCGGGAGGAAAATGAATATAAGCACTAAAACTAGAAAAGACCAGTTTATAAGGCCTTGATTTGCATTCATTTTAAAAACCCAGAAATGGTGCATCCGATTTTCAAAATTGTGCAGCCCTTTAATTACTACTAATTTCTATAACCTAAGATAGGGGCATGCGTATCAAAATTACAAAAAGCCTCGTACTCGAAGCTCAAATGCAAGAGACTGAAACGATTCCTGAGGCCCTCTTCCCGGAAGGGGAGTATCTTGCCAATCTCACCTCTGAAGGAAAGATTGAAGTGATGAATACTAAGAAAATTAAGGCGCGATTTTCTTTTTCTCAGTTCAGAGAAAAAATCTCTCTGGGTGAATTCGTTGTCGTAGAAGGTTAGATTTACTTAGTGCTCTAAGTCCAAACTCTGAACTAAGCTGGCAAGCTTGACAACAGACTCAAAGGCATTCGAGCTGCTCGCCTCTACATCTAAATTTTCCCAATTAAATTCCAAGGAGAAATGAGCTGACTCAATAATCAGCTCATAGCTTGAGGAGGCTTTATTGCTAGACTTAGCCTGCAACTCCTCAGTGATAGGTACTTTGACTGCTTCAATCGCATCGATCAGAATTGCTATCTCAGAGGCAGTAAGCTCCCTGCTATGCAATACATCATCAGTTCTCTTAATTGAAATCTTAGAGACTCCATCAATCACCACCTCATATTGGTTTAATCCAAGATCAAACCAAACAGTTAACTCAAGAGCAATGGGATAGCTTTTCATTTAATCCACCTCGTCGGCATGGAGTTCATCAAAATGTTCCTTATGGGGCTTTAGTTTTGCTTCTAACTGCACCCATTTACTTTGCTGTTTTCTATATTGGCAATCTTCTGCATGGTTTTCCAGTAAGCCGAAGATGACTGTTGTCGGGATCTTGCAATACTGACAGCGATAAGCATGTTGATGTTCCTCGATTTTTTCCTGAGGGTAGTCAATATAGAAGGCCTTCATCCGCAATCTCCAGGGTACTTGCTACTGATGAAAACATCTTACACCCCAATAGTCTCAACCCGCTAACATGGGGCTCTTTTGAGATACTCTATTAAAATGACACATTAAAAACACCCCAATACTTACTGGATACTCCATGGAATTACTACCTTGCATTGAACTGGAAACTACGCCAAACCCAACAGCCGCCGTTATTTGGCTGCATGGCCTAGGAGCTGATGGCAATGACTTCGCTCCTATCATCCCCGAACTCAATCTTGCTGGCTGTCAGGGGATTCGCTTTGTTTTTCCAAGCGCACCAAGCATGCCAGTCACTTTAAATGGTGGTTATGTCATGCCTGCTTGGTATGACATTATTGGGCGCAGTCTAATGGATCAAGAAGATGCTTCTGGTATCCACAAATCAGCTGCAGCTATTGTTCAATTAATCGAGCGTGAGGCAAGTCGTGGCATTGCTTATGAAAACATTGTTTTGGCTGGTTTCTCGCAAGGCTGCGCCATGGTCTTACATACCGGTCTGCGCTTTCCACACAAACTTGCTGGCATTATGGCGCTCTCAGGATATTTGCCATTAGCAACAGCTGTTCCAATTGAAAAGCACTCAGCAAACCAAAATACGCCTATCTTCATGGCTCATGGAGAATATGATCCCGTAGTTGCTCTAGACCGCGCCCAAGCCTCATATGCTTTGCTTGAAAAAATGGGGTATTTAGTAGAGTGGAATGAGTATCCAATGGAGCACTCAGTTAACCGTGAAGAACTTATTGATATCTCGCGCTTCTTACAACAGGTTCTTGGCTCTCAATAAAGGCTTACATCAAGCCGTCAGCAATAAGCTTGACGCTGGCTACCAACAAGAAAAACTGCACGATGCGGTAATACCACTTCACTGAAATTTTTTCGGCTAGATAAAAGCCGAGATAAACACCTACTGGTACGCAAGGCAAAAGAATAGCTGAAGTAGCCAATTGCTTGAAATGGAGTAAATCCAAATAAGCATAAGGTCCTAACTTACCAAAATTAATAAAGGCAAAGAACACTCCCAAGGTGGAGGTGTAAACCATTGGTAACAAGTTCTCGCGCAACATAAAGATAGTGATAGGTGGGCCGCCATTGTGCGCTACAAAGGAAGTGAATCCGGAAGTGATGCCCATGAAGCGGCCTAACCAAGGATAAGGCTTAGCATCTCTCAAATCGAAATGGGATGTCACCAGCATCTGAATTAAAAACAGCATAATAAAGACGCCCACAAATAGCGTTAAGGCTTTGGGTGTAATGACGGTAAAGAAAATCATCCCCAAGAACATGCCAAAAAATGCCGCCGGAAGAATCAGTTTCAGAATTCGCCAATTTGCATTCTTCAAAAATCGTCGAATACCCACTAAATCAATTGCAATCAACAGTGGCAACAAAACCGCTAAGGCCTCATTCAAGGTCGACTGGCTAGCCATGAGTGGCAAAGAAAGCACTCCTAAGCCAGCGCCAAAGCCGCTTTTCGAAATCCCCACGACGATCACACTCAAAATGGCACAAATGAAAAATGCTAACGAATGCGTATGAAAGGATTCAGTCACTGGGTTGATGAAGGTTTCAAGCATGATGCAATACTAATAAGCCCTGTGAGATTGAGTAAAAAAAGAAAAGGGCTTTGCAGCCCCTCTCTTGAGTGATTAATTAACTTAGAGTTTCTTATTGAAGCTATATTGCGCAAAAGCTTGCTCGGCCACATTGAACCATTGTGCTTCCATGTTTCTAAATACGCGATAGTCGTCAAAAATCTTTTTGAACTGAGGATTCTTGGCAGATTCCTCTGCATAGGTTTCTTGACTAGCTTTAAAACAAGCGTCCATTACCGAAGTGTTGAACTTACGCAAGACTGCACCATTCTCGAGTAAGCGCTGCAGTGCGGGTGGATTTAAAGCATCATACTTAGCGCACATATCGGTGTGAGCTTCAAAGCAGGCTGCCTCCCAAGCTTCTTGATAGGAGGGCGGCAAGGAATCCCACTGCTTCTTATTGACTAAGAAGGAGAGACCTGCGGCACCTTCCCAGAATGCAGGATAGTAATAATTCTTAGCTACTTTTGCTAGGCCAAGTTTTTCATCATCGTAAGGCCCAACAAATTCAGCAGCATCAATCGTACCCTTTTCAAGCGCTGAATAGATTTCACCGGCAGGTAGTTGCTGTGGCACCACTCCCAACTTTGCCAATACCTGGCCTGCAAAACCTGCGATACGGAACTTCAATCCTTTAAGATCTTCAGGGGATTTAATTTCTTTACGGAACCAGCCACCCATCTGAGTACCAGTTTGTCCGCCAAGAAAATTAACAATGTTGTAACTTGCATAGAGCTCGCGCATCAGCTTCATACCATTACCGTGAAGCATCCATGCTGATTGTTGACGCGCAGTCATGCCAAACGGCGCTGCAGTATCAAATATAAATGCACTGTTCTTACCTAAGTAGTAATAGCTCGCTGTATGACCACATTCAACGGTGCCGTTCTGAACGGCATCTAATACTTGCAAAGCAGGAACGACTTCGCCAGCAGCGAATACTTTGACATTAAACTTTCCATCAGTAGCTTTGCGTAAGGAATTAGCAAATAGCTCAGGCGTGCCGTATAAGGTATCCAAGGATTTGGGGAAACTAGACACCAGACGCCAATTGAGCGTTGGCAAACTTTGCGCAATCGCCGGTGCGCCGATGGCCGCGACTCCAGCTCCAATAGTAGCTTTCTTCAAAAATGAACGTCTTTGCACTTTCATCTCCTTTCGTATTTATTTTCCACCAACAGTCATCGAGCCAATCAAAATTGAGCCGGTTTCTTTGGTTCCCCGAATCAAAGTATCACTACCAATCATGGCAATATCTAGAAGCATATCGCGTAAATTACCTGCAATCGTGAGTTCTTCAACTGGATATTGGATTTCACCATTTTCAACCCAATAGCCAAACGCGCCTCGTGAATAATCCCCAGTGACATAGTTCACACCCTGTCCCATTAATTCAGTAACTAAGAGACCTGTACCCATCTCTTTTAGCAAAGCAGATAATCCACCTTTGGGCGTTTTCTTACTCTGTAGCTTTAAATGATGTGCGCCGCCAGCATTACCAGTAGTCTTCATCCCTAATTTGCGCGCTGAGTAAGTAGATAAAAAATATCCCTCTAAGATCCCTTTATCAACAACAGTCCGTGCAGCAGTTTTCACACCCTCCTCATCAAACGGTGCGCTACCAGTCATCGACTTCAGATGGGGATTTTCAAAGAGGCTGATGTGTTTTGGTAGTACTTGCTTGCCCAGGCTATCGAGTAAAAAGCTCGAACGTCGATAGAGTGCTCCACCTGATACCGCTTGCACTAATCCACCCAAGAGCCCAGCAGCTAATGGTGCCTCAAAAATGACAGGGCAACGGCGGGTTGTCAATGAGCGCGCCTTTAAACGGGATAGCGCACGCTGGGCTGCATATTGGCCAATTAAGGCAGGGTCAGCTAATTCTTCTGGAATGCGCGAAGTGGAGTACCAATCATCACGTTGCATATTTGACTGCTTGCCACCCTCACTTGCAATAGGTGCACAAGAAATGTAATGGCGAGAAAATGGGTAGCCCCCCATAAAGCCATGACTTGTGCCCATCATGAAATGTGCATGGTGTGCAGATACAGAAGCACCATCGCTATTCTGAATTTGCTTGCTCACTGAAAATGCAGCACCTTCTGCAATGCGGGCAATTTCCACTGCATGTGCTGCATCAATATTCCATGGATGAAATAAATCTAAATCGCGAGGATTTTTTTCTAAGAGCCCACGTTCGGCCGGTCCAGCACAAGTATCTTCAGCGGTGTGCTCAGCAATATGATAGGCAGCATCAACCGTTGCCTTCAAAGATGCTTTGGAAAAATCGCTGGTGCTGGCATTGCCACGGTGATGCCCTAAAAATACCGTGACTCCGACCTGCTTATCCAAGCTTTGCTCAATCGTTTCGACCTCACCTTTACGGACCGTTACAGATAGGCCCTGACCCTCAGAAACCTCGGCAACAGCATCCGAAGCCCCCCTTCTTTTGGCTTCTTTAAGCAAGAAATCGACGATTTCTTGAAACTGACTGGATGTATATGTAAACATGCCCTAATAATAGCTAGAATAGAAACATGAAGCATACCGAAGACCAAAAGCGCAGTTCCCCAAATGAAGTCAAAATTGGCCTGATCTCAGTCTCTGATCGAGCCAGCAAAGGGGTATATCAAGATGAGGGTATCCCTGCCCTGCAAACTTGGCTTATGAAAGCCATTAACAATCCTTGCGTCTTTCATGAACGTCTGATTGCCGATGACAGTGAAATCATCACCGAAGCCATTGTGGAACTGGTAGACGACATGAGATGCGATCTAGTACTCACTACAGGAGGTACGGGCCCATCTCGTAGAGATGTCACCCCTGAGGCTACCCTAGAGGCTGGAACTCGTGAAATGCCCGGCTTTGGTGAACAAATGCGTCAAATTAGTCTGAAGTTTGTTCCAACGGCAATTTTATCTAGGCAAGTTGCCGTACTCAGAGAAATTGAAGAACATGCTGCGCTTGTCATCAATTTGCCTGGTCAACCCAAAGCGATCGCCGAAACACTTGAAGGCCTCAAAGATGAGAATGGGAAAGTACTTGTTCCTGGGATCTTTGCCGCGGTTCCTTACTGCATTGATTTAATCGGCGGGCCTTATATCGAGACCGACGAAGAAGTTATCAAGGTCTTTAGGCCCAAAAGCGCTCTCAAGAAATAAATTTACCCTTTTCCCCCGATGAGATTCATTGGGCCGCACTTCCTATGAGCGACAAATCAAACATCACAGAAGTTGAAAATCAGCAAACAGAGTCTTTAGAGCAGCCAGGCCTGCGTATTGAAGACTGGATCACCGTCACAGTAATGGGCTTTTTAGCGTTAATTACTTTTGGCAATGTACTTGCTCGCTATTTCACTAATCAATCATTTGCTTGGACCGAAGAGTTTTCAATTTTCTTAATGATGGCTTTGACTTTAATTGCTGGTAGCGCTGCGGCTGCAAGAGATCGTAATATTCGGATTGAAATTTTTTCTGATAAGGGCTCACCGCAGCGCCGCCGTAATCTCGCGATTGCTTCTGGTTCTGCAACATTTTTACTCTACCTGCTGCTAGCCTATCTCGGCTCATTACTAGCCTGGGATGAATATCGCTTTGGAGAAACATCTCCTGGGATCGGAGTTCCTAAATGGTGGTACACCATCTGGCTACCGCTACTCTCCATCTTAATTGCGGTTCGTTCTGGAGTCCTACTGATCAAACAATGGCGAACTAAATGATTACGATCGCCATTATTCTTTTTGTGATTTTTATTACGCTAATGCTCATCGGTGTGCCAATTGGTGCCGCTCTTGGTATTGGAGGCATTGTTGCCATCACCCTATCAAACCTCGATACAGCAAACTATGGATTACTAGCTGTCCCACAAAATTTTTATGCGGGTATTGCTAAGTACCCGCTGCTAGCCATTCCGATGTTTGTATTGGTAGGCTCCATTTTTGATCGTTCTGGGGTTGCAGAGCGTTTAGTTAATTTTGCAGTAGCAATTGTGGGTCGTGGTCCTGGCATGTTGCCCTTAGTTGCAATCTTGGTAGCCATGTTTCTAGGGGGTATCTCTGGGTCTGGCCCAGCAAATGCTGCAGCAGTTGGTGGCGTCATGATTGCAGCAATGGCGAACGCTGGGTATCCACGCGCTTTTGCAGCCAGTATTGTTGGCGCAGCTGCCGCAACCGATATTTTGATTCCTCCATCCGTTGCCTTTGTTGTTTATAGCGTTCTTGTGCCAGGCGCATCAGTACCAGCACTCTTTGCTGCGGGAATGTTTCCAGGACTACTCGCAGGCATTGCCTTAATTGTTCCTGCAGTGTGGCTTGCACGCAAACATAAAATGGGCGCCCTAGAGGTTGACTTACCGCGCCCCCCTTTTTGGAAAAGTTGCAAAGAGGCGCTTTGGGGCTTAAGTGCGCCCTTCATTATTTTGGGTGGTATGCGTGCGGGCTGGTTCACGCCAACGGAAGCCGCTGTCGTTGCGGTGTTTTATGGCCTATTTGTTGGCATGGTGATTTATCGCACCATCAAAATTCGTGACCTTTATGTAATCCTTCTGGAGGCTGGAGAAACTTCATCAGTAATCTTAATGGTCATCGCCTTGGCTGGCATCTTTGCCTATGCTCTCTCGACTTTAGGAGTTATCGATCCACTAGCCAATGCGATTGCGCACTCAGGCATTGGTGAGGCAGGGGTCTTGGCTCTCATCGTCTTGCTACTGATGACTCTAGGAATGTTTCTAGATGGGATTTCAATATTCCTGATCTTCGTGCCATTACTTTTGCCGATTGCCCAAGCCTATCAATGGGATCTGGTGTGGTTTGGCGTCATCCTCACGCTGAAAGTTGCCCTGGGACAATTTACGCCACCACTCGCGGTCAATCTGATGGTGGCCTGCAAGATTGCTGGCGTCAAAATGGAAGAAACCATCCCCTGGGTTATTTGGCTGCTTGGGGCCTTCTTCATGGCGATGGTTCTGGTCTTGATATTCCCACCAATTGCTACTTGGTTACCCCGTTATTTAGGCTACTAAGAATTTGTGCATTGCACCAGAAGAGCGCTCATCGACTTCTCATATAGAATCAAAAAACTTTATTAAAAGCAAAAGGGGTTTCAAATGAATAAGCGCTCTTTCCTGACAAGCACACTCGCTTCATTGCTTGCAGTAGTAGGTCTCACAGCGTCGTTGCACTCGAATCTAGCAATGGCTGCGGAATATAAATCAGAGTACAAAATGTCACTGGTACTTGGCACCGCTTTCCCTTGGGGAAAAGGTGGAGAAATTTGGGCCGATCTCGTCCGTGAGCGCACCAATGGGCGCATCAATATCAAGCTTTATCCAGGCGCCTCTTTAGTTGGCGGTGATCAGACCCGTGAGTTCACAGCAATCCGTCAAGGCGTGATTGATATGTCAATTGGCTCCACTATTAACTGGTCGCCACAGGTCAAAGAGCTTAATTTATTCTCGCTGCCTTTCTTGATGACCAACTATCAATCAATTGATGCCCTAGTGAAGGGCCCTGTAGGCAAAGATTTGCTAGACATCATTGAGAAGCAAGGCGTTGTACCGCTGGCTTGGGGTGAAAATGGTTTTAGAGAGATCTCTAACTCTAAAAAAGAAATTAAGAAGCCAGAGGATCTTAAAGGCATGAAGTTTCGCGTCGTGGGATCGCCGATTTACAACGAAACTTTTTCTGCACTAGGCGCAAATCCAACTCAGATGAGCTGGGCCGATACTCAAGCTGCACTAGCTTCTGGTGCAGTAGATGGTCAAGAAAATCCTGAGTCTGTTTATGCCTCAGCAAAACTCTACACGGTGGGACAAAAATACGTAACGGTATGGCGCTATGTTGCTGACCCATTGATCTTTGTTGTGAATAAACAAGTCTGGGAAAGTTGGACTCCTCAAGATCGCGAGATCGTGCAGCAGGCAGCAATTGATGCTGGCAAACAAGAGGTAGCCATTGCTCGCAAAGGTCTAGTAGAGCCAAGCCAACCAGCCTGGAAAGATATGGAGCAATATGGCGTTAAAGTGACTTACCTCACGCCTGAAGATCGTAAACTCTTTGTAGCCGCCACTCGTGATGTATACAACAAGTGGAAAAACCAAATTGGTGCTGCATTGGTAGATAAAGCTGAAAAAGCGGTTGCTAACGCCAAGTAATTAAACCCGCTTTAAATACAAAAAGGTCTGCTGCGGCAGACCTTTTTCTTTATTACCTATACCCATCTTTCTAAGCCTCAACACTAAGGCAGCGGTACGATAAATTTATCACGGTAGTACTTGAGCTCTTCAATAGATTCTTCGATATCTGCTAAGGCAGTATGGGCCTGATTTTTAGTAAAGCCCTTCACTAACTCTGGATGCCAACGCTTACATAACTCCTTGAGAGTGGAGACATCAATACTTCGATAATGAAAATACGCTTCCAACTTTGGCATGTACTTAGCCATAAAGCGACGATCTTGACCAATCGTGTTGCCACACATCGGCGCAATACCAGCCTTAATATATTTCTGTAAAAAAGCAATGCACTGCGCTTCGACAGTCGCCTCATCCAATGTGGATGCTTTGACTTTATCAATCAGTCCAGAACGGCCATGAGTACCTGTATTCCAAGCATCCATTGCATCTAAAACGGCATCATCTTGATGAACGACCCAGACAGGGGCAGTTGCAATGGTATTGAGGTGGGCGTCCGTGACAATGATGGCAATTTCTAGAATCCGCTCGGTTTCGGGGTTTAAACCCGACATTTCCATATCCACCCAAATGAGGTGCTCATTAGCAGGGGGCGCCTTTTTCTCGGCCATGTTTGTTTGTTCGCTCATATCTATAATGATCTCATGACATTCACAATTGTTTTTCTAATCGCCTTCATTGCCAGTTTTGGCCTACGCCACTGGCTGTCCCAACGTCAAATCCGCTATGTCGCCCAGCATCGCGATCGGGTTCCTACAGAATTTGCTAAAAAAGTGAGCTTGGCTGAACATCAAAAAGCAGCTGACTACACTATCGCCAAACTACGCCTCGGCATATTAGAAAATGGAGTTAGCGCCGTTATTTTAATTGCCTTCACCCTATTAGGTGGCTTGCAAATTCTGAATATGGCTCTGCTGAAATTATTAGGCGAAGGCATTGCCCAACAAATTGCCCTCCTAGTCTCCATTGTGCTCATCTCCGGAATTATCGATATTCCCTTCTCCTGGTACAAACAGTTTCATCTGGAGGAGCGCTTTGGCTTTAACCGGATGGGCAAAAAATTATTCTTTAGCGACATGATGAAGGGTTTAGGGGTGGGTGGCGCAATTGGTATCCCACTGCTTTGGGTGATTCTGACCCTCATGGCTCAAGCGGGTGATCTTTGGTGGCTATGGGCATGGGGAGTATTGACTGCATTTAGCTTGCTGATGCAGTGGATCTTTCCTACCTTCATTGCCCCACTCTTTAACAAGTTTCAAGCTTTAGAAGAGGGTCCTTTAAAAACCCAAATCGAAGCCCTACTGAAACGCTGTGACTTTGCTAGTCAAGGTTTGTTTGTAATGGATGGCAGCAAGCGTAGCGCGCATGGCAATGCATTCTTTGCCGGCATGGGCAAGGCAAAACGCATTGTCTTCTTTGATACCTTAATTGAAAAACTGAACCCGGGTGAAGTGGAAGCGGTGCTTGCTCATGAGTTAGGCCACTTTAAATGCAAGCATATTCGTAAGCGTCTATTAGTTTCTTTTGCCCTAAGCTTCGGTATGTTTGCTCTACTAGGGTGGATTAGCACCAAAGCCTGGTTCTACAACGACCTTGGCGTCATGCCTAACCTGAATGGTTATAACGGTGGTCTGGCCCTAGCACTCTTTATGCTGGTATCTCCAGTATTTAGCTTTTTCTTCACGCCACTTGCCAGTCTAGCTTCACGTAAACATGAATACGAGGCCGATGGCTTTGCTGCCGAAAAATCTTCTGCTAAAGATTTAATCTCTGCTTTGGTCAAGCTATACCAAGACAATGCTTCAACACTCACTCCGGATCCGATTTATACCGCCTTCTATAGCTCACATCCACCGGCTCCACTGCGGATTGCTAACTTACAGCGTCTAAGCTAATACGCATCTTCAATGGAACAATTCCACGCGCTGCTCACTGCTTCTTATGGAAGGCACTATCTAGCGCAGCGTTTAGTAGCAGATGCGCAAGGAAATGAATCGCCTCAGGGCTCATTAATACAAGTGAGCACGCCTGCTAAGCAGCACGTTGGTGCGGTTGGTGATCGTATGCTTTTAGAGATGACATCGGTAGATCAAGCGCGCATTATCCAGATTGAGCCCCGCGAGAATATTCTTTATCGTTCAGATGCATTTAAGAGCAAGATTATTGCCTCTAATGTCGATCAAATTTTGGTGGTACTAGCAACGCAACCTGCTTTCTCACCTGATCTTTTGGGCAGAGCAGTAGTAGCTGCAGAAGCCAATCAAATTGGCTTGCATATTCTCTTAAATAAATGCGACCTCAAAGATAACTTAGAGCATGCTCGTAAAATCATTGCGCCGTATGCACGAATGGGTTATTCAGTAAGCGAGGTATCGGCTAAGTTTGATTCTGCATCGATTGATGCACTCCAATCAGCTCTGTGTGGCAAGGTCTCCGTCTTTGTAGGTCAATCAGGCATGGGTAAGTCGAGCCTCTTAAACGCCTGGGTTCCTAATGCTGCTGCCCTCACCCAAGAATATTCAGTGCGCCTAGACACTGGAAAGCACACTACTACCGCTTGTCGTTATTTTGAATTGCCTGAGGCTTGGGGTAGAGATCAATCTGGCAAGCTTGGGGCACTCATTGATTCTCCAGGATTTCAGGAATTTGGCTTAGCGCACATGTCAGTCAGTGAATTACAGCACGCCTTTAGAGAATTTAAAGATTTATTGGGTAAGTGTCGCTTTCACAATTGCGCTCATGAATCAGAGCCAGAGTGCGCGATACGAGAAGCAGTCGATAAAAATGAAATAGCGCCAGAAAGACTGGCGCTATTTAGACAGCTGCACTCTGACTCAAAAACTGCAGATACGCAAATTCAGGGAATTAGCCAAGCCAAAGAGCGATGGTCAGCATTAGCAACAAAGCCATCCAAGCGATAACCAAGCGCCACACCAAGCCTACTGCAGAGCGCATGGTACGTTCGGTAGGCTCAAGACCTACTTCATAGATTAGCGGCTCACCAGCTTCTGCCATCCGTAATGCTTCATCGCTATCGGGCTCACTTAAAGGCTCGCCTAGACGCACACCTAAGGCACCACCACCTGCAGCTAATATGACTGCCGATAAAGAGTCAGCCCATTTTTGAGTGAGATAGCGCCATGCATAAACGGCGCCTTCAAAATTACCAACAATCGCAAAGCCCATTGCAGTGATACGTGAGGGAATCCAATCGAGCACGAAGAAGAAATGACGTGCGGCTTCGCTCAAATTAAAGTCACCGCGCTCAGACCAACGCTGTGCAGCAATATCAGCCAAACGATAGAGTACAACACCTGCAGGGCCCATTGGCATAATGAACCAGAACAGCACACCAAACACGTGGCGATGTGAGCCAATGATGGCACGCTCAAGCGCTAAAGAGATGACTTGAGTTTCTGTCAAATTCGAAGTGTCTAAATCTGGGCCATACCACTCACCCAATGCAGAGCGCGCTGCTGGCAAATCATGAGCTTCAATGGCCTCATGTACCAGAGTAAAAGAATGACTGAACTGACGAAAGCCAAAAAACAAATAGGCAATCACAATGTTCCACAAGAAACCTAAGATTGGGTAGGTCACCATACAAATGACATAAACCAAGAATACTAAAAAGGTTGGCAGAATAAAGGCGACTAAGCAGGCCAAGCGAGCGCCAACTGGGCTTGCACCTTCTTCAGTCTTGCCACCGAATTCTCCAGCGACCCAATCTAACCAACGGGTACTAGTCCGCACAATCCAATGGCTGGCAGTTACTGGGCGATATTGCTCAGCAATGAGGGCGAAGAGAATAGAAAAGAAAGTCATACTTTTAATAAATGATATAGGTTACGCAACATTCCCGCAGTAGCACCCCAAATAAAGCGGTTCTCATAAGGCATTGCATAAAAACGACGGCTACCCTGCTCACTTTGCCACACTCTAACCTGATGGTTTGCTGGGTCTAACAAAAAACGTAAGGGCACTTCAAATACATCTGCCACTTCAAATTCATCTAAGACGTATTCTGCCTGAGCTTGCACCAACCCTACTACTGGAGTAACGCTATAGCCAGAAACGGTTAAATATTGCGGTAAATGCCCAATAATCTCAACCCGCTTGCGGTCCAAGCCAATCTCTTCTTCGCTCTCCCGCAGCGCGGTCTCGTGAGGGCTCTGATCATCTAAATCCATCCGACCTCCGGGGAAGCTAATTTGCCCAGCATGATCGCGCAAATGATTTGTACGCTGTGTCAATAAAACCCATAGGCCATCTTCCTTTAATACCAAAGGAATCAGTACCGCTGCTTTAGTCACCTTGCCGGCAGCATTGCGTTTGGCAATGATGTCAGATGCAATCACATGACGATTCTCATCAGTAATTTCTGGCTGCCATGCTGGAGGAGACTCAAAACGGGCCCTTAAGCTTGCTGGCTCAAGATGCTCTTTAGGCACTTTTCTCTGATTACTACAAACCTTATGAATCGGAATAGCTTGCGCGTCAAATCCTGGCCGTGTGGCCACATTGATTGCGTCTTCTTCAGTCTCAGGGATCTTGGGCATATTCATATTTTAAGGCTACAAAAAAGGCGGCCTAGGCCGCCTTTTTAATTTGCATCAAAGCAGCAGTTATTCAGCAGCTGGAGTAGCTACTGCCTTAGTGCGAGCTTGGAGCTTTTCTTTAATACGTGCTGACTTACCAGAACGGTCACGCAAGTAGTACAACTTTGCACGACGTACATCACCGCGACGCTTCACTTCAATGCTAGCAATCAATGGTGAGTATGTTTGGAAAGTACGCTCAACGCCTTCACCAGAAGAAATCTTACGCACGATAAAGCTGGAATTGAGTCCGCGATTACGCTTCGCAATCACAACGCCTTCAAAGGCCTGGGTACGCTTACGTGTACCTTCAACAACGTTTACGCCAACAACTACAGTGTCACCAGGCGCAAAACTTGGCAACACTTTGTTAGCAGTTAAGCGAGCAATTTCTTCTTGCTCAATTTTTTCAATTAAATTCATTTTCAATCCTTAAACATCTTGTTAACGTTTAATCCCGAGATACTTATCAACGGACTTAACAGAGGATGCAGTTAAAACAATTTCACTAAACCAAAAACAAAACCACTCATTCACAACTGCGCACTACTGAAAGTATTCACAGCGAGCGAAGAAATTGTTCATCTTCTCGGGTTAGCAACCCATTGGCTCTAGCCGATTCAATTAAATCCGGCCGGAACCTAAACGTCAGCTCTAAAGACTTCTGCCGACGCCAATCTGCTATTTTAGCGTGATGTCCGCCTAAAAGCACGTCTGGTACTGACAAATTTTCATATATTTCAGGGCGGGTGTAGTGCGGATAGTCCAAAAGACCGTTCATAAAGCTATCCTGGGCGGCAGATTCGCCATCACCAAGAGCTCCTGGGATCAGCCTAATCACTGCATCCATCATCGCCATAGCCGGGATTTCACCCCCAGAAAGCACAAAATCACCGATAGAGAGCTGTAAATCCACATTTCGATCAACAAAACGTTGGTCTACCGCCTCATATCGACCACAAATCAAGCTCAAATTGCCGTAATGCAGGATATCAGCTGCTATTTTCTGGGAAAAACGCTCACCTTGAGGCGCTAATAGGCAAATGGGGCCTGATTTGAGATTAGCAGCCTGATGGGCTACTTTGATTTGCGTAACAGTATCTTCCAAGGGTTTGGCCATCATGACCATCCCTGGGCCACCGCCATAAGCGCGATCATCTACTGTCTTGCGAGAATCAGAACAGAAATCTCTCGGATTCCATAGATGAACGCTAGCTAGTGATTGCTCACATGCGCGACCAGTCACGCCCCACTGCGTTAAAGCAGAGAACATTTCTGGGAATAAAGTCACAACATCAAAGCGCATATCTATATTCGTCGGTTTATTTTTTATTTGTTCATCACCAATCACTCTGCCAATCAAGAGTAATTTTTTTATTAGCCAAGTCTACGTTTTTCACCACTTCTTTTACAAATGGTACTAATTGTTTAGTCGTTTTGCTAGATGCATCGCCAAGCGCGATCACACCGTGCGCACCGTTCTCAGTGACATTAATAACCTCACCAAGCTCTTCATTTTGCAGATTGACTGCATGACAGCCAATCAGGTCAACCCAATAATAAGATTCACTATCTGCTTTTGGAAATACATCACGCGCTACTAATATTCTGGCGCCTTTTAATGCGAGCGCTTGATCGCGATTGCTCACGCCCTCTAATGCCATCACGACATTCCCGCTATGCATCTTGGCGCTCTTCACTTTATATTGAGTCAAAGAAGCCTGCTCTACAGACGCAGAGACACCTGCATCCCTGCGCGGGATCAAAGATAGCCAAACAGCTTTAGAAGATAGAAGCGCTACCGGCTCTGATGAGTGAGGCCTAACCTTCACTTGACCCTGTAACCCTTGGGCCTCAGAAACGGCACCAAGTTCAATCAAATCATTTAGGGTAGGTGTATTCATTTGAAAGACACCCTATTTTCCCGAAATAAAACTACTGAAATCCTGCCACCAAAAACTCCACCGGAAAGATGAAGTTTTTAGCAAAGTGATTTAAACAGCAGGATTGTTTTTGATCAAACGAACTACAGTTGGAGAGATTTGTGCACCAACACCAGTCCAATAAGTCAAACGATCTTGAGCGATGCGCATAGCTTGCTCAGTTGCAACTGCTTGTGGATTGAAATAGCCAATGCGCTCGATAAAGTTCGAGTCACGACGGTTGCGCTTATCAGTAGCAACGATGCTGTAAAAAGGGCGCTTCTTAGAACCGCCGCGTGCCAGTCGAATGACGACCATACTTATTCCTTAAAAAATCTAAAATGAAAAAATCTTGGGCTCCGGCCCACCAAAGTAACGCGTGGTAGAGCGGAAAACCTCATATTCTAGACGAAAACCCCTACTTCTTCCACCTATTTAAGAGTCTAAGCCAGTAGAATAGAACCCTTTAGTAAATAAAAAATACATATAAAACAATAACTTATATAAATATGCCCACAAATATAGCGACCCATACCCTCTCAAAAGAGCGCTCCAGGAGCTTCTCAAATAGCCTATTTGTGGTGTTTTCATCTCTAGGTATTATTCTTTTGACTGGGTGCGCCAATGTCATTCCGCCCTGCAATGCCAAAACGAGCCCTCCTAGCAGCGAACTTAGGAACACGAAGTGGGAACTCACCCGCTGGAACTTAGCTCCTAATAGTAGTGGTGAGGTACGTACTCGCCAAATTCCACAAGGCGATATAAGTAATCCCATTCAAATGAGCTTTGATGCTGCTGGTCAGCGCGTAAGTGGCTCTTCTGGCTGCAATCGATTTACTGCACAGTTGGATGAAGATAATCGTGGCTTTACCTTCACTAAGATTGTGAGCACCAGAATGACATGCGCACCACAACGTCAAGAATTAGAAAATGACTTCCTGTATGAGCTCAACGACTATCGCAGCATCGTTCGTAATGGCGATCAATTGCTGATGATTGGAGCTGATCGCGAAGTATTAAGCTTTACTCAGCGTCCCAATATCAATAAATAAGTAAGTCAATCAAAAGATAAAAGATTAATGAAAAACTCCAAACTCATTTTTTGCGCCCTCGGATTTTTTTTCCCAGGTAGTGGACTGAACTGCTTTTACTTACAATGCCTCAAATCTTTTTGGGCCTGGGCTCAATTATTTTCTCTGATTGGCGGTATTGCTGGTTGGACAATTTTAAAGGATGCCCACTTTCACTCTGCACCCGGATGGGTTCTCATCACTTTTGGTTTTATTGCTATAGAAGCTAGTTGGTTAACTACGATTACCTTCGGTCTTCGCCTTGATGAGAAGTGGGATGCGCAATTTAATCCTGGCATTGAAGATCGCCATCGTACCCGCTCTGGCTGGCCAGTGATTCTGACCGTGATCTTCTCACTCGTGCTTGGTGCTGCTGTGATGATGACCTTTTTAGCCGTCTCTTTTGAGCAATTCTTCATCTCTCAACTTCACGAAGCCAGAAAGCTATCCCAATAACTTTAGAATTGCTCTACCTCTAAAGCATTCGTAGAGTGGCCACTCTCAACAATCGAAGTCGCTAAGGCGCTAGCTTGTGGCAATAAATTCTCTGCAAAGAAACGCGCTGTAGCAATCTTGGCACTATAAAAAGCGGGATCACTGTCGCGTAAGTGCTCTGCAGCCAAAAGACTACGGGCCATTTGCCAACCACCCAGCACTAAGCCAGACAAGCGTAAATAAGCAAAGCTACCGGCATAGACTGCTTTGGCATCGCTCTTCGCATTTGTCAAAATATAAGCCACCGCTTCTTCAAATGCTATGCGTCCTGCAGTCAACTGCTTGAGTACTGCCTGCGCATCTGCTGATGCACTCGCTGCTAATTCTGTTTCTGTTTGGGCTATTTTTTGTGAAAATACTTTTGCAGTAGTGCCACCGTCTCGTACTGTTTTTCTACCAAGCAAATCATTTGCTTGAATGGCAGTAGTACCTTCATAGATCGTCAAGATGCGAGCATCACGATAGTGTTGAGCTGCACCCGTTTCTTCTATAAAGCCCATACCACCATGCACTTGGATGCCTAAGCTAGCGACCTCGATTGACATCTCTGTTGAGAAGCCTTTCACAATCGGCACCAAGAATTCATAAACAGCTTGGCTCGCTTTGCGCTCAGTCTCACTAGGTGATGCATGCTGGGAGTCGTAGGCAGAAGCAGCGTAATACGCCAATGCTCGAGAAGCTTCTGTATAAGCACGCATTGTCATGAGCATGCGCTTGACATCTGGCTGATGAATAATCGCTACCGGCCCATCAGATCCCGCTAAGTCACGACTTTGCACACGATCTTTGGCATATTGCACCGCTTTTTGATAAGCACGCTCAGCCACTGCAATGCCTTGCATACCTACCGCAAAGCGAGCGGCATTCATCATTACAAACATGTACTCTAGACCACGATTCTCTTCGCCAACAAGGTAGCCGATAGCACCGCCGTGATCGCCGAACTGCAGAACAGCAGTTGGGCTCGCCTTAATGCCCAGCTTGTGCTCAATCGATACACAGTGAACATCGTTACGCTCGCCCAAAGAGCCATCAGTATTGACTAAAAACTTAGGTACTACAAATAATGAAATCCCCTTAACGCCCTCAGGTGCATCAGGTGTTCTAGCCAATACTAAATGGATAATATTCTTGGCCATATCGTGCTCACCATAGGTGATATAGATTTTGGTACCAAATATTTTGTAGGTGCCATCACCTTCAGGCATAGCTTTAGAGCGGACCATCGATAAATCAGAGCCTGCCTGCGACTCGGTTAAGCACATGGAGCCAGTCCACTCGCCAGAAATCATATTCGGCACATATTGTTCTTGGATTTCTGGGCTAGCTGCAGTTAACAAGGCTTCAATTGCACCATCAGTCAACATGGGGCATAAAGCAAAGGACAAACTGGCTGAGTGAACCATCTCAAAACAAGCAGCAGCGATTAATTTTGGCAGGCCTTGGCCGCCAAACTCTGCCGGATGCATAACACCCTGCCAACCAGCAGCAGCAAATTGCGCAAACGCTTCTTTAAAACCAGGCGTTGTAGTAACAACACCATCCTTCCATGAACTTGGATTTTGATCACCGGGCCAATTGAGTGGTGCAACAACGTCTTGATTGAACTTTGCAGACTCTTCAAGAATTGCTGGAGCCAAATCAACATCAGCACCTGCTTGTACATAAGCAGGATAAGCCACCACATTTGCTAGTCCAGCTAACTCATTCATTGCAAATAGCATGTCTTTTACTGGTGCTACGTATGGCATTACCGCTCCTCTAGATTCAAATCAAATAATGCAATCACTTTTAGCCAAGCGCTTTAGTCAGCTCTGGTACTGCAGTATTCAGATCAGCTACTAAACCATAATCAGCAACGCTAAAGATTGGGGCCTCAGGATCCTTATTGATAGCAACAATCACTTTGGAGTCCTTCATTCCTGCTAAGTGCTGAATCGCACCAGAGATACCAATCGCGATATAGAGCTCGGGAGCCACAATCTTGCCAGTTTGGCCCACTTGATAATCGTTGGGCACATAACCTGCATCCACCGCCGCACGCGAAGCACCTAGAGCAGCGCCCAGCTTGTCAGCCAATGGAGCAATGAGCTCCTGGTACTTCTCACCAGAACCCAAACCGCGACCACCAGAAACAATAATCTTGGCAGCAGTCAGTTCTGGACGATCAGACTTTGTCAGTTGACGACCCACAAAAGACGATGAAGGTTTACTTTCAACGGGAGCTTGTTTTTCAATCGCTGCAGAGCCACCGGTAGCCGCTACAGGATCAAAACCCGTGGTACGAACTGTGATCACTTTTACTGGGTCATTTGTTTGCACAGTAGCAATCGCATTACCAGCGTAGATAGGGCGCTCGAAAGTATCGCTACTGAGAACCTTAGTGATATCGGATAGCTGAGCAACATCTAACTTAGCAGCGACACGTGGCAACACATTCTTACCATTAGCTGTTGCTGGAGCCAAAATATGACTGTACTGATTTGCAATCGACAGAATCTGTGCTGCTAAAGGCTCGGCTAATTGATCAGCAAGATTGGGGGCATCTACTTGAATCACCTTGCGCACACCTACAATTTGAGCTGCAGCAGTTGCCACAGCATCAGTACTACTTCCAGCAACTAGCACATCTATATCGGCAGAGCATTGCAAGGCAGCCGCTACAGCATTTAAGGTTGCCGCTTTTAAGGATTGATTATCGTGTTCAGCAATCACGAGAGAGGCAAGAGTAGTCATTTAAATTACCTTCGCTTCATTTTTAAGTTTGTCTACCAAAGCCGCTACATCAGCCACCATGACGCCAGCGCTCCGCTTAGGCGGCTCTTCGACTTTCAGAGTTTTAAGACGTGGAGCAATATCGACGCCAAGATCCTCAGGCTTCACAATATCAATAATTTTTTTCTTCGCCTTCATGATATTGGGCAGAGTGACATAACGAGGTTCGTTCAGACGTAAGTCAGTAGTAATCACTGCGGGCAATGTGAGAGCGATCGTTTCTAAACCACCATCGACTTCGCGCGTCACAGTAGCCCTGCCGTCGGCCACTACCACTTTGGATGCGAAAGTTGCTTGTGGGATATCTAAGAGACTAGCTAACATTTGGCCTGTTTGATTACTATCATCATCAATCGCTTGCTTACCAAGGATGATGATTTGAGCAGATTCTTTTTCAGAGAGCGCCTTGAGAATCTTGGCGACTGCGAGGGGCTGCAAGTCAGCATCAGACTCTACTAAGATGGCGCGATCAGCCCCAATCGCTAAAGCGGTCCGTAATGTTTCTTGGCATTGCGTTGAACCTGCACTAACCACCACTACTTCAGTTGCAATGCCCGCTTCTTTTAAGCGCACTGCCTCTTCAACAGCAATTTCATCAAAAGGATTCATACTCATTTTGACGTTGGCAAGATCTACACCAGAACCATCAGACTTCACTCGAATTTTGACGTTGTAATCAACGACGCGTTTTACTGCAACTAAGATCTTCATTTGGAATTCTCAATATTGACAAAAATTTACAAGTATTTGCTTAACTTCTTATTTTATCCGCATCAAGCCCTAAGAACTAGACATCAATAGCGGTGGCAGACCCAGCTTGCTTGCGCAGTTCAAACTTCTGGATTTTTCCAGTTGAGGTCTTTGGCAGCTCCCCAAACACAATAGCCTTGGGTACTTTAAAGCCAGCCAAATGCTGCTTGCAGTGCGCAATGATGTCAGCCGGGGTTACCTCAACGCCAGGCTTGATTTCTAAGAAAGCACATGGGGTCTCACCCCACTTTGGATCAGGTTTAGCAACTACTGCAGCAGCCATTACCGCAGGGTGACGGTATAGAACATCCTCTACCTCAATAGAAGAAATATTTTCTCCGCCAGAGATGATGATGTCCTTACTACGGTCTTTAATCTTGACGTAACCATCCGGGTTCATCACCGCTAGGTCACCCGAATGAAACCAGCCCCCCTCGAAAGCTTCTTGAGTAGCTTTCTCATTCTTCAGATAGCCCTTCATGGTGATGTTCCCTTTGAACATAATCTCACCCATCGTTTCACCATCGGCAGGAACAGGCTGCATGGTTTCTGGATTCAGCACATCAATTGCTTGTTGCAGGTGATAACGCATACCTTGACGTGCGTTCAAGCGAGCGCGCTCACCAATATCCAAATCATCCCACTCATCTTGTCTCACACAAATTGCGGCAGGACCATAAGTCTCAGTTAAACCATAAACATGGGTTAAATCAAAGCCCAGTTTTTCCATGCCCTCAATGATTGAGGCTGGCGGTGCAGCTCCTGCAATCAAACCTTTTACGCCTGCAGGGACGCCTATCTTTAGCTCATCAGGAGCATTGACCAAGAGGTTATGAACAATCGGCGCGGCACAGTAGTGAGTCACTCCATACTTTTTAATTGCGGCAAATATATTAGGCGCATCCACGCGGCGCATACAAACATTAATACCCGCACGCGCTGCGATGGTCCACGGAAAGCACCAGCCATTGCAATGAAACATGGGCAGTGTCCATAAATACACCGGATGCTTATTAATGTCCCAATCTAATATATTTGATACTGCATTAATTGCAGCACCACGATGGTGATAGACAACCCCTTTAGGGTTACCTGTAGTGCCCGAGGTGTAGTTCAAGCAAATTGCCTGCCATTCATCTGCAGGCATCTGCCATGCAAAGTTTGGGTCACCCTCAGAAAGTAGTTTTTCATAAGTGAGTTTGCCGAGCTTCTCGCCCGCCACATCAAATTCTGTTTCTTCAACGTCGATGACCAAAATGTCACGGCCACTTTCTTTTTGAGCGATCTCTAGTGCTTTTTTCATTACCGCTGAAAATTCTGGATCAACAATCACCACTTTGGCTTCGCCATGATTGAGCATGAAGGCAATCGAATCTGCATCTAGGCGGGTATTCAAGGCATTTAATACGGCGCCTGACATCGGAATACCAAAATGGGCTTCTACCATCGGCGGTGTATTAGGCAACATCACTGCAACCGTATCTCCCAAGCCAATGCCATGCTTTTGCAAAGCACTCGCAAGACGGCGGCAACGCGCATCTGTTTGCTGCCACGTTTGTCGTAGCTTCCCATGAATAATGGCAGTCTTATTGGGATAGGTCTGCGCTGAACGCTCTAAAAATAGCAGTGGGGTAATCGGAGTAAAGTTCGCCGAATTTCGATCCAAACCTTGTTCATAAATATTTGCCATCATGCACTTTCAATAACAGTTCTTTAATTCTATTGGGACGACTTAAATGTCTGCTAGCGCCTTGACATGAGCCACTACGCTTCGGCCTAAGGCAGAAAGGTTATAACCCCCTTCTAAGCAGCTCACGATACGACCTTGCGCATAATCTTTCGCAATTTCCTTAAGGCGCTGAGTAATCCAAACATAATCGTCTTCCACTAAACCCATTTGACCTAAGTCATCTTCACGATGTGCATCAAATCCTGCAGAAATAATGATGAGCTCTGGCTCGAAGTTACGCAAGGCTGGTAACCAGCGCTCTTCCACAATCGAGCGCACTACATCACCGCGAGTAGATGCAGGCAAAGGTACATTCACCATATTGTCTGAAGGATCTAGTCCGCTGTATGGATAAAAAGGGTGCTGAAAAAAGCTACACATCATGACACTGGGGTCATTGAAAAACGCAGCCTCGGTACCATTGCCATGATGTACATCAAAATCAATAATCGCAACACGCTTAATGCCATAGGCTTCCTGAGCATAACGGGCTGCAACTGCAACGTTATCAAACACACAAAAACCCATAGAGCGGGTTGGCTCAGCATGATGTCCGGGAGGTCTGACAGCACAAAAAACGTTATCGACTTCACCTTTCATCACCGCATCAACGCCTGCTATTGCAGCGCCTGCTGCACGCAATGAAGCCCTATAAGTATGAGGGTTCATAATGGTGTCACCATCAAGCATGAAGTAACCGCTCTCTGGAGCGCTATCTTTGACAAATGCAATATGGTCTGGACTATGCACTAATTCCAATTGATCTTCGGTTGCTAAGGGGGCATCCAAATGATGAAGGAAGCGATCTACGCCACTACGGATCAATTGATCATTGATCGCCTGAATTCGCTCAGGGCATTCTGGATGATGACTTCCCATCTCATGTTTCAGAAAGTCTGGATGAGTTATGTATCCTGTTGTCATTACTCTAAATCCTTAATAGCAAAACTCTTATTTTTATAATCTTAGTAAACGTGTTTATTTCTCAAACATCCATCCCAGCACGCATGCATCTTGGCATCTCTTACACACTGCTAGCCCTGCTTCTGGCAGCCTGCTCCAGCACACCAACGCCGCCTACCAAGCCAGAGCAATCCATCGTAAACCAAGCTGATGATGTAGCCACTGAAGCGCGAGTCAGTCAAAACCTCAATGAATTGCTTAGCCAAGTTTCCCAGACCCAAGAAATCCCACTGCAAAGCCTAGAATCGGCCTTTCTAGATGCTAAAACGATTCCCTCAATACGCAAATTGGTATTACCCCCATCAGGCACTTTTAAGAAAAATTGGCTTGCCTACCGTAAGCGATTTATTGAACCTATACGCATGAAGGCTGGAAAGGCCTTTTGGGAAGAAAATCAGGCCTTTTTAAGCCAAGTTGAGCAAGACTCCGGGGTTCCATCTGAGATCATTGTTGCCATTATTGGCATTGAGACTATATATGGACGCCAAACTGGTAATTTCCGCGTCAAGGATGTCTTATCTACCCTAGCCTTTAGCTACCCCGAGACGCCAAATAAGCCCGCACGTGAGCAACTTTTTAAAGATCAACTTAAAGAACTCATCCTCTTATGCTGGACTGAAGCTGGCGGTAAGTTGCCTGCAAAGAATAATGCGCAAGGCGTCAATAGTGCTCGCTTTAGTGCCTGCCTAAATCAAAATAGCTCCTACGCTGGCGCAATTGGTCTTCCCCAGTTCATGCCCAGTAGTATTCGTAGCTTTGCAATCGATGGTGATGGCGATGGCAGAATCGATTTGAAGCAAAACTCAAAAGATGCCATTGCTAGTGTTGGTAACTTCATGAAAAAACATGGTTGGCAGGCTGGCATGCCAATTTCTTTTCCTGTGCAAGATAACGCTATATTAGCCGCTAAGGACCTAGCTGATGGACAGCCAGAGCTAAAACACACTGTTCAAGAACTCATTGAAAAAGGGATCTTGACTAAACAACAAGGTGACCTGCAAAGTGGTGGTGTTGAACCCAACAGTAAAGCCTTTATTGTGGATCTACCCTACCCTGATAAAGATGGTACAGACCAAGTTCAATACTTTGTGGGTTTAAATAACTTTCTTTCGATAGTGCAATACAACCGGAGTTACTTCTATGCACAAAGCGTTGCTGAGTTTGCGGAAGCTCTAGGATATAAGAATCAAAGCGTAGTGCCAGTAGAAAATACTAGCAAAGCAGTAGATAGCAAAAGCGCCAGTGAAAAATCCAAGCCTAAGAAATCAAAAGCAAAGAAGAAGCCTAAAGTAAATTAAGCTGGAAACACCCCGGTAGATAAGTAGCGGTCGCCACGGTCGCAGACAATAAAGACAATCGTGGCATTCTCAACTTGACGCGCAATGCGCAGGGCCACAACTAAACCACCCCCCGCGGAAATACCGCAGAAGATGCCTTCTTCTGCCGCTAAACGACGTGCCATCTCTTCAGCATCCGCTTGCGTAACGTATTCAATCAGATCTACTTTATCGCCTTGGTAAATCTTCGGGAGATACTCGGGAGCCCATTTACGGATTCCCGGAATTTGTGAACCCTCTTCAGGCTGCGCACCAATAATCTGAATAGCTGGATTCATAGACTTCAGATAAGTCGAGACACCAGTAATCGTTCCCGTAGTACCCATCGCAGAAATAAAATGGGTAATTTGTCCATCGGTATCGCGCCAAATCTCAGGCCCAGTAGTTTCAATATGCGCTCGTGGATTATCAGGATTGGCAAACTGATCTAGCAATCTACCGCGTCCTTCTCGTTGCAGCTGGAGAGCATAGTCTCGGGCAAACTCCATGCCGCCAGTCGCGGCGGTCAAAATGAGTTCAGCCCCATAGGCAGCCATACTTTGACGGCGCTCAATACTTTGATTTTCTGGCATCACCAATACCATCTTATAGCCCAACATAGCGGCTGTCATAGCTAAAGCAATGCCAGTATTACCACTCGTTGCTTCAATTAAGGTATCGCCAGGTTTAATTTCGCCACGCTCTTGTGCGCGCATGATCATCGACAGCGCAGGTCGGTCTTTCACCGACCCGGCTGGATTGTTACCCTCTAGCTTACCCAAAATCACGTTATTACGAGTCGAGTTCTCGAGACCCGGAATCCTTTGCAACTG
>Ga0194043_1000192_pt1 | contig 31093 bp, 31 predicted proteins | sample JunL4415m_MetaG_FD_161274 | JGI IMG/M metagenome (GOLD analysis project Ga0194043, IMG submission 161274) | Anoxic zone freshwater microbial communities from boreal shield lake in IISD Experimental Lakes Area, Ontario, Canada - Jun2016-L442-15m | ecosystem: Environmental > Aquatic > Freshwater >...
GGCGAACACCCACAGCAGCACGACGATGGAAGCGACCAGCAGCAGCAGATACGTCTGCACGTTGCCGGTCTCGATCTTGCGGGTTTCTCGGCCGCCGTCGATGACTCCGTTGCCCAGACCGTCGACGGCTCCATCAACGACGCCGCGGTCGAACTTGGCGAGAAGGGCGCTCACGACCATGCCGACCTTGCCGAAGCCCCGCACGACGCCATCGACCACGGCCACGTCCATGCCGCGGAAGACGCCGGCGATGACGAGTGTCGGCGCGACGATGACACGCTGATAGACGTCGTCGATCCAGAACTGCTTGGTGAGCACCGGCGCGATACCTCGGTTGCGCATGTACCAGTCCGGGTTGGCCTTACCGCGCTGGTACATGGCATAGGCGTAGGCGATTCCTGCGAGCGCGGCACCGACAGCCACTGCTGCCAACGAGAGATTCATCCCCGATGCATGCTCCCCCAGATATGCTCCGAAGGCGAAGCCGAACATCGGCGAGTTGACCAAGCCGATGACGACGGTGATCGTCGCCAGGGCGACCAGCGGGCCGAGCATGACCCACGACGACTCATGCGCGTGATCCGTCTTACTAGTGGCGCCAGGCTTGGCAAAGAACGCCAGAAACGTGCTGCGGCCCATGTAGAACGCGGTCAGCATAGCCACGACGAGCCCGACGGCGAGGAAGCCCCACTGCTCCTTGTGAAACGCCGTCAAGAGGATCTCGTCTTTGCTCCAGAAGCCAGCGAGTGGCGGGATACCGGCGAGCGAAAGGGCGCCGATGACCCACACGGCCGTCGTCCATGGCATCTTGCGCCACAGACCGCCCATCTCTCGGACGTCTTGCGTGTGCGTGCCGTGGATGACGCTGCCTGCCGCGAGGAAGAGCAGCGCCTTGAAGAACGCGTGTGTCATGAGGTGGAATATCGCGGCGACCCAGCTTCCGACGCCCAGAGCGAGCATCATCAAACCGAGTTGCGAGATCGTCGAATAGGCGAGAACCTTCTTGATGTCGTCTACCGAGGTGGCGATGAGAGCGGCCATGACCGCCGTGATCGCCCCGATGGTAGCGACTACCGTAAGCGTTTGCGGATTCGCCTCGAAGAGCGGGAATGAGCGCGCGACCAGATACACGCCGGCCGCGACCATCGTGGCAGCGTGGATGAGCGCCGAGCCCGGCGTGGGGCCGGCCATCGCGTCGGGAAGCCACACGTGAAGCGGGAACTGCGCGCTCTTGCCCATGGCGCCCATGAACAGCAGCAGCGTCGCGACCACCAGTGTGGGACCCGCCCATGCGCCGGACTCCACGAGCTTGAAGACCGCCTCAAACGTGAACGTCCCCGCCGAGAACCACATAATGGCGAGCGCGAGCCCAAAGCCCACGTCGCCAAAGCGCGTCACCATGAAGGCCTTGGTAGCAGCTTTCGAAGCGACCTCGGTCTCGAACCAGAACCCAATCAGCAGGAACGAAGCGAGCCCCATGATCTCCCAGCACATGTACATGAGGAGCCAGCCGTCCGAGAGCACAACGCCGAGCATCGCGGCTGTGAACAGCGAGATTGCCCCGTAGTACCAGCGGAAACGCTCCTCGTCGGCCATGTAGCCGAGCGAGTATATCTGCACCAGGAGGCTCACGAACGACACCACAATCAGCATCAAGACCGAGAGCGGATCGACAAGAATGCCGACCTCGATCACGACGCCCTTCATCTCGATCCAAGGCACGGAACCCTCGAAGCGTGCACCTTGAGCCACCGCCCACAGCATGCCCATCGACGCGACGAAGATCGCGAACATCACGCCGATGCCCATGCCGGCCACTACGTTCTTTGGCAGCTTGCGGCCCGTCGCCAGAACAATTGCAAAGACGACCAGCGGCGCGAGAGGAAGCAGCCAGGCGTAGGCGAGAAGACCCGTCATCCCCTTAACCTCCTGATCGTGTCGATGGCATCGATGTCGTTGGAGCGGTTCAGCGAGATGATGATCGCCAGCGCCAGGCCAATCTCGGCCGCGGCAACAACCATCAGGAAGATGACGAAGTTCATGCCGACCGCCTGCTTGGGCGCCACATATGACGAGAAGGCCGCGAGGTTGAGGTTAACCGCATTGAGGATGAGTTCGACGCAGATGACCACACGCAGCGCGCTCTTGGACGTCAGCGCACCGTAGAGACCGACGACGAACAGCGCCGCGCCGAGGAGAAGATAGTGGTTGAGCCCGATCACGCGAGCCCCCCCTCGTCCTCGGGGAGTGCGGTCGATCCGACTGGCGCGTCGGAGCCATCGGTTCCGTCACCGAGCACGTCGTCCTCGCGGGCGATCACGATTGAGCCGATGAGCGCGATAGTCAGCGATAGCCCGGCAATCTCGAACGGCAGCACGTAGCGCGAGAAGAGTATCTCGGCGATAGAGGCGGTGTCGTGCACGACCGGAGCCGAGAGGTGCCATTCGGTCCGCCAGAGAACCAGGGCGACGGCGACAAAGAACGCGGCGGACACGATGCCGGCGAGCCAGTAGACGGCCCGCGATGGCTGGTCCTCGCTGTTTACGCGGGGACCGGCGAGCATCAGGGCGAACATGATGAGCACGGTGATCGCCCCGCCGTAGACGAACAGCTGCATCGCGGCGAGGAACTCGCTACCCAGGAGCAGGAAGAGTCCGCCGATCGCGATGATGGTGGCGAAGAGGCCGAGTGCGCCGTGCAGGAGATTCCTCGCCCGGACAAGGACGATGGCGCCTGCGAGCGCGATGGCGGCATACAGGTAGAAGAGGATCGCCTGCGTCACGAGGCGCCCCCTTGCGGCTCGGCTGGTTCGGCCGGCTCGGCGGGCAGGGCACCGAATGCGTCGGTGACCTCGGCGAGCTGCTCGGGGGTGGACTCGTCGATGGTCGGCGGAGTGACGGAGCCTGGCTCGGCCTCGTAGAGCACGAGCATCATGTCGGCGCGGTCGGGCGAGTTGTTCTCGAAGTCGCCGGTATGGCGCAGGCCATCGGTGGAGCACTGCTCGACGCAGAGGCCGCAGTACATGCACTTGCCCAGGTCGATAGTGAACTTGGTGAGCTCACGCCCAGGACCGTCGGCGCGCTTCTCGGATTCGATTTTGATTGCGTCGTCGGGGCAGCTGCGCTCGCACAGCATGCACGACTTGCACTGCGGCTGGCCGTTCTCGTCACGCGCCATCGCGAAGGACATGCGTGCGCGCTCGGGAAGCTCGCGCTTGGTGTCCGGGTAGGTCAGTGTGACGGCCGGGCGCAACATGCGACGGAAGGTCTCAGCCATCCCTTTGCTGATGCCGATCACGGCGTCACCTCCGGAGAAGCTGAGGCACGCGCGGCAGCTACCTCACGAGCGCCGTGGCCGGCCCGCTTGCCGATCCGCGAGACGAGCCAGACGAAGCCGACCAGGAGCACGACCTGCAACCCGACCAGCACAAAGACGTTGGTGACGATACCCAGCGCGGTGAAGAACATGTTGAGGAGAGCTGCGGGGATGAGGACCTTCCAGCCGAACTCCATGAGCTGATCGACGCGCAGCCGTGGCAGCGCCCAGCGCACCCACACGACCATGAAGACGATGGCGTAGGTCTTGAGCAGCAGCCAGACGAAGCCGAGGAACGCCGGGCCCGGGCCGCCCCAGCCGCCCAGAAACAGCAGTGAGGTGAAGAGCGACCACGTGAACAGGTTGGTGTACTCGGCGAGGAAGAACATCGCGAAGCGCATGCTGGAGAACTCGGTCATGTAACCCGCCACGAGCTCGGACTCGGCTTCGGGCAGGTCGAACGGCGTGCGGTTGAGCTCGGCGAGCATGCAGATGAAGAAGAGCAAGAAGGCGAACGGCTGCGTGACGGCGTTCCACACATGCGCCTGCGCGTCCACAATCGTCGAGAGTTTCATCGAGCCGGCCAGCATGATCACGCCGAGCACGGCCATGATCATCGGGACCTCGTAGCTGATCTGCTGCGCGGCCGCGCGGAAGCCGCCCATGAGCGCGTACTTGTTGTTCGCCGCCCACCCGGCTAGCAGTATCGACACCGGGAAGAGCGCAGCCACCGCAAAGATCATGAAGATGCCCACGTCAAAGCTGTAGCCGACGAACTGGGCCATCCATGGCGTAGCACAGTAGATGAAGATCGATGGCGCGTACGCCAAGACCGGCGCGACCCCAAAGAGCAACCGATCTGCGCCAGCGGGCGTGAAGTCCTCTTTGCCCAGCATCTTGAGCGCGTCGGCGAAGGGCTGAAGCATGCCGTGCCAGCCGGTGCGCATCGGGCCAAGGCGCGACTGCAAGTGACCGGCCCACTTCCGCTCGCACCACATCACGACGACGGTGTTGACCAGCACGACAACCGCGATGACCACCACACCCAAGAGTGTTTTGAGCACCAGCATCATCGGTCGATCTCCCCCATCACGACGTCGACCGAGCTCACGATCGCGATGATGTCGCTTATGCGGCGACCGGGGAGAACGGCATTCGTGACGTGGAGGTTTGAGAAGGCCGGCGAACGAATCTTCATCCGCCAAGGCTGCGCGGTGCCGTCACTCTCGAGGTACACGCCGAGCTCCCCGCGGGGACTCTCGACACGGCGATAGGCGCACCCAGCAGGCGGCTTGATCGCGCGCGGCACGCCAGGCGTCACAAAGTCACCCTCTGGCATCCCCTCGAGCGCAAGCATCGCAAGCCGAGCGGACTCTCGCATCTCGGCGATGCGGACTGCGTAGCGGTCAAACGAATCGCCGATCTCCCCGAGCGGCACGTGCACGTCGAAGTCGGCGTAGGCGGCGTAGGGCTCGTCTCGGCGAAGGTCGATGTCGACGCCTGATGCGCGAGCCATCGGTCCGGTGACGCCGAAGTCGAGGATGGTCTGCGGGGAGATGACGCCAATGCCGCACGTGCGGTTGCGGAAGATCTCGTTGGTGGTGAGCAGCGCCTCGTAGCCGTCGATCGACGCCGAGAGGGTCTTTAGGTAGGCGTGCAGCCGATCGGCACATCCGGCGGGCAGGTCGTCTTTGACGCCGCCAGGGCGGAAGTAGTTAAACATCATGCGGCCACCGGTGATCTCCTCGAAGAAGTCGAGGATCGCCTCGCGGTCGCGGAACGAGAACAGCATCGGCGTGAAGGCTCCGACGTCGATGCCGCACGCCGCGAACCAGGTGGTGTGGCTCGTGAGGCGCACGAGTTCGCTCATGAGCACGCGCAGGTACTGCGCCTTGGGCGGCACCTCGATCTGGGCGAGTTCCTCGGCGCCCATGAGCAGTGCTAGCTCAGTGTGGAAGCCGGAGACGTAGTCCGCTCGGTCGACCAACGCGGTGCACGCGCGGTACGAGCGCGTCTCGGCGAGCTTCTCGATGCAGCGGTGCAGGTAGCCGTGCGTGACCTCGGACGCCAGCACCATCTCACCCTCGAGCGCGAGCCACAGGTGGAGCACGCCGTGCATGCTCGGGTGCTGCGGCCCCATGTGCAGCAGCTGGCGCTGAGAGTGCAGAATCGGATCGCCCGGACGAGCCAGCTGCTCGGCTACAGACGGGTATGGAAGCGGTACGGTCCGCTTGGGGTCGCTGTTCTCCGGCTGAGGCGCAGGGCCGTCGTCGCCGTGGCTCGCAAGGGCCCACGCGAGATCCTCGGCATCCACGCCGCCAGGGGTCATGACGAAGCCCTTGCGCAGCGGGTGGCCCGCAAAATCGTCGCGGAGCACGATGCGGCGCAGGTTGGGGCTGCCCTCAAAGACAACACCGAACAGGTCGTAGACCTCACGTTCGAGCGGCAACGCGCCCGGCCACAGCGCGACGATCGTCGGTACGCGCAGAGATTCCTCGGGCAGGTCGACCGAGAGCATGAGCGTCGTGTGGTCCGTGCGCCGGGTCACGGCGTAGACCATCTTGACGCCCGGAGTCTCGGCGGGTCGCTCGGCGGCGGTCAGGAGCGAGAGGTGCGTGAAGCCGCGCTCCTGCTTGAGGGCGGTCAGCACGTCGATCAGGTGACGAGGCATCGTATGCGCGCTCGGCAGGTCGCCCATTCCGAGCACGCCGACCTCGAAGACGCCCGAGATCCCCTCGAAGGTGCGGGTGTCGACTGCGATGGCTGAGCGCGTCGTCACAGAGCCGCCTTACCAGCACGCTGCTCGGCCGCAAAGACCTCGGCTGCCGAGGGAATGCCGGCGGAGTTTCGCTCCATGACCATGAGCAGCGCGTTCATGAGCGCCTCGGGCCGCGGAGGGCAACCGGGCACGTAGATGTCGACCGGCAGAATCTGGTCGACGCCCTGCACTACGTTGTAGCCGTCGGCGAATGGGCCGGCGCTCACAGCGCACGAGCCCATCGCGATCACGTACTTGGGAAGCGACATCTGCTCGTAGAGAAGCTCGATGCGCGGCGCCATCTTTAGATTGATGGTGCCGGCGACGATCATGCAGTCGGCCTGGCGCGGCGAGTTGCGAAAGAAGATGCCGTAGCGCTCGGTGTCGTAGCGTGCACTGCCCACGGTCATCATCTCGATGGCGCAGCAGGCGGTGCCGAAGGTCAATGGCCACATGGAGTGACCGCGCGCCCAGTTCATGAGGAACTGCAGCGGCGCGATCAGCACCTTGGTCTCTTCGTCGACGCGTACTTTGCTCACGACCACTCCAGAGCTCCCTTGCGCCACGCATACGCAAGCCCGAGAACCAGGATGCCGACAAAGACAGCCATCTCGACAAAGCCGTACATGCCGAGCTTGCGCATGATGACTGCCCACGGATAGAGAAATACGGTCTCAACATCGAAGACCACGAAGATGATCGCGAAGATGTAGTAGGCGACTCGGTAGCGTACCCACGGCGCGCCGACTGGGAGCTCGCCGCATTCATACGTGCTGTCTTTGGCCGCATTAGAAGAGTGGGGCGCGAGGAACCGAGGAAGCGTCACCAGAATGTACGCTAGCGCGACGCCCACGAGCAGGAAGCCCGTGAACACCCATGCGGCCACTACCATTCCCTACCCCCGACCGAAGAGTGCGAGTTCGAGAGCCATCCGTACCGGTTTGCTTGGATATACGACGTAGTGCATAGCGAACCCTGCTATGTGGGTCGCTGGTGTTTCGAATGGGTTGCAAGCGACGCCGGGCGCAGCGGGTGAAGGTCACACGGTCTGGGCCGCTGGTCTCAGGTGTCACGCGACGCGGGGCCGTCACTCCGCAGCGAGGAACTCATCCAGCGTCATATGGACATCGCTAGCGATCTTACGAAGCAACGTGGGCGAGATGTCCCGCCCGGAGTGGAAAGGCACCGTCGTCACACGTCCATCGGCGTGACGGAACTGCTTGTGCGACCCCCGTTGCCGGACTTCGACGAACCCGTGAGAGACGAGAAGAGCAAGCACCTCTCGAGGCTTCAGGACCGGAGCGGTGCCCACAGTCAGGCGACTTGGATACGGCGGACGTCCACGAACTCTGATTCGAGCTTGGGCTCGCCGTCTTCGAGCAGCATCTCGATTACCTCGCGCAAGTTGGCTTCGAGTTCAGGCGCATCGGCTCCTTGGGTGTGGGCACCAGGCCAACCTGGCACGTACCCAACGAGCAATCCGGTCTGCGGGTCTCGCTCAACAACCATCTGGAATGTTCTCACTGTGGATACCTCCTGGCTCCGAGCATACCCTGAGACGGCAAGCTGGGCCAACCGACCCGCTCCGCCCAGTGTTGGGGCGAGCGTCTGGCAGGCGACGGTCCAAGCGAGCGTAGAAGCCTGGATAGCTCCGCGCGGCAGAATAGGACACCGATAGGACCGCGTTGGAGCTGATTCACAGCAAACAGCAGCGGGACCCCGAAGGTTCCCGCAGGTAGACGATGGAGCCGACGAGGGGATTCGAACCCCTGACCCCCGCATTACGAGTGCGGTGCTCTACCAACTGAGCTACGTCGGCGTATTCACTTGTCAGCTCGGCGGCGGTGCGTCCGTGCTGCCGCTCGCGCCCGGACGGCGCCTGCGACGCTTGCGCCCCGGCCTGGCCGAGCCATCCTCCGCGCTTCCCTCACCCGATGACGGCGGTGAACTCGCGGCCGTTCCTGCGGTCGCTCCCGTGGCGTCGGCCTGCGGTCGCGCCGATGCGCCCTCTCCGCCACCTCTGCCGCCGCCACGCCTGCGACGCTTCCGGCTGCCCTCGCCTTTGCCCGCTTCCGGCGTTGTCCCGTCCGTTGCCGGCTCGGCTGCGGTCTGCTCGGTCTGTGGCTTCTCGCTCGTTCGCGATTCGGCCTTGCGGGGCTCGGCCTTGCGCGGCTCGCGCCGCTCCGAACGTTCCCGCCTCTGCTCGCGTGGCTTCTCGGCAGGTTGCGGATTTGCCGCGGCCTCGGTCTCGCGATCCAGCGCCGCGAAGGCCAGTGCCGTGCTGGTGCTGCCTACCGCCTCAAGAGCTTCTCGGCTTACCGAGCAGGGACACCCGGAGCCTTTGTTGCAGGTCATCTCGGCGAGCGGGACGCTTACGCGCCTGCCATCCTCAAAGCGAAGTCCCACGGTTTCGTGCGGGGTGTTGAGCTCGGCGACCTTTGCCAAGCCCAACGGTGTCTCGATGATTGCGCCCTTTTTGGGTGCGCGGCCTTTGTAGTCCTTGTAGGCCTCGAACTCATAGCGCAAACAGCACATGAGTCTGCCGCAGAGTCCCGAGATTTTCAAGGGGTTGAGCGGGAGATCTTGTTCTTTGGCCATGCGGATGGAAACCGGCTGAAATTCGCCGCCAAAACGCACACAGCACAGCTGCTCGCCGCAGTGGCCGAGGCCGCCCACGATGCGCGCCTCGTCGCGTACTCCCACCTGGCGCATGTCGATGCGCGCATGAAAGCGGCTGGCGAGATCCTTGACGAGTTCTCGGAAGTCCACGCGCTCCTCGGCGACGAAGTAGAAGACCACTTTGTCGCCGTCGAAGAGGTATTCGACCTCGATGGGCTTCATGTCGAGCTTGTGCTGTGCGATGAGCTCTCGCACGACGGGGATTGCGGCCCGTTCCTGGACAGCAAACTCCTCCAGCCGCACATGATCCTCGGCGGTGGCTACGCGCGTGAGCGGCTTGAGCGGCCCGCGCACTTCGGAGTTGGCAATCTCGTGCGGTGGCTTGGTGACGATGCCGACCTCGATGCCACGATCAGTTTCGAGAATCACAGAATCGCCCTCGACCGGCTCAGTGCCGGCGGGGGCGAACCATTGGGTCTTCGGTGCAAATCTGAGTTTGACTCCCACTACCGTGGGCATCGCAACACCTCTCGAATATCGAAGAGCATGGCCTCGACGGCCAGCTGGGGGCTCACATTGTACGATATGCGGCGCCGGGCCTCGTTCACGGCGCCCAGTGCCGACGCGGCGGCCGATGGCGTGATGATTGCCGCGACTCCCGCGATGGCGTCCAGCGCGTCCGTATTGACCACCAAATCGTCCACGCCGAGCGACAGTACCAAGCAATCGCGAAGCCAGCTCTCGGCAACGTTGAGGACTTCGGCGATTCCCTCGCGCTCGCGCCCGGTAAGTTCGCGCTTGTGTCGCTCCTCCAGCGCCTTGCCGCCGGCCTTGCCCAGGAAGTCCGATTGCTCGGCAGCTTCTTCGCTCTGAAGAACCTTCACGTCCTCCAATGGCGCCTTGACCGCGGCGAGCAGTTCCTTGGCCGCGACCAGCACGTCGAGTTCGTCGGCGTCCGCAAGATCCCGGAGGGTCCGCAGGATGATCGCGCGGGCCTCTCGGCGTGCCGGGCTGGCCAGAAAGTCGCGGGCGCGGGCCACCACTCCGCCTGCAGCGGCAAGCGCCACGGCAGCCTCGGCAGGGTCGGCGCCGGTGATGGAGACGAGCATCGCAGCAGCGTCGCTAGCGGGGACGCGCCGAAACCGGACGACCTGGCAGCGCGAGGCGATGGTGGGGATGACGGCGTCAAAGCTGTGCGACATTAGGATGATGACCACGTCGTCCGGCGGCTCCTCAAGCGTCTTGAGCAGCGCGTTGCCCGAGGAGTCGTTGAGCAGGTCAGCGTCGGAGATGATGTATATCTTGTGGCGCCCGTCGATGGGGGCAAGGCTTACGTCGTGAGAGATTTCGCGGACCTGCTCGGCGAGGTAGCCGGCGGCTCCAAGCGGTTCGATCAGGTGGACGTCCGGGTGGCCTCCTCGGCGGACGCGGTAGCACTCGGCGCACGCACCGCAGCCGTCGTCGTCGCACAGGAGCGCACAGGCAAGCGCGCGTGCCGCCGTAGCCTTGCCGGAACCGGGCGGTCCCACAAACAGGTAGGCGTGGCTCACGCGATCCTGGTCGGCGACCGTGCGCAGGAACCGCGCGACGCGCTCCTGGCCGACGATGTCGTCCCAAACGCAGCGCGTCATCGCGCGTCGTCCAACCACGGCGCAAGCGCGGGCAGGTCTGCAAGCGCCGCAGCGATGCGACGCGCGACCTGCTCGGCGGTGCCACTCGCGTCGAGCACACGGACGCGAGCCGGTTCGGCAGCAGCGATGGCCAGGAAGCCGTCACGGACTCGATGGTGAAACGCGAGGTCCTCGGACTCCAGACGGTCGGCGCTCATGGCGGTGGCGCGCGCGATGCCGACGGCCGGGTCGATGTCGAGCACCAGCGTGCGATCCGGAGTTAGGCCACTGGTCGCTGCACGGTTGAGCTCGGCGATGCGTCCCAGATCAAAGCCGCGCGCATACCCCTGATAGGCGGTAGTTGAGTCGCAGAAGCGGTCGCACAGAATAACCTCGCCCGCGGCGAGCGCCGGCCGCATGACCTGCTCCACCAGCTGCGCTCGGCTCGCCTCGTAGAGCAGAATCTCCGCCGAGACACACAGCTCGGCGTGGTCGGGGTCGAGCAGGATGCGCCGGACAGCCTCTCCGACTACCGTGCCTCCGGGCTCGCGCAGCACGCGCACCGTCAGGCCGGCGGTCTCGAGTCGCTTGGCGAGCAGGAGAATCTGCGTGGACTTGCCGGTCCCCTCGCCCCCCTCCAGCGTGATGAAGGTGCCGGGGGTGCTCATCGGGCGCCATCTCGTGGACCAGTGGAGGCGTCGGCCGCGTCACGCTCGGCTCGCCACGCTGCGGGAGCGTCGGCGTACAAGTCGTTTCCGGCTACGTCGATGGCCACGAACGCCGGGAAGTCATCGAGCGTCATGCGCACGAGGGCCTCGGTGCCCAGATGAGGCCACGCGACCGGCTCGGCGGCGATCACGTGCGTTGCGAGCAGGGCAGCCGCGCCTCCGACGGCGCCAAAGTACACGCTGCCGGTCTCGGCGAAGACGGCCCGAACCGCCTCGGAGCGCCCGCCCTTGCCGATAGCGGCGACCACACCGGCACGCAAGAGAGCCGGTGTCGCTGCGTCCATTCGTTTGGCGGTCGTCGGCCCGACCGAGCCTACCGGTCGGCCGGCAGCAGCCGGCGTGGGCCCGGCGTAGAAGAGCGTCGCACCCACCAGGCCGTGCGGAAGCATCCCCTCGGCCGCCAGCGCTCCGAGAAGCAACTCGTGGCCGGCATCACGCGAAGTGTAGACGGGTCCAAAGAGGCGCACCTCATCGCCGACGGACAGCTCAGCGAGCCGCTCTCGGGAAACAGGAAGATCGATGCGGATGGGCTCAGACATCGACCGAAACCTCCGATGAGACGATGTCGGAGGGCTCGCCGGGCACCTCTTCTTCGACCGCTCTCCAACGCAGAACCTTAAACGCGTAGACGGCAGCGCCGAGCACGATGAGCGAACATATCTGCAGCGTGATGCGCGAACCTGTGAGCGTGATGCTCTCGGGAGCCAAGTTGTTGCTCTCGACGAATCCCTGCACCAGCTTGCCGATGAAGTCGGCCAGTGGCGCCATGACGATCATCGACAGCAGCAGCGAGACTTTGATGACGGACTCCAGCGCGGTGAAAACCCGGCCGCGCAGCGCGTCGGCGGTCGTGCGCACCACGTAGCTGTTACCCGCGACGGTCACCGTGGCGATGCACGCGCCGGCGATGATGGCGAAGATACCTGCGAGCCAATAATAGTTGACGCTCGCGAAGCCGAGCATCGCCAGACCGAAGCCGGCCACGCTGCCCGCGAACAGTAGCTGCAGCTTGATGGCGTGCTCCAGACGCGGAACCACCAGTGCGCCCACGACCATGCCCAGGGCCATGAAGACGAGCATGAACGTCGCAGGCGTCGCGGTGAGCTCTTGGAGCAACTGGACCCTGTCGGCAAAGGGCAGCGCCCCAATCAAGTTGTTCTTCACGTAGCTGAATCCGACCGGAATGATCGCACCACCGCCCAGTATCGCCAGCCCGATGGTGACCAGCAGTCCGCGCAACTCCTTGTGATCGGCAAGGAAGCGAAACGACTCGACGACGTCCTTGCCGATGAGCGAGACATCAAACGCGCGCTCCCCCTCGGCCATCTGGGTCGGCCGAGCGGCAACCTTGATCGTGAACACCACAGCCGCCGAGAACAGGAAGGTGAACACGTCGAGTACCACGCCCGCGCGCGGACCGAGCAGCGCCGGTGCAAAGAGCCCGACAAAGCTCCCCACAACCGGAACGTTGGCCGCAATCAAAGCGTGAACCCCCGCCTCAAAGCCGGCGAGGATCGCCGTGGCAGCCGTCAGGCCGATGAGCATGCTGGCCTGCTGCGTGGTGTAGGCGAGTCCGTTGGCGGCGGTGATGTCCTCGTCGGCGACGAGGTAGGGAATCAGGGCGTTGCGCGCGGGCCAGAAGAACAACGACGCGGTTTCCATCACCACAACGACCAGGTAGATGACCCAAAGCGAGTTGGTGGTCACCAGCACGAGGGCCAAAGCCGCCCGCACGAGGTCAGCGGCGATCATCACCTTGCGGCGGTCCAGCCGGTCGACCAGCACGCCGGTAAGCGAGCTGAAGATGAGCGCCGGGATGATCTTGGCGATCAGGATACCGGCGACGGCAAACGATGAGCCGCCGGACAGCGTGGTCACGAGCGGCATCAAGAAGCCGATGACGAGCCAGTCGCCCACTCCCGAGACAAACTGCGCGTACCAGAGCCGCCTGAACTGCTGGTTCTTCAGGATTCGGCGGTAGGCGCCCGTTGACGCAGGCGTCGCCTCTTGGAGCACGCCATCCAGTTCGTTGTCGGTGCGGATCTCGCTCACGCGCCCACCTGAAACGTCGCCGAGCGAACCGCCGAGCACCCCAAGTTGACCGCCACCGGAAGTGCGGCGATGTGGCACGGCGCGGTCAGGACATGCACGGCGAGCGCTGTCGTGTCGCCGCCCAGCCCCGACGGCCCGATCCCGGTTGCGTTGATCGCTGCGAGCAGTTCGGCCTCCAGCGCGGCAATGCTCGGACCGACCGGCTCCTGGCCGATCGGCCGCAGGAGCGCGCGCTTGGCCAGCCCGGCGACTTTGTCGAAGGTCGAGCCGACCCCGACTCCAACCAGCAACGGGGGACACGCACCGGTCGCGCCAGCCTCCACTGTCTCGAGTACCACTCGGCGAACACCCTCGATGCCGGCGCCTGGCGGCAGCATCTCTACGCGGCTGGCGTTGTCGGAACCGCCGCCTTTGAGCATGACGTGAACGGTCGCGCCTGTGCCCGGATGGGCGGCGTGCGCGACCTCGACGAACGCGGGCGTGTTGGTGCCGGTGTTGATGCGGTCAAAGAGTGCGTCGCGCACCACGCTCATTCGCAGCTTGGCATCTCGGTACGCTTGAGCGACGGCCGCATCGATCTCGGACTGCAAGTCGCCGCACAAGCACTCGGAAACGCCCAGTTCGATCCGGACCCAGACCGTGCCGGTGTCTTGGCAGAGCGGGACAGAATCGGCTCTCGCAATCTCGGCGTTGGCGATGAGCTGTTCGAGGATCGCGCGGCCACGCTCCGAGCGCTCGCTAGCGGCGGCAAGTTGGAGCGAGGCGAGCGCATCGGGTCGCAGCGAGCACGCAATACGCGGGATTGCGCCTGCGACTGCCTCGGCAATCTGAGAGGCGCTCAGCACGCCTAGCCCCTGAGTCCGAGCGAGTCCACAGCTTCCGCGACCGTTTCGGCCGAGGCCTGAAGCGCGTCGAGCTCCACGGCAGACAGCGGCAGCTCAACGATGCCGAGCACACCGGCGCGGCCGAGCCGAGCAGGCACGGACAGGTAGATGTTGGAGATACCGTACTCGCCGGACAGGTAGGCGCACGTTGGCAGCGTCTCGCCCGTGTCGCCAAGAATGGCGCGCACCATTCTGGCGACGCTCGCCGCGGGCGCATAGAACGCCGAGCCGGTCTTGAGGAGCGCCACGACCTCTGCGCCGCCAAAGATCGTGCGCCGAGTGAGCTCGTCGACCTCGGCCTCGGGCAGCAGGTCAGACAGCGAGCGGCCCGCGACCGTGGAGAATCGCGGCATGGGCACCATCGCGTCGCCGTGGGCACCGATTGCGACTGCGTCGATATCGGTGATCGCGGCACCGGTCTTCTCGGCGATGGCGTAGGCGAAACGAGCCGAGTCGAGCACGCCGCCCATGCCGAAGATGCGGCTGGTGGGCAGACCGGAGAGGTTCTTGGCGAGGTAGGTCATCACGTCGAGCGGATTGGTGACACACACGATGATGGCGTCGGGCGATGCGGCGACCACTTGGCCGATTACGGCCTCGACGATCGCCTTGTTGGCCGCGAGCAGATCGTCTCTGGTCATCCCCGGCTTGCGCGGCAGACCAGCGGTGACAACCACCACGTCGCTGGCGGCGGTATCAGCGTAGTCGTTGGTGCCGACAACCGTGGGGCCGAAGCGCTCGACCGAGCGCATATGCATCATGTCGAGCGCCTTACCCTGTGGCAGGCCCTCGGCAACGTCGATCATGACTACGTCGGCAGTTTCGTGGAGCAGCAGGAGCTGCGCGACGGTCGCGCCCACCTGGCCCGCGCCGACGACGGTCACCTTGGGATACGGCATGAGTCCCCTTCTTCCATGCGAGAAGCGCCGCGGAACTGCAGCGCGAAAGGTTGCGGTTGCGAGCGTGAAGCCTGCGTGATTCTACCACGCGCCCGCGTCGCAGCGACTCGCATCCAGAGCGGCGTTCGCGTGGCGTCCGCGGGCGTCCGGAGCGCAAGTCGCCCGCTCCCTTAGCGGCCTCGGCGAGCCAAGTGCGGGCTCTAGCTGAGCTCCGCCGGGTAATCGATCGGGGGCTGCTCGCCGCGGTGGTGCGCGAGGCGCTGGGACAGTATCGGGGCGATTCCCGGCAGCGGCTCGGGCGGCTCGGGCCGGCTCAAGGGCACGTCAATCTCGGCGTAGAGCGTCTCGTCGTCCTGGCCCATTGCCTCGGCAAGTACCTGCCCCAGCTGGATGATCGCCGAGCCGCCGTGGCCCACATCTCCGGGCTCGGCGCCGGCGCACTCGGTGATGACCACCAGACTCGCAAGCGACTCCGAGAGCCCGATCGCCAGCTCCATAACCGCCTCGGCCTGCAGGTCGTTTTCGCTGCGTGGCGCGAGCACGGCGACGTTGGGAGAGTCGCCCAAGATACGCACAAGCTCAAGCCCGCTCATGCACGAATCGCCCGCGAACAGCGCGATGCGGCCGAGGCCCTCGAGCCCCTCGAGCACCGGCGCGGTAGCCGCGAAGCCATCGACGCCGGGAGGGGTGCTGGGAATCAGGCGGACTCCCGGCATGCCATCGAGGCCCGAGAAGAACCTCTCGGCAGCAGCGGAGTCGTCTACCAGGGAGAGCGGCTCGGGCATGAACACAACCTGCGCACCGCAGATGCCGGCAGCCGCGGCTGCTCGCTGCAGCGCCTCGATGTCGGCGTCGATGCTCTCGCGCAGGCGATGCTGGATGACTGCGATCTTCACTTGCTACTCCCCCACTGTCGCCCTGTGTATTCTGCCCGCCGGACTCCGCCTCGCGAACTCGCGCGTTGGCGCCTCATGAAGCCCTCAGCCAACCGTCGGCTTGGGCGGCGTCCGCTTCTTTGTCGAGCGGCCCTTGGCAGCGGGCTTCTTGCCGGCCGCGAGGGCAGCCGCCTCTTTGGCCGCCTTCGCGGGACAGTTGGGATCGACGCAGATGCGCCACGGCCCGCGTCCCGAGTTGACGACCACCATCGGCGCATCACACGCCTCGCACGTCTCGCCAGTCGCGGTCAGATCGCCGCGCTGAGGCAGCGGATAGCTCACTCCGCACTCCTCGTAGTTGGTGCAGCGAACGTAGCGCTTGCGGGTCGCGCCGCGCCGTACGGTCAGGTCACCCACGCGACCGGCCTCGGCGCACGTCTTGCACGCACCGATGCTGATCTCGGGCTCGTAGTTGGTCGCACACTTGGGATCGATACAGATGGTGATCGGCTTCTGGCGGAACTGAATGACCTTGACCTGTGGCGTGCCGCACGTCGGACAAAGCTCGTCGACGGCTTCGATCTTGCCCTGCGGCAGCGGATAGGTCACGTCGCACTCCGGCCATCCCGAGCAGCCCACAAACTGGCCACGCGTCTTGATTGCCGTCTTGATGAGCAGGTCATGCCCCGACTTGGGACACACGCCCACCTTGGCGTCGTCGGCTCCGGCGGCCTTCAGTATCTCTCCGAGCTCAGGCGCATGCTCGATTAGCGCGTCCATGACGTTTGCAAGCAACTGCCGAGAATGGCCGACCACCGTCGCACGATCGGTACGCCCGTTGGCGATGTTGTCCATCTCGGCTTCGAGATCCGAGGTCATATCCGGCGTGGTGATGCGCGGAGCAAATGTCGAGAGCGCCTCGATGACCGCGCGGCCCAGCGACGTGGGCTCCAGCGGCTCGTTGACCGCGTAGCGCACCTCGATCAGCCGCTCGATGATGGCATGGCGGGTGGCCTTGGTGCCCAGCCCGCGCTTCTCCATCTCCTGAATGAGCTTGCCCTGGCTGAAGCGGGAGGGCGGCTCGGTCTGCTTCTGCGCGAAGTCGGCTCCAAGGAAGTCGACGACGTCCTTCTCGGACAGCGCCGGCAGCTGCTCGTCCTTCTTGAGGCCGTACGGGTAGATGGCTCTAAAGCCCGGCGAGACCAAGATGTCGCCCTTGGCCACGAACGGCTCTCCCGCCACCTCGATGGTGACCTTGGTGCCCTCGATGATGGCCGCATCGGAGAGTGTCGCCAGAAAGCGCCGAGCGACGAGGTTGTAGAGCTTCCACTCCTCGGGCCTGAGCTTATCCGGGTCGGCAGCAGCCGTCGGAGTGATCGGCGGGTGGTCGGTGGTCTCCTTGGCGCCGCGTGTGGGATGAAGCGCGCCCGCCTTCTTGATGCCGTTTACGTGCTCGCGGTAGAACGGCACCTCGGATAGCTCCGACAGAATTGCGCCAAGGTCGAGAGAGGCCGGGTACACGGTGTTGTCGACACGCGGATAGCTGATGAGGCCATCCATATAGAGAGACTCGGCGATACGCATGGTCCGCCCCGGCGTGATGCCTTCCGACGCCGCCGCAGCCTGCAGGGCGGTGGTATTGAATGGTGTGGGCGGAGCGACCTTGCGACTCTTCTTCTCGGCGGCAATAACGGTACCGCTCGTCGCCGCCGAGATCGCCTCCATCACGCGCTTCGCCTCAGCCTCGCTCTTGAATCGATCGGTGGCGTGGCCCGCCGAGAACTCAGTCCCCTTGACCTCGCCGCCAGCGGAGCGAAACGCGCCCTTCACCGTCCAGTAGATCTCAGGCACGAACGCCTCACGCTCGAGCTCGCGAGCCACGATGAGCGCGAGAGTGGGCGTCTGCACGCGACCGGCCGACTTCACGTTGCCGTAGCCGGAGAACTTGGCCATGGTCAGGTAGCGCGTCAGAACCGCTCCCCACACCAAGTCGATGTCTTGGCGCGATTCGCCGGCCTGCGCGAGGCACTCGTCGACGTCGACGAGCTCAGCAAACGCGCGCTGCACCTCATCTTTAGTGATTGCCGAGAACCGCGCGCGCTGAATTGGCGCCTTCTTGTTGACGTCACGACAGAGCGCCGCGGCATCGCTGCCGATCAGCTCTCCCTCGCGGTCAAAGTCGGTTGCGATCACGATTGCTTCGGCCTTCTTGGCGGCACTCTTGAGCGCACGAATGAGCTCGCGCTCGGCAGGCGTCTTACCAACCGGCGCCCATACCAGGTACGGAAGCGAGGCAATCTTCCAGCCCTTCAAATCGATGCCGTCAACAGTGAACGGCTTCTTGCGCTTCTCCCACGGGGGCGTAGGGAGCGAGTCCGGGATGATGGTTGGCGTGGCGCGGTGATCGTCGTCCCAGACGGCTTCCCATGTGCCATCCGCAAAGACCATCTCCGGCGGAAAGTCCACGCCTAGAATGTGGCCTTTGAGTCCGATGGTCATCCAGTCCTCACCGTCACGACGGAAGGAGTAGACTGGCGTGTTGTAGATCTTTTCGCTCTTGGGCTTGCCCACGGCCAGGATCTCGGCAAGCTTCTTAGCGGCGATGTTCTTCTCGGTAACAATGAGCTTCAACGTGCGACGACCTTCCATGGGGCGGAGATTTGGAGACGACTATACACAGGTCCGTCAAGCCCCATATACAACAAGAGGCCTTCCGAGAATCCATCCAGGAACAAAAGGCGCAGGTAAATGGGCCCGCCGAGAAGGTTGCGCTACAGCCCTATCTCGGGAGCGCGCGCCTGCATGGCCGCAAGCGAGAGAGCCAGGAAGTCATCGCGCTCCAGGCCGATAGCATCGCAACCGGCCATCTGCTCGCGAGAAGCTCCCTTGGCGAAGGCTTTTTCCTTCCAGCGCTTGGTGAGGCTCTTGAGCCCGACGCCCGCGATGTCCTTCTCGGGTCGCACGAGCGCCGCAGCGACGATGAAGCCCGTCGTTGGGTCGGCGCACCACAAGGCGTGGTCCATGGGCGTCTCGCGCGGGGCTTTGTCGGCATGCGCAAGGATCGCGTGAAGCATCTCCTCGTCGACCACGCCACTCAGCTCCTGTGTGCTCACCAAGCCGTGGCGCGCGGGGTTGTCGGCCGTCTCGGCGTAGTCGAGATCGTGGAGCAGGCCCGCCAGCGCCCACCTGTCGGCGTCCGCCTCGTCGAGTCCGAGACGCTCGGCCAGTGCAAGCATGATGATCTCAGTTGCGACGGAGTGGTTGATGAGGTTGGCCTGTCCGACGCGCTCGACGACAAGCGCGTGGGCCTCGTCGCGTCCAATCATGAGGTGCTTCCCAGCCCCACCTTGGCTGCATCGATGCGCGCGGCGAGCCACTCGGCCCACGCTTGCACGCCCTCGCCCTTGGTCGCGGCGATGCGGAAGATGGGGGCCTTGGGGTTGAGCGACTTCACGACGCCCGTGAACTCTTCCTCGTCGAAGTCGAAGTACGGCATGACGTCGACCTTGTTTAAGATGACGGCCTCAGACACCTGGAAGATGCCGGGGTACTTGTACGGCTTGTCGTGGCCCTCGGGGACCGACAAGATCATGACCTTGGCGTTCTCGCCCAAGTTGAAGTCGGTGGGGCACACCAGGTTGCCGACGTTTTCGATGATGATGAGGTCGAGCTCGTCGAGCGGGAGTGCGTCCACGGCGCGTCGGATCATGTCACTCTCCAGGTGGCACGCGCCGCCGGTGTTGATCTGGACCGCCGGGATGCCGTGCGCTTTGACCTTCTCGGCGTCGACCTTACTCGCGATGTCGCCCTCGATGACCGCAATCCGATAGCGGTCGCGCAGTGCGGCGATGGTGGCCAGAATCGTCGATGTCTTGCCGGCACCCGGTGACGCCATCATGTCGAGTACGAAGACGCCCGCGGCGTCGAACCGCGCGCGGTTCTCGGCGGCCAGACGCTCGTTGCGGTCGAGGATCGGTTTGCTCAGGTCGATTTCCACGTTCACTCCTCGGAGGTGTCGGCTGTCTGGACGGAGGCGTCATCGGCCTGCTCGGCGATAGGTTCCGTGCCGTCGACGGCCTCGATGCTGTCAATACGCAGTTCCCGACCGGTCAGCGGCTCGACATTGAAGCTCCCACATACGGGGCACAGCATCTCAAACCGGTCATGGTCGTACTCTAAGTCGCATTCACGGCAGCGGGAGCTTGGGGCCACCGTGGTGACGACGAGCGTGGCACCCTCGGCCATTGTGTCAGGAGTCAGCGACTGAAACGCAAAGTCCAGCGCGAACTCCTGAATCTCGGTGAGTTCGCCAACAGTGATGCGGATCTCGGTGATGCGTGTCGCGCCGGCCTTTTCGGCGGCCTCGAAGGACGCTGCGAGGATGCCTTGCGTGATGCCCATCTCATGCACGAATAGCCTCCAAGACTGCGGCGGGAGAGCTCTACTCTTCGTCCTCGGCGAGCTCCGCGGCCTTCTGCGCCGCGATACGCTTGCGCAGCGTGATGCGCGCGAGCAGCATGCTGATCTCGTAGAGGAGCACCAGCGCCACATACAGGCCGCCCATGGTCCACGGCGACCAGTCCGGCGTTGCCGCGGAGGCAACGACCATCAACACGACATAGACGACGCGCCAGCTGGATCGGAGCTTGGCGTAGGGGACGATGTTGAAGATGACGAGATAGAAGACGACTACCGGTAGCTCAAAGCCGACTCCGAAGCCGATGAGCATCATGCATACGCCTTGGAAATACTTGGTCGCATCTGGTGTCAACCCGATCGACTGACCGCCTTGCGCGATGATCCACTGAAACGCCGTAGACAGAATCACGTAGTAGCAGAAGGCGACACCCGTGATGAACAGCAGCACAAGCGCGATGAACGTCGGGACTATGTACTTGCGCTCTTTATCTCGGAGTGCCGGGAGGAAGAACGCCATGATCTGCCAGATGATTATGGGAGCACCGACTACCAGCGAGGCATAGAAGGCGACGGTGAACCGCAGGCCGAAGGTGCCGAACGGCGTGAATATCTGCCACTTCACCCCTTTAAGGAGCGGAGTGATAGGCGCCATCACGAAATCGAAGATCTGCCAGCCCCAGACGTAGAGCGCCATCGATCCGACAATGATGGTGACGGCAATGATCGTGATGCGCCGGCGCAGCTCGGCGATGTGGTCGAAAAAGGGCATGCGAGAGGGAGTGATGGGCATGGGTGCGAGAGGAAGCTACTCCTCTTCCTCCTCGTCGTCGTCATCGTTGGCGGCGTAGAGCGTCGAGGCCATGCTTGCCGCATCGGCAGTCGCCGGTCCCGAAGCATCTGGGTCGGCATTGGCGGCTGGGGAATCCAGAGAGAACATCTCGGCCTTGATGAGGCGCTCTGTGTCCTCTTGCACGCGCTTGAACGTCGCGACGGCCTTACCGACCGTGCGTGCGATCTCGGGAATCTTGTCAGGCCCGAAGATTATGAGTGCGAATACCGCAATGAGGACGAGTTCCGTCCCGCTGATTCCGAACACAAGCACGCCCTTTCGCGACGCATTTCATGCGAAGGCACGCAACCACCGTGCCGTTGCGGCGGTGCCGGCCGCCGAGCGGAGGCTACCCTAAAACTCACGAGCCTCCGAAGCGTCGGAGAAGATTGGAAATACCTTGTCGAGCCCGGTGATCCTGAATATCTTGAGGACGCTGTCGCGAGTGCATACGATGCGCACCGCCCCGCCCTTCTCGCGTGCCCGACGCAGAGCTCCCACCAAGACTCCTAGGCCGGAGCTGTCGATGAACGCGACCTTATCCATGTCAAGGATGATGCTAATGCACCCGCCGTCTAGAAGCTCCACGAGCTGCTCCTTGAGACGTGGCGCGGTGTAGACATCGACTTCACCCTCGAGAGTCACGGTACCGACGGTGCCGTCCCGATCAGCGTGGATAGCGAGTTCCATGGATACCGATACTCCCTGTGACGTTGGGGGACGATGGTGGAATTGTAGCGCTTCGCATCGCAGTGCTCCAAGCGGGGCCTGTCTGGGTAACAACACAAAGAGCAACTTCTTGAGGAGGGGCCGAGCATGACGCTCTCGCTGGCTTTGGAACAGAAACCTTTGTACTGGTACCTTTCTCTCTCAGGCGACTTGGACTACGGCGAGTGCTCACAGTTCCGCATGAGCATCGATCGCATCCTGAAATCCGAACCGCGGGACGCGATAATCGACCTGAGCAACCTGGAATACCTGGACAGCTCAGGTCTGGGACTCCTGCTCTCCATGTCTAAGGAGTATCTGGCTGTGGGAGGACGGCTTGTACTGATAACCAATCAGACCGTGGACAACATCTTGTCCCTCACGAGGCTGAACGGCATCTTCGCGACTGCTTTGAGTACGGAAGAAGCCGTCCAGGTTCTCGGGCTCGACTCGCCCAGCAGATAGTCCTATGGCTTGGTGGGCGAGGCCTTGAGCGCCTTGATCTGCTCCTGAGCAAACGCAACGTTTTGACCCTTTGGATCGAGCTTGACATAGCGCTCGAACGCTGCAATCGACTTGGCGACCTGCCCCGAACCGGCGTAGAAGACGCCGAGGTTAAGCCACACCTGCGAGAAGTCCGGCTTGGACTTGGTGACGCGTTCCCCGATCGTGATTGCGGCACTCGTATCGCCGCTGTAGTACGTCACGATTGCAAAGTCGGTCTCCACCGCCGGATCGCCCGGCTGGATCTTGACCGCCTTGGCGTAGGCATCTTTAGACTGAATCCATAGTGGGCCAGTCGCAGCCATGGCGGCCGTCGAAACCTGGCTGGCTCCCTGGGCTGGGGTGGAGAGCGTCTGAGCCCAATCGAAGTACGCGTTACCCAGGTTGACCTGCGCCGTGTAGCTCGTCGGATTGCTCGCCGCGGCGGCGGTCAGAAGGTCGACGCCGCGCTGGTACTGCGCGTTGATCTGCTCGACAGAGGCGGCCGGCGCAACAGGGGTGGTCGCAGTGCCAGCTGGCTGCCTAAACGCATCGACAATGCCGCCGATGCCCATCGTGGAAAAGCCCAAGACGAAGGCAACAATCAGGAAGATGATGAAACCCTTCATCCATGGTGAAGTTCTTGCCTTGTTGATTGCCACGACCTACTCCTCTGACGGTGTCGACACAATGAGGGCCCGGGTCAGCCATTGAGGCCAAACGCCGGGCCCTTGGGTTGCTATCTCGTTACTTCTTGGGCGCTGGGGTGGGAGTCGCAGCAGCTGCGCCACCAACGGAGGGATGACCTGCCGGCAGCTCACCGCTATTGAGCTGATCGGGGGTGAGCTGAGGTGCCTGCTGCGTTGTCGCCGCACCGGCCCCGATAGTACCCGCCACAGACGGGACGGCCATGCTCTTGCCGACAAACAGGCCGATAACCGCACCCAACAGAATGCCGATGACAGCCATAAGGACGGCGATGGTCATCGAAACAGACTGGCCTTGCGCCGAAGCACCCGCACTCGACGCCGTCGACTTAGAGCCTGTGCGCGAAGGAGACGATCCGGCCTTCTTAGCGGGAGCGTTGCCGCCCGACTTTGCCGGCTTCTCGTCTTCGTCGAAGAAGAAATCTTGGTCGCTCACGTGCGATCCTCCTGGTGTGTCGGACGGGGGCACTAGCCACCCGTGCCTGAGCCTGCGTAAACCTCGCGTAGTATAGCAGACGATTCCCTGGCGCAGGCGCCTCTCTCACGACTGCGGACCACAATTCCGGCCTCCGACGGTATCGGGCTCGACGTCAGACGCGGAGCTTCATCCGCATTTCCTCGGCACGTGAGAATACTCGCTCGTGGTCAACGTTGCGCCACGCTCGACTCTCGTAGACGATCTCGCCGGCGACCATCGTCGCCAAGACGTTTTCCTGGTTAGCGGTGTGGACCAGCGTGCTGTAGGGAAAGTGCGTCGGGATCTGGTGGGACTTGGATAGATCGACGGCGATCAAGTCCGCCTGCTTGCCGGGCTCCAGCGAGCCGAGGCGATCGTCGATGCCCAATGCACGAGCAGCGTCCAGTGTCGCCATCTTGACGAACTGACGGGCGTTCATGAAGTGGTGCTCGCCCAGCACAGCGCGGCGCACGAGCAGTCCGATGCGCATCTCCTCAAAGACGTCCATCGAGTTGGACGCCGCCGGGGAGTCCGTGCCGAGCCCCACGCGAATGCCTGCTCGGAGAAACTTCTCCACGGGAGCGGTTCCCATTCCCAGCTTGGCCTCGCAACGAGGGCAGTGTGCGATGGCGACATCGTGCATCGCCAGAATCTCGATGTCGCTATCGTCGACCTGCGTGCAGTGGACCGCCATGACGTTGGGTACCGCGTAGAGCCCCCATTGCAGCACGTAGCGAACCGGACTCACGCCAGTGGGGAGCCACGCCGGAGCGTCGACATCGTAGGTGTCGCGCACGTCGGTGGCGAGCATGGAGGATCCGTACTTCACAAACTGGTACTCCTCGACACTGCCCGCCAAGTGAATCGAGACCGGCGTGCCGTCCTGCGCATACTCGGCAACCTGACGGAAGAGCTCCGGGTGGCAAGAGTACGGTGCGTGCGGGGCGATGCCAAAGGTCAGGCGGGACGGATCGCTGGTGGCGCGCCACGATTCGATGTCGGCTGCCGCGCGCTCCATAACCTGAGCCACCGCACGCTTCTCCATCGTGGCGACCTCGCGATACACGTGTGCGCGCAGCCCACTCGCCTGCGCAGCGTGTCCCGAAGCGCCGGTCCCGGTGATGTCGGCTACCGTCGTGATTCCTGACTGAAGCGCTTCGAGCGCGCCGAGCATGGCCGAATCGTCCCAGTCCTGGCTAGAGAACAGCCGCTCCTTTTGCATGAGTTGGAGCTTCCACTCCGAGTACGGAAGGTCGTCGACCAGCCCGCGCATGGCTGTGTACTCAAGATGCGTGTGCAGGTCGATGAACCCGGGCATGATCGCGGCCAGCCCAAAGTCGCGGACGGGCTCCTCGGGATACAGCTCGCGGAGGTGCTTGAACTCGCCGACCTCGACGATGCGGTCGCCCCGGACCAGGATGGCGCCGTCTTGGATGTGCGGCGCGGCGACTGGGAGCACGTAGCGTGCGGTGAGCAACATGAAGGCCTCCGAGTTTGTAGGATCGTGACGATTCTACCGCAGCTGAACCTTAGAGGCGCTCATGCACGTAGCGAACCGGGCAGCCGCGGGTGGAACTCGGCTCCGCTACTTGACGGCGGTGTGGAGTGCCACGATGCCGCCGGTGAGGTCCTTCCAGGTGATGACGCTGAAGCCAGCGGTGCGCAACTCGACTGCGAGCTGCGGCTGCGTGGGGAACTGGCGGATTGAGTCGTTGAGGTAGACAAATCCGGCTCGGTCGCCCGTGAGCACTCCGCCTATCGCTGGAATCGCCTGGCGCAGATAGACGTGGTAGACCGCGCGCCACGGAGCAAATCCTGGCGTCGAGAACTCAAGGATGACGTAGCGTCCGCCGGGCTTGAGCACACGCAGCACCTCGGCGAAGTTGCGCTCGCGCTCGGGCAGGTTGCGCACGCCAAAGGCGACCGTGACCACGTCAAAGCTCTCATCGGGAAACGGCAGGTCTTGAGCGTCGGCTACCGAGAACTGGATCGGTGTCTCGATTGAACGCTGCTCGGCCTTCTTCTCGGCGACGGCGAGCATCTCGGGGACGAAGTCGGTGGCGACGACCTCGGCGGGGCGGCCCTGCTCGGCGAGCGCGAAGGCGACGTCGCCGGTGCCGGAGCACAGATCGAGCACGCGCGAATCGGGGCCGAGCTCGCACGCTCGTACGAGCTGGCGGCGCCATCCGCGGTCGATGCCCATCGAGGCCATCGCGTTGAAGACGTCGTAGCGGTCGGCGATTGCCGAGAAGATGCCCTGGACGCGCTCGGTGGTGGGGCGGCCGGGCGGCGGCTGTATGTCAGTCATCTGATCTTCAAGCCTCCGGGGCGTCGGCGATCGAGGTCTTGGGGGCAGGCTGGTCTGAGGTGGCTGGTGACATCTCTCCCCTGCCGCCCGCGAGGATATTGGCGACGTTCTCGCGCACGAACAGACCGGCACACGCCGCGACATGCTTGATAGTGGTCGAGCGCGGCCAGTTGAGCTCGTTCTTGTCGGCAACGGTGGATTGGGAGAGGCGGTCGAACTCCACCTTGAGGCCCTTGATGCCCGGCTCGCGTGCGGCCTCGGGACCGGCCATGATCGCGTCGATGCGAGCCATCGCCGCGCGCGCTTCGCTGATGCGAGCCTCGGTCCGCGTCGCCGTCGCTGGATCGATGATGCCGGCGTCGGCCTTGACCCGGTTGATGCCGATGGCGGCATCGTAGGTGGCTTCGACCATCTCGTCGGGGTTCATCGAGGCGCTCTCGTAGTTCATGATGTGCTTCCACGACGGTAGCACCATGCGCTCGCGGTGCTCTTCCAGCGTCTTGGCGCGCAGCGTGTAGCCGTGGGCCTCTGGATTGTCGAAGGCGATTGATCCCGGATCCAAGAACGGCGCCATGGGACTGGTGAAGCACAGGAGCCGCTTGTCGTGGCCGACAACCTCGTACAGGTGGCGGACGTACTCGGTAGTCTCGCGAACCGAGGCCGCCGTCTGCGACGGGATGCCTGTCATGAAGTAGAGGTCGAGTCGGCTGCAGCCATTCTTGAGCGCCGAGACGACGGTCTTCTCAACCTGATCCATGGTGTAGTGCTTCTTGCCAAAGGCGGCGCGGACACCGTCGTCGTGGCTCTCGACGGAGATCTCGACCGAGTAGTCGTTGAGGTTTTCGTTCAAGAACTCGTAGAACTCCTCGGCGGGTGGCTTGAAGAACTCAAAGCCGATGGGGTTCTTCATGTCGATCTGCTTCAGGCCCCGTACGAAGTCGCGCGTGTACTCGCGCCCTGCCTGCAGGAAGTCGTTTAGGACGAACATGGGACCCGGGATGTACTTCTGGATGTGCTCGATGTCGCGGACCAGGAGATCGGGGTCCCTAAACGCGATCTTGTCGCGGCCAAAGTGCTTGCGAAACGCCGTCGCCGAGCCACCACAGGTCACGCAGTCGTGCGTGCAGCCGCGACAGGTGAGCGAGGCACAGACGGGGTACTGCAGCCAGTCCTTGAACGGGATGGTTCCCATCATGTCGCGGTAACGGATGACCGACTTCATCGCAAACGAGTAGTCGAGCGATATCGCGTTCATGTCGCTCGGGACCCACGAGAGCTCGTTGACGACAACCGCGCCAGACGCATCCTTCCAGGTGACATTGGGGATGTCGGCGAATCCGCCGCCGCCCTTGAGCGCCCGCATGAGACGCGTCATGGGCTCCTCGGTGGAGTCTCCACGCACCACAAAGTCCACGGCGTCGTAGGTGATGAGCTCCTCGTGGAAGTAGCTGGCCGACAGGCCGCCAAAGATGACCGGCGTCTTGGGGTGCAGCTTCTTGACCACGCGCGCAACCTCGATTGAACCGTGGCAGTGCGGCAGCCAGTGCAAGTCGATGCCGAATGCCACGGGATTGAGCTTGGCGAGGTAGGCCTCGACGTCGAAGTTCGGCTTGTTCAGCATCAGCACCGCAAGGTTGACGATCCTTACGCGAATTCCCTGGCGCTCCATGTACTCGGCCATTGTGGTGAAGCCGAGCGGATACATCTCAAAGATGGGCGAGGAAGGCACCATGTCCGAAACGGGACCAAACATGATGGAGCGCTCGCGGAAGTCATAGACACTCGGGGCGTGCAGGAGAACCAGGTCGACTTTTTGCATGAAGTGCGTGGCCTTTCGGTGGTCGGTGCGACCCCTCAACAGTACTGCAGCGGCACGGTGCAGGCGCTACGCCCACACCGTGCCGCCTCAACTCGCAGAGTCTACTGCTTGTTCTTGCCCGGACCGTTCACGTGGCAGTTGGCGCAGTAGGTCGGGTTGTGGCACTTGAAGCACGCCGAGGCGCCAACCTGATTGACGATATTGGGATGGTTGATCATCCACGGAACCGCGGTATTGAACGGAACCTTCATCGCCGAGCCATGGTGGCACTCGTTGCAGAACGTCGTCGCGTTGCCGTGGCACTTGGCGCACAGAGCCGGGTTGGCCGTGCCCATCGCGCCGTGCTCCTTTTTGAAGGTTGGCGGGTGTGGCATCGGCAGGCCGTGACAATCGGTGCAGAACTTCTTGGCGTGGCACGTCGAGCACTCGTTGATTTGCTCGACTGTCTTGAGCTCGGGCTCTTCGCCTTCCTTGGCCCCCGGGGCGTTCTCCTTCTCGGCCTCTTTGACCTGAGCGCTGGTCTCGCCGGAGGCGGACTCAAACCACGCCGTGCCCTTGGCCTCGACTACCTTCTTGTCGGCTTCCTTGGCGAGCTCGGCGTGTCCAGCCGGATAGAAGCTCGTGGTCTCGTGGCTGGGAGGCTTGAGCTTGAAGCCAGGAGTGTGGCACGCCTCGCACTTGCCGGTGGGAATCTTCTCGGCGACCGGCGTTCCCGAAGCAACTCCTGACGAGGCCTGTGAGTGGCAGCGGAAACACGCCGTCATCTTCATGAAGTCCTGGTGCTTGTGGCTGGGCGAGCCGTCCGGGTTCTTGAGGGTGAGCGGGAAGTCCTCCACGTGCGCGGTGCGGTTGTGGCAGATGGGACAGGCGACCTTGTCGTCCTCGTGGATCTGATGGTTGATCTTGATGCCGAGGGATGGGGTCACCTTGCGCGTCTTCATGCTGTGACACTGTGTGCACTTGTCCGGAGTCATCGTCAGAGCAACTTCGCTCTCGGGGTTCAGGGGCAAGGTGTAGCTGCCGCTGATCGTCTGAACGAGCTCACCTAAGGCTTCGGCCTTGTGGATGAGGAAGATCACGGGGTTGGCAGCGACCGGCATGTGACAAGCCATGCAGCTTATCTCGGCGTGCGCCGAGCGCTGGTACGCCTTGATGGTGTCGTCCTGCACCTTGTGACAGCCTTCGGAGCAGAACCAGCGAGTCGAGGTGATTCCCAATACGGGGATCATGACCCCGGCGATCACAAGGACCACGACAAGCGCCCAGATGATGTAGCGGGGACGAGTGACCGGATTCTTGAACCCATTGAACGAGATGCGTGCCATCGAATCGCCCTTCATTAGCCGCTAGTAATAGATGCTCACGTACTTGTGACACTGCAGACATTCGCCGTCTTGTGGAAATTCAAAGTTCTTAAGCATGTAACTATACCTGCTGCCGTGGGGATTGTGACAGGAGGAAGTGCAAGTTAATCCTTTTCTTGAATGAACGTCGAAGAATTGCTGCCGAACCGGATGCTGATTTCCCCCCTCAAAGGTGGCGTGACACCTGAGACACAGGTCGGGATTCGGGGCGATGAGAATGGGGCTGTACGCCGAGCCATGCGGAGTGTGGCATCCGATACAGAGCGTGTTGGAATGAGCCGATGTCTGGTAGAGCAGCTGCTTGTCGCCGTGGCACTGGTAGCAGAACTGGTTGTTCTGGGCATCGATGAGACCAGCGTACTGGGCGGCATGCGGGTTGTGGCACGACCCGCACGTCAGCTCGATGCCGATGGGGTGGTGACTCGGCTCGGCGAACTGGTTCTGGATTGCCGGATGGCACTGGTAGCAGAGCCCCGGCTGAGCCTGAACGAGCAGCGGGGAGTAGTCGGCGCCGTGCGGTTCATGGCAGCCGGTACAGTTGTCGTTCAGGAACGGTTGGTGCTGAACGGGCATGTTTGCGAGAACCCCAACAGTGGGGTGGCAGCGAAAGCACAGCTCGCGCTGGCGCGCCACGAGAATCCCCTTGTTGTTGGATGCGTGGGGACTGTGGCAGTCCGTGCACCAGCCCGCCTTTGCTGGGGGGTGCGCCTGCATCCGGTTGATCTGCGCTCCCATGGGATGACACGTGAAGCACAGCTTGTTGGGGGCCTGGGTGAGGAGCCCGCTGTAGTCCGACGCGTGCGGGTTGTGACAGCTAAGACACTGTCCTGATGTGAATGGTCGATGCTGGTACTGATCGCCGAGCAGGGCGCCCATGCTGCCGTGGCAGGTCCAACACAGCTTGTCCGCAGGTACAGTGAGATGTGACGCCTCACCCTGGGCATCCTTGGTGGTCTTGGAGATGATCTTGCCGGCGTCGGTGGTGACGACCGTCGCAGAGCTCGATCGGCCAGAGATCCGCTCCCAACCCGTGAGCCACAGCCTCAGAGGCAGCCACTGGAGAAGCGTTCGGAAACGCTGAACGGTTCTGCTGGGGCTCTGGCTGACGATGGAGGTAACCTGCTTGCCGTGCGGCGTGTGGCAGACCGTGCATTCCTTAAAGGCGAACGGTTGGTGCACGGTCGAGCGCGAGAAGTCTGGAATCAACTCCGTGTGGCACTGCAGACAGGTGAGGTTGCGGGCCATGAATCGCGCCTGCTCGGAGCCACGTGTGATGACGAGGTCAGCGGCCGTGACGCCGCAGCACAGCAAGAGCAAGAGGAGCAGGATGACGACTAGAAGGCCGTACCACGGCCTCTTGCGCTCATCTTCGGCACCAACCGAGTCGGGATCTGAGCGTGTATCGACGTCGTCTCCCCCGACGACTTCAGGATCGGGCAACAATCCTCCCTGGCGCCACACTGGCAGATGGTGGTCTTGCACGGTGCGCGGCGCGCGCTTCACCTGTCCGAGTCTACCACGCAAGCGGGCGCTGCTGAACAAACCTTAGGCGCACTCTTGGGGAGAATTAACCGTTCTCAGTTGCTCGCTGCGGTCCGCTTAAGACCCTGTTGTGCAGCTGACATCTCGGGTGCGTACTTGACCGCAAGCTGGTAACAACGGGCTGCGGCGGCGGGATTGCCAAGCTTCTCATAGGCCTTGCCGAGCAAACACTGCAGGTCCGCGAGCTCGGGATGCGCATCAGCTGCGGGTTTGACGGTCGCAATGAGCGACTTGTACTGGCCTTTGCCTGCGTAGTACTCACCGAGTGTCTTGGCCGCCAGCATGTGCGTTGAATCGATGTCGAGGACCTTCCACATCGACTTCACCGCCTTGTCGTCCAGGCCGAGCTTAAAGTAGACATTTCCCTGGTTGTAGAGCGCCGCCACGTTGGTGGGCTCGGACTTGAGCACAGAATCGTACTGCTCCAGGGCTTTGTCGAAGAGCCCCTCGGACTGATAGGCGTAGCCGAGGCCCAGACGAGCTTTGGTGTCGCTGGGATTGGTCGCAACGCGCTCAGTCCAGTTCTGGGTCTCCACCTGCTGTGTCGTGGAGGGAGCCTTGCCGCGGGTGAAGAAGCCCCGGAGGACGAAGCCGCCGACTAGGACCACCGCGAGGATGAGCGCGAGTACGAGTGCGGCGAGCCAGCGCGGGACGAGGTCGCCGGCGGGCTCGGAGGCGGCATCGGTGGTGGCTCGCGGGTTGGGGCGCTTGGTGGGA
>Ga0194043_1000193_pt1 | contig 31092 bp, 31 predicted proteins | sample JunL4415m_MetaG_FD_161274 | JGI IMG/M metagenome (GOLD analysis project Ga0194043, IMG submission 161274) | Anoxic zone freshwater microbial communities from boreal shield lake in IISD Experimental Lakes Area, Ontario, Canada - Jun2016-L442-15m | ecosystem: Environmental > Aquatic > Freshwater >...
CAACCGTGAGCCCCGACTCACCCCTGACCCCCGCCTACCTGTAACACTGATCCCAACGATCGACGGCCCGCACCACCGCGGGACAAGGAGCGCCATGACCACCGTCCCATCTGACCTGCACATCGGACTGACTGACGGCACCTTCTACAGCGGCGACCCGTTTCCGGCTTTTGCCTGGATGCGGGCCGAGGCCCCGGCCTTTTACGACGAGGTGGCCGGCGTGTGGGGGATCACCCGATACGCCGACATCCGCGAGATCTCCAAGGACCCAGACACCTTCTCCAACGCCGGAGGGATCCGGCCGGACAGCGATGCTCTGCCCATGATGATCGACACCGACGCCCCCGAACATGTGCGCCGGCGACGCCTGGTGAGCGAAGGGTTCACCCCCCGACGTATCCGCGAGAGCGAAGAGGGGATCAGAGCCATCTGCGACGCCATCATCGATCGGGTGTGCGAGAAAGGATCGGCCGACTTCGTCAACGACATTGCCGCTCCGCTCCCCATGATCGTGATCGGGAACATGCTGGGGGTCGCCCCCGAAGACCGCGATGCGCTGTTGCGCTGGTCCGACGACATGCTGAAGGCGCTGGGCTCCCCCGACCCGACGGCCATGGACCGGGCCGCTATGGCAGCCATAGAGTACGCCGAGTACATCACGGCCGTGGCCGAGCAGCGCCGTCGCGACAACCAGACCGATGATCTGATCGGCACGCTGGTCCATGCCGAAATCGAAGGAGACAAGCTCGACGAGTCCTCGCTGATCTACGAGTCGCTCCTGATCCTGATCGGCGGGGACGAGACCACCCGGCACGTCATCAGCGGCGGCATGTACGAGCTGTTGACCCACCCGGATCAGTATCGGATGCTATCCGAGGACCGGTCTCGCATGACGGTGGCGGTCGAAGAGATGCTCCGGTGGGTGTCGCCCATCAAGAACATGGCTCGCACCATGACCAGAGATGTCGAACTGCACGGTCAGACTCTGTCCAAGGGGCAGAAGCTTTTGTTGCTCTATCCCTCGGCTAACCGGGACGAGTCGATGTTTCACGACCCAGAGACCTTCGACATCACCCGCACCCCGAACGACCACATCGCCTTCGGCTTTGGCGCCCACTTCTGCTTGGGAAACCGGCTGGCCCGGATGGAGCTCTCGGTCATGTTCGATCGCCTCCTCGAGCGTCTGCCCGACCTCGCCTTGGCCGACGACGACGAGCCCCCCAAGCGGGCCGCCAACTTCGTGTCGGGCTTTGAGACCATGCCGGTTACGTTCACCCCCACCGCCCCCGTCGGGGCCAGCGCGTGACGTCGCGGCCCGTGGCGCTCGACGACGCAGCCTTGGCCGCAGCCTTGGCTGCACCGGATGCGCCTAGGTGGGACTTGGTGGACGGCATGCTCATCCAGACGTTCGAGTGCCCGAGCTTTTCGGCTGCCCTCGACTTCGTCATGGCTGTCGGCCGCCTCGCCGAAGAGGCCGACCACCATCCGGACATCGACATCCGGTGGCGCAAGGTGAGGTTGGCGCTGGTCACCCACGATGCTGGGGGGCTGACCGAACTCGACCTCACGATGGCCAGGGACATCGACGCACTGACCCTGTAGACGACGAAGGCCGGGACCCGCAGGCCCCGTCCCCGTGATCGTCGCTGTGGCCAGTAGGCGTCAGCAGGTGTCTAGGCGTCAGTAGCCACCGGTGCAGCCGTGCTGATCGGGTGCGGCAAATGGGCTCCCGAAGTAGTGCGTGGCAAACGCCACGGCCACCCGGATCTGCTGCAGTTTCGAAGCATGTGCGGCATTGCTCGGAAATCCGAACGTGTTGAACTGATTCCAGTTGGCATGAGTCATGCCGAGCCCGCCGGAGAAGGCGGATCCGTTGACGTGCCAGTCGCCACCCTCTTCGCAGATGCTCACCCTTTCCCACGCGGCGATCTGGCCGGGTGTGAGCCCGTAGTCGGACTCGGGTGCGACCACTGGGGCCCGAGGTGTGGCGATGCTTCCGGCTCCGAGCGATCCGTAGAAGGCGATCGTTCCGAAGTTGAAGACCCCGCCATCGGCTGCAACTTCGATGTAGCCACCAACGACCGACGATGTCCCCACGATGGGCTGATTGAGATGTGTTCCGATCAGCGACCCCTTGAACATGGCACCCCCGTAGGCATAGGTCCCACCATCACTCGAGACCACCCGGTAGCCGCCTCCGGCGGCATCTATCCCTACGACTGGAGACGCCGCTGGGACGGTGCCGTAGAACGGGGCGTTGCCGAAGGCATACACGGACCCGTTTGCGGCGACTTCCCAGTACCCCTTGCCGTTGGGAGTGGGGGCGATCCCGACGATGGGACTGGTGGGAGACATACCGGTGGCGGCGCCCTCATAGGTGGCGTCGCCGAAGGCGAACACCCCACCGTCGGAGGCGACCAGCCAGTACCCGTCGCCGGAAGATGTCGCCGTCATTCCCACGATGGGGGAGTGCAGCGACGTACTGGTCATGGATCCTTGGAACTCGGCGTCGCCGAAGGCGAACACTCCTCCGTCGGATGCGACCTCCCAGTAGCCCTTGCCGGTGGGCGTGGCATCGACGCTGACGATCGGCTTGTTGAGAGGATGACCGGCCGTGGAGCCGTAGAAGTTGGCCCCGCCGTAGGCGAAGACTCCTCCGTCGGCACCGACCAACCAGTAGCCGTGGCCGTGGCCGTTGGCCACCGCTGATGCGCCGACGATGGGGGCGTTGAGGACGAGGCCTGTGCCGATCGGAACAGGAGCCGCTGCCGCCAATGCGGGCGATCCGATCAGGGAGGCCAGGACAGTGGCCGAAGCGGCCATGGTGACCAGACCGGCTTCGGTGCGGGTTCTACTGCGAGTCCGCCGCTTGACCGCATTGGTCGTGTGCTGCGGCGGAGACAGGCGAGGTGTTCGAGTGGAGGGGCGTGAAGGGACAGGGATATTGGCAATTAGCGGATGCAAGGGGGTGACCTTTCCTTGGTCGGCCAGAGCCCGTCGGTCGACGGAAGTGCTCTGACTCTCTTCTGGTTGGGTGGACCCCACATCTGTGCATTCAACGCCCCAGCCGGGCACCGGGAAGGGTGGTCCGGCCTGGCTACAAGAGCCGGGTGTGCTAGCGGGTGTATTTGTCCGTTAGTGATGAAATGTTTAGGTGCCACTCTCCTCGAGGGTGCGGTGGGGGCGAGCTCGCCAGCGGCGTCGGGGCGTCGGGCTCGACCATCGGTCGGAAGCCTCGGGACGAACCCATGTGCTCGAAGCCCCCACTATAACGGGTCCGGTGGGAAATTGGTACCCGACTGCGACAATTGCAGGATAGGGAGGGCAGGGAACCTGTAGATAATTGGCTTTCCCAGGCCGCAATCGGAGTCGACCAGGGGAGTCAACCAGGGGAGTCAGCCAGGGGAGTCAGCCAGGGGAATCGGCCAGGCCGATGACCTCATGACCGGCGGCTACGAGGGCGCCCACCGCGATGTCGAGGTCAGCATCCTTGACCAGGACAAGATCGGTGTCGTAGGTGGAGACGACGAACACGCCCACGTCGGACTCGGCTAGTGGCGCAGTGATCGAAGCGATCACACCGACCAAATCGAAGGCCAGCGGGCCGGTGACGTGCAGTATCCGCCAGCCCGGCTCGATTCGGCTCGCCGGTGGTTCGCCCCCCTCGGCACAGACCACCGAGAGTTCGTTGGGAGTTCGGGTCACCGAGTAGATCCGAGCATCCGGTGGTGGTGCTGGCCATGGGGCATCGGAGTCGAGCCGACATACCGACATCCGCTCCGTCTCGACGGTCAACCGCATGTCAGTTCCAACTCAGGGTCGATCTGTCCGAGCACCGGTGGCCGTAGACATGAGGCGATCAGCCGACCGGCAGGTCCCACAGTGGAAACCAGCGGTCGAGGTCGGACTCGACCTGTAGGTCTTCGGCCACCAAGCTCCGAAGCCGAAACTCCTCCTCGGTCGACCGCTGCTCGTGCCCGGTGGGGACGAAGGGGTAGAAGGTTCCCCGCTTGAACAGGTAGACCAGGTAAGCCGTCGAGGGAAGGACGGTGCCCGACCCCACCACGGCCCCCTCGCGCACCAAATCGCTGCCGGTGGCTGCCGTCTCATCGGTCGCCAGTTTGGCCAGGCCGAACACTGTGCACAGGAGTTGCGGGCCCCAGCCTGCATCGCTCAACGACGAGTTCACCAGGTGCACCTGGGTGACCAGGGACTCGATGTCGGGGTCGGCTACGACCAGCCATGTGTAGCCGAAGCTGTCCTCGGACTTGGTCAGCGGGGACCCACCGTCCATGGCCAGCAGCTTCATCACCTCGGCCTCCATGTCGGCGAACCCCTGGCCTGACGGAGGCTTGAAGCACACACCGGCATGTCCCGAGCAGGTCATGCCCGCCGCGCTCTGCAGGGTGATCGAGGCCGACGGCAGGCCGAACAGTGCATCGAGGTTGGACTGGACTGGCTTGGTGCGCCCGAGCAGCGTGTCGAAGAGGCCCATCAGTAGCTGGTCATCTGGGTAGTGAGATGAGGGGTCTTGTAGCGATCATGAGGGACGGCCCATCTCGGCCTCGAGTTCGGCGAGCTGGGCCAGACGCTTGTCGAGCGACGGGTGCGTCGAAAACAGGGTGGAGACGCTGACGCCGCCCTTGGCGATCGCTGGAGTGAAGTAGAAGGCGTTGAAGGTCTCTGTGGTGCGGAGGTCCCGGGTCGGGATCCGGGCGATCTCTCCGGTCACCTTGACCAGAGCCGAGGCCAGGGCCGATGGCTGGCCAGTGAGGATGGCACCCGCTCGATCGGCAGCCAGCTCGCGGTAGCGCGACAGGGCCATGGTCAGCAGGAAGCTGATGGCGTAGACGGCTACCGACACCACTAAGACGGCCATCTCGATCAGCACGGTCTGATTGCCACTCTGGTTGTCGTTATTGTCGCGCCCGCCACCGAATCCGCCCATCATCCCGGTCCAGAACATCATCCGGGTGACCATGCCCGCCACCATGCCGAGAAAGCTGGCGATGGTCATGACGGCCACGTCGCGGTGGGCGACGTGGGACAACTCGTGAGCCAAGACGGCCTCGAGTTCGGACTCGTCGAGGCGGCGCATGAGCCCGGTGGTGGCGCACACCACGGCGCTGTTGGGGCTCCTGCCGGTGGCGAAGGCGTTGGGGACGTCGCTGTCGGCCATGGCCACCTTGGGCTTCTTCATGTCGGCCATGGCGCACAGGCGGTCGATGGCCCCGTGGAGCTGTGGCGCCTCCTCGGGGGTGACGAGGCGGCCACCCATGCCGAACAGAGCGATCTTGTCCGAGAACCAGTACTGCACGAAGATGATGGCTCCGGCGAAGACCAAGACGACGGCGTACGAGATCCCCACGGCGATGAGTAGGCCGATCACCACGGCATAGAGCAGGACCAGCATCAGCCCGGTGATGAACATGCGGAGGCTAAGGCCCCGGTCGTTGGGGATGTTGCGTGCGGTGCTCATGGCTGGATCCTCGGACTCATCGGTATCGGCTCAGTCGTCGTCGGCACCGGGCTCAGCCAGCAGTGCCTTCGTCTCGTCCAAGGTGGAATCGGAAAACGGCAATACACGGTCTGAGCTGGCGAACGTGTCGGCGGCCAAAGGCGTTCCCACTCGTCGGACCTCTTCGATTACGGCGGCCAATGCAGCGACGAACTGGTCGTCGTTGTCGCTCTCGACCGCATCGTTCAGTTCCGACTCGAGCGCATGGATGCCGTTGCGGTCGTCCTCGGCCACCTCGTACTGCCCCTCGCCGAGGATGCGGACGATCACGCCAGAGGCTCCGTGGTGTCAGCAGCCGCTGACTCGGCCGTACCGAGCTGCGCCGGGCTGGCTGCGCCCAGTTCGGCCTTGAGGGCGGCCAGATCGGCATCGACGGCGTTGGTGGTGGAGACCTGATCCAACTGGGCCTGGATATCGTCGACCGGGTTGGTGAGGTCGGTGAGCGCACCCGAGGCCAGCAGTTCGTCCATGGCGCCAGCCCTGGCCTGCATACTGTCGATCTTCTCCTGGGCCCGTTGGACTGACATGCCGGCGTCACCCATGGACTCGGAGATGCCCGAGACGGCTTCGCCGATCTTGGTCTGAGCCTCGGCCGCCGTGTAGGTGGCCTTCATGGTCTCCTTCTTCATGCGGAAGGCGTCCACCTGAAGCTGCAAGTTTTGGGCGGTGGTGATGAGCTTCTGCTCCTGGTCGGCCACCTGCTGATGCTGGGTCTGGAGCTCAGCCAACTGAGGGCCTAGGGCAGCGCGACGAGCCAGTGCCTCGCGGGCCAGATCCTCCCGGTCTTGGCCCAGTGCATCCTTGGCCTGCTGCTGGAGCTTGTCGGCCTGGCCCTGCAGTTGGGCCGCCTGGAGCTCGATCCGCTTCTTGGCGGTTGTCACGTCGGCCACGCTGCGCCGCACCTTTTGCAGGTTCTCCTGGAGCTTCTGGTAGGAGAGGTCGAGGGATTCCCTCGGATCCTCTGCCTTGTCCAGCAGCTTGTTCGTCTTGGCCTGCAGAATCCCGGACATGCGCTTCATGACACCCATTGGCGACGATCCTTCCTCACGCTCAGTGTGCAGTGTATGCGCCGCCGTCCCGGTAGCGTGAGCGGCGTGTCCCACAAGCGCTGCCTCCTCACCGTCCATGCCCATCCTGACGATGAGGCGTCCAAGGGTGCGGGGTCCGTCGCCCGCTACCACGCCGACGGTGTCCACACTGTTCTGGTGTGCTGCACCGGTGGGGAAGAGGGCGAGATCCTCAACCCGGCCCTCGACACCCCCGAGGTCCACCGGGACCTGGCCGCTGTAAGGCGTCAGGAACTGGACCGAGCCACCGCCATCATTGGCTACGACGAGCTGGTCATGCTGGGATATCGCGACTCCGGCATGGCCGATTCGGAGGCCAACGCCAATCCGGAGTGCTTCGCGGCTGCCCCCATGGAAGAGGCTACGGAACGGCTGGTGGCGGTGATCCGCCGATGCCGTCCCCAGGCCATGGTCATCTACGGAGACGATCAGACCGGGTATCCGCACCCTGATCACCTCCGGGTGCACGACGCCGGCCTGGCCGCCTTCCGGGCTGCCGGAGATCGTGAACAGTTCCCTGATGCCGGCGAGCCGTACCAGCCGGCCAAGCTCTATTACACGGTCCATTCTGCGGCTCGGTTCCGAGCCATCCATGACAAGTTCGAGGAGCTGGGCCTGGAGTCGCCGTTCGATGAGGCCTGGCGCGACCGGTGGGACTCGATGCCCGACGATGTGCCGACCACGGTGATCGACATCACCGACCACACCGATGTGCGGCGCTTGGCGCTGCTGGCTCATGCCACCCAGGTCGATCCGGAGTCGAAGTTCTGGTTCGGTCTTCCACCCGAGGTGATGGGGACCATCCAGCCCCACGACGACTACCGACTGGCCTTGTTGGGCGCCCCGGACGGCACGGTGTCGGCCTACGAGTGGGACGGCGTGGTGGAGACGGATCTGTTCGCTGGCGTGCCGGCAACCGCGTCCTCATGACGGCCTGGCTGTCGGAAGCGTGGTTCGATGCGCTGTTGTCTTCGGCATCGAAATTGGTCGGATCGGAGTCCCTGTCCGGAACCATCGAGGTGGTCATCACCGGGGGAGCAGAGGGGGACTCGGTGGTCCACGTCGAGTTCGTCCAAGGTCGGCTGACAGGCGCCGGATTGGGTACGGCTGCACCCGCCGATGCCACCCTCACGATGTCGGAAGCAGACGCCCGCGCCGTGCTGACCGGAGATCTCGATATCAACGTGGCTTTCATGCGGGGCCGTCTCAAGGTCGAGGGGTCGATGGCTCCGGTCCTCGATCTGCTGGCCCTGGCCGCCACCGACGATGCCCGGGCCTGCCGCGACCAGGTGGCTGCAGGTACCGACTCGTAGGTTCCACAGAGTTTCCGTCTGAACCAACGGCGGTAGGGGCGTCCGGACTTCCGGCCGAGGCTAGGGGTGGGTCACCAGGGTAAAGGCGGTGCTGGCCTGGTGCTTCGTAGGCTTGGCATGGTCAGTAGCGGTGACGGTGAAGGTGAAGGAGAGCGTGGTCGGTCCCTTCTTGGGGGCCTTGACCATTCCCGAAATGACGCCAGTGGATGCGGACAGTCGTAGGCCACGGGGGAGGGCTCCGGCCGTCACCTTCCATTTGATCGCTCCGGTGCCCAAGGCCGTCGACAGGGCGGCGCTCGAATATGTCGCGGCATAGGTCACCGACGATGGGCTGAGCGTGGTGTTGACCACATGGAATCCGATGGTGACCACATTCGAGGGAGTGGATGCATCGCCCGTGCCGATCACGTTGGTGGCGGTGACGAAGAATGAGTACTGGCTCCCGTTGTTCAACCCCAGAACCACGCACGTCGTAGTTGGCGCTACGGCCGTACAGGTACCCCCGCCTGAATCTGCCGACACCGTGTATCCGGTGATCGAACTGCCTCCGTCTGATGTGGGGGGAGACCAGGACACCTGAGCCGACCCCAGTGCGGAGACAGCGGACGGAGCCAAGGGGGCCGACGGGAGACCGAGAGGCGTGGTGATGGAGTTCGACTCAGCGGAAGCAGGCGAAGGGCCGACGCCGTTGATGGCCACGACATGAAAGGTGTACGCCGTCCCTGGGGTCAGACCGGTGATGGCGATCGTCCCGGATGCAGGCCCGGACAGCGTTCCACTGCCCCCTGGCGGTATTGACGCAGCGCTATAGGCCGTGATGGCGGAGCCGCCGTCGGTGGCCGGTGCGGTCACTGAGACGGTAGCGGTGGTTGCCCCGGTAGCTACAGCGGTGCCGATCGTCGGTGCATCCGGCACGGTCTGGATGGTGGATGCGGACGCACGGGGTGTGGATGCGTCGCTGGGGCCGGTGGTGTTGGTGGCAGTCACGTCAACGAAGAATGCGGTCCCGGGCGGAAGTCCGCTGATGATGCAGGACGTGGCACCGATCGTCGAGCAGGATCCGCTGGCGGTGGTGGCGTCGAGGGAAGCCCAGGCCGTGGCCGTGTAGCTGGCGATAGTGCTTCCGCCGTCGAACGAGGGAGGCGACCAGGTGATGCCGAGTGCGCGATCCGAGCCGGTGACGACCACGGAGGTCGGCGGAGAGGAAGCCGAAGGGGTCGCCAGGCCGGTGTACAGCAGCTTGTTGGGATCCCCGGTCATCGGGGTGCCGAAGTCGATTGCGGTGGCTGCGGCATCGAGGGTGGACCAGACCTGCGCGGGCGTGTAGCTCGGGTGGACCTCGAGGATCCTGGCTGCTGCGCCGGTCACATGGGGTGCGGCGACCGAGGTGCCGTTCAGGTAGGCGCTCACGGCTGTGTCGGATGTGAACCAGGCCGAGGTGATGGCCTGTCCGGGGGCGTAGAGATCGGTGCACGGACCGAAGTTGGAGAACGCCGACCGGGTGTCGACGCCGTTGAATCCAGTGCGGTAGGACGCGTTCACGGTGATGGCATCGGTGACATCTGCTGGGCTGGACTGACAGGCATCAGCAGTGCTGTTGCCTGAGGCGATCACCACGGTCACGCCGTCGGCAATCAGCTGATTGACGGCGGCATCAAGACCGGCGTCGGTGCCCGGTACGCCCAGACTCATATTGACCACAGCAGGCGTGCCCGGGAGATGATCGGCCGCGATCCAGGCGATCCCAGCGATCATGTCGGACACCGTTCCGTTTCCAGCGCAGTTCAAGACCCGGACCGGCACCACGGTGACGCCCTTGGCCACGCCGTAGACGGTACCGCCGACGATGCCGGATACTGCGGTGCCGTGGCCAGCACAGTCGTCGGTACCCCCGGTGGCGACGGTGGAGTACCCGCTACGCAGCCGGCCAGTGAATTCCTGGTGGGTCGATCGGATCCCGCTGTCCAAGATGTATGCCGTCACGCCGGCCCCGGTGGTGTCGTAGGAGTACGAGTGGTCGAGACCGGAACGTGCGTCCATCCGGTCCAGACCCCAGTCGGCAGGATTTTCTGTAGTCGTCGATGCCGTGACGACGCGATCGGGCTCAGCCCCGGCGATTCCCGGAGCTGCTCCGATGGTGGCTGCGATACTTCGGGTATCCGCAGCAGACACGTTGCCGGACAGGACCACCTCGTGCATGCCGAAGCCGAGGGAGCGACCAATAGTGACTGTGGGCCCTCCGGGTGGAAGGGCCACCCGACCAATGATCTTGGCGAACTGCCTCGGACCGGTCGTGATGCTGGATGTCGTCACGATCAGGCGTGTGGTGCCTGGTGTGGTTGCATCCAAGGGCGACGCGCCTGCCTCCGGTAGAGACACTGACTGCCCGCCGGCCAGAACAGCGAAGAGCACGAAGAGTGCAGCCAAGGCACGGGTGCGGGGAGCCCACCGTTTGCGCCGCATGATGCTGCCCTGACCGGAAACTTCGATGTTGGTGCCCCGCGCCACTACATTGCCCCCCTGATCTGTGCCCAGCAGAACGCTACCACCAGGCATATCGCCGATCAGAGGCCAGCGCACCAACTGGTCGGTCCGATTGTGTAGCCGCAGCGCTACCGATCGCTCAGGATCGACCCAGTCGACGAGGACGTCGACCCGGTGCCGCCAAGGTAGGGCAGATGGATCCTGCCGGCGCTCTGCATCAAGATCGCGGTGATAGCAGCGGCGATAATGACGATCAAGAGTCCGACCAGCCATGGCCGGATCCGCCGCCAGGTCGAGCGGCCGGATGGCGCCCCACGACGCCGGCGCACCATGGCCACAGTGGTCACCGTCGATGCCCCAGAAGGGCCTTGGTGGTGGACGGCAAGCTCGCTGATGCGGGCAGCTAGTTCGGCCGGGTCTCCGCCAGACCTCAAGAATCGGTAGGTGCCTGTCCGAGTTTGGATGCTGATGAGAGCCCCGGCGTCGGTGTAATACGACGGTCGACTAGTCCGGGCATCGTTGGACGAAGGATCGACCTCGGCTGGGGGCTCCAAGGCGGCACTACCAACGGGATCTGCAGGATCTGCAGGATCGACCGACGCATCGGGACTCGAGGCTGGTGAGGCTGGCGAGTCGAACGACGTGGTCCGGTCAGTCTGAGGATCCATAAGGCGTCCAGGGATGAACCCTCCTGCCCACATTTCGACGGCCTGGGCAGCGACGGACTCCCAAGGGAGTATCCGTGGGTCTTGGCCTCGACTGCGGATGACGGCTATCCCTCGATCATCGAAGGTCACCGACTCGATGACGGTTGGATCGTGTCCATGGGGATCGAGCAGCAGTAAGCCGGTGATCGTCAGTGGAGCAATCTCAACAACGATCGCGGGGTCCGGTGGATCGGACGCAGTTGCCGTACTCACGTCCCCGGCATGTGTCGCATGGCCTCGCGCAACGAGCGGTAGCCGATGAGGGTTGCACCGGACTCGGCCACAGCAGATGCCACGTCCGCATCGTCGACCAGGAGGGAGCGGTCCGAGACTCGAGCCTCCCAGTCAGAGGCGGCGGCCCGAAGCTCAGGGGTGTCGACCGCTGGGTGGAGGGTGACCTCGGTCACTCCCGGTGCCATGTTCGCCACGATGTCGAGCAGGGCATCACGTCCACCATTCGCCCCGATGGTGTGGGCGTGGTCGGCAAAGAGCACTCCCTCGGCCGCCGCGAGGTCTCGGATGGGGAAGCCCACGCTCGGCTCGATGCCGGCATCCGGTAGGCGAAGCGGGAGTTCGAAGTCGAGGGCCAACTCGAGGTAGATGTCGAAGAACTCCGGCCGCAGCAGGAGTGCATCCATGTGGGCGTCGATGTGACTGATGTCGAATCCCCACAAGACAGCCCGTTCGATCTGCGCCCGGCATTCCCGGCGGACCTCATCAAGATCAGCATGGTCCCAGACGTCAGTGACCGTGCGAGGAAAGCCCCCGTCACCGTCGAGGAGTGACGGGGCCTGGGTGATGGGCCCCCATCGGTAGAGGTCGTGCTCCGCGTTGAGCGTCAGGCGTACGCCGACATCATCGCCCCGGAACCTGGATGCCGCCTCGCGGGCCCACGGTGCTGGAACCAAAAGAGAGGCAGAGGTGCCGAGGCCGAAGCGGAGTGCGTCATAGACCCCCGTGCTCGACGAGTGACAGAAGCCCAGATCGGCGCAGTTGAGTATGAGGAGACGGGCATCGGGGTCTTCCCCGAGCCTCTCTGCCACGGTCGCCATGCCATGACCGTAGTCGCCGTCGGTCAGGCAGCGCGACCATTGGCTCGGCGACCAGGGTCGGGATCGCGCCCACGCCCCGGTGATGGATCGCGCATGTTTGTCGATTGGGCGGACGAGCGCAGGCGGGCGCGGGCTGCAGCGATGCCCATGAGGCCGACGAAGCGGGTGTGTTCGTCGAGTCTCCACTCGACGTCGCCGCCCGACCCAGGGTCATTGACCGGATCGGGAGTCGGCTCCACGACGAGCGGGAGCGGCGGCTGGTGTCCGTACATCCGGGCCTCGATGTTCTGGCTCATGGGACCAGTGTGCACGGAGGGTGTAATAAAGAGGCCATGACCCAGGCCGATACGACCACCGACCCCACCCCAGCACCGCTCTCCACTGCACCTCCGTCCAGGCGCTATGGGATCACCGTGCCCTTCGACGGCGTCACGCTGACCGACCATCGGCGCTGGTACGAAGACTTGCTGCGTCTGGGCTACACCGACGTGTGGTCGGCCGAGACCGACGGACTCGACGGCTTCACTCCATTGGCGCTGGCCGCAGCGTGGACGCCGCAGCTGCAGCTCGGGGTGGCGATCATTCCGGCCTACACCCGGGGCCCCGCACTTCTGGCCCAGAGTGTGGCGGCCATGGCCGAGGCAGCACCCGGCCACTTCACCTTCGGCCTCGGGACTTCGTCAGACGTGATCGTGTCCAAGTGGAACGACGTGCCCTTCGAGGAGCCCTACAAGCGGGTGCGTGACACGATCGCGTTCTTGCGGTCGGCGCTGGCGGGGGAGAAGGTCACGATGGCCTACGACACCTTCGAGGTCAAGGGATTCCGTTTGGCTCGTCCGGTAGAGCAGGCACCGCCGATCTTCTTGGCGGCTCTTCGTCCGGGAATGCTGCGGCTGGCCGGAAGTGCGGCCGACGGGGTCATCATCAACTGGCTGTCAGCCAACGACGTGGCCACGGTTACGCCCGAGCTGGGGGCCGACATCCCGGTGGCGGCCAGGATCTTCGTCATCCCGTCCGAGGATGCCGATATGGCCCGGGCCATCGGCCGGCGGATGATCACTGCCTACCTGAACGTCGGGGTCTACGCCGAGTTCCATCGCTGGCTGGGCCGGGCCGATGCACTCGGGCCCATGTGGGACCTGTGGAAGGCAGGGGACCGCAAGGGTGCGCTGGCCGCTATCCCCGACGAGGTGGTGGATGATCTGATCGTGCACGGCTCCTACGCCGAGTGCCGCGAGCACGTGGCTCGCTACGTGGAGAACGGGGTGGACATCCCGGTGCTCGCCGTCCTGCCGTTCGGGGTAGATCTGGCTGAGGCGGTCGAGGGCCTGGCTCCTCGCTGAGCATCAGACACGCGGGATCACTCGGGATGCGGCACAGCGCCATCTAGCTGCCATCACGACCGACGTAGGGATCCGCTTGCGCTACGCAGTGCCGGACCACGCTCCGTACGAGGTGTTGTGGTTCTCGGATGGGGGCGTCGATCGAGGCGGTCTTCCCTTACCCCAACTGATCCCAGGGCCTGCTGCAGGCCTAGGGCTGGGAGTACTTGCTGACGATCTCGGCATCCATGTCGCGGACCTGATCGGCTAGGTCGGCAATGAAGCGGTCCAACTCCGCGGCGATGCGGGGATCCGACAGGGCAATGATCCGGATGGCCAGCAGGGCGGCATTGCGAGCCCCGTTGACGGCAACGGTGGCCACCGGGATGCCCTTGGGCATCTGCACCATGGCCAGCAGCGAGTCGAGGCCGCCCAAGTTGGCGAGTGCTACCGGTACCCCGATGACGGGCAACGGTGTTGTGGCAGCCACTACGCCCGCGAGGTGGGCAGCACCGCCGGCGGCGGCGATGATGACCTGCACGCCGTTGGCGGCGGCCGACCGGGCGAAGGCGATGGTGTCGTCCGGCGTGCGGTGAGCGGATAGGACGCGGACCTCGACGGCGATGTCGAACGACCGGAGGGTCTGAACGGCATCGTCCATGATCGAGGCATCGGACGAACTTCCCATGATGATGGCGACTGACATGAGGACATTCTGCCCGAAGGCACTCCGCTCTTGCACATCCGTGGACCTGTCCGCTGTATCGCCCTGCCGGCGCCAGATGGTGGTGGGCTCCCTGTTCTCCCGATACGGTGAGGGACTCGATGGGGCCGGCCGCCCGTGTGCCGGTCCTCGTCCGTCCAACGGCGGACCCGACCAGAAGTGAGGCACTGATGCGCATCGGAGTGATGTTCGACACCGAGAAGCCGTTCGAAGACGTGGTGGGCCAGGTAGCTGGCCTGGCCGATGCCGGCATCGAGATGGCCTGGTCGTCCCAAATCTTTGCCTACGACGCGCTGACCGCCCTCGCCGCGGTGTCGCGCGAGGTGCCCGGCATCCGCTTCGGCACCGCGGTGATCCCGACCTACCCGCGCCACCCGGTCATGCTGGCTGCCCAGGCGCTCACCGTCCAAGCGGCCAGTGGGGGCCGACTGACGCTGGGGATCGGCCTCTCTCATCAGATGGTGATCGAGAACGTCTTCGGCATGTCCTTCGAAAAGCCGGCCCGCCACATGCGCGAGTACCTAGAGATCCTCATGCCGCTGTTGGCCGGCGAGCAGGTCACCTTCGCCGGAGAGACTCTGAGCGCCTCTACCTTCGGACCCATGCAGATCACCGCCCCCGCCCCTGATGTCTTGGTGGCCGCCCTCGGGACCGTGATGCTGAACATCGCTGGTCGGATGGCGTCAGGCACGATCACGTGGATGACCGGGCCCACCACCATCGGTGAGCACATCATCCCGACGATCAACGCCTCCGCCGCTGAGGCCGGGCGCCCGGTGCCTCAGATCGGGGTAGGACTGCCGGTGTGTGTGACCGCCGACGCCGCTGCCGCTCGGGCCATTGCCGCCGAAGTGTTCGCCGTCTACGGCCACCTGCCCTCGTATCGGGCCATGTTGGACCGCGAAGGTGCCGCCGGACCGGCGGACGTGGCCATCGTCGGCACTGCGTCCGAAGTGGCCGACCAGGTCAAGCGTCTGGCCGACTTGGGTACCACCGACTTCTGTGGAGCGCCGTTCGGCAGCGGCGATCAGATCAGAGCATCGATCGAGACCCTGGCTGGCTTGGTCGGGATCTGATCCCCTGGCGGGGCCGGTCAGGCGGTCAACTGACCAGTAGGTCGACCGATCAGCGCGCCAGCCGGGTGTGCTTGAACTCGTTGAGCTCAGGGTGCTCGCCGATCAGGTCCAGCACACGGTCGATGGTGGCCCTAGCTACCTGGCCGTCGCCGCCGGGTCGGGTCATGAGGCGGGCGAACACGGCGTCGTCGTCCACGATGAAGGTGGGCACGCCGAACACGTCGAGTTGATCGACGCACCGCTCGTGTTCGGCTCGGATGACCTCGGCCGGCCACCCAGCATCGACCTCGGCCAGCACGGCATCGGCATCGACACCGCCCCGGGTGAGCGCCCCATGCACCACGGCACGGTCGCGCAGGTCGCCGGCCTCATCGTGACGGGCGGTGAACAGCGATCGGTGCACGGCCAAGAAGTATTCGGCGAATCGGTCACGGACGACCACACCTGCAGCCAGGGCCAGCAGGTCGGCTTGGTGGGAGGGATCGCCCCAGGTCTGCTGGCCTTCAGATCCCATTCCCTGGTTGAGGAAGTACGGGACGAAGGTGACGTCCCACTCGGCTCCGGCCTCTAAGGCATCCAAGATGTGCTCATGGCCGTTGCGAGCGAACGGGCAGCGGTAGTCCCAGGTCACGGAGAACGTTAGCGGGGTGGTCATGGGACGGACAACCCCGTGGAAGCGCGTTCCATTCCCTAGACGTGGTTCAGCGGAAGCGCCGGACGATGAGTCCAAGCACGGTGCCGATGACGACCCCGCCAGCCACGTCCGATGCGTGGTGGGCTCGGAGGTGGATGCGGCTGACCCCGATCAGGCCGGCGGCCCCATAGAGCAGGGCATTGCCCGACCGGTCGCCCGGTCGGCTCAGCACGGTGGCCGCACAAAAAGCAGCCAGGGTGTGCCCACTCGGGAAGCTGCTCGTCTTCGGCTTCCGGACCGGCATGCCGATGTTGGAGATCTGCAGCTCGCTGCGGTCGGGACGAGCCCGGCCCACCACTCGCTTCATGCCTGCATTGACCAGGCTCGACGACACGCCGGCCACGCCGAGGGCCCGGATCGATGTCTTGCGAGTGGGACCGGACCGGCGACCCCGCCAGGTGGCGATGGCCGTCCACAGCACGCCGTGATCGCCCAGCCCGGTGATGACCTTGGCCGCCGTGTCGATCCCAGGCCGTCCCCGCAGGGGCTCGAACAGCCGATCGACGGCATCGTCGACCGTGCCGACCGCCGCCATGATTCCGGTCGGGGTATCGCTTGGACTGCTACTGAACGTGCCGTCGCTCATGCTGCTCCTCGGTCGGGTACACCCATGGTGACTGCGGCCAACGAGGGGTCGCCACCGAAGGCCGGGCAGAACTCCTGGAAGCGGCAGAAGCGGCACAGCGGCCCGGTCTTGGGTTGGAAGTCCTCGTCCCGGCAGGCCTGCTCGATGGCGGTCCAGACGGCCTCGGTCTTGGTCCGCTGGCCTTGCAGCCCTTGAGCGGTGGGCTCGGCGGTGATGACGGTGGGCTCCTTCAGGTGGAGCAGCTTGACCTGGATGGGCCGCTGTCCGAGGACCTCCTGGCAGAGGAGGGCATAGAGCTGCACTCCGGTGAGCCGCGACTGCTGGTAGGCCGGAGGGGGCGCCTTCCCGGTCTTGTAGTCGATGACGACGAGTTCGCCGTCGGGCGTCCGGTCGAGGCGGTCGAGGATGCCCCGCAGGCGGACGTCCCCAAGGCGCGCCTCGAGCAGCAGCTCGATCCCCACCGGGGTGATCTCATCGGGGTCCTCCAACAAGAAGTAGTTGGCCACCAGTTGCTCGGCGTCGGAACGGAAGGCGTCGGCCTCGTCGGCCCCTAGCGCGAGCGAACGGAAGTCGGCATCGTCCTGGATGGCCACCCATGCTCGGTCGAGTTCGACCGAAGCGGCCAACGGGCTCCGGGCGCCTTGTGGGTGGTTCCAGAAGAACTGCTCGAGGGCAGTGTGGACCAGGGTGCCCTTGACGGTGGCAACGGTGGAGGGATCATGGAGCCGCTCGATGGCCGTGAACCGGAAGGCCAGCGCACAGTTGCGGAAGGCCGACAGCTTGGACGGCGACAGCGAGCGTGGTGGATCGAACGGCACGGACAGAGCCTACGACGGGGGTGTGCCATCGGGGAGTGTCAGTGTCTGGCGGACCCGGTCTGCGATCTCCCCGGGCCGCTGCAGCGGGCCGAAGTGCCCCAGATCGTCAAATCCCTCGAGGGCCGAGTTCGGCACCTGCGATGCGTCAAGGGTCATGATCTGTTCGCCGAAAGCGTCGGTCAGAGTCCCGTAGGCGAAGGTCACCGGGCACTGCACCTCGTGCAATCGGGGGAAGACACCGTTGCCGAAGCCGTGGATGTACACCTCGGCCTCGTCATCCCTCTGGCACCGGAGTCGGACCTCTTGCCCGTCGCCCCCGTCAGACGCTGGCACCGTCTCGAAACCATCCTCGACGTAGCGCAGCAGCACGTCGGGATCGAGGTCGGCGAAGGGCGGCTTGGAGGAGAAGTTGACGAAGGCGTCCTCGGTCGACGGGAACGACTGACGCCGCCGACGTGCCCCCACCGACAGGTAGTTCTCTTCGCGGTCGAAGGGAAGCGGCTGGTCAGGGACGACTACCGGTTCGAACAGGTAGAGAGAGCGAAATGTCCCTGGACGTTCCTGTTCGGCCAAGAGCAGCGACGCACCGCCGCACGAGTGGCCGAAAGCTGGAGGTCGGACCAGTCCCAGGTGGTCGACAGCGGTCAGGACGTCGGTGCTGAACCCCGACCAGACGAAATCGCCGTCTGCCGGTCGACCCGAGCGGCCATGGCCCCGAAGATCGAGGGCATAGCAGTGGAACTGGTCACCTAGCGATCGGGCCAGCGGCAGCAGTACCCCAGCACAGAACCCAGTGGCGTGCACCAAGAGCAGGTCGTCGCCAGTGCCGCCGAAGTCATAAACCGCCAGGTCGAGCCCATCGGGAGTGATGGTGATCGAGGCCGGTTCGGCGGCTGGCTCAGATCCGAGGGGCACCCAGTGACGGTAGCCGACCGCACTTCTGTGTGGATCGCGTAGCAACGAGGGAAGCGCCACCGCCACACGGTGGTGCTACCACCTGACGCCTCCGAGCGACTAGACCTACGGAACTATGGAGAACTTCCTTTACCACTACAGCTACTTCGCTATCTTCATCTTGTGCTTCATCTCGTCGATGGGGCTACCGGTCGGTGCAGACGTCGCCATCCTCGGGGGAGGGGCTCTGGCCAGCGGTGAGGTGCACAAACTGCTGGCCGACGGCACGCCGTCGACGGACGTTTTTCATCTGTCCATCGTGGCCGTGATTCTGTTGGCCGCGGTCGGGGAGATCCTCGGGTCATTGGCCGGTTACCTGATCGGTTACTTCGGCGGTCGTCCACTGGTCGACCGCTTCGGCAAGTACGTGCTGCTGGCTCACAAGGACCTGGACAAGGCCGAGGCCTGGTTCGACAAGCATGGCGAGCCTCTGGTGCTGTTCGGACGGTTCATCCCGCTGGTTCGCTCGTTCGTCTCCTTTGCTGCGGGCCTCGCCGAGATGGCGATCCTGAAGTTCACGGTGTTCACGGTCATCGGCTGCGTCCTTTGGTCTGCTGGTCTTGCCTCGCTCGGGTACGCACTTGGGTCGAGTTATGACCAAGTGCAGAAGTCGTTCAGCTACGCCGGCTATGTGGTCGCAGGCCTGGCGCTGCTCGCCATCGTGGGAATCTTCGTCCACCGGGTGATGACCGTACGCGGGGAGCGCTCGTCCAGGGGGACCGACCACTGACCAGGTCAGCGACCGCCGGGGCCAAGAAGGCCGCCCTCCAGGCCTCGGAGCACCTCGAGCGCTCGGTACACTGGAACGGGCTACACACTGGCGACCCAGTGGTGGTCGGCGGGTTGTCGATGCGAGGAGCCCAATGGCAGTTTCGGGCTCATGTGCGCAACACCAATAACGGGACCGAGTCCGTCGAGGTTGTCGGTGGTCGCCCCGGCGACCGGACCATCCGCTCCTTCGGCCCCGAGCGCATCTTCGCCGCCACCAGTGGGCGAGGCCGGCGCAATACCGGAACTCCGGGCGCTGGGCAGCTGTCGTTGGCCGACGCACCTCAGCTTCCCCTCGGGTGACCGGACGATAGGGTTCGAGTAATGGCCACCGTCACCTTCTTCCATGCCCATCCTGACGACGAGGCCATCGCCACCGGCGGCACCATGGCATCGCTAGCCGACGAGGGTCATCGGGTGGTCCTGGTGACGGCCACCAGGGGAGAGCTCGGCGAGGTGGCAGACGATCTCCTCGAACCTGGTGAGACCCTGGGCGAGCGCCGCTCCGATGAGTTAGCTCGGGCCGCTGCCGTGCTCGGTGTGGAGCGACAGATGTTCCTCGGGTACCACGACTCGGGCATGGAGGGTGAGGACTCCAACAGCCGGGTCGACTGTTTCGCCACTGCAGATCGAACCGAGGCGGCCGAGCGGCTGGCCGCCATCCTCATCGAGGAGTCATCCGACGTCCTGGTCGTCTACGACGAGCACGGCGGCTATGGGCACCCTGATCACATCCAGGTCCACCACGTGGGCATGGCCGCCGCTGATCTGGCCGGGACGCCGGTCGTCTATATGGCCACCATGGACAGGGGGTTCATGCGGGCGCTGCGCCAGCAGGCCGCCGATATGGAGCTCGCATCCGAGGAGGACCTCGAGGGGGCGGACACCATGGGGGAGCCAAGCGAGCGCATCACCACCGAGGTCGATGTGAGCCGGTGGGTGGAGACCAAGCGCGACGCCATGCGCGCCCACGGTAGCCAGATCACCGAAGAGAGCTTCTTCTTGTCGATGCCGGACGAACTGTTCGCCCATGTGTGGGGACAGGAGTGGTTCATCAGAGTCCGGCCGGAGCCTGCAGGGTTGGGCGACGGCACCCGCGAGGGCGGTCTGGTCATCACGGATTCGGGCACCCTGGCCGGGGGAGCGACAGCGAAGGAAGTGGTGGAATGACGAGGCACAAGGTTCTGCGGATACACGGGGGACGCCTAGTGGTGGCCGAGCGGCGCCTGGAACTCGAAGGAGAACTCGATGCCTTTGCCGCGCAAGGGTTCTCCATCGTCAACTCGTTCGCCATCGATGACAACGTCTATCTGGTCCTCGTCGCCTCCGACTGAGGGGCGACGACTGGGCCATCAGTCCAATGTGTCGGTCAGGGGCTCGGTGTACGCAGCGATGGAGATGACGCGGTCACGGCCAGCGCTCTTGGCCTGGTAGAGCGCCCGGTCAGCCCGGTCGATGAACGTCACCGGATCTTCGAGTCCGTCCCAACTGGTGACGCCGACCGACATGGTGACTCCGATGTCGGTGACCGAGTCGCGACCCCCTCGGCGCAGGTGTTCGAGGAGATGGTGGCCACCGATTAGGTCGGTGTCGGGCATGACTAGGCAGAACTCCTCGCCGCCGTAGCGGGCGACCATATCCTGGTCGCGGGTGTTCGACACCATCATGGCGGACATGGATCGCAGCACGGTGTCGCCGACCACGTGCCCATACTGGTCGTTGAACTTTTTGAAGTGGTCAAGGTCGATCATGGCGACACTCAGCGGCGTCTCGGCTCGGATGGCGTGGGCCATCTCCATCTGCAGCCGCTCCATGAGGCTTCGCCGGTTGGCCAGGCCGGTGAGCGGGTCGGTGCGGCTCTCGGCGTGCAGGCCGTTCACGAAGTTGGCGCGGCTGGTCACCCGCAAAAAGGCTGCGGCCAGCAGGCCTGCTGACTCGGCGGTGCGGGCATCGGTGTTGGCGTTGTCCGGCGAGCGCTCGATCACCATGAAGAGCTCGCCGTCTGACGCGTACCCCACCGGGAGCACGCAGAATCTTGGCTCGAGTTCGACGGTGTTGGAGGCGAGTGACACGAGGACGGTGGGGAGGTGGACCAGGTCAGCGCAGTCAGCCTTCACGTCGGGCCAGGCGGCCAGGAGCGTGTACCGCTCGAGGGCGCTGCTCCGGTTGAACACGGCTACCCGCTCGGCCGGCAGGATGTCGGCCACGTAGGGGAGTCCCCGGGCGAAGATCTCGGCGAACGTTTCCGCGGTGGGTCGTACCACGTCGATCCCGACCGAGTCGAAGCACTCGTTGAGCGAGTCGATGGCCTGGGAGAAGTTGATCTGGCCGGTGAGGGAGCCGACGGTCCGGGCGCAGATGAAGTTGACCACGCCGATGGTCGAGGCGTAGATGACCATGGAGACGATGTACTCACCACCGCGCAGGCCCTGGACCCAGCCGATCAGGGCGATCAGGGCCAGTGCGTAGAGGTCGACCACCAGCTGCATCCGTCGGTCGCCCACGATGGAGACGAAGATGACCCCGACCAGCATGGCTGGCGTATAGAGCGCAGCCGGGGTGGAGGTCGAGAGTTCGATGCAGGCCAGGCCGGCTAGGGCCAGACAGGCGATCATGAACCACGCATTGGCCTGCGAGGTGGGCTTCGCCTTCCCCTTGGTGATGGCGGCATAGATCGACTGGTACGAGATAGACACCACGATGCAGGCGATAGCTCCAGCCATGTAGCCCCAGTGCACGGTGGAGTGGTCGATAAACGTCACCGCGATGAGGACCGGGATCATGATCGATTCGGCGATCAGTCCACAGGTCACCCCATCTCGGAGCTGCCTGGAGGTCGGGTGAACAAGATCAAATCTCACCCCCGGGGTATCGGCAGCGTCCATACCTACCTTTACCGGCGACGGGTTGCAGTAAGCGGCAAAGAGGAAAAGGTCCCACGTCTTTTCTAACTCCCTGTCCAAGGGTTGTGTGGGCATCGAGCGGCTGGCCGGGGTTCGCAAGACCTCGATGGATCGATGCCCGCAGTAGGGCGCCATCGGCCTACGATCGGCTCGGCCGCCACTGGGTCGGCCCAAGATGAAGGAGTCGCCGTGGGCTATCGAGTGATTCAGTGGGCGACCGGGGCCCAGGGCGTCGAGTCGATCCAGGCCATGATCGACCGCACCGACCTCGACCTGGTGGGTGGGTGGGTCCACTCACCCGAAAAGGATGGCGTGGACCTCGGGGTTCTGGCTGGCCGTGCGCCCATTGGCGTGACGGCCACCCGTGACATCGATGCGCTCCTGGCCTTGGATGCCGACTGCGTGGCCTACATGCCCCGAAACACATCGCTCGATGACGTATGTGCCCTACTGGCCAGTGGAAAGAACGTAGTCACTACGGCGTTCCTGTTTTACCCTCGGGCCCTGCCCGAAGCCGATCTGGCTCGCCTGCTCGAGGCCTGCGAACAGGGCGGATCGTCGGTGCACGGGACCGGCCTCAACCCGGGCAACCTGAGCGGGGTGCTGCCCTTCGCACTGTCGGGCATGTGCCGGAGCATCGGGCGGGTGACCCTCCAGGAGCGAGCCGACTGGTCGTTCTACGAGAGCACCAACATCACCTTCGAGAACATGCGTTTCGGCCGGCCGGCGGCCGAGGTGACCGAGGAGGCCAGTGACTTCCTCCGGTTCAACAGCGGGATCTTCAAAGAAGAGGTGGCCCTCATTGCCGATGGCCTCGGGGCCGGTATCGACGAGATCACCACTGAGGTCGATCTGGTCCTGGCCGAGCACGACCACGACATCTTCGGCATCACACTGGCTGCGGGCACCGTGGCTGGCCAGCGGTGGCACTGGCGGGGGCTCCGCCAGGGTCGGACCATGGTGGAGATCGACGCGCTATGGACCGTGGGTGGGGAGTACCCGCCGCACTGGCCCACCCCGATGGATGGTTGGACACTCACCATCGAGGGCGATCCATCGGTGCAGGCGCACCTGCTGACCTTGGCCAGTTACGAGCGCAGCCTGCCCATCACGGAGCACGTGCGGGCGGCCAGTGTGGCTACTGCCATGCAGGCCATCAACTCGATTCCGGCGCTGTGCGATGCCGCTCCGGGGATCCGCACCATGGCTGACCTGGGATTGGTCCGCAGCGGCCGTGGGTTCGGGTTCGGCGACGCCTAGCCCGACCGGTTTCGGGGGCGCAGTGAAGCTCGGGAGCTCAGTCCCAAGTGGTGCTCGGTTCCTCAGCCGCCGAGGCTGTCGCGTAGGGCGGCAAGCTCGAGTTCGAGCCGGTCCACGGTGACCTGCAGCCCCGTCACCTGTGCCTGCAGGTCGCTAGGTGTGTCGCTGGGCGGCACCACAGGTGCGGCGCCAGTGGGCAAGTCGTCGCTGGGTCCGTCGCCAGACAGCCCGTCGACAGTGGGTGCACCGCCGGCCTCGCCGGCCTCGCCGGCCTCAACGACCCCGGTGACCCCGGTGACGAAGGCTGTGTTGCCAGTGTCAGTCGGGAGTTCATCCGACCCGGCCATGGCCGGCTGTGACGATCCGCCGTCCCACTCCTTGGCCAGCAGTTGCCGCCACCGGTCCTCTTTTTGTCCTGGACGGCGGGGGAGTAGTTCGACCAACGGCTCGTCTCGGGCCGCCAACCCCTCCAATAGGGCGTGGGCGGCGGCTACATCGGCCAACTCCACCATGCGGGCGGCACGGCCCCGGACCTCTCCGGCCGTCTGGTGCCCGCGCAGTAGTAGGACGGCCAGCAGGGCCACGCTGGGCACGTCGAGGTCGTAGACCTCGTCGAGCACGTGGCGGCACCTCTCGACTACTCGGCCACTCGAGGGCTGGACGAACCGCACCAGGCGGTGGCCACGCAGGCTCTCGAGGGCCACGTCGACAGCACGTTCGTCCATGGGGACCACCGGGTCCCGGTTGGTGGACTGACTGCACGCCAGCGACAGGGCGTTGCGGGTGAGCGGATACTGCTGGGGAGTGGTGAGCTGCTTCTCCACCAGGCATCCGAGGATCCTGCCTCCGGCTGGTGTGATCTGCATATGGCGACAGTATGGCCGGGGTGGATGCGCAATGGGAACTTCCTGGTCCATTCCGGCATCTGGCCCCTTGCCTCCTGACGACCGACCGGATGTTTCATTTGCTGCATTTCGCAATGCCTTGTTAGTATTAACCAACTGCATTGGGCATGGGGGGCACTCATGTTCATCGAGGGACACAGTGCAGTGGCGTGGGGAGCTGTTGCCTCCCTCAGCGGTCCCAGGGGACCCAAGGGGTAGTAATCATGAAGCACGGTCGTACTACGAGGTCGCTGTTGGCGACCGTCGCCCTGATGAGCACCGTCGTCGTGGGTGGTGCCGTGGGCTCGGGCTCGCCTTTGGCGGGTGCCGCCCAGACGGCGTTTGCCAACACCATCGTTAACCCCACCAGCGTGGCCGTTGACCCCTTGGGCAACCTCTATGTGGCCGATGCCGCCAGCCAGGCCGTCTACAAGATCGCTCCCAATGGTTCCGGGGGGTTCAACCCACCCACGACCATTGCGTCCGGGATCGTGAATCCCACCGGCGTGGCCGTCCAAGCTGGCAACGTGTACGTGACCGGTGCCACCAGCACCACACTGACGGGCACGGGTTTCGTAGACGAGATCACCCCGAGTGGCGGTAGTGCCTACAACTCGCCGGTCGCAGTTATTTCCGGACTGCTTAACCCCACCGGTGTGGCTGTCGGCTCAACGGGAACCATCTATGTGGTCCAAAACTCCCAAGGGGGTTTCAGGGGGAACGCAATAGCGAGTTCCGAGCGTGTCCAGGCTTTCGCCTCCAACGGTTCTGGGGGGTTCAACGCACCCACGTCCATCGGAACGTGGGGCGGTCCCCTTGGATTCGACCGCTCACTGCAGCCGACCACTGTGGCGGTCGATCCATCGGGCAAACTCTTCCTGGCCAACACGTACAACGTTTTTGAGGCAGCCGGCATTAACGTCCGCACCATCTCCCCTATCAACAACTACTGCGGCTATCAGGGCGGAGGTGTGGCGGTCGACTCGTCGGGCAACGTCTTCTTCGGATGCGGCGGCACCGTATCGGAGCTCACTCCCAACGGTTCTGGAGGGTTCAACCCATCGGCCGCCGTCGGATCAGGATCGTGGCAGCTGACGGGTGTGGCCATTGACTCCTCGGGCAATATCTATGCCTCTGATGGTGCAAACGGCGGCCTCGACGAGATCACGCCAGCGGTACCCGATGCCCCCACCAACGTCACGGCCGTGGCGACCAACCACACGCTCACCGTGTCGTGGGACGCCATGGTGTCCTACCCGGCCACATTGAGCTACTCCGTCACCGATGGGCGAGGACAGACCTGCCTCGGGGTGACGGTCACCACGTGCGTCTTGACGGGGCTCACGAACGGCTCGACGTACGTCGTCGTCGTCACCACCACGAATGCGCTGGGCAACTCGGTGGGATCGACCCTGTCGGCCATACCGGAACCGGCGGTACCGAATGCTCCGGCCATCCAGGCAGCCACCATCACCGGCGACGGCTCTGTTCAGGTGTCGTGGATGGCGTCGACTGAAGACAGCAGCCTGCCCATCACCTACGCGGTGACCAGTGCCCCTGGCACGGCATCGTGTGCCCCGAAGACTGCAACCTTGTCCTGCACGGTACGAGGCCTGGCCAACGGTACGTCGTATACCTTCAGTGTGGTCGCCACCAATGCGACCGGGCCCTCTTCGCCCAGCACGATCGGTCCGGTGGTGCCGCCGACCCAGACCGTCATTGCCCCTGGTGTCCCTTACCCCTATGGGTTGGCCACCGACTCGGCTGGCAATGTCTATGCGGCCGTTCCCACCACCGGCACTGTCGACAAGATCACTCCGTCCGGGATCCAGACTGCCGTCGCAACCGGACTCAGCTTTCCGTACTCGGTAGCGTTGGATTCACGGGGCAACATCTATATCTCCGACGTGACGGCACAGAGTGTTTTCAGGGTCACCCCGGGGGGCGTTCGGACCACCGTGGCCACAGGGTTGGCGTGGTTGGGTGGGCTGACAGTGAGCCCGGCTGGAGATATCTTCGTCGTCATTTCGGGTGTGACTGGCTGTGGAGGCTGCTGGGGCCCTGCGCCTAATACCGGGATGATCGACGTGATCAGACCGATCGGCCCGGGTATGTTCAGCGTTCCGACACCGGTCGTCTCTGGGCTCGACAATCCGCAACAAGTAGCCGTGGATGGAAACAGAAACCTCTACGTCACTGGAGCCTTCGGCAACTATTTCGACAAGATCCCTTTCTACCGAATCGGGGGATACGGCGCACCGGTGGCGTTTGGAACCGGCCTCCAGTACCCCGTCGATGCCACAGTCGATGCGGCCGGCAATATCTACGTCGTGGATCGTGCGACGGGTCAGGTCGACGAGATCACGCCCCAGGGAGTTCAGTTCGTGGCGGCCACCGACCTTGCTTCCCCCAACACTGTGGCAGTGGATACGGCCGGCAACATGTACGTGAGCGCGCAAGGTCAGATTCTGAAATTCGGCTTCCGGATCAACTCGGGTCTGCCAGCCGCTACCCACGCGAAGCGCTACGAACCGGTGACACTGGTGGTAGCCGGTGTGACACCGAGCACCGCCGGAGGCCCGACGAAGGTGGCTTGGGCCGTCGCGTCCGGTGTCAACTCGCCTCTACCCCGGGGGATGAAGTTGTCACCCCAAGGTGTTCTCTCGGGTACGCCGTCGAGCACCCTCACTGCCGGTAACTACCAGGTCAACGTACAGGTGACCCAGACGGTGAACACGCGGGTAGATGGAAAGATGAATACTTCGACCTCGACCGTCCGGTCCAGTCTGCCCATCCTCATCAAGTAGTCGACCTGGCGTCGGTTGGCCCAAGGACCCCTGGCTTCGGCCTGGGGTCCTTGTGCATTCCGCAAGCACGGTGGCCCTGCCGATCAGGATGAACTTTTGGTCGCCGTACCCGACCCTGATGGTGGTCGCCACTAGTTGCGAACCTACCGTGGCCCAGGCGGGGCGACTAGGGGATTTGTACCCCCAACTGCATGTTGAAGCCAGCGCGAAGGTCCGGGTCGGAGTAGTTCGCTCACACACCCGTAAAACAAGAAACACCCCGAATGCGAGGGTTCGGGGTGTTTCTACATGTCTTGACACAGCAGATTGGAGCGGGCGAAGGGAATCGAACCCTCGTCAGCAGGTTGGAAACCTGCAGCTCTACCATTGAGCTACGCCCGCAGGACTGCGGATCAGACTGTAGCAGCGGACCCGTGACCTGGGTGTTTGAAGCACGGTCGGCAGCCTGCCTCGACTGCCAGCCCCAGTCACCTAGACCAGCTACCCAGACCTGGTCAGCCTGCCTCAGGCGACCACAGCGGCTCGTCCACAGTGAAGCCGATCGGCGTGTTCCAGTGATTCCGATACGACACCTCGTGGGCCGGGCGACGCTTGGCCACACCCCAGCGTCCCAACGGATAGCCCATGGGCACACAGCACGCCATGACCCATCCCTCGTCCTTGGGCACACCCAAGATGTCGAAGGTCTCGTCTGGGTACCAGAACCCGAGGACGGCGGTGATCGAGCTACCCACACCTTCGGCCCGGGCGGCCAGCTGTGCACTCCACACCGCCGGGTAGATCGACCCGCCAGTCGGGTCGCCCTGGATGAAGGGGAACAGGAACAGGGGCACCTCAGCGAAGTGATCGGCCAGCCAGTCGGCCGAGGCCTTGACCTTCATCATCTGGATGCTGCCCGGATCGTCCGGTGCGGCTGCGGCTGCGGCCATGCGCTCGGCGTAGACGGTCTGCCACAACTCGGAGATGGCCTGCTGGTAGAGCGGGGCGATCTGGGCGATGACGTCCTTGTCGTCGACCATCAGGAAACGCCAGTTCTGGGTGTTGCCGCCCGACGGGGCCCGAATGGCGGCATCCAGGATCTTGGCCTGTACATCCATCGGCACCGCGTCGGGCTTCACCCGTCGCATGGCCCGCGTCGTATAGAGCGCCTCGTTGATGTCCATGTGATCTCCTAGGAGTGGTCCGCCAGCCCTAGTGGCAACCGAACGTCACTTACCGTAGTGCCACCTTGCCGCCATCACTGGAACTGGCGACCACGGGGAGGGATCGGACAAGGCATGCACGCTGGGGTGCTAAGAACCGGGCCATGGCCACACCGCAGACCGTTCCCGACGACGTCGTTGAAGTGGTGGTGGGTGCGATCGCCGCCGGAGGCGGATGTGTAGGCCGCGGGCCCGACGGCCGGGTCGTGTTCGTCCGCCACAGCCTGCCGGGCGAGCGTGTCCGTGCCCGGATCACCTCGGAGACCACATCGTTCCTGCGAGCCGACGCCATCGAGATCCTCGAGCCGTCGGCGGACCGGGTCAAGCCGCTCTGTCCGCATGCCGGCCCGGGCCGGTGCGGCGGGTGCGACTTCCAACACGTTTCGATTGCCGCACAGCGGCGCCTCAAGGAGGATCTGATCGCTGAGCAGCTGGCCCGGGTGGCCGGCATGCAGTTCCGGGTGGAGGTCGAAGCAGTCGATGGTGCACCCGACGGGCTTGGTTGGCGGACCCGGGTGGCCTTTGCCGTCGACGCCGAGGGCGTGGTCGGCCTGCGGCGCCACCGCAGTCACGACATCGAACCAGTGACCATCTGCCCCATCGCCACCGCCGGAGTGAACGCTGCCTCGGTGTCCTCGGTCAACTGGAAGGGTGCCCGCCAGATAGAGGTCATGGCGTCCCCCGGGGGTGACACGCCGGTGATCCTGGTGGAGACAGGCAAGCAGCGGCTCGACGGTCTGCCCGACGTCGAGGCCGGACTGGTGTGGAAGGGCCGTACCCTGCGAGGACCCGATCATGTGATCTTCGATGTCCTGGGCAAGCAGTTCGAAGTACACGCTGGCGTGTTCTGGCAGGTCCACCCGAAGGCAGCCGCCGTCCTGACCACTGCGGTACTCGAGGGCCTCGCCCCACGGACGGGGGAGCGGGTGTCCGATCTGTACGCCGGAGCCGGGCTGTTCACGGTCGCCATGGCTCGTGCCGTCGGGCCGACCGGGGTCGTCACCGCTGTAGAGCGGAGCGGGCCGGCGGTAGCAGACCTCAAGCGGAACACCAACGGACTAGCCCAGGTGGAGGTAGTGCGGGCCGATGTGACACCGGCAACAGTGGCCCGCCGACTCGGGCAACCCGACCTGGTCATCCTCGACCCAGCCCGCTCAGGGGCGGGACGCGACGTGATGGCGGCGTTGTGCGCGCTCGACCCGGCACCCCGTCGGATCGCGTATGTGTCTTGCGAGCCAGCACCGTTCGCCCGCGACCTGAAGGTGATGGTGGAGGCCGGATGGAACCTGCGATCGCTGCGGGCCTTCGACCTGTTTCCGATGACCGAGCACGTGGAGTTGGTCGCCATCCTGGAGTCGCCTCGACCCTGAGGTCTGATTCAGGGGTTCGGCCCTGGGTGCGGCCCGGTGGCTCGATGGCTCGGTCGGTTGAGCTGCTGGGCGACGGGGGGCGTCAGGGTCTCGCTGGTACTGTCTTTCCATGCGTACACGGCCTCTCGGCGTCCTGGTGACCGCTGGCGCCATCTCTCTAGCCGGAATGGCCGTGGCTGGCTGTTCAAGTGGTTCTGACGCGTTGACCGGCTCCACGGCTCCGAGGGGAACCTTCGCCACCGAGCAGCCGCCCAAGCAGCCGCCCAAGCCAGCCGGTGTGCTGCCATCGCCCATCTCCAAGCAGATCTGCTCCCGCGAGGCGCAGATAGAGATGGCCTCGGCGCTAGGGGAGGAGGCCCAGGTCTCCACGCCGACGTGGGTGGACCATCTCTACTCCTGCACCTACGACTACGCGACGTCGACGCCTGCTGGCTCCTTCGCAGTGTCGGTCAAAGAGCTGTCGAGCACGGCCGAGACCACCGCCTACTTCGAGGGCCTGTCCAGCACCATGGGTAGGTCCCGGGAGTTGAATGCCCTCGGCGAGGGCGCGTTCCAGACTACGAACGGCTCCGTGGTCGTCCGCAAGGACTGGAAGGTGCTGCTGGTGGATAACGCCGGCCTGCCCGCGCAGTTCGGCGTACCGCCCACCAGTTCGGGCTCGGTGGCCGTCACCGTGGCCGACGTGATCCTCGGATGCTGGGCCGGGGACTGAAGCGCTCCTCGGCCAGCCAGAGCCGACCCGATCGATGGGGTTGCCGTTGGGGGAGAAGTTGGCCGACACCATGAACCAGTCCTTGCCCCTTTTGTGAAAAGGGCTATCCAGTGGAGTGCAGTAGCCACACCCCTTTGCGACTGAGGGTGTGAGAATCCAGGAGTGAGGTCGTGGGCCGGGGCACAGGGTAAGGCCGCGCACCTGCCCATGGGCTCACCACGATGGACGGTAGTGCAGGGGAGTGATGAACGGTAGTGCAGAGAGTCGATAGATGGTAGCGTAGAGGCTCATGAGCCGGACCATTCACCGCATGCCTCACTACAAGACCCGTGTTGTAGACGGTGAGCTCGACGCACTTCTACCGCACCTTCCAGCACTCAGCTTGGAGGGGCCGAAGGGCGTGGGCAAGACTGCCACCGCCAGCGAACGAGGTCGGACATTCCGGCGCCTCGACGACCCCGCAGAGCTAGAGGTCATCAAAGCGCAGCCGTCCCGGTTGATCGAGGGCCCGCCCCCGATCGTCATCGACGAGTGGCAGCGTTACCCGGCTTCCTGGGATGTTGTGCGCCGTGCTGTCGACGCCGACGGCTCAGCGGGGCGCTTCTTGTTGACTGGATCGGCCACCCCCACGGAAAAGCCAACTCATTCCGGTGCAGGACGGATCGTTCCAGTACGAATGCGACCGCTCACGCTCATGGAGCGCGGCGTTGAGGATCCGTCTGTCTCGCTGACGAGGCTGCTCACTGGCGAGCGCCCCGATCTCGGCGGGAGCACCGCGCTGGCCCTCGAGGACTACACAAGGGAGATCGTGGTCGGAGGCTTCCCCGGCATGCGTCACCCTGACGGGCGAGCCCAGCGCGCAGCGCTCGAT
>Ga0194043_1000194_pt1 | contig 31063 bp, 30 predicted proteins | sample JunL4415m_MetaG_FD_161274 | JGI IMG/M metagenome (GOLD analysis project Ga0194043, IMG submission 161274) | Anoxic zone freshwater microbial communities from boreal shield lake in IISD Experimental Lakes Area, Ontario, Canada - Jun2016-L442-15m | ecosystem: Environmental > Aquatic > Freshwater >...
AAGTGACCGAGCCCCGCCCCCGCCGACTCGTAACCGCGGCAATGATCAACGGCGCGCCGGCGCGGATTCTCGCGGCCATCATGTCGCTGTCTGAAGTGGAGCGCCGCCTGGACACCGTCGGCTACTCAGGCCCCCAGCGCGAGGCCACGCTCGACGCCTGGCGCGCCGTGATCGACGCCGGCGAGCTGCACGCCGCTGCCGCAAGCGGCAGTCCCGCGGGACAAGTCGCGGCAATGGTCTCAGACTCCGAGCGAGACACGATATCGACCACGGAGGCGGCAGACATGCTCGGCTTGCGCGAACGACGCATACGCCAGCTGGCCGCGGCTGGCAGCCTGCCCGGCAGGAAGTCTGGCGGCCACTGGAGCTTCGAGCGCGCCGACGTGGCCGCCAGACTGCAACGTGGGGGACGGCGATGATCGGGACGGCGGACGCCCTCGTGAGCCCGCGGGCTGCGGCTGAACTGCTGGGCATCGAGGAAGGCGAATTGGATCAGGCTGTGGCGGCCGGCGAGCTGCGCGCCGTCTGGCATCGCCCGGCGGCGCACCCCGAGGTTGCGCTCACCAGCTACATCCTCGGCGAAGACGTGCGGCGAATGGCGCGCGAGAACGATCCACGCATGCGCCGCGAGTCAGAGCCGATGTTCAGGTGAGCGCGAATCCACGCGCTGACGGACGACGCTCTGTTCCGAGGCCGCGGAACTGGGCGCGCATAAGGCAGCGCATCCTGCGCCGCGACCAGAGCACCTGCTACGTCTGCGGCGGCGGCGCGACGCACGTCGATCACGTGATCCCCGCCAGCCGCGGGGGTAGCGACGACGACAGCAACCTGCGCGCCATGTGCGCGCGGTGTCACGCCCACAAGTCAGGACAGGAAGGCAACGCGCTCCGCCCCAAGCGCGCGAGCCGCAAGCGCGCGCCGGAGAAGCACCCGGGCGACATCGAGCAGACCTGAGCGATGAACGAAGCCAGGAATGCAACGGCTACATCCAAGCCAGTGCGCAGAGGCACCCCGACCCCCCCAGATCGTGTGCGCGCCGCTCCGTGGCTCCTGTGCAGGCTCAGGGGTGGGGGATGACCTCTCCGAGGGCAGCGAATCCGCGGAGAGCAATAGCATTTCTTGATCTGTACGGGTTCCGGATTTAGGAGCTCCAGAGTGAGGAAGCCCACATGAGCCGACAGGAACGCCGTCAGGCAAAGCGGATGACTCAGGCCATCGACGCTTTTCGCGCGCTACAGATAGTCTCCGGTGCGATCGGCGTGCTCAGTGAGGTCGCCACCGACCTCGACGCCGGCCGCCTCGATCCAGGCACGCAAGAACGCGCCGACTTCATTTTCCAGGTGCGCGAGATCCAGGGGCTCCTCGATAGCAACCCCGCCTTCGTGATCGCGAAGCTCTCGCAAGCGTTCTCCAAAGGGGAGGTGGTCTGAATGTGTGCGCTGCTCGTGGGCGAGCTCTATGCGAAGATGGGGCTCGACAAGTCGGCATACGACAAGGGCCTTGTCCAGGCGCGCGACGCAGCGGGCCGGTTCGACAAGACCAAGATGACCCCGACGGTTGGCATCGACACGACCTCCTTCCGCTCTCAGATCGCCGCGCTGACCTCAACGGCCGGCTCGCTCGTCTCGCAGTACAGCACCAAGATCGCCGATGCAGGCCGCTCCATGACCATGTTTGCGTCGCTGCCGATCGCTGCAGGCCTTGGCCTCGCCGTCATGGCGGCGAGCGACCTGGACGAGTCGATGAACAAGGTCAAGGTGGTCTTCAAGGACGCCGCCCAGCAGGTCGTCGAGTTCTCCAAGACATCGGCCGAGACGTGGGCGATGAGCAAGCAGCAGGCGCTCGACTCAACGGCCACATTCGGCGCGCTGCTCCAGAGTACCGGGCTGTCAAACGACGCGATCGCCGAGATGTCGCTGACCATGACGAAGACGGCAGCCGACCTGTCGTCGCTGTACAACGTGCCGATGGCCGATGCGCTGGAGAAGCTGCGCGCCGGGCTTGTCGGAGAGACTGAACCGCTGCGCACGCTGGGCGTGATGCTGGATGATGCAACGCTTCGTCAGGTGGCGTTCAACAAGGGGCTCATTGAGTCGACGTCGCAGGTGCTGCCCGCGGGGACGCGGGCGCTCGCAGCCTACTACGCGATACTCGCAGACCCAGCCGTAGTGAAAGCACAGGGCGACCTGAAGAACACCAGCGGCGAGCTGGCCAACCAGATGCGCTTCCTGGTGGCAAACGCGAAGGACCTTGCGACCAGCTTCGGATCGGTGCTGATCCCGGTCATGCGTCCGCTGGTGAACATGCTCAAGGACCTGCTCTCGGCTGCGGCGGGGATGCCGACGTTCTTCAAGGCTGGCGCCGTCGGGATCGGCGTATTCGTGGCGACCATCGGCCCTGCTCTGTGGGCGATCGGCTCCATGGCCACAGGCCTGAAGGCGCTCGCGGAGCTCAAGAACGTGCTGAAGGGCGCAGATACCGCAGGCGCCCTGACCGGCCCTGTCACGACGCTGCTCGGTAAGCTCAAGGGCATCGCCGGGACCATCGCATCCGGCATCGGCTCCGGCTTCCAGGCCGCGTTCCCGGTCGTCTCCGCGTGGATCGACAAGGTCGGCAAGCTGCTCGCAGCGAAGATCGCGGCGGCGTTCGCCACGTCGGCGGTCGCCGAGGGCCTCGGCGGCGCGGCGGGCGGGGCCGCGGGAAGCGCCAGCTCGAGCTTCATGAAGAAGCTCTTCAAGGAGTGGCCGGTCGCCGCGGCGCTCGCCGTCTATGAGGGCATCAAGCTGGGGCTCGGGAAGGTCTCCGCCGCCGGACTTGGCGGCCTCGTCAAGGGGCTCGGGAAGGCGATACTCGGCGGCCTCACGAAGATCATCGGCGGCGGCGGCCCGCAGATCAGCAAGTCGCTGGAGCTGGTCCTCTACGACGCGAACTTCGCCTGGCTGAGCGGCGGCGGCATCGCCAAGATACTCGGGAACGTGGCGCCCTTGGCGAAGGCTGCCAGCGGGCTGGCCAAGTTCCTCAAGGGCGCCGGCTTCGTGGGCGTCATCGTCGGTGCGATCCCCGAGGCCATGGCGATGGCCAAGGAGCAGGCGGCCCTCGGCAACACCGGGTTCTTCGACGAGCTCAAGTTCAAGACGGCCCACTTCGTCGACTCCCTCACGATGGGCTTCAGCGGCGGACTGATGAGCGCCATCGAGAACTTCAAGGAGCGCTCGAAGGAGGGCGTCCCCGCGCTCCAGAACGTCTTCATGTCAGTGCTGGAAGACGCCATGCTCCCGTTCGTCGAGAGGCTCCCCTTCGGCGACAAGATCGGCGACTGGCTCAGGGGGATTCTCGAAGGCGCGGGCGCAACTGCCGGCGTCGGCGGGAAGCTCGGCGCCGGAGCCGCAGCGCCCGCCGCCGCTGCTGCCGCGGCCACCGCTGCCACCGCAGGCGTAGCTCCCGCCATCGACGCCGCGGCCGCAGACGTGGCCACCTCCGGCGCCGCCATGGCCGATACCCTGCGGTCCATCCCGAAGAACATCGTCGCCATTCTCAGCGGCCGCGACTGGGGTGAGATCGGCGTAACCGTTCGCCGCTCCGGCGACGAGCTGGCCTCCGGCTTCTCCGACATGACGCAGGAGATGCTGACGGCAATGTCGGCGCGCATCGGCTCGATCGGCGAGATGGCCGGCGGGCTCGCGAGCTTCGTCAACGCCCTCGCCACCATGCCGAAGAAGGCGATCGCCCCCGGCAAGCAGGCGTGGGGGGCACTCGGCACCTTCCTCTCGAACGCCCTCGACAACATCCTCGCCGTGTTCACGGACAAGTCGCAGAAGATTCTCGGGCAGGACGCCGAGCGCATAGGCTCCATCGGCAGCGCCGCCGGGGGCCTCGGCTCCTTCATCGGCGCGCTGGCCAGCATGCCGACCAAGGCGATCGCCCCGAGCAAGCAGGCGTGGGGCGCACTGGCGCGCACGCTGGCGACCGCTATGGAGAGTATCCTCGCCGTCTTCGCGGACACCAAGGGCCTCGGCAAGCAGGCCGAGCGCGCCGGCTCGATCGGCAGCATGGCGGGCGGTCTCGGCTCCTTCATCAACGCCCTCGCAGACATGCCGGACAAAGCCATCAGCGTGGTGCCGCAGAAGTGGGCGGCGCTGGCGCGCGTGCTCGAAGTGGCCATCGCCAAGGTGCTTGCGGTCTTCGAGGACGCCTCGACCGGGGCGCTCGGCAAGGGCGCGGAGCGCATGGGCAGCATCGGCTCGCTGGCAGGCGGCCTGGGCAGCCTCATAAGCGCGCTCGCGGACCTCCCCGACAAGGCGATTGCCGTCGTGCCGCAGAAGTGGAAGGCGCTGGCCGGCGTCGTGAGGAGTGCCGTCGATGAGGTGCTCGCGGTCTTCGCGGACCTCGGGACGAAGAAGCTCGGCGGCGAGGCCACGCGGATGGGCTCCGTGGCCGGCATGGCAGGCGGCCTCGGCAGCATCCTCAGCATGTTCGTCGACGCGCCCGACGCGGTCGTGAAGATCGTCCCGCAGAAGTGGCACGAGCTGGCCGGCGTCATCAAAGACGCGATCGCCGAAGTGCTCGAGGTATTCAAGACCGTCGACGACGAGCTGCTCACGTCGCAGGGCGCGACGATGACGCTCATCGGGAGCCTCGTCGGGCCGCTCGCCGACATCCTCAACTTCTTCGCCGACGCGCCGAAGACGGCGGTCGCCGTGGTGCGTCAGAACTGGGCCGACTTCGGCGACGCGCTGGTGGAGGCCGTGCAGGGCATCCTCACGCAGTTCGACGCCGTCTGGACGCTCGAGGACCTGAAGGGCAACGCCGAGCGCATGGGCTTCATCGGCACCATGATCGGGGTGGTGCGCGACATCGCCGACCTGGCCGCCTCGCTGCCGGACCTGGTGGAGAACATGCGGAAGTTCGCGACCATGGACTTCGGGACTCTGTGGGAGGGCATCGGCAACGCGCTCACGCGCATGCTCGCGCAGATCGCCGCGGCCATCGGCGCGATTCCCGACATGACCAGCCTGCAGGCCGCGCAGGAGGCGCTGGCGACGCTGAGCGCCATCTTCGCCGACATGGTCGCCCTCTCGGGCTCGATCGGCAGCAAAGCGGGCGCCAAGCTGGCGGCCAGCGTGCCGAGCACTCAGGGCGCGGCGCAGGCGGCAGGCGGCTACGCTTCCGCGCCCGTCGTCCTCAAGGCCGAAGTGAACGTGAGCTGGCAGACGCTCACGGGGCAGCCCAGCGAGCGTGAGAAGCGCGCCGTGGTGCGCGCCATCAAGCCGGAGATGGAGCGCGTCGCAGAGCTGGCGAGCGTGGGCGCGTTCTGAGATGCAGCGCACGGAGCCGGGCAAGGTGCTCATCTCCTGGGGGGGCGACGCAGGACGCTGCTCTGACCTGGGTGACCGTGTTCACCTGGCCAGGCGGAGACAAGGGCAACGACATCCGCAACAGTGCACCGTTCACCCCGAGCGGTGGTCACCAGCGGTTCTCCGTCGCGACTCGGCCCCTGGTGGGCGAATGGAAGAACCCGACCGCGGGGTGGACCATCGAGTCTGCGGACGGGGCCGGCGAGTGGGAGTCCCTCAATCCGCCGTCTCCGGCGGCACGTCCGACAGCTACCGCCCCGTCGGCAGCTACTACCTCTCCAGCAATACGATCGACTACATCTGCACGGTGACGGTCCAGGAGGAACAGTAGACCGCGGGACGACGTCTGCCGGAGCGGCCGGGCTTACGCGGACGAGCTTGGCTGCCCTCCCGCAGACCCCTCGGCGAGCGGGTCTGCAATGAAGGACTCTGACCCGATGGCCGCCTTGGCGACGTTCTTCTTCGTCGTGCGCCCCAGAGCAGCGGCCTTTCTCACGAGCCGTGCCGTGTCGTCGCCGAGGACCTCAGGCCGGATGACCTCCTCGACGAGGATGGTCGCGATCTCCTCGAGCGTCGCCAGGTGCCCGGTGGCGGCGCGCATCTCGCCCCGCAGGGTGCGCAGCATCTTCTCCTTCAGCAGGACGCGGGCAGCGTTGGCGCCCGAGAGGGCAGCCTTCTTCGTGTAGTAGGCATCGAGCTCGTGGGTGCGCTGCGCCTCGAAGGAAAGCAAGTAGAGCAGCTCCGTCTTGTCCTTGGGCCTCATCTCGACGTCGCAGATGGAAACCTGGAAGGCGAGGTCCTGCTCGACGGGCTTGCCGAAGACGACCTTGTAGATCTGCCAGTCGCAGCCGTTCGTGAGCCACACCCACTCAACGCCCTCGTTGGCGGCGTAGCTGACGGCCTGGTAGAGGTGCTTGGGGCCCAGCGTCGTGCCCACGGCCTTGACCTCGATGATGGCGAGGATGTCCTTGCCCTGGTGGATCGCGAAGTCGGCGTAGTTGCCCTTGATGCGGTGTTCGCCGGTGACGTGCTCGAAGGTGTCCCAGCCCAGCGCCTCACCGAGGATGGCGGTGACGATCAGCCGCGTGTCCGACTCGTTGGCGTTGTTCTCCCGCGCCCGGTCGACGACGCGTGTGAACTTGCGCAGGCTCTTCTGGATGCGCTCACGAGCCTTCTGCTGGTAGACGGCCACGGCCCCTCCTCAGCTGGTGTCACCCCATCGCCTGAGACTCTACGCCACGAGTGGCGTATCCCCTCCTGTCGACGGAGCGCTCGCGGTTTAGTACTGCCATTCGTGCGAGGCCTCCCTTCGGCGTCCAAGCTCCTATCTCCGCGACTTGAGCTTTGTCTGCCGCCGACTCGACGGGTTGTCGGGACGCGGGAAGAGGCGCTGGATCGTCTTCGGGTAGACGGCGTAGAGGAAGGGCCCCGGCTTCCTCCCCGCCTGGATGATGCGGTTGATGTTGTGGACGAACATCTGAGCCTGCTCGGGCCCGGTGAGCTTCCCGGTCGTGATGCAGAACCCCTTGGTGCCATGAGCTTCGATGGCCGAGCGGTTCTCGGGGCGCCGCCTGACCTTGTCCTTCATGAGGCAGAGCCAGCCCTCCCGTCCGCCGCGTTCAAGCCACTCCTCGTCGGGCAGTGTGGCAGCGCGCTCCCCCCAAACCGACTCCAGGGTGTGGATGGTGAAGCCGAGCTGGGCTAGGGCCGTCGGGACAGTGACCGACCCGAGGCTCCGGTCGACGAGGAACTCCGGAGGGTCAAGCGGCGCGGAGGACATCCTCTACGACGTCAGGAGGCACCCTGAAGTCGTCGGCGATCTCCTTCGTCTTCTCGCCGGCGTGCCATCGGTCGACGAGATCCTCGACGCGCACCCCGTACTGCTGCAGGATCGGCTGTCCGAAGGAGCGGCGCGGGTCGACCACGACCTCGATGCGCGGGAAGCGCGGCAAGCGCAGAACGTCGGGCCACCCCGCCTGGTCGTAGCTGATGAGCTTCAAGTAGTCCCGAATGACGTCTGTGAAGACGCGCTGGCCCGAGGTCACGACCGTCAATCCAGAGAGGCTGTGGTCGCACTCCTCGGAGTAGTCGAAAAGGATCTCGGCGCCATCGGAGTACAGGCTCCGCGACGCGAGGGCATGCTCGACCCCGACCTCCGCCTTCAGCTTCTGGAGCGCAGGGATGATGCGCTGCATCGAGATGCCGGTACGACGGAACGCGGCGAGCACGAGTCCTTCCGCCAGGCCGATGAACGGTACGCTGGCGGTGCGCCCGCCCTCCGACCCCCTCGTGATGAGCAGCTCGCTCCGCGACCAACGGCCGAGCGTGCTCGGCGCCACGTCCAAGTAGCGTGCAGCTTCGCCCACCGTGAAGAGCGGGACCGACAGGCGGGTGTCCGAGTCGGGGATCCGGTGTGGCCGTGCGTGGGGCATCTGTCCTCCAGTGTGCCTCGTCCAGCATAGTCTACCCGCCAGACGTCAGTTTCGACAGGCCATCAATCCCGGCCTCGTTCGTTCCCCTGCTTCACTTCGTCTGCTCATGCTCCCCACTCCTCTTGTTCACCTTGGCTCCTCCCGCCACCCGCGTAGGATGACCCCAGGAGGGCGGCCCGCCCTCGTGACGGCTGTGGACCCGGCCGTCCTCCCGCCTTCCGCTAGGGAGTCGCGCTGCGGCTGATGCTCGGGGAGGGCGACGGCGTCGCGCCCGGGGTGGACGTGTCAGTCCTCGGGCCGAACGCCAGGCTCACGACCACGGCGGCGACTGCTGCCGCGGCCGAGATCGCGGTCAGGACCAGGATGAGCTTGGTGCGCCGGCCTTCGTTCCTGCTCTCATCGAGCATCGCGAGGAGCACGTCGTTCTGCGCCTGCTGCTGCCTGACGACGGTCCGCTGAAGATCGATCTCTGGCCTCTCGGCGAACAGCGCCGGGTTGGTCTTCGGAATGATGGGGCGCGCCGTCGTGCTGAGACGCTTGCCGAGCTCAGCATAGTTGGCGCCCGGCGTCCGGAACAGAGATGTGATCTCCGTCAGTCTCCCGTTCAACACTCTCCCGACGGCAGCCGCATCGAGGATGGTCCGCTCTTCCTCGGTGCCCTCGTCATCCGCTGCTGCGAGAATCTGCTCACGGCTCAGCAAGCCGTCCGCACTCAGTTCTTCAGCGTCTCGCTGTTCGCCAGCTTCCCGGTCGCGCTCGTTGTCCGTCTCGTCCGTGAGCATCTCGCTGATGAGTATACGAGGTGCGAGGGGCTTGGCTGGCCAAGACGGGAGGGCTCCTGCCGCCGGAAGCCCCCCGTCGCGAAAGTAGCGGCGCTGGCCGATCCTCCCGGTCCGGAGGCTGTGATCGCCGCGCACACGGAGTTCGTCGCCTGCGTCGCCCAGGCCGCGATCGCAGCGGACGCGCTGGCCGAGCTCGACGTGCCCGCTGCAGAGGGCGATGGCTCGAAGTGGGACGGGCTCACGGCCAGCTCCCATGCCCGCAAGGCCGCGCGCGCCCGCTGGGACCACAGAGGCGGCGCCGGGTGAAGCGCCGCGGCCAGCCGGAGACCTCCACTTGGCAGGAGGATATCCGCCGCCGGAAGCTCGCCGAGGTGCGCGAGCGCGCCGCTGAGGTCGCCGCTATCGTCGTCCGCCTCCCCCGGGACCGCGCCGCTGTGCCCGGCTCCGAGGCCCACGCCGACCTGCTCAGCCGGTTTGGCCTCACCGCGGCGTGGTCGTCAGAGTGGATGACGGACGAGGTGCAGTTCGTCGCCGAGACGACCGACCACTACGCCGTGTAGTTCGGCAAGGACGGCCCTCGCTGGATTCGCGACGAGCACTACTGTCCTGGCCGCGAAGAGGTTCTGCAGATCGCCCGCGAAGAACTGGAGCGCTGCCGCGGCGGCTGAGACCTCGGCGTCGAGCCGCGCGGCCTGTCACGCGCCTGGCTCCACCGGCAGGGCGCCGCGCCGACATGGTGCTGGTGCCCGCGAGAGGCTCCGGGCGCGGCACCCCGGAGCCTCTCTGTGTTGTACGATGACGTGGTGGCCACAAAGACCCGGAAGAAGCTCACAGCCGCCGAGAAGGCTCGCGTTCGTCTGCTTGCCCAGGAGGCGAAAGCCGAGCGGCTTGTGCGCCTGGTGGAGCAGCGCGCCGACGCGATCGCCCAGGTGCGCGAGTGTATGGAGGGCGCGGCCGACTACGGTCTCGGCCCCGAACGACTCAGGAACCAGGCGGACCAGTGGGAGGGTCTTGCACTCCGCGAGATTAATGCCGGCCGCATCCCGTCGCGTGTCTGCCGTTGCCTGCCGGCCAGCGCCTACGAACAGAAGGTCTGCGGTCGTTACGCTGATGGCCGCTGACGGCTCTTCCGTCCGAGGCTAGCCGGCCGCCACCGCGTGCCGCACCCGCGGCCACCTGTGTGGCCCGGCAAGCGGCCGGCGCCAGTCGACGTGTCGATCGTCGCGGCGCCTCGGGATCCCGCTTTCCCACGAGTCCGCCGCCTTCCTCATGAGGTACTGCTGCGCGTTCCTCTTGCGGACCGGGTAGGCAGTCGTGAGGCGAAAGTCGCGGCCCGCCTGGCGGAGAACGATGTGCATGGAGAAGTCAATCGGCGCGACGTGCAGAAACAGCTTGCGCGGGCCGCGCCTCTCTTCCCACCACCAGATCGCGCGTGGGTCGCCGACCGCGAGCCGCTCGAGCACGTCGTGCACGCGCCCGATGTCGGAGGCCCGATGGATGGAGAGAACGCGGGAGGCCTCGGTTCCAAGCCGGGTGCTGGTCGTGCACAGGTGCCAGAAAGTGCCGGTGCGCCCGTCAGCGGCACTGGCGTATCCGCCGTCCAAGACGCGGCCGCCCCAAAGGCGCACGCCGCCGGCGCCGACCATTTCCGTGTACAACCACTCGAGCTGCTGAAACCACTCGCCGAGAGAGCCCTCAAAGCCGCGGATGCGGTGAGCCTTCGCCATGTCGAGCTCGCCGGTCATGGGGTGCCCTTCTGCAGCGGGGCAGAGGAGCCTGCGCTCCTCTGCCAAGGCGCGGCTGACGCGGGCCTCGACCTCGTCACGGAGCGCCGAGCGCAGGCGGCCGGGATCATGGCAACGTCTCTGCGGGGCTCGGGGGGCCTCTGCGCCGTCGTGTCTACGGTGCGGTCCTCCTGCATCTCCACGATCATCGCCTCTTCTGCCTCCGTGAGATTCCAGCCGAGCTCGTCAGCGACGTGGCGCACGGTCGCCGCGATGCGACTGCGCTGACGCAGGGAACGCGGCGGCGCCCATGGATCGCCGGCTGCGCGCAGGGCGCGCTCGAACTTGTCGGCTGCCTGGCCGGCGGGGGCCTCCATGAGGTCACCCGCCCCCACGGGAACGCGAACCAGCAGGACGACGAACCCGTGCCGGCCGAGCTTGGAATCCTCAAACCAGCCGCGCTGCAAGTGCAGGCGCGACTCGCCGCACCGCGTGAAGCCGATGAGCGCACGGACGTACTTCACTGACATGGCACTGCCTCCGATCTGGCGCACGACGGCGCCGAAGTGATGGGGCAGCAAGGGGGAGGAGCGGCCGGGCCAGAGGGACGGCGTCACTGTCAGGCAGCGCAGAGCGTGGCCCGGCCACGGCTATTCTACCTGATGGCGCGCACCGAAAGTTGCCCGAGATGTTGCGGAGAGAGGGAATGACACCGTTCCTTCACTCTTGCTACCTGACGCTGTAGTTGTACACCAGCGCCGGCAAGGGTGCAAGAGGGAGGCCCCTCAGAACTGGAGTCTGCGCGACGACGCCTTCAGAGCGGGGAGCTACGGGCGCGGCTCGCGGCGCGCCATGTCCGCCTTCTCGCGGCCGTCGATCCGGAGGCTGAACGCGCAACCGGACGGAAGGGGATGGTCATGTCCGGGCAATCCTTGTCTTCCCCCCCGGCGAGCGAGCCTGTGGACGGCCGCGCGGGCGACGCGACAGTCAAGGGGGTAGACTGTCGGTCCGTCCCTCATCTGCCGATAACCAGAGGACCACCGGAGCGGTTCGTGCCACGCAGGGTTCGATAGGGAACGAGCAGAGGGAGCGACCATGGGAATCAACAGAAGCCGCAGGCTGGCGGTCGCGCTATCCGTCTCCGGCATCCTCATCATTCTCGGCATCGTGGGTCCGATTGCCGGAACGGGAGCGCGCAGCGGTGGCCTATGGTCCGGGTCATACGCGCGCCTTGACCCAGGTAGCGCGTGGACGAAGTCCGCGTTCAGCCACCTCGTCTACTCGGGCGAGTACTTCTTGGAGGACCCGTCCGAGGCGCCCCGCGGCATGGTCGGCTACTACCTCTCAGGCGATGTGCTGGCCGACTCGGGGATACAGGAGCCTGACGTCATGGGCTCGCGGCGTCTGCCCAACACATGGTCATTCGTGTGCTTCGGCTACGGGGAGACCGACGTTCCCCTCACGGCCGGAGACGGCCTCAAGAACATCGGGCTCCACTTCGAGGAATGGGACGTGTCGCCCCACGCGGTCTCTCCTGAGTACACCAACACCGTGACCCTCGACACCCACGGGCCCCAGACTCTCGCCCCATACAGGCTCTCCTGCGGCCAGCGAGGCTACGTCACATTCTCCTACCAGGTGGACGACGCCCTCAGTCCAACGGCCGACGTGTCGCTGCATCTGCGCAGCTCCACAGGCAAAAAGCTGAAGGCAGTCCCCTTGGGTGAGCAGGAGACCGGGAAGCTCCTGGCCTACCTGTGGAAGTGCACTCTCCCGAAGGGCAAGTACAAGTACTCCATCCTCGCCACAGACCTCGCCGGAAACAATGCAGCGAAGATCGGCACGAGCATCCTCACCGTGCGATAGGCGCCAGGCCCACGCGGAGTTCAGACGCGCGGCTACGCGGCCTTCGCCCACTTCTTCGCCAGCCCGAGCACGTAGGAAAACGGGTATCCGGTGCCGGGGTCGGTGTGACTGCCGGCGACGCGGAAGACACGTGTGCACTGTGCGTGCGTCGTGACACCCTTGCCGCCGGATTTCACCTGCGCGTCACTGAGTCTCTGGATCGGGATGGCGAGCTTGCCGGAGAGGAAGGCTACCAGCCATGCCGTGCGGTCCAGCGTGCCGGCTGCGCCCTTCTTCCACCGCGCCGCGTTCCAGTTCGCGAAGCCGAACTGCTCGATGTGCACACCGTCGGTAGTCGCGTAGGGCGCGCCCCACGGCACGGCCTCGAGGTCGAGGAATCCTTGTCTTCCCTTTTCGCACTACCCCGCGCCGCGGCCGCCGGGCTCGCCCGGCGGAAGCGCTGCCGGCTGTGCGCCCACCGGGCGCCCCATTTGTGGATCACCGGCGCCTGAGCGACGGGGATGGTCATGTCTTGGCTTTCACGTTCTCATCTCCCGTTTGTCCTCCGTTTGTCCTCCCAACTTGCGCCGAAGCAGCCCGGAGGCGCCCGACAGCGCCCAACGACGTTTCTCGTTATCCCTGCACAGGGGCACTTTCGGCCGGAACAAGCCGACAGCGCCGGTGGATTGACTCGACCCGAAGGGTTGTAGGTTCGAGTCCTACCCGAGGAGCCAGTCTTTTGCGGGGCGCCGCGGCCGAAGGGCCACGGCGCCCCTTCCGCGTACGCGCCTTGACCACATCTGCTGCTCAAGGCTTCTTCTTGCGTCAGGCGGGTACACACTCTGAAGTGGACGGCGGTGGCCGCCGAAGCGCGGCCGTGAAACGAGGAGGGACCATGGCAGACAAGCTTGAGGACGCCGAAAAAGAGGCGCGCGCGGACGCCGCCGAGAACGGCCTCACCAGATTGGCTGAGCGCCTCGGCGCCAATGCCGCGGCGAGCGCCGTGTTCGGCGCGCCGGTGGAGCGTGACGGCGTGACGGTGATCCCGGTGGCGCGCGTGCGCTGGGGGTTCGGCGGCGGTGGCGGCGGCGGTCGCAAAGACAAGGACCAGGACGGCTGGGGCGGCGGCGGCGGTGTGCAGGCGGCGCCCCTCGGTTTCATCGAGGTGAAGGACGGCGGGGCGCAGTACCGGCGCGTACACGATCCCCTGCGCCTGGCGATCGCCGCGCTGCTGCTACCGCTCTCGTTCGCGGTCGCGGCGATCTTGATGATGGTCACGCTGACCTTCGTGGCGCGCTCGCTGCGCGGCCTCTTCAACTTCCCGCAGCTGCCCTGGCCGTTCCGCCGCCGGCGCGCCTGACACAGGCGCGCCGGCGCCTCAGTCCAGGATCAGGCGCTGCGGGTCGACGTCGTCGCGCAGGATGCGCAGCTCCTCGGCCTGCGGCGGCTCGGCCACCGTGGCCCGCGAGACGTCGAGCGCGAAGCCCGTGTTCTCCTGGATGTGCTGCGGCGTGACGCCCTCGAAGCGCTCGGCGAGGTACATCTCGTGGGTGGTTTCGTCGAACTTGAGCACGCACAGGTTGGTGACCACGGCGATGGGGCCGCCGCGCCGGTAGCCGGCGCGCTTGCGTGAGTCGCCGCCCGTGAGCCAGCCCGGCGTGGTCAGGTAGTCGAGCTTCTCGACGAACTTCTGCACGCCGTGCTGCATGAAGACGATGAAGCCGCTGGCCAGCGAGCCCGCGTCGCAGGCGCCGCCGCTGCCGCTGAAGCGCACACTCGGCGCGTGGTAGTCGCCGATCACCGTCGAGTTCATGTTGCCGTAGCGGTCGATCTGCGCGGCGCCCAGGAAGGCGATGGTGTGCAGGCGCCGGTTGGCCACGTAGCTGAACGCCTCGACGAGGCCGGCGTTGAGGTTGGCGAAGGCCATCACCCGGGGGTCGGCGACGGCCATCGGCAGCTCCTCGAGGGTCGGCCCGATGCCGCCGGTCTCGAAGAAGATGTGAGCGTGGGGAGCGTGGATGCGCTTGGCCACAGTGGCGGCCAGCATCGCCACGCCGGTGCCGGCGAACAGCACGTCGCCGTCGTTGATGAAACGGCCGGCGGCGATGGCCATCATCTCGCGCGGCGAGTAGGCGGGGGTCGGCGAGGTCGTGGCGGCCGTCGTGTCCGGCGCCGCCGTCTGTGCGTCAGTCATCTCGCTCACCTCCGGTCGAGGCCCGGCGCGTAGCCGGCCACGGTGTTGGCCCTGATGCGCGCCAGCTGCGCGCCGCCGACCTTGTCGAGGTAGGCGTCCCAGCTCTCGACGCCGTACACCCACTCGTCGAGGTAGGCGGCCCAGGAGGCATCGTCCTTGGCCACCACCTTGTAGTGGTTGAGGTGGGCGGGGTCGTAGTCGTAGAAGTATGGGCAGGCGGTGGGGTGCGCGCCGTACGGGGCCAGGACAACCGCATCCACGAGGAAAGGCGGCAGGGCGTTGCGGTCGGGAGCGAGGCGCAGGTAGCTCTCGGGGACGATCTCCTCGCAGGTGACGATGACCGCCGCTGCGGCCTTGCACTGCTCCAGGTCGGCGAAGCTGAGGCCCCTGATACGCACCGTACCGTCGGTGCTGACCTGCTGGGCGTGGATGATGGACACGTCGGGGGTGAGCGCCGGCAGCAGGACCACCTCGTCCTCCCCGTCGGCAAACGGGTTGTCGATCACGATGACCTTGTGCGAGGGCACGCCGTCAGCGCCGCGCAGCTCCGGGGGAAAGCCCTCGCGGGCGATCACATCTGTGCCGAGCCCAGACTTGCTGGGGATGAAGGGCACGCCAAGAGCTCCGGCGAGGAAGCGCAAGCTCATCATGTTGTTGGTGTAGTCCTCGACCAGCAGCTCGCCGCGTTCGACCGCCTTGCGAAAGCGGATGCAGGTGGGCGCGAAGCGGCCGCTGCCCGCGTAGGCGATGTCGAGGCGGCGCACGCAGCCGGCGCCGACCAGCACGTCCAGCGCCTGGCCGTTGGAGTGCGCCACGAGGTGCAGGTCCTTGATGCGGCGGCGGGCGATCTCGTAGACCGCCGCCATCGGGTTGCGGGTGATGGTGAAGCCGCCGACGGCGATCTGGCAACCGTCGGGCACGAAGCGCTCGACGGCCTCCCCGACGGTCATCAGCTTGCCATCGAGGCCGTTGTGCTCGGCCATCTGCTGTCCCTCCTCGAGTCGTCGGTGAGAGGCCTCTTAACGCAGAAACCCCAGCGAGCATGGTGCGTCTCAACTGGGGAGCAGGGCCTGACTGAGGGGCCGGTGGGAACGCCGCCGGCCCGGGCGCTGCGGCAGCGGCTTCATGATACACGGCGGCGGCGGCGATGCAACAGCGGCGGCGGCGATGCAAGAGCTCCGCCGCCGCGGACGAGCCGCCGCGGACGAGCCGCCGCGGACGAGCCGCCGCCCCCGGGGCCGCGGGCGCCTGTGCTAGCATGCGGGCATGACGAGCGCGCCGACGACCTTCCTCTTCTCGGGCTACGCCCGGCTCCCGCAGGACGTCAGCCACCAGGCGATGTACAAGCGCGTCGGCGTGGTGCTGGAGGCCGACGAGGCCGGCGTGGTCGTCACGTGTAGCACCACGCTGATGATGGCGTCGGCCGACGTCTTCTTTCAGCGCCTGCTCGTCGGCCGCAACGTGCTCACCGGGCGCCGCGAGATCGAGGCGCTGGTGCGCTACCGCTACCGTGGCCACTCTCAGGGCGCCCTCGTCTCGGCGCTGCACAAGATCTTCGAGGCCGTCGACTTGAGCCCGCTGGCGCCCGGAGAGGCGGCCGGCTCTGCGCCGGCCGCCACGTCGAGCGACACCGGCGGCGACACACAGACGTAGGCCGCACCGGGCGGCCCGCCCGAGGTCGCGGGGACCGGCCAGGGCCGCCGGCGCGCCCGCCGCCCGCCGCCGGCTTCCGCGAGGTGCGCGGGTCCGGGGGCGCCGGGGACGCCGCGCATCCACGCTCGCCGGTCGGCAAGCGGCGCATCGCAGGAGGAGCTTGAGCGACTGCGCCCCTTCGGCAAGCTTCCCTCGCGGGCACGCGACCCGCGACCGGTAGAGATGAGAGCGGCGGAGCTGTCTTTCCCTCGGGCGAGACGAGACGGCGGCGTCAGCGTTGAGGTTCGCGCTCAGCGCGCGTGGCCCGCCGGCGGGGGGTATGGTCGAAGATGGCCGAATCCCTTGACGGTACTTCCAACGATACCGTTGGAAGTACCGCCAACGGAAGACGCTCGCACAGTGACTATGCCGGGGGCGGCGACCACGGCCTTCCGCGGCCGACGGAAGACCAGGCCGCGGCCGCCGGAGCCGCGCCGCTTGAAGCGCACGACGAGGCGCGCGGGCCAGCGACCCGCAGGCGGTGAAGAGGCAGGGCGGGAAGGCTGTCCTTCTCTTCGGGAACCGGCCATCCGTCTCTACCCCCGGCAACCGGGCCCGCGGACGGCCGTGCATGGTGAGAAGGTTGAGGATGCGGCCTTCTCCACAGGGTCGGCGTCGCGCCCGCGGAGCGCCGCCTGCCGGGAGCGCCGCCTGCCGCGAGCGCCGCCTGCCGGGAGCGCCGCCTGCCGCGAGCGCCGCCGGCTGGGCGCCCGCCGGGCGCCCCATTCGTGGCTCATTGGCGCCTGAGCGACGGGGATGGTCATGAAGGGCCTTTCCTTGCCGATCCGCGACATGCCGCCTGCCGGGCTCCGGCGGCCCCGGCGGATGGGCACGTGCCGGGTGCCGCCGCGGGCGCGGGCACGGGCGCGGAGGGGGCGGCGAGGTGCGAAGGGGCCTCGTGACTTGCCCGGAAGGGCTATGTTGTCACGGCGCCCCTGAGCGCCTTGCCGCCCGCGCAGCGCCCGTGCGCCCTCGCCGGCGGCTCCGGCTGCCCGGCGTCTCTCCGCCCGCCTGCCGCATCAGCCGATGACCTCGACGCGGTTCTTGCCCAGCCGCTTGGCGAGGTACAGAGCCTTGTCGGCGGTGGCCACGAGCGCCTCCGCGTCGATCGCGTGGGACGCCATGCCGGCGATACCGACGCTGATCGTGACCCGCCCCGCGTCACAGGCGCCGTTCTCCTGGAACACGGCCTCCTCGATACCGTGCCGGACGCGTTCTCCGATCACGGCGGCGTCGGGCGGGGTGGCCAGGTCGTCGATGTCGCGGACCGCTTGCGACAGGCGCCTGCCGACGTGCCCGGCCCCGCCGGCGGCGGTGTGCGGGAGGATGATGGCGAACTCCTCGCCGCCGTAGCGCACCGCGATATCCACGTTCTTACGAAGCTGTGCCCGCATGATCTCGGCGACGCGGCGCAGCACTCCGTCGCCGGCCGGGTGTCCGAAACGGTCGTTGTAGAGCTTGAAATCGTCGAGATCCATCATGAGCAGAGAGAGCGGCAGGTCGTAGCGCCGGGCGCGGGTCACTTCGTCGCGCAGGCATTCGTAGAAGAAGCGATGGTTGAAGAGCCCGGTGAGGCCATCGGTGATGGCCTGCTGGGCGAGGGTCTCGTACAGCCTCGTGCTGTCGAGAGCCGCGGCGGCCTGGTTGGCGAGGATCTGCACCAGCTCCACCTCGTCCTGGTCGAAGGCTCGGGGCTCGTCGCCGACGATCTCCAGCCAGCCTTCGGCGCGGCCCTGGGTGACGAGCGGCACGAGGAGACGGCGGCGGTCGCCGCTGAGCTCCTGCCTCGGCTGGAGGTCCGCGAGGATGCCCGCCAGCAGCGTGTCTTCGGCGGGCGCGCCGGCGCGCCCGCCGGGGTCACCTGATGAACCCACAAGGCGCGTCACGCCGACCGTGGTCGTGCGCCGCGGGAAGAGAGCGCCGAGGTGCGCGCGCACGCCGTCGATGACCTCCTCGGCCTGCAGCGAAGCGCTCAGAGTGCGGCTGATGTCGAGGACCTTGACGAGCTGCTCGTTGCGCAGGGTCTCGCGGCGGTAGAGCTGGGCGTTGCGCATGGCCGCGGCCGCCCCTTCGCCGAGGGCCTGCGCGAGGGCCGCCTCGCCGTCACTGAAGCGGCGGCCGGCCTGGGTCTCGGCGATCTCCATCATGCCCACAGTCTGGTCGCCGAAGCGCAGCGGCACCGTGAGCATCGTCTGCTCTCCCCACGCCATCATGCTGGCGCGCAGCGCCGCTTCGAGATCCGCGTCCGTCACCTCGATCTGGCGCATCGCGCCACTCTCGAGCACGGCTCTGTCCCAGGGGTAGTCGTCCAGCGGGTAGGAAGTGCCGGGGGTGTCGGGATCCCGGCGCGAAGGATCGTCCTGGTACTCGGAGCGCCAGGCGATGGCGTCGTTGGGCGCGTCGTACTCGTAGATGTAGCACGACGGTGCGTGAAGCGCCTCGGCGACGCGCTCGGCGATCAGCTGCAGGATCTCGTCGAGGACGACTGTCGAGCTGAGCGCCCGGCTGGTGTCGAGCAGTGCGTTGAGCCGCGCGTTGATGATGCGCTGGCGCCCCGCCGCGCGGGCCTTGTCGATGGCCACTGCGGCGACATCGGCGAGCGCCTCGACCAGACGCAGATCGCCGGCGCTGAACTCGCGGCGCCGGCGAACTTCGGCGAGCTCGATGATGCCCAGGATCTCGCCGTCGAGGAGGATCGGGGCGAACAGGGCGGTCTGCTCGCCCCAGTACTCCATGCGCTCTCTCTCCGCCGTGGCGGGGTCGTCGCCGGCCTGCGTGACCACGATGGCCCGCTCGGCGAAGACGCGGGCGATATCGGGCTGGCGGTTGAGGTGGTTCTCGCTGCCGACCCACTCGCGGTCGCGCTCCGAGAGCTTGTGGGACCAGATCGCCTGCGCGAGCAGGCAGTCGCGCTCCGGGATGTACTCGTAGATACAACACTCTGAGACGTCGAGGGCGAAGGCGAGGCGCCGGCAGAGGCGCAGCAGAGCGTCGGGGACGTCGCTGCCGTCGCCGGCTTCCATGGCGTAGCCCTGACTCTCGTGCTCTGCGTCGATAGCGCTCGTCTCCCCCGGGAGGCCGCCGGCCGGACGACTCTGCCAACGTTATCGGCTGTGGGGCGCCCGGAGTCAAGGGGCAACACCCCCGCCGCGCGCGAGCGCGCCTGCGCAGGCTTGCGCGCATGACGAGCGCGCCGACGACCTTCCTCTTCTCGGGCTACGCCCGGCTCCCGCGGGACGTCAGCCACCAGGCGATGCACAAGCGCGTCGGCGTGGTCCTTGAGGCCGACGCCCGGGACGCGGAGACCGGGATCCTGAGGCAGCCCCGGCGCGACCTGTCGTCGGAATCACCCGATTCGGGTGAGGACGTCCCTCGCGCGCCTGCGTAGTGTCCCCCTCGAGGGGATCGTCGCGAGACGCGAGGAGGACATCATGACTGCATGCTCCCCCAGCATGAAGGTTGCGGACGGGAAGCGCAGATACGCGGCCGTGATGCGCGCCGTGCAAGTCTGTGCGGGGTGCCGGTACGCGGAGACATTCGCCCACCACCCACCGGCCTACTGTACCTGCGCCAAGGGGGTGCGGGCGGGGCAATGTGTCTTTGCCGGCCAGCCTGCCTGCAGCCACTTCGCGGCGCGCCCGAGGGCGTGAGCGTGCTCGCCGCTTCCAGAGGGCGGGGGGCGCCGGCGGGTCATTGAGGCCCTGCTCGACTGCCGAGCTCCGGCGACCGGCAGCTGCCCGTTCAGTCTGGTGATCCCCAAGGAAGACGCCGTCGGTCTGGGCCTGTACGGCGACGGTATCGGCGACGTCGTTTACGCCGTGCGCCCCGAGTACTGCGAGGAGCACGGCCAGATGCTGCCTCATGCCACCAGAGCGCCGGGTGCGTGGGGCATGCCCGCGCTCTGCCTGTTCTCCGGAGCAGGCGTGCGGAGCGGAAGCGTCGTCGAGGAACCTGCATCTCTCACCGACGTGGCCCCCACCATCTGTCGTGCACTCGGGATCCCGCGACCGTTGCACGCGGACGGCGTCCCTCTGTCGCGGGTCTTCGCCGGCTGACACATGCGGGCCGCACCCGCCCCCTCCCGCGTGTCGTCCGAACCACCCGATTAGGGTGAGGACGAGCCTCCGCCCCAGGCGGTAGTGTGCGTGGTGAGAGGAAGCTCCCGCAACGTAAGGAGGGACCATGGCCACCACGTTGAGCACGCGGCGCCGGGAAGAGGTCATCGATGTCAAGCGTCTGTCGGTGCGTTCCACCAAGTTGCACGTGTGCGCTGAGTGCAAGTACGCGCTGCTGTTCGCGGTGCAGCCGCGAGCGGTGTGCACCTGCCAGGACAGCGCCTCGGCGGGCAAGGTCCTGTTCGCCGGCCAGCCGGCGTGCGCGGACATGTCGCCGCGGGACGGCGGGGAGCTGGTCCTGGCGATGTCGGCCTGCGGCGCCAAGAAGACGCGCGCGCGGTTCGTGAGCGCTGCGTCGCTGATCCAGTAGAGCGGCAGCCTGTCGCATTCCGCGGTTCCGTGCGGCTCGGGGCTGCTCCGAACGACGGCCCTCCGCCACGGCGATCCTGACGGTCGCCGCTCTGGCGGGGGGCCGTTTCATGCCGTACACTGCCGACGACACCGGTCGCCCGAGGGAGAGGGACGGTGACGGCAGGCAAGGCGTCAAGCGGCAGTATCACTGCGCGGGGTACCGCGCGTTGGCATGCCGTGCCCGACGCCCCGGCTGCCGCCCTGCCCGCCAAGCTGCGGCCTCCACGGGCGCGCCTGCGTTGTGTGGAGCGGCGCGCGCTCGTTGAGGCGCTCGCGGCGGCCCCCGAGCCTCTCGTCCTGATGTGCGCGCCGGCCGGCGCCGGCAAGACTACCGCGCTCCGTCAGTGGACCCAGGCCGATGAGCGGCCGACGGCATGGGTGCAGCTCGATCCGTCGGACGACGACCCCGTCGTGCTGCTCATCTATCTCGCACGAGCCCTCGGCGCCGTCGCTCCCCTCAGTCCGGAAGTGGAGGAGTCACTGGGCCTGGCGGTGCCGCCGGTGCGCGAGCGCGTGCTGCCGCTGCTGGCCGACGCGCTGGCCGCCGCGCCACCGTTCGTGCTGGTCCTCGACGATGCGCACCTGCTGCGCGGCGCACGGTGCTGGGATCTCGTCGCCTTCGTGCTTCGCAACCTGCCGCCCGGCGCTCAGTTGGCGCTCGGCACGCGCACCGACCCGCCGCTCCCGCTCGCCCGTCTGCGGGCGTCCGCCGAGCTGGCGGAGCTCCATGGCCAGCAGCTCGCGCTCGATCGGACCGAGACCGCCGAGCTCGTGCGTCTGCACGGCCGTGAGCCCGACCAGGCGACCGTGGACGCCCTTCTCTCGCTCACCGAAGGATGGGCCACCGGCCTTCATCTGGCCTGCCTGGCCGCGGGCGGGCGGCCGCTCGAGGAGTGGCTGCCGCGGATCCGCGGCGAGCACCGCGAGATCGCCGCCTACCTCACGTCCGAGGTCCTCGACGGCCAGGCCGCCGACGTCCAGGATTTCCTCCTGAAGACGTCGGTGCTGACGGAGCTCACGCCCGCGCTCTGCAAGCTCGTGACCGGGAGGGACGACGCCGGCGAGCTCCTGGCGCGCAGCGCCCGCGAGGAGCTGTTTGTCGTCCCGCTCGGCGACGACTGCCACCAGTATCGCTACCACCACCTTTTCGCCGAGATGCTGCAGGCGGAGCTTGAGGCGCGGCGCCCCGGCAAGCGCGACGAGCTGCACCGCAGGGCCGCGGACTGGTATGCGGCGCACGACGATGCGGACGCCCAGGTGCGCCACCTGCTGGCCGCCGGCGAGATCGCGGCCGCCGGGGACGTCGTGGCCGCGGCCTGGCCGGGCATGTGGAACCGTGGCCAGTCCGAGACGGTGCGGCGTTGGCTGGGGTCGTTCGACGACCGTCAGGTGCTGGGTCACAAAGCGCTGACGCTGACCGCCGGCTGGGTCTACACAGCGCTCGACGACGGCAAGCTCGGCGAGCGCTGGGGCAGGGCGGCCTGCGGCGCGCCCATGGACGACGCGCCGTCTCCCGACGGCGCCGCCTCGCTGCGCTCCTCGCAGGCGTTGCTGCGCGCCACGGTCGCGCCCGACGGGGTGCGCCGCATGCGCGAGGACGCGGAGCTGGCGGCGAGCCTGGAGACGACGCCGGGGACGAGCTGGTACGCCGACGCCCAGGTGTCGCTGGGCGTCGCGCGCTGGCTCTCGGGGTCGGCGCGGCGCGCGCTCCACCCCCTGGCGGTCGCCGCCCGTGAAGGATCCGTCTACAACCCGTCGGCGGAGCTCGCCGCTCTGGGGTACCTGGCGCTGATCGCCGTCGATGAGGCGGAGTGGGAGACGGCTGGAGAGTATGAGGCGCGTGCTACCGCTCGCCTGGCCGAGCTGGGGTTCGGCACGCACCGGCGCTGCCTGCCCATGTTGCTGGCGAGGGTGAAGCTGCTGGCCCGCGAGCCCGCGGCGGACGTGGACGCGCCCGCGGCGGACCTTGACCGCCTGCTCCGCCACATGGCGCCTCACCTTTGGATGAGTCTGCTGACGCAGATCGTGTTGGGAGAGGTGGCGGTCGAGCGCGGCTGCGCGGCCGCCGCCGCGGCGCACGCCTCGGCGGCCGCGGCTCTGCTCGCGCGGTACCCCGACGCGGGCGTGCTGCGGCGCCGCGCCGAGCGCCTGCGCGGCGCCGTCGAGCACGCCGGCGTGACCGAGCCGCTGACTCCCGCCGAACGCCGGGTGCTCGAACTGCTGCCCACGCACTTCTCTGAGTCACAGATGGCGGACCAGCTCTGCGTGTCGCGCAACACGGTGAAGTCGCACCTCAGGAGCCTGTACCGCAAGCTCGAGGTCTGCTCACGGTCCGACGCCGTGCAGCGCGCTCGCGACACAGGGATGCTGACTGCCGATTGATGCCGGGCGGCGCGCGTATCTCGCAGTGCGGGACCGCCGAAGAGACCGCACGAAAGGGGCGAGCGGCGATGGACATCGGGACGACCGTCTGTCCGTCGTGCAGCGCGGAGCTGCCCGAGGGGTCGCGCTTCTGCCCGCGCTGCGGCGCGCGGCTGACTGCGGCCGCCACGCCGCGCGAAGAGCGCAAGCTGGTCACCAGTCTCTTCTGCGACCTCGTCGGTTTCACGGCGCTGAGCGAGCTCGCCGACCCTGAAGACGTCGATGCCCTCCTGCGTTCCTATCACGCTGCCGCGCGTGCGGTGATCGCGTCGCACGGCGGCAGCGTCGAGAAGTTCATCGGCGATGCGGTGGTCGGGTTCTTCGGAGTGCCCGTCGCCCACGAGGACGACCCCGAACGCGCCGTGCGTGCCGGGCTGCGCCTTGTCGAACGACTGGCCGAGATGCCGAGCATCGGCGGGCAGACCTGCCGCGTCCGCGTCGGCGTCAACACCGGCGAGGCTCTCGCGCGCCTCGACATCGAGCCCGACTCGGGCCTGGGCATCGTGGCCGGCGACGCCGTCAACGTCGCCGCGCGCCTGCAGGCGACCGCTCCGCCGATGGCCGTCGTCGTCGGCGAGGCGACCTACGCCCTCACCGCCGATGTGTTCGACTACGAAGCGCTGGAGCCGGCGGCGCTCAAGGGCAAGTCCGCCCCGGTCGCCACCTGGCTCGCCAAGGCGCCCGTCTCGCGCCTGGGCGTACGCAAGAGCAGCGTCGGGGCGACGCGGCAGATAGGTCGCGATGGTGAGCTCGCGTACCTCGTCAGTCTGTTCGAGAAAGCCGTCGGCTCGTCGTCCCCACAGGTCGTTCTCGTTCTCGGCGATCCGGGCATCGGCAAGACGCGGCTGGTCTGCGAGCTCGCCGGCTACGTGGACGCGCGCCCGGGGTTGACCACCTGGCGCCAGGGTCGTTGCCTGCCGTACGGCGAAGGTCGTACATTCTGGGCTCTCGGCGAGATCGTCAAGGGCCATGCAGGGATCCTGGAGACCGACGATGCGCGGACTGTGGCGGCCAAACTGGAGCGCGCGGTCTCTGCGCGGCCCGACAGGGACTGGCTGTCAAGCCGCCTGCGTCCGCTGGTCGGGCTGGAGGCGCCGCAGCGGGGACGCGACGAGAACTTCGCGGCGTGGTTGCGGTTCTTTGAGGGGCTTGCCGCGTCCCGCCCGCTGGTTCTCTGCGTGGAGGATCTCCACTGGGCCGACGATGCCCTGCTCGCTTTCCTCGAGTTCCTGGCAGTCCATGTCGGTTCGGCGTCGCTGCTCGTGGTCGCCACGGCAAGACCAGAGCTGTTCGCGGGCAGCCCGGCCTTCGCGGCGTCCGGCGGGCGCTTCACCCGCATCTGGTTGGAGCGTCTGTCCGACGAGGAGACGATGAAGCTCGTCACGGCCTTGCCGGAAGCGGCCGGCGTGGGCGCTGACGTGGTCACGGCCATCGCGCATCGCGCGGAGGGCAGCCCGTTCTATGCCGAGGAACTGGCGCGGCTTCTCGACGACACGGCGCTTCGCGGCGTTCAGCGTCTGGGGAGCGGGGAGGCTTCCTTGCCCGGGACCGTGCAGGCGGTCATCGCCGCGAGGGTCGATGCTCTGTCCGTCGAGAGTAAGGCATGCCTCGCCGATGCGGCGGTGGTGGGGCACAGGTTCTGGAGCGGCGCGCTCGTCGCGCTGGGAGACGGAGACGCCGTCAGGGTGGAGGTAGCTCTCGGCGATCTGCTCTCCAGACAGCTCGTGCGCCATGTGCACGAGTCCTCGATGCGCGGTGAGGACGAATTCGCCTTCTGTCATGGATTGGTGGGCGACGTCACCTACCACGGGCTGCCGCGCGGCGTGCGCGCGAGCAAGCACGCGGCCCTGGCGTACTGGACCGAGGCGAAGGCCGGGGAGCGCGCCGACGACATGGCCGCGGTCCTGGCGGGCCACTTCGCGGCCGCCGTCGAGCTTGCCCGAGCCGCGGGTGACGAGGCCCTGGCCGACTCTGTTGTCGCCGCGGCGGTCCACTACCTCTCGGTGGCCGGCGACCGCGCCATGGACCTCGACGCGGCGGCGGCGCAGCGGCACTACGCCCGCGCCCTCCAGATCGCCGGGGCCGAGGACGCGGAGCGCCCGTCGTTGCTCGCGCGCCTGGCGGAACCACTCTTCCAGGCCGCCAGGTACCGCGAGGCGGCCGACACGCTCAGGGAGGCCGGTCAGGCGCTGCTCGCGGCCGGCGACCGGCGCGCCGCCGCGCTCACGATGGCGAGGCGCGCGGACGTGTTGTATGCCCTTGGCGACCCCGGCGTCGTCGGACTTCTGGAGGACGCTCTGGCGCTACTGGAGGACGACGAACCCTGCTCCGAGATGGCGAGCGTGCTCGGGCGATACGGCAAGGCCTTGTGGTTTGCCGGCGACCCCAAGGCAGGGCTTGAGGCGATCGACGAAGCCGTGGCGATCTCGCGACGCCTCGGGCTGCCCGAGCCCGTCCTGCTGCTGGGATACCGCGGCGGGATCCGCTGCATCCTCGGCGATAGCGGCGGGCTGGACGACTACCTGGACGCGCTGAGCTTGGCGAATTCCCCCGGACTCGACCGCGAAGCCGCGCTGCTGACCTTCAACTACGCCGACGCGTTGCTCTCGTACAAGGGGCCGGCGGCGATGGCCGCGGCTCTCCGGGACGGCATGAGCTCCGCCCGCAGGCGCCGCCTCGAAGAGCTTGCCGCTTCGTCACCGTCCGCGCCCGTTGAGGCGCTGGGGCTGATGGGCGAGTGGGACGCGGAGGCCGCGCGGCGCCTCACCGTGAACCTGATCGAGTCGCTCGGGCTGGTGGGGGAGTGGGACGAGGCTCTCGCGAAGGCCGCGGAGCTCACCCCCGCCCTGGTGCAGAGCGAGGCCGGCTCGGACCTGGTGATCGTGCGCGCGCAGGAGGCGGTCCTTCGAGTGGCTCGTGGAGAGGCCGATCTGGCGAGACCCTTCGTCGATCGGCTGGAGCATCACGGCCTGAGCAGCGAGATACCCTGGATCAGGGCCTATGCGCTGCTGACGGCCGCGCCGGTGCGCCTGCGCCTCGGCGACGCGGCCGCCGCGCTCAAGCTCCTGGTCGAGTGGGAGTCGCGACCGCGCCCCGGCAGCGGCCCCAACTACGTCGCCTACCTGCCGGAGGCGGTGCGCACGGCGCTGGCCGGCGGCGACGACGACCTCGCGGCGCGCCTCGCCGACGGCATCGAGTCCGTGCTGCCGATCCAGCGCCACGTGCTGGCGACCACGCAAGGGCTGCTCGCCGAGGGCCGCGGCGAGCACGAGTCGGCGGCCGCCGGCTTCGCCGCCGCCGCCGCCGGCTGGCGCGACTTCGAGGCGCCCTACGAAGAGGCCCAGGCGCTGCTCGGGCACGGGCGCTGCCTGATGGCGCTCGGCCGAGCGCCCGAAGCAGCGCCCGTCCTCGCCGCGGCCCGCGAGATCTTCGCGCGGCTCGGGGCCCGGCCGGCGCTGGCGAAGACGGACGCGCTGCTCGCCGGCCTCGGCCCAGGCTCGCCGCCGAACGACTGAGGGCGCTCCGCGGCGGCGCTTGCGCGCTTCGCTTCCGCTGGCCGGACAAGTGCTACCTACGGCGTTCGCGACCGGTCGGCTCCAAAACAACCGGCGCCTTTGAAAGCGCTGGCTTCAAAAGACCCTTGACATCTGAAATCAGCCGGTGAAGACTCACGCCATGAGACGTACCATCACAGACCAGCTGATCGACTGGAAGACCTCGGCGCGCCGGCAGCCTCTGTTGTTGCGTGGCGCGCGCCAGGTGGGCAAGACCTGGGCGGTCACGGACTTCGCCGAGCGTCACATGCCCGGACGCCTCCACGTGGTCGACTTCGAGCGCGATGTCGAGTGGCGTCGGTTCTTTGAGGGCAACCTCGACATCGACCGTATCCTCGGCGCCCTGGAGCTGGCCATGGGCCGCAGCATCGCGGTCGGCCAGGATCTGCTGTTCCTCGATGAGATCCAGGCGTGTCCGCGAGCCGTTGTTGCGCTGCGCTACTTCTACGAGCAGCTTCCGCAGCTCCACGTGGTCGCTGCCGGCTCGCTGATCGAATTCGCCCTGGGATCGATCTCGTTCCCCGTGGGCCGCGTGCAGATGCTTTCTGTGCACCCCCTGAGCTTCCTCGAGCTCCTGTGGGCGCGCGGCAACGAGCCGGCCGCCGACGTGGTGCGGGCGGCGCCCCGCGACCTTGGCCAGTCGATGCACGAAGCTCTCTTGCAGAACGTGCGCGACTACCTGTTTGTCGGCGGCATGCCCGCCGCCGTCGCGGCCTTCGTGGAGACCGGCCGCATCTCAGAGGCGCGGCGCGTGCAGAACGGGCTGGTCGGCGCCTATCGCGCCGACTTCGCCAAGTACTCCCCACGCGTCGATCCCGCCTGCCTCGACGAGGTGCTCACGACCGTCGCCCGTTCGGTGGGCCGGCGAGTCACCTACACGTCGCTGGCGCCGGACTACTCGCATCCCACGGTCAAGTCGGCCTTCGATGCGCTGCGCCGGGCGCGCGTCATCCACAGGATCCCCGCCGCGCGCCTCGCCGGCATGCCCCTGGGGGCCATGGTGTCCGCGCGCACGCGCAAGGCGATCCTGGTCGACATGGGTCTCATGCACGCGCTCACCGACATGTCGATCGAGGCGGGCCTTCGCCAGGCGGATCTGCTCGGTGTGTACAACGGCGCTTTGGCCGAGCAGTACGTCGGTCAGGAGCTGCTGGCAGCGACCGGACAGGATCTCTACTACTGGACGCGCTCGGCAAGGGGCAGCACCGCCGAGGTCGACTACCTGGTGTCGGCGCAGGGGTCGATCCGCGCCGTCGAGGTCAAGAGCGGACCGGCCGGCAAGCTCAAGAGCATGCATCTGCTCCTCTCCGAGCACCCTGAGTGCGCGCCGGGCTACGTGGTGTCTGCCGGACCATACGCGGAGCGTCCCGAGCAAGGCCTCGTGTTCCTGCCGCTCTACTATGCGGCCGCCGTCGCTCGCTGGGGTGCGGCCGTCGCGGCCCGGCCGTAGCACGGGCGGCCGCTTCTTCCGCCATCTTGTCGAAGCGGCCGGGCTTGCTCCGCCCGCCGGCCGGTGTATCATGACCCTGCTGCACCCAGAGCCGCAGCTGAGCGCCGTCTCCGCTCACTGCCCGCAGGCATTGGACCCCCAGCGCACGCTTCGGCGTCCCCTGGGGGTCTTCGCGTTTTCCAGGGAGACACACACCGGTTCCTAAGGAGGGAGCTGCATGGACTTTCGCTACACCACCGAGCAGGAGATGTACCGCCAGGCCATCCGCGAGTGGCTGGTCAAGAACCTCGAGCCGCGCGCCCGCGCCATCGACGAGGCCGAAGACGGCATCCCCACCGACATCACGGCCGGCATGGCCGAGATGGGGATGTTCGGCACCACCATCCCCGAGGAGTACGGCGGCATGCCGCTGCCCGACGACGAGCGCCTCATCTACGCGATGATCACGATCCACGAGATCGCCCGCGCCGACCTCAGCATGAGCACGCCTGTGTACACGCTGCTCACCATCGGCTGGTCGTACATCATCAACCGCTACGGCACCGATGAGCTGAAGCAGGAAGTGCTCCCCGCCGTGGCCGCCGGCAAGGCGTTCGCCGGCATCAACACCACCGAGCCCGGCGGCGGCAGCGACCTCAGCGCCATCAAGACCATCGCGCCGTGGAACGAAGAGAAGCAGGCCTTCGTCATGAACGGCGAGAAGGCCTACGTCAGCGGCCCCAAGGAGTGCGAGAAGTGGGGCGCCCCCAGCGGCCACTGCACCCTGGTCAAGACCGACCCCGCCCAGGGCCACAAGGGCATGACCTTCATCTGGGTCCCCGCCCACCTGCCCGGCATCAGCTACACGACGTACAAGGACATGGGCCGCATGGGCCTCAGCACCGGCGGCTGGATCTACAAGGACGTCGAGCTGCCGCGCAAGTACATCCTCGGCGAAGAGGGCAAGGGCTTCTACGTGAACATGGACGGCTTCAACGCCGCCCGCGTGCTCGTGGTCGCGGCCTGTCTCGGCGGCGCTGAGAAGGGCCTCGAGATCAGCGGCGAGTACACCGCGCAGCGCACCACGTTCGGCAAGCCGCTCGGCAAGTGGGAAGGCATCAGCTTCGAGATGGCCGACGACTGGATGCAGCTCGACATGCTCAAGCTCAACCTGCTGCGCGGCGCCTGGATGATCGGCCAGGAGCACACCAGCCCCGGCCAGTTCGGGCGCAAGGAGATCAACAAGGTCATCAGCACCTGCAAGTGCCTGGCCCCGACACTGTGCCACGACATCGCCCGCCACGGGATGATGTACCACGGCGCCTTCGGCTACACCAAGGAGACGCCGCTCGAGATGCTGCTGCGCGGCGTCATGAGCTACGAAGTGGGCGCCGAGGGCGGCCTGATGATCATGCGCGGCATCATCGCCCGCGACGAGTGGGGCGAGACGCACAACCCGTTCAAGGACTGACCGACAGGCATTGACCGACTGATCTGCGGCGAGGGGGCGGCGAGGCGGGCCGAGAGGCCCAGCGCCGCGCCGCCCCCACCCGTCTATCGCCGGGAGAGGTGACATGGAACAAGTCGAATGCATCATCGTCGGCGGCGGGCTCGCCGGCCTGTCGGCGGCCTACGGCCTGGCCGCGGCCGGCGTCGAGGTCATGGTCCTCGAGCGCGGCGACTACTCGGGCGCCAAGAACGTCACCGGCGGGCGCCTCTACGTGAAGCCCATCCGCGGCTTCTACCCCGAGCTCTGGGACGAGATCCCGTTCGAGCGTCCCGTCGCTCGCGAGCTGGTGACGATGATGGGCGACGGCGCCCACACCACCATCGAGATCGCCGCCGACCGCTTCGCCGGTGACAAGCCGCAGAGCTACACCGTGCTGCGCGCCAGGCTCGACCAGTGGCTCGCCGAGAAGGTCGGCGAGAAGGGCGCGATGGTCGTACCGAACATGAAGGTCGACGAGCTGCTGCGCAAAGACGGCCGCATCATCGGCATCCGCGCCGGCGGCGACGAGATCGGCGCCGGCGTCGTGATCGTCGCCGAGGGCGTGCTGCGCCTGCTCAGCAGCCAGGCCGGCCTGGCGGCCGAGCCGCAGGCCAAGCACCACGCGCTCGGCTACAAAGAGGTCATCGAGCTGCCCGCCGGCGTCATCGAGGACCGCTGGCATCTCAACCCCGGCGAAGGCGCCGCCCAGTTCTTCATGGGCGCCTGCACCAAGGGCATGATGGGCGGCGGTTTCCTCTACACGAACAAAGAGAGCATCTCGCTGGGCATGGTCGTGGGCATGGAGGACATGCGCCGCCGGCGCGACGGCACTGAGAGTTGGCAGCTCCTGGACGAGTTCAAAGAGCTGCCCCAGATCAAGCCGCTGGTCGCCGGCGGCGTCGTCGCCGAGTACTCGGCGCACAGCGTCCCCGAGGGCGGCCTCAGCCAGGTGCCGAAGCTCGCCGGCGACGGCTATCTGGTCGCTGGCGACACCGCCGGCCTGAGCCTCAACGCCCTCGTCACGGTGCGCGGCATGGATTTCGCCATCGCCAGCGGCTACTTCGCCGCCGAGGCGGTCAAGAAGGCGAAGAAGGCCGGCGATTTCTCGGCCGCCGGCCTCGCGAGCTACGAGGCGTCCCTGCGCGACAGCTTCGTGCTCAAGGATCTCGAGACGGCGCGGGCCATACCGGGCTTCATGGAGAACCCGCGCCTGTTCACCCACTACCCCAGGGCCGTCTCCCGGCTGCTCGAGAGCATCTACACCATCGACGAGCGGCCGCAGGCCGGCCTGTTCAAGAAGGCCTGGAGGGGTGTGAGGCGCGACTTCATGAATGTGGCGACCGTCAAGGACGCCTGGTCGATGCGCAAGATCTGAAGGGGATGGAGCCATGCCGATGAAGATCGACGCCAAGCTCGGCCTCGACGTCTTCAAGCTCGACAAGGAGCCGCACATCGTCATCGACGCAGAGATCTGCAAGACGGTGTGTACCGACGAGGCCTGCGTGTACGTGTGCCCGGCCGACCTCTACGAGCGCGACGACCAGGGCCGCATGACCGTCAACTGGGAGGGCTGCCTGGAGTGCGGCAGCTGCCTGATGTGCTGCGACCACAAGGCCCTGAC
>Ga0194043_1000198_pt1 | contig 30950 bp, 31 predicted proteins | sample JunL4415m_MetaG_FD_161274 | JGI IMG/M metagenome (GOLD analysis project Ga0194043, IMG submission 161274) | Anoxic zone freshwater microbial communities from boreal shield lake in IISD Experimental Lakes Area, Ontario, Canada - Jun2016-L442-15m | ecosystem: Environmental > Aquatic > Freshwater >...
GACCAAGAAGGTGAATTTGTCAGATTTCCATCCTGAAGCGGCGGTTCGTGCACTCACGAACAGACTGATGGCGGTCAAGGGCAAGGCCGGGGGGACGATCTGCATCAACGAGGCAGGCGAGTTCTTCAGTCCAGTCAACGGCGCCTACCTCTACTTGGGTCCCCTTGGCGAAGACGTGTGGTTTCCGGCACCCGATGTGGATGGTCCGTGAGCTGTAGTTCGGCACGCCGCCCAGAGCGTGCTGGTGTCCTTCCATCTGTTTGCGGCAAATATCCGCAAACTGCCGAGCCGCCGCAAGACCAAGTCGCTTGGGGCTTGGGCTCCGGCCAACGCATTCCCGGCCATCGTGTCCTTGACGGCCACGGCCACCTTGACGGTAGGACTTCATGGGACTCTCTCCACCAGTGACTCGGACCCACCGCTGATCGCCTGACGGCGGTCTGAACTGGAGAAACGTTGCCTTATGGGTTTCGTCGCGCCCGGGGTGTGGCCGATGGGGGCGATGAGGCCGGTTTGGGGGCCTCTTTAGTGCTCCGCTGGCCCGAACTAGTTATCCGGGCCCCTCGAGCCGAGCTTTCCCTGCCTCAGCACGGTCCTACGCCGGGGTTTTGTCGACGCGAAACCTTGAGTTCTGTCGATACCCCACAGTGGGCCGCCGACAGAACCCTGGTGGGCTGGGCGAACGATGGCGGCGGAGACACGAATTCCCACGCTATTGGTCCGGATTTCCCACTCAGCTGCTCGTGCAGTCTGCTGGGGGATGGCCCTGCCCATCCCCCGGGATGAGGAGCCGGACGCCTGCGGATCCGCCGGGGACCCGTTCCACGCCTTCGATGGCCATGCTCACCTCCAGACCGCTGACCTGCACCCCGTTGATGATCTCGTCGAGGGCCGCGTCCGTGCGTCCGGGACCGTGATGGAACAGGACCAACTCGGCCACATGGGCTTCCGCGGCCAGTTCGATCGCCTGCGAGATCGTGCTGTGCCCGTAGTCCTCGGCGATCGCGTCCTCTGCATCCAGGAATTGTGCGTCGTGGATCATCAGGTCGACGCCAAGGCACAGGTCGATCGCCGCCTCCCGCCCCGGCCCCGTCAAGGCTGGGCGATGGTCGGGCAGGGGCTCTGTTGCATTGATCGATCGTCCGGCGCGAACTGGCCAGCCTCGGTGCGATTGGCCCTTCAGACCACGAGCGCAAGCTCGTCGAACGCTGCAGCAAGGGTGAGTCCGGGAAGCGCATCGACCCCGAGTTCGTAGTGCCCTCGCCGCAGGTTCTGAATGAAGGCATGGCCCCGAATGACGATGCTGGCTGTTCTTTCGCGTTTCAGTCCGCGCATCGGCCGCAATCGGGCCTTCAGGCGCCCATGGTCGGCCTCGACCCGATTGTTGGCGTACCGGTTGGTGCCGTGTAGCGCGAGCGGCAGAAGCTCGATGATGGCTCGAGCCAATGCTGGCGCCCGATCGGTGGTGACTTCGGTCGGCGCGCCGTGGACACTTATTGCACTGGCGAAGAACCGGGTGGCTGCCTTCGTGTCCCGCTTAGTGGACACGAACACGTCGATGACCTGGCCGTATTGGTCAACGGCCCGGTAGACGTACCGCCAGGTCCCGGAAACCCTCACGTAAGTCTCGTCGACGAACCAGTGACCACCGACGCTGTGGCGGCACGGCTTGGCCGCATCCACCAGCAACGGCGTGAACCGCTGGACCCAGCGGAACAGGGTCACGTGGTCGACCGCGATGCCACGTTCAGCGAGGAGCTCCTCGAGATCCCGATACGACAGTCCATAGCGCAGGTACCACCGCACCGACAGCAAGATCACCTCCGGTGGGAACCGAAATCCAGCGAAGGCCGAACTGGGCTGCTGGATGGATTGGCAGGGACGGCGACGCTTCATCCCGCCAGCCTCCTCCGCCATATGCCCGTGCACGAACCGCACGGTGCCTTGGTTGGGTCGCGTCCAATGCAACAGTGCCGGTCATCGACGTGTTCGTGTCCAAGAGGCGAGACCTGAAGGCTGCGACAAGGTTCTTCACCAATGCGATCAGCTCCCATGGAGCGCCGGCCGAGATCACCACTGACCGGGCCCACGCCCTGGTCCGCGTGGTCGCCGAGCTCCTGCCGGCTGCACTGCACGACACCACCCAGTACGCCAACAACCGGGTCGAAGCTGACCATGGGCGGCTCAAGGCGAGACTTCGACCGATGCGAGGCCTCAAACGGGACCGGACGGCGAGCGTCGTCATCCGAGGACATGCCTTCATCCAGAACCTGCGGCGAGGCCACTACGAACTTGGGGTCGATGCACGTCACGGACTGACGCTCGCCGCAGCGTTCGACGAGCTCGCCCTGGTGGTCTGACCTGAGAATCCCACTGGAGCTGGTGAGCCCGCGCCATACGATCCAACAATGCAACAGCGCCCCAGAAAGCGACTGCCCGAGCTGGGCGCAGCCGTGCAGGCCGCGGCCCGTCGGGTCACCGCGTCGGTCGGCGGCGCGTTCGGAGGTACCAGTCCCGCGTCGAGGTCATGAGCGCCGTGCATCCCCAGCCCTCGGCTCCCGGAGCACGACCTGGATGACCTCACCCAGGCGTACTTCGAGGGCTCATCGATCGACGCGCTGGTTCGACGCTTCTCCATCCACCGCAACACGGTGATCGGCCACCTCGATCGGCTCGGCGTCCCAGGTACACCGCGTCAGTGCTCTGCTCTTGGGTCGGCTTCCCGCATATTGATCTGAACGTTGTTGTACTGAATACAGGTTCGTGCTAGCAATATCGGTATGGCCCCATCGACTCGACCGGCTACTGACGCACCGAGCGCACCTAGGCGTCGCTACCGCTCACAGCGCCGCGCCGAACAGGCCCAAGAGACGCGCTCGGCGCTGTTGCAGGCCGCCACCAACCTCTTCACCACGCGGGGATGGTCCGCGACCGGCATGCGCGACATCGCCGAAGAGGCCGGCGTGGCAACCGAGACCGTGTACTCGCATTTCGGCTCCAAAGCCGAACTGTTCCAGCGGGTGGTGGACGCGGCCGTAGGCGGCGATGAGGCGCCCGTAACGGTGGCGGAGCGACCGGAGTTCGCGTTGATCGGCGAGGGCGCACGCGGCGAGCGGATCGCCGCCGCCGCGCATCTCACTACGCAGATCCACGACCGCACAGCCGGGCTGGCGAAGGTCCTTCGCGAGGCGGCCGCCGGCGACGAGGCGATCGCCGACATGCTGTCGGCGACGCGCGAGCGCCAGCGACTCGACGTCGAAGCCGGGGCCTCCCTACTGATGGGCCGCGCCCCGGCGGCCAACGAGCGCGACGGGCTGTGGGCGCTGCTGAGCGTCGAGGTGTACCTGCTCCTGGTGGAGGTCACCGGATGGAGTCCCGCGACCTACGAGGCGTGGCTGGCCGAGACTCTGGAGCTGCTGGTTCCGCGGTCGTGAGAGATCTGAGGACGCATCGATGAACACTGACACAACACAACCGGCGGACACTCGCATCATGGGTATCGTCCACCAAGCCCTACGCCGCGACCTCGGGCGAACCCGAACCGCTCTGACGGGGGCCGAGCCACCGGCAAGCGAGACCAGAGAAGCGATCGCCCGCCATGTCGGGTGGATGATGACGTTCCTGCATCACCACCACACCGGCGAGGACGAGGGCCTCTACCCGCTGGTTCGAGCGCGAAGGCCTGACGCTGCCGCGCTGCTCGACCAGATGCACGCAGATCATGAACGGATCCAGCCCGCGATCGCCGAGGTCGAGGCTAGGGCCGTCGCCTATGGCGCGGGCGACGACGACGGGGAGCGTGGGAGCCTGCTCGTCGCACTGGACGACCTCGAGGCGTTCCTGTTGCCGCACCTCCTGACCGAGGAAGCGGAGATGATGCCTGTGGTCTCAGCCACGCTGACCGATGCCGAATGGCGTCGATGGGACCAGGAGTACAACCTCGAACCGAAATCCTTCGGTGAACTCGGGTTCGAAGGCCATTGGCTCATCGACGATCTCAGCCCCGAGGACCGTGATCTCGTGACCCGCCTCGTGGCGCCGCTCCCCCGGCTGATTCTCTTGAAGGGCTTCGCACGGACCTATCGCCGCCGGGCCGCTGCCTGCTGGGCCCCTCCTCCTCCGAAGCGGAGAGTTGGCAAGCACGGCCACGTGGACGTCGTGGTCGAGACCGACCGCGACGCGATTTGGGCGCTGTTGTGCGACGTCACCCGGGTCGGCGAATGGAGCCACGAGTGCATCGAAGCCGAGTGGCTCGGCAACGCGACCACGGCGGTGCCCGGGGCACGGTTCCGGGGCAAGAACCGAGCAGGGATGCTCCGCTGGGGGCGCGTGTGCGAAATCGTCGAGTCGTCACCATGGACGCTGGCGTGGCGCACCGTGCCGAGCCTCCTCTATCCCGACAGCACGGAATGGCGCGTGCGCCTCGAAGACACCCGAAGCGGCACACGGATCGAGCAGACCTTCCAGGTGCTCCACATCCCGGAGCTTCTCGACATGGTGTACGCGAGGCTGATCCCAGATCACCGCGATCGGGCTACGGCGATCACCGAGGACCTCCGACGGCTTGCAACCGTGGCAGCCACCACCGAACGTCCCTACGCACCCCATGGACTGAACCCTGTCGACGCCCACGGCGACTGAACGGGTGGAATGGGGTCGAAGTCGACAAAGATGCCCACCGAGGTGCCGGCTGGGACGCGGACACGAAACGATCCCGACCGCATGAGTGACGCTCGCCTGGATCTGGGCGCCTAGGTTGGCGGCAACGGGGGAGGACGGCATGGCCGGGCTTGAGAATGTCGAAGTGCGTCTGATCGAGGGTGACGAGTTGCAGGCGGCAGCGCTCGTAGCGGCAAAGGGTATGCGTGACAACCCGCTGCATGTCGCCGCCATTGGCGACGACCCCGAGCGGCGCGTGCGAGTGATGCAGCGGGTGTTCTCTCGTCTCTTGACCCTGCCCGGGCGCGAGACGCTCGGCGCGTGGGATGGCGAGCGCCTGGTGGCTGTCGCTGATTCCACCGATCCGGGGCGGTGCCAGCCGTCGCCGCGTGACCAGATGCGTTTGGCTCCGGCCATGGTCATGGCCGGACGTGCCGCGCCGCGTATGTCACGTTGGCTGTCCGCGTGGGCCAAGCACGACCCCGACCGCCAGCACTCGCACTTCGGTCCGCTCGCCGTTGACCCAGACCTCCAGGGACAGGGCATCGGGAGTCTGCTCCTGTCGGCCTACTGCCGACGGCTCGACCAAGCTGGACTGCTTGGCTACCTGGAGACAGACAAGCCCGAGAACGTCCGCCTCTACGAGCGGTTCGGGTTCGCGGTGACAGCCGAGGCCGATGTGATCGGCGTGAAGAACTGGTTCATGACACGTGAGGTGCCTCCACAGGGGAGCGATCGATCATGACGCCGGCCCCAGCGTTGACGGCCAGGGGCGGACGAGGTGCCTGCTGCACGATTCGGTGAGAACCGATCTGCGGTAAGGAGCCGGGCCCGAGGAACCTTCGGCTCGTCTTTCAAACCCTGCCTCTGACCAGGGGTCATGCGGCGAATCGTTGTGATTTCCACTACAACCGGTGGAGGTGATGGGACTCGAACCCCTGGCCTTCTCTCGACTCTCGACTCTGCCTACTGCATTCGGCCAGTCGTCCGTGCCCACTTGATGATCTCGGTTCTTAGCCAGAGGAGGGGTCGACCATGTCCCAGGTTCACTACAGGTCGCGGCATGTCGGGATATCTACCCTGATAGACGGAGACCGAAGTTCGCTGAGATAGTCCAAGAAGATCGGCAACACCTTGGGCGTCAATCAAGTCTTCTGAGTTGACCATGGGTCCCACAGTTATCGAGTCTTACGTAGTTGACTCCAGAATACAACGACGGTAGTATACCGGAGTCAACATAGTGGCCCCGGCGGTGCGGAAACACCCCGGGGCCGTGGCCAGCACCCATGTGGGAGGTACTGACGCAGTGAACTGTAGTGAAGCGCGCCCCGACGCGGGCAAGACGCTGTTCATCTCCCAGACGAAGCGATTCTCAGCCCCGGCTGTGCTGACGAGTGCCCAACTGGATGGTGCTGATGACGCCGGCCGCCACCTTCGCCGCGGTCCCTTGATGGGACCCGCAGACGCCCCTTCAGGCACTATCCCCGCGCCAACGACGTCGACGCGTTTTAATAGAAGTACATCCCAGGAGGCATCCAGCGAGGCCGTGCCAACCGGAAGTCCCGGAGAGCACCACTCGCTGGTCACACGGAGCGCTGACCGCAGTGAGCACGCTGATGTGCTCACGAGGAGAAGTTGTTCGTGCCGCACGAACTGGGATGTGTCGAGGAGGAGCTGGGCCGGTCGTTGGCCGGTGTTCCGCGCCATCACCTCGCGCCCGAGGTACTGGCACCGAGAAGCGGCTTCGACCAGGACCGACACTCGGAGTCCTGGGAGCTCGGGGCGCCCCTTCCGGTCGGAGTATCAGTGAGTGCCGTCATTGCGCGGTTCTCCCCGAAGGACGTCCCCACCGACGTCTGGGACCGCATCCGGCCCGTGGTGACTGCGGCAGTCAGCGACAGCACGCCCGTGACCCCGGGTCTCACCAGGCGTCACATGACCATCGCCACGCAGCTGGCGGTGTGGGCCGACCGGATCGGCGTGCCGCTCGACCATGAGGTTCTCTTCCACCCCGAGACCATCGACCGCTACATCCTCGAGGGCTGCGCCCATCTGACTATCGGCAGTCGGATGAACTACCGGTCCCAACTGTGGAAGTTCGGTAAGTCCGTCATCGGCCCCGAGCACTTCCCGCCTCACCCCCTGCCACTGAAGCGCTCCCCGACCAACGCGCCCTACTCCGCGGACGACGTGATCGAACTGATGGCCTGGTCGCGGGGCCTGACCACCGCCCACATGCGCAGGAACGCGAAGGCGCTGCTGGCAGTGGGCCTCGGGGCGGGGCTGACCAGCCAGGAGGTGTCCCGCCTGGTGGGCACCGACGTCCGTCGACACGATGACCTGGTCCTGGTCGAAGTGATCGGAGACAAGGCACGCACCGTCCCTGTGCTGCGCCCGTGGGCTGCGTCCGTCCTGGAACTGGCCCAGGAGTCGGGAACCAGGGCGTTCTTCCGGCCCGACCGGACTCGGATCACCCGTGGCGACATCGTGGCGTTCATCAGCCGGTGTTCCAGAGGAGAAGACGCCCACTTCTCGATCCAAAGGACGCGGATCACCTGGATCGTGACCCACTTTGCCGCCGGCACCCACGCCACCGCGCTGGAGCGGGCGTCTGGGGTGACGGCCGCCCAGCTGGCCAAGTACCTGGCGTTCGTGCCGCCTTTGGACGACGAGGTGGCCTTCCGCCAGCTGACCGAGGCGGGCGGATTGTGACCGTGGCCCTTCCCGCACCGAATTCCGAGGACTCGGCGGCACCGCCCATCTCCCGCCTGCGGGCACAGGTCGGGCAGATCGAGGACGAGGTAGTGCGCGGCGCCATTGCCATGATCGACCGGTCTCCTCTGGTGGCCACCATCGAGCAGTGGCGGGACGAAGCGCGTCGGGGCCCGGGCGGGCGCCCGGAGACCTTCCCGATGCGGGCGCTGATGGTGGCGATGGTGTTGTGCCCGTCGACCGACCACCCGGTGCTGGCCACCGCCATGACCGACGTGCTGTTCAGGCGTATCTCACCCACCATGCGCCACGAGTTGGGCGTGCCGAAGCCGCCGGGGCGCCTCGACTCCCGGGCGCAGCTCGCCGCCTATCGCACCGTCCGGACCCGGCTCCACGGGTTGTTCGACCTGATGGACCCCTCGTCCACCCCGAAGAACCGCCGGCTCGACCCCGACACCTACATCGCACGACTGGAGGAGCGTCGGGCCGCTCACACCGACGAGGAGTGGGAAGAGCGGGCCCGGCGGCTCGAGTGGTTCATCAACCAGATCGTCGAGATGAGCGTCCGGGCACTGCCCCGGGACGTCCGTCGGCAGTGGCAGGGGAACTCGGCGGTGGACGCCACGGTGGTCCCCACCTTCGCCCGGCCCGACCGTCGCCATCGGCGCAAGCGCAAGGGCGAGGCCCCGACGGTGGTCACCCACTCGGCCGACCCCGACGCCGACTGGTATATCCGGAACCCGACTGAGGGCAAGCCGGACGGTGAGGCCGACAGGGCCTACTGGGGCTACGAGGCCTCCCTGGTGGTGAGCGGCAGCGACGACCCGAGCAAGCCCCAACCCTTCCCGAGTCTCGTGCTCGGCATGGCCACCCTGCACAAGCCCGGCCGCCAGCCCGGCCGCCAGGCAGTCCGTGCCTTGGCCAACATCCGCGAACGTGGCCACCCGGCCCGCCTCCTTGCCGGCGACCGGGCCTACTCCAGCGCCAAGCCCGAGGACTTCCAGCTCCCCGCCCGGGCCCTCGGCTATCAGCCGGTGTTCGACTACAAGGTCGATCAGCTCGGCATCCAGGGCAGCTACGCCGGCATGCTGCAGATCGAGGGCGCCTGGTACTGCCCGGCCATCCCGAAGGTGCTGATCGAGGCCACCATCGACTTGCGCAACGGCACCATCGACGACGCCACCTACAGAGCTCGGCTGGAGGAGCGGTGGAAGTTCCTGGTGCTGCCCAAGGCCGGACCGGACGCCGAGGGTCATGTTCGGCTCCGGTGCCCGGCGTCCAACCCGGCACCGGTGGCCCGATGCGACCTGAAGCCGGCCTCGGTCGGGCCGAAGACGCAGGGCCGAGTGCGGATCCCGGTGACCGCGGCCGTCACGTCCCATCCGCCCACCATCTGCTCCCAGCAGAGCGTGACCGTGCCGCCCGAGGCGGGGGCCAAGCTCGCCCAGCCCCTCCTCTACGGGAGTGAGGAGTGGCGGGCTGCCTATGCCACCCTGCGCAGCACCAACGAGGGCATGAACGGCTTTCTCAAGGATGGCGCCCGGGAGGCGCTGGGCGATCCCCAGCGACGGAGGATCCGCGGTGTGGCCGCTCAGAGCGTCTTCGTGGCGCTGCTCCTGTGTGCCGCCAACCTCCGCAAGATCGAAAGCTTCCTGGCCCAAAGGGCAGCCGAGGCCGCCGGCACGGCTCGACGCCGACCTCGCCGGCGCCGGACCCGGGCCCTCGACGAGTGGTTCCCGGAGGTTCCGCCGCTGGTGTCATCGGCCAGTGGGAGCTCCGATCCGGACCCGCCCACCGCGGCCTGAGAGAGGCGATCGCACCACCGCAAGCATGACCTGGGTGACATAGACGCGCCCGATAGATGGTCACTTCGGACAAGGTGCTCTTGCCGGTCCCAGAAACTCGGGGCCGGGAGCCGGTGTAGATGCCCACGAACCCCAGCTGGGCAGGCAAAGGCGTCCGGACGCATCCTGTAGAGGGAGTTCTGTCGACGTGACCTGCCCTGATATGTCGACACCCCACAGTGGGCGAGGGGGGACTTGAACCCCCACATCCTTTCGGACACAGGAACCTGAATCCTGCGCGTCTGCCAATTCCGCCACTCGCCCGAGCGACCAGTAGAGGCTACCCGAACTTCTTGACACGCGAATCCAGGAATGAACACCACCGCCGGAAGCGCCAGCCGCCCCCGACGGCCCTGGCTGGCTTCCGATTGCCCCCTCAAGCACTCAGCAACTCCCATGGCAAACGCTCCCGCAGAAATTCTCCGTTGATGTACCCCCTACCAGGGGGTAGACACCGGTAGGCTGGCGCCGTCATGGTACTTCAGAAGTTCGAAAAGCGCCTCGAGCGCTTGGTCGACGGCACCCTCTCCAAGGCCTTCCGGGGCGAACTGCACCCTGTGGAGATCGGGCGCCGCGTAACCAGAGAGATGGACCTCAATCGCCGACTCGGCGTCAACGGCCTCATCGCCCCCAACTCCTTCATAGTCCACCTGTCTGCCTCCGACTTCGACCGCTTCGAGCGCTTCCTCGACGCCTTGGTGCGCGAACTCGAAGAGGCAGCTCGCGAGCACGCCCGCACCGAGGAGTACGCCTTTGCCGGGCCCGTCACCGTCTCCGTCGTCGAGGATCCCCGACAGCGCCGTGGGCACTTCGCCGTTGTCTCGGACGTTCGTGATGGCCCCGCCGGCCTATCGGCCGCCTCTATCGTGCTCGCCGACGGCTCTCGGGTGGTCCTCGGACCCGAGCCCATCACCATCGGCCGCCTGCCCGAAAGCACCGTCGTACTCCACGATTCCAACACCAGCCGGCGCCACGCCGAGATCCGTCGCAATGGCAAAGACGTCGTAGTCGTCGACCTCGGCTCCACCAACGGCACCCGTGTCAACGGAGCCACCATCCGCGAGCGGATCTTGAACGACGGCGACCAGGTCGTCGTCGGCACCACCGTGCTCCGCTTCGAGACCTCGTGAGCTCCGGCATCCGACCTTGATCCATCTCTACGCGGCCACAGCACCGATACCGATCGACAACACCCCGCTGCTACGGGTGCTCGGATTCGGCATCATCCTCTTGGTCTGGCTCTTCTTCATGTGGGTCGTCCGCGCCGTATGGGTAGAGGTCCGCCCGCTCAAGCGCAAGCGTCGCCGAGGCAAGGACATCGACCCAGTAGTCGACGGTAAGCGCCGGCGCTCGATGCGCCTCCACGTCATCCGACCCGAGGACCAGTCCGGACGCATCTATGACGTCGGTGACGAAGTCACGGTGGGCCGAGCCCCAGGCTGTGGCGTACCTATCGACTACGACACCTTCGCCTCGAGCCTGCACGCCCGCCTGTTCCGACTCGATGGCGATCTATGGGTGGAGGATCTGGGATCCACCAACGGCACTTGGGTGAACACCGTCCGGATCGAAGAACGGACCAAGCTCGAAAAAGGAGACCTCCTGCAGGTCGGGGGCTCCGTGTTCGAGGTCGGGCGCTGACATGACCCTCCTCCGCTCGGGCTCGGCCACCGACACCGGACTGGTCCGCTCGGTCAACCAGGACCTGGCCATCGAAACCGGCACCCTCTTCGCCGTCGCCGATGGCATGGGTGGCCATGCCGGAGGCGAAGTCGCCGCCCGCCTGGCCGTGGACACCCTCACGATTGCCTTCGGAGCCAAGCCCACCGGAGCTGGCCTGTCCGAGGCCGTGTCCGAGGCCAACACCGTGGTCTACGAGCACAGCATCGACAACGCTGACCTGCGGGGCATGGGCACCACCATGACGGCGGCCGCCTTGGTCGAAGAGAGCGGCCGCGACGTCATCGCCCTGGTGAATGTGGGCGACTCACGGTCCTACCGGTACCACGAGGGCGAACTCACCCAGATCACCGTCGACCACAGCCTGGCCGAGGAGATGGCCCGCAACGGTGAGATCACCGAGTCCGAAGCCGCCGTCCACCCCCACCGCCACATCTTGACCCGAGCGCTCGGGGTAGCCGACGAGGTCAATGTCGACCTGTGGAAGATCCGGCCGACACGGGGCGACCGGTTCCTGCTGTGCAGTGACGGCCTCACCAACGAACTCGACGACACGCAGATCGCCGAAGTCCTGGCCACGGTTCCTGACCCCCAATCTGCCGCCGACCTGCTGGTCCGGGCGGCACGGACCCACGGTGGAAGCGACAACATCACCGTCGTCGTTATCGACGTCGTGCTCGGCGAGGACGACGAAGAGGATGTGCCGGCCGTGGCCGCCGTGGCCGCCGACTTCCAATCCGCGGCGACAATGCCCCCGGGCACCTCGCGCTCAGATCTGGACGAATCAGTCGAGGTGCTCGCTGGGCCCGAGCCGCTGAAGCCCAAGTGGCGCGACCGCTACCGGGCCAGACGTAAGGCACGCCGGGCCGCTAGGGGACGGCGGCTCATCACCGTCCGCACGCTGTTGTTCCTGGTGATCCTCGGTGCCATCGCCTTCGGGGCCTTCTATGCGGTGCGCTGGTACGACACCAACGCCTACTACGTGCAGGCTGCCAACAACGAGCTGATCATTTACCACGGACGGGTCAGTGGCGGCGTGCTCTACAAGCCCATCGAGGTCCAGAGAACCGGGATCACCACCGCTGACGTACCTCCCTACACCGTCCCCCAGCTGGTGGCCGGCGTGCAGGAAGACTCGCTGAAAGCTGCGCAGACCTACGTCTATGGACTGGTGGCGGCCCAGCATCAGAGCGTCTGTGCTCAGACCCCGGGTGCGGTCGGGTGCCCATCGACCACCACGACCCTGCCCGGTTCGGTAGCGGTCACGACGACCACCAAGGTCGGCTGATGGAGCGCAGAATCGGTCGCCTCGGGATCTTCCTCCTGCTCTGTTTTGTCGCGTTGTTCGTGCAGCTCAACAACATCCAGGTGGTGAAGGCACCCAGTCTGACCACGGCGAAACAGAACCCCAAGGTCATCGCCGTGTCCCGGGTCCAGCCCCGGGGGGACATCTTGTCGGCCGATGGCGTCGTGCTGGCCAGTTCGATTCCGTCGACCGGGTACTACAAGTACCAGCGTGTCTACAACCCGTACACCGCCGTCCTCTATGCGCAGATCGTCGGCTACGACTCGCTGATCTACGGCAAGACCGGCATCGAGGCGGAGTACGACAACTACCTGCAGTCGCACACTCGCCCAGTCACCTCGCTCCGCGATCTACTCGTCAACCGAACGAGTACCGGAAACGTCTCCTTGACGATCTCCACCACCCTGCAGACCCAGACAGCCGCGGCTATGGACGCGGTCGGCACCAAGGGCAGCGCCCCCCAGTCCGGGGCCGTGGTCGTCAACATCAAGACGGGCGCGATCATGGCCATGTACGGCAACCCGACGTACGATCCGAATCCGTTGGCATCGCCGGACACAGCGGTAGAAAAGGCCGCATGGACCGCACTGAAGCCGAGCAGTGGGCAGAGCCCGCTGGTGTCGCGTACGTTCCAGTACGGCTTCCTCCCCGGCTCCACGTTCAAGACAGTCACCTCGGCCGCCGTCTACGACCGTCAGCCCGCCCTGGCCAAACTGAGTATTCCGGCCGCAGGCTGCATTCCGCTTCCACAGTCGGACAAGCCGCTGTGCAACTACGGCCGCAACGGACCCAACGGACCCGAGGTGTGCGGTGGTGTGCTCGCCGTCACCCTTCCGCAATCGTGCGACACCGCCTTTGGCACCTTAGGGATGGACCTCGGGGGGGCGGCCCTGACGGCCGAGGCCCAGGCCTTCGGGTTCAACCAGCACATTCCGATCGACCTTCCCGGGTCCAACCCGTCGAGCTTTCCGTCCGGTCCTGCCTTCGACAAGAACAAGCCGGCTCAGGCCTATTCGTCATTTGGCCAGCAGGACGTCGTGGCCACCGCACTGCAGATGGCCTTGGTGGCAGCCGGTATCGCCAACCGCGGCGTCATCATGACGCCTCACGTGATGCACTCCATCTACGACTCGTCGGGCACGCTGCTCACCACCTACCAGCCCCACCCGTGGTTGACAGCGACCAGCCCGCTGACAGCGGCGGCGGTCACCTCCCTCATGAAGGCCGTCGTCACCAACGGAACCGCCACCGGGGTGGGCTTTCCGGCGGAGTGGAACGTGGCTGCCAAGACCGGTACCGCCGAGACAGGCCCGAACGCCACTCTCACCAACGACTGGATGATCGCCTTCGCTCCGGCCAACAATCCCAAGGTTGCCATAGCAGTGGTGGTGCCGAACCAGCCGGGCAGCAGCACCGGTGCCGACATCTCGGGACCACCGACGAAGACCATCCTGGGGCATGCATTGGCGGTCACGCCGTGAATCAATCGACAGCCAAGGCCAGCAGAACTGAAGCACCAGCAGTGAGTACACCGGAACCGAGCGATAGCAGGCATAGTCTTTGACCCACATGGACCCGACCCAGACGCCGCGTGTTTTTTCTGAGCGCTATGAACTGAACCATCTGATCGCCCGTGGGGGCATGGCCGAGGTCTACCGCGCCCACGACCGCCTCCTCGATCGACCGGTGGCACTGAAGGTCCTGTTTCCTGAGCTGTCCGTGGATCGGTCGTTCGTCGAGCGGTTCCGTCGTGAGGCGCAGGCCGCGGCCAACTTGTCGCATCCCAACATCGTCCCGGTATTCGACTGGGGTGAAGACACCGGCACCTACTTCATCGTCATGGAGTTCATCGACGGCCGACCGCTCTCTTCGATCCTCAAGTCGGCAGGCCCGCTGTCGGCCGAGCGGACCGCCGACATCGGCGCCCATGTGGCTGCCGCGCTCGGTTATGCCCACAAGCACGGAGTGATCCACCGCGACGTCAAGCCCGGAAACGTCCTCATCACCGACGACGGCCAGGTGAAGGTCACCGACTTCGGAATCGCCCGAGCCATCAATACCGAGGAGAGCCTCACGCAGACCGGAGCCGTGATGGGCACGGCCACCTACTTCTCCCCCGAGCAGGCCGAAGGGCTCGGGGTCGATGGACGCAGCGACATCTACTCCCTCGGAGTGGTCCTGTTCGAGATGGTCACTGGGCGCCCCCCCTTCTTGGGCGAGTCACCAGTGGCTGTGGCATCCAAGCATGTGCGCGACAGCCCTCCTGCGCCACGGGAGCTCAATCCGCAGATTCCTCCGACGTTCGAGGCGATCATCCTCAAGTCCATGGCCAAGGACCCGGCGCACCGCTATGCCACCGCCGAGGACCTGCGGGCCGACTTGCTCCGCTTCAATGAAGGGCGCAGCGTCTTGGCCATGGAGGACACCACGGCGATGATCGGCGTGGCCGGAGTCACCACCTCGATGGCTGCAGTGGCGGGAATGGACGCCACCAGTGCAGTTGGGGCCGTGGGGCGCGAGGGGGCAGCAGTCGGTACGGGGGGAGAGGCTCCCGATGAGACGGCGACCAATCGGACCAGGAACTACGCCATCGCATTGGGCCTCCTGCTCCTGCTCTTGCTCTTGGCCGGGTTCTTCTTGGGACGGAACCTGGGCTACTTCGGTGGGAGTACCTCGTTCAACCTGCCAAATGTGGTGAACGAGCAGGCCCAGGTGGCAACGGCGACCCTGCAAGGCGACGGGCTTAACGTCAAGCAGGTCCAGCAGGTCTCCTCCCGGCCCTTGGGCACGGTGATCTCTACCAATCCACCACCGCAGACCTTGGTGAAGAAGGGTGACACGATCACGATCAAGGTGGCCGCAGTGGCGCCAACGGTCCAGGTGACGGTGCCGGACGGGTTGACCAACACCACGCAGACCAATGCCGAGGCCATCTTGCAGAGCGCCGGCCTCCAGTCGACTGTGGTCTACAAGACCAGCACGGCCCAGAAGGGCACGGTCCTGAGTACCAACCCCACGTCGGGCACCAAGATCAACCAGGGTGCATCCGTGGCCCTGACCGTGTCCTCGGGCCCGGCCAACGTGACGGTCCCCTCACTGATCGGCCTGTCCGAGGGGGTGGCCGGCCAGACGCTGGGCAATGTCGGCCTCAACGTCGGCAGTATCAGGTCGGTCGACTCGGCTCAGTATGCCGCTGGCCTGGTGGTGTCTTCGGATCCCAGCACCGGTGCAGCGGTGGCTCCAGGCAGTTCGGTCAATATTGCCGTGTCGACAGGACCACCTCCGGCGACCACTACGACTACTGCGGTCCCGGCCACCACCACCACCACTACTTCGGTCCCGGCGACCACCACCACCACCACCACTACGGTCCCGAAGGTCCCCTGATCAGCCGGCGGCCCTTATGCGCCAAGGACCACGTCTGTCGGTAGGGCGCCAGCACGACGTCAACAGGTCGTCAGCCGCAGGTGGCCAGGAAGTTCGCCAGCAGCGAGGGCCCTTCAGGCGAGAGCAGCGACTCGGGATGGAACTGCACACCCTCGACGGCCAGCGTCCGATGTCGCAGGCCCATGATCACGCCGTCGGCTGTCAGCGCCGTGACTTCCAAGACGTCGGGAACCGTGGCCGGCTCCACCACCAGCGAGTGGTAGCGGGTAGCGGTAAAGGGGTCGGGCAGACCTCGGAATACTCCTAGTCCTTGGTGGTGGATGGCTGAGGTCTTGCCGTGCATCAGGCTGGGAGCGGTCACGACGTCGCCCCCGTAGGCGAGTCCGATGGCCTGGTGGCCGAGGCATACGCCCAAGATGGGGAATTCCCCGGCGAGCTGGTCGATGATGGCCAACGAGATACCGGCCGACTCGGGTCGTCCTGGTCCAGGGGAGATCAGGATGCCATCGGGTGACTGGGCCCGGATGCCGTCGATGTCGATGGCGTCGTTGCGGAAGACGATCGGCTCGGCACCGAGCTCGCCCAACTCCTGGACGAGGTTGTAGACGAACGAGTCGTAGTTATCGATGACCAGCACACGGGTCGCCATGGGAGCCTGATCGTATCGGGCAGCCAGGTACCCCACGCCCGGTCGCCTCACTGGCCCGACACTGGCTAATGTCAACGCATGGCAACTACCGCCGAAAAGGGTCCGGGCCGGGCCAAAAAAAAGAGCAACGCTTCGGGTGGGCGGACTACCGCTTCGGCCAAGTCCGGTGCGGCTGGCTCGATCCAGAGCAACCGCTATACGCCGCCGATCAGCAAGAGTCAGAAGGCGAGTCCGAAGTGGTTCGGGATCCTGATCATCGCGCTGTTTCTGCTCGGTGTCCTGATCGTCATCTTGAACTACGCGGGCGTCCTGCCCGGCGGCGTCAACAACTTGTGGCTGATCGCGGCCATCGGCTCCATCTTCGCTGGTCTACTCCTCGCCACCAGATACCACTAGCGACCCAGCCGACCGCGCTTCGGGCATAGGAAGCGCGCCCTTGACCTGATTCTGGCCTATTTGCCGGGAACGGAACCGGCCGGCCCCAATGGGCCGGCCGCTCCACTCCATCAGTACCACTGGTGCTGCACGGGTGGCGACTTCCTTGCGAAGAGGTCGAGCCTCGTGCTCGGCCCTGCACTCAGACCTGCACTCAGCCCAGGCGCTCGATGATGGTGGCGTTGGCCATGCCGCCACCCTCGCACATGGTGAGCAGGCCGTAGCGGCCGTTGGTGCGCTCGAGCTCGTTCAGCAGTGTGGCCATGAGCTTGGCACCCGAGGCGCCCAGCGGGTGACCCAAAGCAATAGCCCCACCGTTGACGTTCACCCGCATGATGTCGACGTCGAGCTCCTTGGCCCAGGCCAGGGGGACCGAGGCGAAGGCCTCGTTGATCTCAATGACGTCGATGTCATCCATGGTCAGCCCAGCACGCTCGAGCACCATCTTGGTGGCCGGGATCGGTCCGGTCAGCATGGTGATGGGGTCGCTGCCGGCCACGGCAAAGGCGTGGAACCGGGCCCGAGGGGTGAGCCCGAGGGAGGCGGCCTTGGTGTCGCTCATGATGAGCACACCTGACGAACCGTCGGTGATCTGTGAGGAGTTGGCGGCCGTGACCCTGCCGTTGTCGGGACGGAATGCCGGCTTCAGGTTGGCCAGGGACTCGACCGAGGAGTCTGGGCGGATGCCCTCGTCGGTGGTCATCATCTCGTCGGTGTCGTTGCGTTCGTCGTCCTTGATGGCCACGGTGATGATCTCGCGCTCGAAACGCCCTTCGGCTGTGGCCTGGGCGGCACGCTGGTGAGACCGGACCGAAAACTCGTCCATGTCCAGGCGGCTGATGTTCCACTGCTCGGCGATGAGCTCGGCACCCTCACCCTGGCCGACCAGGCCACCTCGCTCGGCATAGCGGGCCATCATTCGGGGGCCGAAGGGGTAACCCAGGTCACGGACGACCGAAGCTCCCATCGGGGTGCGGCTCATGACCTCGACGCCACCAGCGATGACGACGTCGTAGGCCCCAGCGATTACACCCTGGGCACCGAAGTGCTGGGCCTGCTGGCTCGAGCCGCACTGGCGGTCGAGTGTGGTGGCGGGCACAGACTCGGGGAACCCGGCAGCCAATACCGCGTTGCGGCCCACGTTGAGCGACTGCTCACCTACCTGCATGACGCATCCCATGATCACGTCGTCGACCAGGGCTGGATCGACATCGTTGCGCTCGACGAGCGCCTTGAGCGTCTCCGAGGCAAGGTCGGCGGCGTGCCAGTTGCGGAGCTTGCCGTTGCGCTTGCCCCCGGGGGTGCGTACCGCGTCGATGATGACGGCTTCGGTCATGGTGGATCTCCTTCCGAGGTCCGGCGGAACGGTTCCTGCCGGCCGTGCTCGGGTCGTTTGGTGCTGCCGGAGGTAATGTCCCGGCGTGGCATCCCCATCGGATGCCCTGCTCAAACACTACCGGGACCGCTTGGGATGGGCCACCGAAGACTCCGACACTGTCGTATCTGTCTCACCGTGGCGCTACGGTCGGGTCCATGACAGGTCGGATCAAGGACATGGATCGCTGGCTCGGCAACGGGGGGATGGAGCTCATCGGCACGGTGGGGGGCTCGTTTGACGACTACGGGGTCGACGGCGAGGACCTCGGATGGGTGGCGGGTGCCTTCGCCCCGGTCGCCATCGCCTGTAATCCCCACGGCTTCGTGCAGGCCGGTGTGCACGGACTCCTGCTCGATGCAGCCATGAACTTTGCCGTCAACGCCGCCCTGCCTGGCAAGGCCCGTACCCGGGCCACGCTGGAGATGAAGATCGAGACGATGCGCCCGGCCATGGACGGCGGCTCGTACCGCCTGCGAGGCGAGGTGGTCCGCATGGCCCGCCAGGTGGCCTATGCCGAGGCCTCGGTGACCGATGCCGAGGGGCAGTTGGTCAGCCGGTCGACCGGGACGTTCCTTCTCCACCGGCCCGAGGACGCGCCGGCGGCTTCCCCCGGCTGATCCTCACCCCCGTCCTTACCGGGGCCGACGTCGTCGGTCCGTGCTTGCGCCACCACGGTCGTGCCGCCTCAAGATGATCCCGGCTGATGCCGGCCCACCGAGGAGCGCCATGACTGCGACCCTACGCACGCACCCTGCTCGCTTGTCTGAACTCGACTCTGGCGCCCCGCGCACCGGCCGGTGCAGGGTCTGCGCCCGATCGACTCCTGCGGACATCCCTGTGTGCTTCTGCTGCCGGGTGGTGGCCGAACAGCTCGGTCTGCCGCTGGTTCCGCTGGTGGCCCAGGTCGAGTACCGGGTGGGGGACCGGATCCACCATCGACTGAGGGCGTACAAGGATGACCCCGTGCTCGATGTCCGTGCCCAGTGCCGTAGCCATCTGGTCGACGACCTGTCACGTTGGCTGGCTGTCCGGGGCCGTCTCTTGGACCAGTGGATCGGTACATGGTCGGTGGTAACCACGGTCCCGTCCTCGTGCCGGCCTGGTCCGGCCCCCGCCGAGCTCCTCGTCGATGGCGTGCCTGGTCTGGCCTCGCGGCACCTACGCCTCTTGGTGCGTGGACCGGGCAGTCTGGGTCATCTCGGTGCGGATCGGTCGGCCTTCATGCTGGCCCCCGGGGTGGATCGAGCCGGTCTGGCCGGTTTGGCTGTACTGGTCTTTGACGACACCACGACCACAGGGGCGGCCGCCCAGAGTGCGGCGGCCACACTGCGCTTGGCCGGGGCGCGGGTAGTGGGGGCGCTGGCCATCGGGCGAGCGCTCACCCCGGACCGGCCCCTGCACGTCGCTGGCGGCTGATCACCACTGGCTGAACTAGTTGCTCGTTACCAGCACCTAGATGGCGGGGAGCCGTGCTGCCCTGACTTGCGGGTGCCGTGGTCCTGAGACCGACCAGCGTCCTGCTACGGCGTAGATGCGCAGGTCCTCACCGCGTTAGACAAGGGGCATGGACCTCCGTATCTTTACTGAACCCCAGCAGGGTGCCTCCTACGACGACCTCTTAGCCATAGCCCAAGCCGCCGAGCGCCTTGGCTTCGACGCCTTCTTCCGTAGTGACCACTACCTGGTGATGGGCGATGGGAACGGTCTGCCCGGTCCGACCGATTCCTGGGTGACCCTGGCCGGCATCGCCCGCGAGACGAGCACCATCCGCCTGGGCACGCTGGTGACGGCATCCACCTTTCGCCACCCGGGTGTGCTGGCCATCTCGGTGGCTCAGGTCGACGCCATGAGCGGCGGGCGCGTGGAGCTGGGGATCGGGACGGCCTGGTTCGATGCCGAGCACACCGCGTACGGGATCCCCTTCCCACCGCTGGGCGAGCGGTTCGATCGACTCGAGGAGCAGCTGGCCATCATCACCGGCCTGTGGGCGACACCCGAGGGGGAGCGGTTCGACTTCGCTGGCAACCACTACTCGCTGACGGACAGCCCCGCCCTGCCCAAGCCGATCCAGCATCTTGGCCCGCCCGTCATCATCGGTGGCGGGGGCCCCAAGCGCACACCCCGCCTGGCCGCGGCCTTTGCCTCGGAGTTCAACATGGGGTTCTCCTCGGTGGAGGTGACCACGACCCAGTTCGACCGGGTCCGGGCCGCCTGTGCCGCCATCGACCGCCATCCCGACTCCCTGGTGTACTCCGAGGCCCTGGTGGTGTGCTGCGGCGAGACCGAGGCAGACATCGCACGCCGGGCGACATCCATCGGCCGCGAAGTCGACGAGCTACGGGCCAACGGGCTGTGCGGCACCCCTGACGAAGTCGTGGCCAAGCTGGCCACCTACGCCGCCATCGGCTGCTCGCGGGTCTACCTCCAAGTCCTCGACCTGGCCGATATAGACCATCTCGATCTCATCGGCGAGCAGGTCCTGGGTCAGGCCGCCGAACTCTGACCCCTCAACCCTCAACCCTGACCCCTGACCCCTGACCCTGACCCCTGACCCCTGACCCGGTCAGGCGGGGGCGGCAGCCATGGCGAAGCGGTCGGCCACCAAGGTGAGTGACCGGGCCCGGACGTCGAAGGAGTGGGCCCGGGTCGACAGCATGACTTCGTCGGCGCCGGTGCGGGCCACCAGGGCATCGAGGCCTGCCTGCACGGTGTCCGGGTCACCGACGATGTGGCTGGCCGTAGCCGCCTCGATGACCGCATGCTCCTGATCGGTGTAGGGGTAGGCGGCGGCCTCTTGCGGACTGACCACCGAGGTCAGCTTGCCGGAGCGCAGCTGCAGCACGGTCAGCGCGGATGGTCCGGACAGCCACCGCGCCTCTTCGTCGGAGTCGGCGCACAGCACCGAGGCCGCCACCATCACGTAGGGCTCGGCCAGCAGTCCGGTGGGACGGAAGTTGGACCGGTAGAGGGCGATGGCTTGGTCGACCAAGTCCGGGGCGAAGTGGAAGGCGAAGCTGAACGGCAGGCCTAAGAGACCGGCCAACTGCGCGCTGAACGTCGAGGAGCCGAGCAGCCATACCTGGGGCAGATAGCCCCGGCCCGGGATGGGTGCCGGGTGGGTGGGTGGCCCGTCGCTGTCCACTAAGTAGGTGATGAGCTCGACCACGTCCTCGGGAAAGTGCTCGGCCCCTAGGTCGCCACTGCGTCGCAGGGCCCGGGCGGTCGCCGGGTCCGTGCCCGGGGCCCGTCCGAGGCCGAGGTCGATCCGTCCCGGGTGGAGGGCCTCCAGGGTGGCGAACTGCTCGGCGATCACCATGGGAGCATGGTTGGGGAGCATCACCCCGCCGGCGCCGACCCGCAGGGTGGTGGTGGCATCGGCCAGATGTCCGATGAGGACGGCGGGAGCTGAGCTGGCCACCGAGGGCATGCCGTGGTGCTCAGCGACCCACATCCGGTGGTAGCCGAGGGACTCCACCACACCGGCCAGGCGAGTGGTGTCAATCAGGGCGTCGGCCGGGGTCGAGCCCTTGGCCACCGTGGCCAGGTCCAGCACGGAAAAGGTGGTCATGGTGTGGTCAACGCTTCTGCAGGGTGATTGCTTCCGCCAGTGTTCAATCGGTGGTGACGATGGCTTCGATCCGCGAGAGCGTCTTCGTCATGTTGGTCGCCGTCTTGGCGGGCAGGCCACCGTGGCGCAGCAGGGCCCGTTGGTGATCCTGGCTGATGTCCCAGCTCTCGCGGACCAGGGTCCCGCCTTCGACCGGCTCGAGCTCGTAGCGCCAGATCCGTCCGGCCACGAACCGCCCCACGAACCCGGCCGCGAACCCACTTGGCCGGCTCTGCCAGGCAATGCGGCGGTCCTGCTCGAACTCGATCACGGTGGAGGCCATCGAGTACCGGATGCCCATCTGCATGGACATACCGAAGGTGGCGCCCAGGCTGAGCTGGTGCGGGGCACCGGATTTGGCCTGCTTGACGGTGCCGGAGCCGTCGATATCGGGGTGGCGGGAGGCATCGGCAATCAAGGCGAAGATGGCTGCTGGTCCGGCGGGTATCACCCGTTCGACCGTTACGACGTCTCCGTCCATATTGTCCTCCAGGTAGTTCGGTGTGCGGGATCGGCTCCAGCCGAGCCTAGGCCCGGGTCACGGCCGGGGCACCGGCCTGGCATCATCGGGGCCGTGCCCACCCCGACCCATGCCGCCGCTCTGGCCGCCTTGGCCCAAGCCGACCCGGTGATGGCCAGCCTGATCGACCGCCACGGACCGCCCCCTACCCGCCGTCGGGTGCCGGCGGATCGGCGCTTCGGCGACCTGGCCCGCAACATCGTCTACCAGCAGCTGGCGGGCAAGGCCGCGGCATCCATCCACGGCCGCTTCATCGACGCCCTCGGAGGTGAGGTGACGGCCGAACGGGTGCTGGCCACACCGGAGCCGGTCCTGCGGGCGTGCGGTCTCAGCGGGGCCAAGACGGCATCCATCGTCGACTTGGCCGACAAGGTGGCCTCCGGCGAGGTCGCCCTGGACCGGATCGGCCGGCTGTCCGATGCCGACGTGGTGGCCCACCTGACGGTGGTCCGCGGGATCGGGCCGTGGACAGCGCAGATGTTCCTCATGAGCACGCTCAGCCGGCTCGATGTGTGGCCGATCGGCGACTAAGGGGTGCGGGCCGGTTTCGGCCGCGCCTGGGGGATGGGCGAGGTGCCCTCGCCGAAAGAACTCGACGGGTTGGGCGAGCCGTTCCGCCCCTACCGCAGCCTGGTGGCCTGGTACTGCTGGCAGGCGGCCGACGCACGCTGAGTGCGGCCGACCGACGGCGTCAGGCATCGCCGTGCAGGGCAAGGCAGATGTCGGCGAAGTGGCTGGGGTCGGGTCGCCGGGTGCACTCCAGGCTGACGGTGTCGGCGATGCCGTCCACCTTGTGGCGGATCAGGCCGGCGATCTCGTCTCGGCGCCCGACGATGGCGATGGACTCGACCACCTCGTCAGTGATGAGATCGGCCATGTCGGCCCAGCGCCCCTCCTTGGACAGGGCGTTCAGCCGCGGATGGAGGTCCTCCCATCCGTTGCACTCCAGGACCCGGGCATAGGCCGGGGTGGAACCGTAGAAGGCGAGCTGGCCGCGCACGGTGGCGATCGCCTCGTCGAGTTCGGCCCCGCTGTCGCCGGTGGCGATCATGGTGACCACTGCCACCTCGAGCGACGACCGGTCCCGTCCAGAGGCCGCCAGACCCTCGGCGATCCCGGGCAGGGCCAACTGTTCGAGCGACTCCCGAGTGGCGAAGGGGTGGATGAGGATGGCATCTCCCACCTCGGCCGCCACCCGGGTCAGATGGGGCCCCACTGCACCCAGCATGACGGTGGGTCGGCCGAACCGGGCAGGGCCGGGATCGAAGGCGGGTGGCATCAGGGTGTGCGTGTAGAACTCACCGCGGAAGTCGAGGGGGCCGAGGCCGTCCCAGGCATCCCAGATGGCCCCGATGGCCAGCACCATCTCGCGGAGCCGGGCTGCCGGCCGTGACCATGGCATCGAGTAGCGGCGCTCGATGTGGGGCCGGATCTGGGTGCCCAGTCCGAGAGTGAAGCGGCCTTGGGAAACATCTTGGAGGTCCCTAGCAATGGTGGCCAGCAGCATCGGCGTGCGAGCGAAGGCGATGGCGATAGCGGTTCCGAGCTCCATGGTGGAGGTCCGGTCGGCCGCCAGCACCAGAGGGAGGAACGGGTCGTGCTTCGTCTCATACGTGAAGGCACCGTCGAACCCAGCGGTCTCGAGGTCGGCGAAGAGCTCGCCCGCCGTGGCCAGCTCCGGCACCGGAACCGTGGTGCAGACCTTCATGTGGGATTCCTTAGGGAACGGGTGCTCATGGATGGATTCTGCGACCCAGGTGCGTCAGGGGCAAGCTGAATAACCTGCAGGCATAGTGCACCCGTCGCCAGGACCGGCCAGCCACACCGGCCAGTTCCCTAGTAAAGGAGCGACCATTCCATGTCGAGATCAACCATCACTGGGCCACCAACAACAACAGGGCCGCCGACGGTTGCCACGGAGGGCACCACCAGCTACACCGTCCACCCCAGTCCCCTTGGTCCGCTGACTCTGATGGCCCGCTGCGGACGCCTGACCCACCTGGTCATGGAAGACCAGGTCCATGCCTCAGCGCCTCCACCCGCCAGCCAGCGAGACGACGGGGCGTTCGCCGAGATGACCCAGCAGCTCGACGAGTACTTCGCTGGTACCCGCACCGACTTCGACCTTCTGGTGCAACTCGACGGGACCGAGTTCCAGATGCGGGTATGGACCGAGCTGCGGGCCATCCCCTACGGCCAGACCATCAGCTATGGCGAGCTGGCTCGTCGGGTCGGGAGCCCCCATGCCTACCGGGCGGTCGGTACGGCCAACGGGCACAACCCGCTGGCTGTGGTGATCCCGTGCCACCGGGTCATCGCCAGCGACGGATCGCTCGGCGGCTACGGCGGTGGACTGGACCGCAAGCGGTGGCTACTGGCCCTCGAGTCGGCTGACGGAGGCTGAGCCCGCTTCTGGACCACCGCCTCCGCCCTAGTCTTGGCTCCCATGGACCGGCCGAACAGCGACGGAAGTGATGCAACGGAATCGCTGACCGAGGGTGATCCGGTCGACGCCCTCGATCCGGTGGCAGTCATCGTGGTCGACCACGGCTCGCGTCGGACCGAGGCGAACGAGTCACTGGAAGCGTTCGTGCACGCCTCGGCGGAACGGCTTCCGTACCCGATCGTGGAACCGGCCCACATGGAGTTGGCCGAGCCATCTATTGCCACCGCCTTCGACCGGTGTGTGGCTGCTGGGGCGGCGACCGTGGTGATCGCTCCCTACTTCCTCGGCCCCGGCAACCACTGGGACCGAGATATACCGGCCCTGGCCGCCGCCGCCGCCGAGCGCCACCAAGGGGTCCGCTGGCTGGTCGCCCCGCCACTCGGGCCCGACCCACTGCTGATGGACATCGTGGATCGTCGGATCGCTCGCTGCCTGGCTCACGTCACCGACAACGCAGAGCCATGTGCTGTCTGTGCCGGATCGGGCCGGTGCGTCCTACGGTGATTCCTCCACCCGATGGCGCAGTGCGATGACCGACGTCATCGTGGTGGGAGCCGGGCTGGCCGGTCTGGTCTGCGCCCACGACCTCGTGCAGGCCGGGGTCGAGTGCACTGTGCTGGAGGCATCCGACGGGGCCGGGGGCCGGGTCCGGACCGATGTGGTCGACGGGTTCCAGCTCGACCGGGGGTTCCAGATCCTGCTGACCGCCTACCCCGAGGTCCAACAACGCCTCGACCTCGATGCGCTCGATCTGCGCCAGTTCTCCCCGGGGTCAGTGGTGCGCACGACGAAAGGGAACTATGCCGTCGGCGACCCGTTGCGGCGTCCCTCTCAGATCCTGCCTACCTTGGTGGCACCCATCGGCTCCTTGGCCGACAAAGTCCGCCTGGCCCGGCTGGTGCTGTCTGTGCGGATGACGCCAGCAGCCGACTTACTGCGGGCCCCGGACGGAACCACGCTGGCCCGGCTACAGGGCCTGGGGTTCAGCCCACGCATGATCGACTCGTTCTGGCGTCCGCTGTTTGCTGGGATCCAGTTGGACCCTGAACTCGAGGTATCGCGTCGCCGCTTCGATGTGATCTTGAAGATGCTGGCCGCCGGGAGTACGGCGGTGCCAGCTGCCGGCATGGGGGCTATCCCGGCCCAGCTGGCCGCCGCCCTCCCCGACGGCACGGTCCGGCTCGGCGCGCGCGTCGAGTCACTCGAGGGCACCGCTGTCCGACTCGCCGGTGGTGAGGTGCTCACAGCTCGAGCTGTGGTCGTGGCCACCGAAGGGCCCGAAGCCCACCGACTCTTGGGTAGCCAGGTCGAGGACCCTGGCTCGCGTGCCACCGCATGCTGCTGGTTCGCCACCACTGCACCGCCGCTGGCCGGCACCGCGCTGGCCCTGGACGGCACGGGCCGAGGGCCGGTGCGCAACCTGGCCGTGATGAGCGAGGTGGCCCCGTCCTACGCTCCGGCCGGCCGCACGCTGGTGGCGGCCTCTATCCCCGGTGCAGATGCCCTCAGGCCGGACCTGCTCGCTCAGGTAGTGGCACAGCTGTCGAGGTGGTTCGACTCGGCCACTGGCGACTGGCAGCACCTGCGGACCGACGTGATTCCGCACGGCCAGCCCCGTCAAGACCCGCCGTTCGATCCCCGTCGACGTGTGGTCCTCGGAGAAGGTCGGTTCGTGTGCGGCGACCACCGCGATACGGCGTCCCTTCAGGGGGCGATGTTCAGTGGTGAGCGAACGGCTCGAGCCGTGGGCCTGCATCTGACTGGCTGACTGACTGACTGACTCGATCACCCCGAGGAGCAGAGAGCGTCCGATCAGCTGCAGCGGTTGCCCAACCATGGGCGCTGGCCGGCGAGGGCGAACAGGGCCACGGCCAAGGTGTCTTGTTCGGCCCGGGTGGCCTGGTTCGGTGGGACGCCGACCAGGAGGCCGAGCCCGGTGGCCGAGGCCGCCGAGTTCCAGGTGGACTGGCTGAACTGGAAGGCCCCGAGGTACATGCCGTTCGGTGAAGAGATGCCGTAATTGCCACCCGACTCGGCCGCCACCACACACACCAAAAAGGGATTGAGCACTGGATCGGGCAGGCCCGGATAGCGGGGTCCTGGCGGGGCCTTGGTGCCCGCTGACGTGGCCGTGGGAATCGTGGCTGCTGACGTGGCTGCGGGAATCGTGGCCGTGGTCGAGGATGATCGACGTGCGGCCTGTGCGGCCTGTGCCGCAGCCACGGTTGCATTGGCTGCTTTGGCCTGGAGGACCTGCTGAGCAGCCACGGCGGTGGCCAGGCGTCCTGTCACCTGGGACTGCGTCGCCTGGAGTCGGCCAGCCGCGGCATCGGCGGCGGCTAGGGCGGCGGCCCGCTGTGATTGGTCGGCACGATCCTGTTCTTGGCGGGACACGAGCGCCGCCTGGCGAGCTTGGAGCCCACGCTGGGCGGTATGGAGATCGGCGATGTTGGTGGCGATATTCCCCAGGGCCAGGCTGGCGTACTCGCTGGCCACCTGAGCTTTGGCCGTTCCGCTTGCGAAGAGCGACGAGTTCCTGCTCGAGGAGTCGGCTCCGGAGTTGATGTACGTCCGGATGGCTTGGGTCTGCGCGAGCCGCAGGTGCTGGGCAATGGCCTGCTGATCGCCCACGATCTGGGTCTGAAGGTCGGCAATGGCCTGCGCGTCAGCGGCAATCTTGGCTGTCGCCACCGAACTCTGTTGGCGAGCGGCATCGACCTGGAGCTGGGCCAGTACGAGGTTGTGGGCCACCGAGGCGGCCTGAGCTTGCAGGTCGGGGATGGAGTCGGCTCCGGCCGGGCCCAGCGCGGCCCCGATAGGGAGGGCGGCGAGGAGGACGAGCACCGGAAGGCTCAGGACCCGCAAGATTCGGCGGGCCGGTCCGGTGGCATCTGGGCCCCTCAGTCGGGGGCGACCGGAGCGCAACACAAGACTGATGATTTTACGACAGGGGCATCCAGTGGACAACCCGCTACATAATCGCTGGTCAGAGGAGTACACGCCGCCGAAATGGAGGACCAAGGGAATCATGACCTGCCCGCCGGCCGGATGCAATGAGGCGCTAGAACTCGCAAGACCCCATCAGCTGGCATCCCCACCCATGACTCAGCCTTATCGAGGAGGCCTTATCGAGGAGTCCCTAGCGAGGGGCCTTAGCGAGTGGCCTTAACGAGGAGGCCCTACGGCCCACCGAAAGGCACTGCCGAGGATGCGAGCGGAGGGGCGGACGGCCAGTCGGTCCCCGCCGGGGAACGACGGCAGACGGAGTTTGTGGCGGGCCCAAGGAGTAAGCACACCCTGGGCCGCGCTGACCAGCAGGCCGTAGGTGGCGATCTCATGGGGCCACCGGCCCACGCCGCGCAGCACGAAGTTACGTGCCGTGCGGCCATCCGCGGTGAGGCGGAGCCGGGGATGTACCTCGACGAAGTAGGCATCTAGATCTGACCGCGAGCGAGGGACGTCCACCGCGCCGAGGTCGTAGGCGACCCGGGACATCTGATCGAGGTAGTCGTCCTCTTCTGAGGCGGTAGGTGCTACCGGTGCGTACACGCGGGCTGCGGCCAGGAAGCTCGATACCTCAGCGGCGTGCACCCAGGTCAACAGGTCTGGGTCAGAGGCTGCGTAGCGGCGCCCGTCAGACGCGGTTCCGACGACCCTGGTGTGGACGCGGCGGACTCGTTCGATGACGACCCGGGCCTCGTCGCGGGTGCCAAACGAGGTGGTGCCGAGGAATGTCGCCGTCCGCTCGAGGCGGCCGAGCGGGTCCGCTCGGTAGTTGGAGTGCTGGGCCACCCCGGCCATGGCTAGGGGGTGGAGCATCTGAAAGAGCAGTGCCGACAGCCCGCCGATGAGCATGGACGGAAGGTCACCGTGCACCCGACGGACCACCGAGTCCGGAGCGAAGTACGACAGTGCAGGGTCCATGCACGGTGGCGGCGGATCCTCGGACATGCCGAGTGACCGGCGCACCTGCACCAGGGCCTGCCCCCGGGCGAATTCGATCCCGACTTCGGTCACGGCCTGCCCGACGGAACGGGCCTCGTCTAGCTGCATCCGGGCATCCATATCTGTCGACCCTACCGGCAGGCCAGGCAGATCAGGCAGGCGGCAGTTCGTTACTTGGCCACGATCGAGGACACGAAGCGCATGACCACAGCCGACCAGGCCTCGGGGTCGAGGTTGTCCATCCCGAGCATGCCCTTCTCCGGGAGGAGAGCAAAGACGCCGGAGTAGCGCGCTGACTGCTGGCGCTGGCGCGCTGTCTGCTGGCGCTGGCGCGCTGTCTGCTGGCGCTGGCGCGCTGTCTGCTGGCGCTGGCGCGCTGACCGGCGGCATCTGCTCTTCATGACGGGCTGACCTCCTTTGCTTCTAGAGGTATTTTATAGGATGGTCACTACCGGTCGTGGTGCTGACAGAGCCTCCGGCCCACTCGAGTGCCTGCGGCGCTGAACGCTCCATCAGGTCGGGGCACCGGGCGCCGCGCCCGCTACGGGCCGACTCGTCGCTGGCCCGGCCGAGGGCGATGACCTCGTCGAGCAGCGCCTTGGCCGAATGGTCGAGCAGGTCGAGGTCGTCGGAGACCAGGACCATCCCACCCGATACCCCGACGGCTCTGGCCCATGCGCGCGCCTGCTCGGTAGACAACGCCGTCTCTTCGGCCCGCAGCATCACGCAGTCGGGATCGTTGAGCCACAGTCTGCGGTGCATGAACGACCGACTCAAGGTATTGGTGAAGGCGTGGCTGGTGGCCGGCTGGGTGCCCAGATAGCCGGGAACAACTTCGTCGGACGCTTCGAGGTCCCACAGCGGCGCTACATCGGGGCCGATCCGGTTGGCATCGACCAGGCCAACCACGTTGGCCAGCGGAACTCCGCAGCCCAACAGAAAGGTGTCCTCACCCGCCCCCCGCCGGATGGCGGCGAACCCAGCCCGGACCCGCTCGGCCGGAGTGCGGCTCGGATCGGCGTAGGCACCGTCGACGCTGGGGGAGAAGGTGAAGTCGAGCTTCAGATACGGGAAGCCTGCGTCGACCACGGCGGAAGCCAGGCGTTCCAGATGATCCTGGACTTCGGGATGGGTGGTGTCGAGCCCGTACATGAACCCGTCCTCGCCGCCACCCCACGGTGGGTTCCACCAGGTCCGCAGCGGTCCAGCGTCTAGGCCATCCACTTGGTGCCGGGCGATCCAGTCCGGGTGATTCCTAGCCACCTCGGAGTCGGGTGCGGCCAAAAACGGGGCCAGCCACAGTCCGGGGGTCCGGCCCGATCCACGTATGGCATCGGCCAGGCCGGCCAAGTCCGAAGGGAACCGGGTATTCGTCTCTAGCCAGTCACCGATGGCGGCCTGATAGCCGTCGTCGATCTGGAAGACGTCGAATGGCCACTCGTCAGCCCGGGCCAGATTGGACCGGATATCGCCCTCGGTGACGGCATGGAAGTACTGGTACCAGCTGCACCAGCCGACCTGGAACGGCGAACTGATTCGGGCTCCGCCGTCGGACCCGACTCGGGCAGCCCATGCCTCGAGCAGGTCCGAGGCGTCCTTACCCATCTGTTGCTCGATGATGACGGAGTGGAGGGGACGGAGGGTACCGGGGGGCATTTCGGCATCACCCAGGAACGCCTCGGCCCGCACCACGATCTCGTGTCCATCGCCAAGTTCATCGACGCCCAATCGCAGTGTGCCGTCGTGGCGGTCGCCCCCGTCGAACCCGAGGAGCACCGGCGGTGCACTGCCGCCGTCGTCGAGCACGGTCACCCACTCTGCACGCAGCTCGCCGGCCCGGGCCCGACGTTGGTCGGCATGATGGACGGCCTGGAGGAACGGGAGGTTGGCTCGCTCCGAGGGGTCGCCGTCGATGCCGAGGACGGCAACGGCCGAGGGCGACCACGACTGATAGCCGTTGCGGAAGATGCGCACCGGGGCAGCCGCCTCAACTAGGCGGTACACGAGGGCCACTGAACGGACTCGCACGGGGCGGTCGCTGTGGTTAGCCACGGACCATTGGGCCCCGGAGTCCGACAGGGCAAGAGTCACCTCGAGCGGCCCGAGGGCTGCAGTCAGCGGTGATCCCAAGACACTCTGGTCCCAGCGCCGGGTTCCGGACCCGTCGGTTGTTTCGGCCTCCACGCGGAGCGCAATGAGCTGCACGAGCCAACCGTAGAGGCACGGCCAGGCAGTCGGGAGCCTCTCGTCCATCGAGCACGAAGCGGAATCGGGCACGAAGCGGAATCGAGCACGAAGCGGAATCGGGCGCCAGATGCAGAAAGAACATATGTTCGCTACGTTCTGCACCATGGATCACATCGAGGTGGACGGTCACGTCCT
>Ga0194043_1000199_pt1 | contig 30863 bp, 25 predicted proteins | sample JunL4415m_MetaG_FD_161274 | JGI IMG/M metagenome (GOLD analysis project Ga0194043, IMG submission 161274) | Anoxic zone freshwater microbial communities from boreal shield lake in IISD Experimental Lakes Area, Ontario, Canada - Jun2016-L442-15m | ecosystem: Environmental > Aquatic > Freshwater >...
GTCGTCCTGGCGGCGCGCGCCGGCCTCTCCCGCGCGGCCGCCCAGCGCCTCATCGAGGAGGGGCGGGCGACCGTCGATGGCCGGCCCGCCCGCAAGCGCCACGCGCTGCGCCCCGGAGAAGAGGTCGCCTGGCGGCGCGGCCCCGAGCCGCCCGCGGCGCTCGCCGCGGAGGACGTGCCCTACGACGTCGTGTACGAGGACGACTGGCTGCTGGTCGTCGACAAGCCGGCCGGCGTCGTCGTCCATCCGGCGCCGGGGCACGAGCACGGCACGCTGGCTCAGGGGCTCGTGAAGCACGGCGCCCGCGGTGGTCACGAGCGGCGGCCCGGCATCGTCCACCGCCTCGACAAAGAGACCTCGGGCCTGCTGATCGTGGCCAAAGGCGAGGCCGCCTACCAGGCGCTGGTCGCCGCCATGGAGCGCCGCGACATCAAACGTGTCTACGTGACGCTCCTGCGCGGCGACCTGCCCCAGGATGAGGGCGCCATCGACGCGCCCATCGGCCGGCACGTGCGCGACCGCAAGCGCATGTCGCTGCACACGACCGTCGGCAAGCGCGCGGTGACGCATTTCCGCGTGCTGGGCCGCGCCCCGGGCTTCACGCTCGTGCGCGTGCGACTGGAAACCGGCCGCACCCATCAGATCCGCGTGCACTTCGCGGCCCTCGGCTACCCCGTGGCCGGCGATGCCCAGTACGGCGGGAGAGAAAGGCCGGAAGGCCTGGAGCGCCAGTTCCTGCACGCCGCGCAGCTGGCGTTCCCACACCCCGGGGATGGGCGGCGGATGAGCGTCGCCAGCCCGCTGCCGCCCGACCTCTCGGCATTCCTGGCGGCTCACGGTCTTCCGGCACAGCCGAAGCTGTAGACTCGCGCTCCGCGCGACCTTGCGGAACGCGCTGCTCTCCCCATTCCGCCGTCGCCGCCCTGCAGAAGTACCTCGCGACCCGCGAGCACATCGGCCACGATACGAGGCGCGGCCGACCGGTGCGCGCGGCCGTGGCCGGGCACGCGGCCTCGGCTGCCTCGGTGGGCGGCGAAGGGTTGCGCACGTCCCGGCGGTCTGCGAATCTGACACGCACGATGCCCGGGTCATCCGCGGCCCCGGGAGCTGGACTCACGCTCAGGGAGTGACAGAGACGGAAGAGCGTGTGGACTCGATCCGAAGAAGGGGAGCCATGAACAGGGATGGATTTCAGGCAGCGAAGGCGGCCGCCTTGACGGGGTTTGCGGAGATGGGATCGCGGCATCTCAACTGCGCCCAGGCGGTGGTCCGTTGCGCCTCGATGCTGCTCGGCGCCGACCAGGATTCCGTCGTCCTGGCGCGCTACTTCGGCGGGGGCATGACGCGGATGGGTCAGGTCTGCGGAGCTTTGTCGGGAGCGGCTCTATCCCTGGGGCTCCGCGACCGCTGCCGTGGCCTCTCCTGGCCGGACGGCGCGTCGCCCGACACCGAGAAGGTGCAGCAGCTGTTTCGGCGGTTTGAGGCTGAGTTCGGCGCCATGACCTGCAGAGGGCTCGTGGGCTACGCCACCGACACCCCGGAGGGCTACGAGAGGTTCAGGGCCGACGGGAAGTACGTGTTCTGCGAGGGCTATGTGTCGTGGGCCTGCGACCACCTGTACGAGATCCTCGAAACGACGAGCTAGCCGGCCCGGGCGGCGGCCCGCCGGGCCGCCGACGAGGCGTGGCGTGGTGCGACGGTCGCGCTGCCGGTGGCCCCTCGCGGGTGTGGCGCGGCGGCGGCCGAGACTCCGGCCGCCGCCGCGCCTTCTCGTACCGCCTGCCGGCTACGCGACGAACGGCTTCGCCTTGACGTACCTGCCCGCGCCCTCCTTGCCGACCCAACGCCCGTCCGACACCACGACCTCGCCCTTGCTCAGCACTGTCCGCACCGCGCCGTTGACACGCATGCCTTCATACGGCGTGTAGTCGACGTTCTGCACCTGCGTCGCCGCGGAGATCACCGCCTCGACCGACGGATCGAAGACGACCACGTCGGCGTCGCTGCCCGGGGCGATGACGCCCTTCTGAGGATAGAGCCCGAAAAGGCGCGCCGGGGCGCTGCTGAAGACGTCGACCAGCTTCGGCATGCCGATCTCGCCGCCCACCACGCCGAGCGTGTGCAGGATGAGCAGACGATGCTCCACCCCTGGGCATCCGTTCGGAACCTTGTGAAACCCGTCGGTCCGGCCCATCTCCTTCTGCCCCGCGTAGTTGAACGCGGCGTGGTCGCTGGCCACGACCGACAGATCGCCGGTGCGGAGCCCGGCCCACAGGCCGGGCCAGTTGGACTTGTCGCGCAGGGGCGGCGAGCAGATGAGCTTGGCGCCCTCGAACCCGGGCGCGTCGAAGTCGTCGACCGACAATGCGAGGTACTGCGGGCACGTCTCGCCGTAGACGGCCTGGCCCCTGTGCCGGGCCGCGCGGATCTCGTCCAGGGCCCTCGTACAACTGACGTGAACGATGTAGATGGGAGCGTCGGCGATCTCGGCGAGCATGATGGCCCGCCGCGTCGCCTCACTCTCGGCGGCGGCGGGCCGCGTGGCGAGGTGGTACTTCGGGGCGGTCTTGCCCGCCGCCAGATGCTCCTTGACGAGGACGTCGATGACATCGCCGTTCTCGGCGTGGACGCAGACGAGCGCGCCGCAGTGCTTGCCCGTCTTCAGGGCCTGCAGAAGCGTCGCGTCGTCGACCATGATGGCGCCCTTGTAGGCCATGAAGAGCTTGAGGCTGGTGACGCCCTCGTCGACCAGCAGGGGTATCTCGGCCAAGGTGTCGGCGGTGAGACGAGTGATGGCCATGTGCAGGCCATAGTCGGCGACCACGTGGCCGTCGGCCATCTCGCGCCAGTCGGCGTAGGTCTTCATCAGCGTGTCGCCGGGCGCCTGAAGGGCGAAGTCGACGACCATCGTGGTGCCACCGGTCGCGGCGGCCTTCGTACCCGTGGCGAACGTCTCGCAGCTGACGGTGCCTCCAAAGGGCATCTGGAAGTGCGTGTGTACGTCGATGCCCCCGGGGAGCACGTAGGCGCCTGAGGCATCCACGACCTCCGTTCCGTCACGAGGCAGGTCCAGGCCCACGGCGACGATCCGGCCGCCGTCCACGAGAACATCGGCCTGGTATTCGCCTTCGGAGCTCACCACAGTGCCACCCGCGATGATCGTTTTCACTTCTGGGCCTCCTTCTCGTTCGCCCTCGACTCTTGCCTGGATCGTGCCCGAGGAGCCTTGCCGGTCGCCCTCTGGCCGCTGACAATGTAGCACACGCGGCCCCGGCCGTCTGGGCTCGCGGCACGTCTTGCGCCGGCTCGGCGCCGCGCGCAGGGACGGCTTCTTCGATACAATGCGCAGACAGGACTGTGACGCGGTGCGGTTGTTCAGCGTGCGGCCGGCTCGTCATCACCAGCCGGCAGGCGCCGGCCCGCGAACCAGAAGGAGAAGTAGTGGCTCATCAGTTCCCCGAGATCGTGGCCTACGGCTCGGCGTTCCGCTTCGCCCTCGAGGCGGAGCAGGCCTGCGCCGACTTCGCCGCGGCGGCCGGCGTACTGGCCCCCGACCAGGTTTGGCGCGACAAGCTCGAGGAGGTCGTCTGCACCCACGACGACCGCGTCGCCAAGCTGATCGTGATCCGCCAGGCGGTCAACGAGATGATCCTCGAGCCGATCTACTCCCTCGTGGTCGGCGACTACCTCGGTACGCTCGACGCCGAGCCGGCCACGAGCTGGCCGGAGGTGGCCCTGCAACTCATCGCCGCCGAAGAGGACACGGCGCGCTACCACGAGGACTTCGTCAAGCAGTGTGGGGAGATTCTCGCCCACAGCGCGCGCGCCTTCAAGAAGAGCGCCATGCAGGACCGGGCGGTGGCAGAAGAGCTGAAGCGCCTGCTCTGATTCCTGTCGCCGCCTCAGGGGCACAGTGCCGGGGCCGGCCGCGGGCGAAGTCCGCCATTCTTGCGGCCGTGCCCGCATCCTCAAGAGCCCGTGGTCGGAGTGCGCCCCGCAGTCCCTGACCGGAAGGCCCGAGCACATGGTCAAGAGCATGTTCGACATCCTTCGCGAGCTGGACGCCAAGCGCGCCGCGGCGCGCGCCGGCGGCGGCGAGAAGCGCGTCGCCGCCCAGCACGCCAAGGGCAAGCTCACGGCCCGGGAGAGGATCGAGGTGCTGCTCGACCCCGACTCGTTCGAAGAGTGGGACATGTTCGTCGAGCACCGCTGCAGCGACTTCGGCATGGAGACCCGGAAAGTCCCCGGGGACGGCGTGGTGACCGGCTACGGCACCATCAACGGCCGGCTGATGTTCGTCTTCAGCCAGGACTTCACCGTGTTCGGCGGGTCTCTCTCCGAGGCTCACGCCGAGAAGATCTGCAAGATCATGGACCACGCCGTGAAGGTGGGCGCCCCGGTGATCGGCCTCAACGATTCGGGGGGCGCCCGCATCCAGGAGGGCGTCGCCTCGCTGGGCGGCTACGCCGATGTCTTTCTGCGCAACGTCCTCGCCTCGGGGGTCATCCCGCAGGTCTCCGTGATCATGGGTCCCTGCGCCGGCGGCGCCGTGTACTCGCCGGCGATGACCGATTTCATCTTCATGGTCAGGGACTCCTCGTACATGTTCGTCACCGGCCCGGACGTCGTGCGCACGGTCACCCACGAAGAGGTGACCGCCGAGCAGCTCGGCGGCGCCGTCACCCACACGACGAAGTCGGGGGTCGCCCATCTTGCTTTCGAGAACGACATCAACGCCCTGATGATGGTGCGCCGCCTCATGAACTTCCTCCCGTCGAGCAACCGCGAGGCGCCTCCGCTGCAGCCCACCAGCGACCCGGCGGATCGTCTCGAGCCCTCCCTCGACAGCCTGGTGCCCGACGACCCCAACGAGTCCTACGACATCAAGGAGCTCATCCTCAAGGTGGTCGACGACTGGGAGTTCCTCGAGCTGCGGCCGGACTACGCGCGCAACATCGTCACCGGGTTCGCACGCATGGCGGGCCGGCCCGTCGGCATCGTCGCCAATCAGCCGCTCGTGCTGGCCGGCTGCCTCGACGTGCGGTCGGCCGTCAAGGGGGCCGGTTTCGTGCGCTTCTGCGACGCCTTCGGCATCCCCATTGTGACGTTCGTCGATGTGCCCGGCTTCATGCCCGGCAGCGAGCAGGAGCACGGCGGCATCATCAAGGACGGCGCGAAGCTCCTGTTCGCCTACGCGGAGTGCACGGTGCCCAAGGTCACGGTGATCACGCGCAAGGCCTACGGCGGCGCCTACGACGTCATGAGCTCCAAGCATCTGCGCGGCGACGTCAACTTCGCCTGGCCGTCGGCCGAGATCGCCGTGATGGGGCCCAAGGGCGCGGTGGAGGTCGTCTTCAGGGCCGACGCCGACGACCCTGCACGGATCGCGGAGCGCGCCGAGGAGTACGCGCGCAAGTTCGCCAACCCGTTCGTCGCCGGCCACCGGGGCTTCATCGACGACGTCATCATGCCGCGGGCGACGCGCAAGCGCATCTGCCGATCTCTGTCCATGCTCCGTGACAAACGCCTGGAGAACCCGTGGCGCAAGCACAACACGATGCCTCTCTAGATCGCGCGTCGAGCACCGCGTGAGCATCTTCGACAAGATCCTCGTCGCCAATCGCGGGGAGATCGCCTGCCGGGTGATGCGCACCGCTCGGCGGCTCGGCATCGCCACGGTGGCCGTGTTCTCGGAGGCGGACCGCAACGCCCTGCACCTGCAGTTCGCCGACGAGGTCGTGGGCATCGGACCTGCCCGATCTGGGGACTCCTACCTGTCCATCGACAGGATCGTCGACGCCTGCCTCAAGACCGGGGCGACCGCGGTGCACCCCGGCTACGGCTTTCTCGCCGAGAACGCGGAGCTCTGCGAGCGCCTGGAGAGGGAAGGCATCGCCTTCATCGGTCCCAGGGCCGACTCGATCCGCGCGATGGGCGACAAGATCGCCGCCAAGGCGCTGGCGCTGGAGGCGGGCGTCGGCGTCGTCCCCGGGTCGGATATCGTCCTTGAGAACGAGGACGCCGCCTGCCGCGCCGCCGCGGAGGTCGGTTACCCCGTGATGCTCAAAGCCGCCGCCGGAGGCGGCGGCAAAGGCATACGGGTGGCCGGCGACGACGCCCAGCTGCGCGCGGCCTTCGCCGCCTGTCGCAATGAGGCGCGCAGCAGCTTCGGCGACGACCGCGTCTTCGTCGAGAAGTTCATCGAGGATCCGCGCCACATCGAGTTTCAGGTGCTGGGCGATGCGTTCGGCGATGTGGTCCACCTGTGGGAGCGCGACTGCTCGATCCAGCGCCGCCACCAGAAAGTGATCGAAGAAGCGCCGTCGTCGTGCCTTGACGGGCGCTCTCGCGAGGCCATGGGGGCTCAGTCTGTGGCGCTCGCGAAGGCGGCGCGTTACCAGTCGGCCGGGACCGTCGAGTTCGTCGTCGACAAGCATGGCTCGTTCTACTTCCTGGAGATGAACACGCGCATCCAGGTCGAGCACCCGGTCACCGAGATGATCACGGGGGTGGACCTGGTCGAGGCGATGATCCGGGTCGCGGCCGGCGAGCCGCTGCCGTTCTCCCAGGCGGACATCCGCTGCGACGGCTGGGCCATCGAATGCCGCATCAACGCGGAGGACCCGTTTCACAACTTCCTTCCCTCGAGCGGACGCCTGGTGAGGTACATCCCGCCGCGCGAGAGCGCCGGCAGGGTGCGCGTGGATACGGGCGTCGCGGAAGGCGGGGCGATCTCGCCGCACTACGACTCCATGATCGCCAAGGTGATCACCCACGATGCGACGCGAGAAGGCGCCATCGCGATGATGCGACGGGCGCTCGACCAGTTCGTGGTCAGAGGCGTGGCTACCAACATCGCCTTTCAGGCGGCCTTGCTGCGACACACGCGATTCCTCGCCGGCGATCTCCACACCGGGTTCATGGCCGAGGAGTATCCGCGCGGATTCAACGCCGCCGACATGCCTCACGTCGACAAGTCGCTGCTCGTCGCCGTGGCCGCGTTCGTGCACCGTTCGCGCATCGACCGGCACGCCTCGGTCGGCGGCCAGATGCCGGGGCACGAGCTCAAGGTGGCCGAGGAGTGGACCGTCGTCCTCAACGGCGAGCGCAATCCCGTCACCGTGAGACCGGTCAGCGGCGGATACGTTGTCCTGGATGCAGAGCAGAGCAGAGAGATCGTCTCGGGCTGGCGACTCGGCGAACCGCTGTTGTGCGGCGCCTGCAACGGCAGGCCTTTCTGTATCCAGGTCGAGCATGTCGGGCAGATGTATCGGCTCACTCACGGCGGCACTCAGGCCGACGTCCGAGTCATGACGGCGCGCACGACGGAGCTCCTTCAGCGCATGCCCGAGAAGCCCGAGCGCGATCTGTCCCGCTTCCTGCTCTCTCCCATGCCGGGTCTGGTGACGCTGCTCGAGGTCGACGAGGGTCAGGCGGTGAGGATCGGCGAGCCGCTCCTTGTGATCGAAGCGATGAAGATGGAAAATATCCTGAGAGCCGACCGCGACTGCGTGGTCGACCGGCTGCTGGTCAAGCCCGGCGACAGCGTCGCGGTCGGCCAGCGCGTCATGGAGTTCAGATGACCGACGAGCAGCGCGCACCAGCGGCGGACCAGCCCGCCGGCCCACCTCTGCGCACGTCCGCCGACCTGGCCGACTGGTGCGCCGCCGCCGGAACGGCGCCGGGGGACGCCGGCGAAGGGTCGGCGCGGATCACGCCGGACGGCCTCGCGGTCAAGGTCCTCTACACCGCGAAGGACGTCGAGGGTCTGGAGTACGCCGATACTCTGCCCGGTTTCGAGCCCTTCCTCAGAGGGCCGCACGCGACCATGTACAGCGGGCGCCCGTGGACGATCCGCCAGTACGCAGGCTTCTCGACGGCAGAAGAGTCCAACGCGTTCTACCGCGAGGCTCTTGCCGGGGGCGCCCGCGGCGTCTCGGTGGCCTTCGATCTGGCCACCCACAGGGGCTACGACTCCGACGACCCGCGGGTGGCCGGCGACGTGGGTACGGCCGGCGTGGCCGTGGACTCCGTCGAAGACATGAAGCTCCTGTTCGCGGACATCCCTCTGGGCGAGGTGTCGGTGTCGATGACCATGAACGGCGCCGTCCTGCCCGTGCTCGCCGGCTACATCGTCGCCGCCGAAGAACAGGGCGTCTCGCAGGGCGAGCTCTCCGGGACGATCCAGAACGACATCCTCAAAGAGTTCATGGTGCGCAACACCTACATCTATCCGCCCGAGCCGTCCATGCGCGTCGTCTCCGACATCATCGCCTACACGGCGGAGCACATGCCGCGCTTCAACTCCGTGTCCATCTCCGGCTACCACCTGCACGAGGCCGGCGCGCCTCCGGCGCTCGAGCTCGCGCTCACGCTCGCCGACGGCAAGGAGTACGTGAGGGCGGCGCTGGCGCGCGGCATGGACGTCGATGAGTTCGCCGGGAGGCTCTCGTTCTTCTTCGGCATCGGCATGGACTTCTACGTGGAGATCGCCAAGCTGCGCGCGGCGCGGCTGCTGTGGTGGCGCATCATGAAGGACATGGGCGCGCAGAAGCAGGCGTCGCTGATGCTGCGCACGCACTGCCAGACCTCGGGCTGGTCGCTGACCGCGCAGGACCCCTACAACAACATCGTGCGCACCTCGATCGAGGCTCTGGCCGCGGTGTTCGGCGGGACGCAGAGCCTGCACACCAACGCCTTCGACGAGGCGCTGGCGCTGCCCAGCGACTTTGCGGCGCGCGTGGCCCGCAACACGCAGCTCATCATCCAGGAGGAGACGCACGTCACCGGCGTCATCGACCCATGGGCGGGCTCCTACATGATGGAGCGCCTCACCCAGGATGTGGCCGATCGCGCCTGGGAGATCGTCGAGCAGGCGGAAAGCCAGGGAGGCATGACCCGCGCCGCGGAGTCCGGCTGGGCGAAGCTCCAGATCGAACGCTGCGCCGCCGAGCAGCAGGCGCGCCTCGACGCCGGCGCCGACGTGGTCGTCGGCGTGAACAAGTACCCGGCGCCCGACGACGAGGCGGTCGAGATCCGGATGATCGACAACACCGCCGTGCTCGCCACCCAGCAGGCGCGGCTGCGCGAGGTCCGCGCGGCGCGTGACGAGGACGCCGTGCGGGCTGCCTTGACGGCCCTCGCCGCCGGGGCGCGCACCCCGGCCGACAATCTGCTCGCTCTCACCATCGCCGCCGTGAGGCTGCGGGCCACGGTCGGAGAGTGCTCCGACGCGCTCGAGCAGGTATGGGGCCGCCACCGGGCCACGAGCGCCGGCGTGGTCGGTGTGTACGGCGCTCTCCGCGAGGGCGACGAGGCCTGGCGCCGGACGAAGGCCGCGGTGGCCGATTTCGCCGGCCGGGAGGGCCGCCGGCCGCGCGTGCTCGTCGCCAAGCTCGGGCAGGACGGCCATGACCGCGGCGCCAGGGTGGTGGCCTCCGGACTCGCCGACGTCGGGTTCGACGTCGACATCGGACCCCTCTTTCAGACTCCGGAGGAGGTCGCGCGGCAGGCGATCGACAACGATGTCCACGCGGTTGGCGTCTCGACGCTGGCGGGCGCCCACAGGATCCTCCTGCCGGCGCTCGTCGAGGAGCTGCGCCGTCAGGGGGCCGCGGATATCGCGGTGTTCGCCGGGGGGGTGATCCCGCCGCTCGACGTCGAGGCCCTCCACGAGGCTGGGGTCGAGGCCGTCCTCGGGCCGGGCGCCACGATCATCGAGTGCGCGCGGACTCTGCTGGCGGGCATCCGCGCGACCCGGGCGTGAAGGCGCCCGGGTCGGCGCCAGAAGGATCGTCGCCTCCCCACGAGCTCGCCGAAGGCGTCCGCGGCGGCAGCCGTCGCGCGCTCGCCAAAGCCATCACCCTGGTCGAGTCCACGCGCGCCGACGACCTGCCCCTGGCCCTGGCCCTCCTTGAGGAGCTGCACCCCTTCACCGGAGGCTCCCTGCGCATCGGACTCTCGGGGGCGCCGGGAGTAGGCAAGTCGATGCTCGTCGAGGCCCTCGGTCTGCATGTCGTCGCCTGCGGTCACAGGCCCGCCGTCCTGGCCATCGACCCGTCGTCGGCAGTCTCGGGAGGGTCGGTGCTCGGCGACAAGACGCGCATGGAGCGCCTGGGCCGCACGGCGGCCGCCTTCATCCGGCCCTCACCGTCCGCCGGCGCCCACGGCGGCGTGACGGCGCGCACCGCGGAAGCCATCGAGATCTGCGAGGCCGCGGGGTTCGACGTGGTGATCGTCGAGACGGTAGGCGTCGGCCAGGCCGAGGCGGAGGTCGCCGGGATGACCGATGCGTTCGTGCTGCTGGAGCCTCCCTTTGCCGGTGACGGGCTGCAGGCGATCAAGAGAGGGAGCACGGAGCTGGCGGACGTCGTCGCCTACGCGAAGGCGGATCTTGACCCGGTCGCGGCGGCGGCGGCCTGCGCGCGCATGAGCGACGCTCTCAGCCTGCTGCGCCCGGCTTCTTCGGCCTGGCGGCCGCGCGCCCTGACGGTGAGCGCCCTCACTGGGCAAGGCGTGGCGGAGCTCTGGGCGGAGCTGGAGCGCTTCCAGGAGGTCCTGGCGGCGAGCGGCGCTCTCGCGGCCAAGCGGCGGCGTCAGAGCGTCGCGCGCATGTGGCGTCTCATCGACGCCCATCTGCGGAGCAGTCTTCTCGGCGACAGCGCGGTGCGGGAGCGGCTCGCCGAGATGGAGGCTGCGGTCGCGCGCGGCGACATGACCCCGACGACGGCCGCCAACGAGCTGTTCACGCTCGCCGGGCGCACGCCTGGGTAGCCGGAGCAGGCGGCTCGGTGCACACACGAGGCGCGGCTGCGGCGGCCGCGTCTAGGCGGCGCCGCCCAGGGCGTCGACCACCGCCGCGGGCGCCTGCACCAGCTCGATGAGCACGCCTTCGCCGCCGATGGGAGACTGCTCGTCGGCCTTGGGGTGGACGAAGCAGACATCGTGTCCGGCGGCTCCCCTGCGGATGCCGCCGGCGGCAAAACGCACGCCTTTCGCGCTCAACCAGTCATAGGCTGCGGCGAGATCGTCCACCCACAGCCCGATGTGGTTGAGGGCCGGCTCGTCGATGCGCGGCTTCGCCTCCGCGACGACAGGCTGCATCAGGTCGATCTCGCAGTGCTGTCGTCCCGCTGCGAACGACACGATGTCTTCGTCCACATTCTCCGCCGCGGACCGGTAGCTGCCCGCGGGCGTCAGGCCCAGAGTCTCGACCCATAGCCGGGTGAGGCGGCGCTTGTCGGCCGCGCCTATGGCGACCTGCTGTATGCCCAGAACCACGAACGGCCGCTCGTGCATGGTCACGCCCCCCTCGTCGGTCGACTTTCCGCGCACGGCCCATGAGCGCCCCGCGGCACGACTCCCGCCGGCGACCGCGCCTGAGTGATTCTAGCGCCAAGCGGACGGCACGCCGTTTGGGGCTCGGCCGCGCGCCACGGCATCCCGGATGGACGGGGGCTCCGCACCGGCGTCGCGCCGGGACAGCGAGGCTGCAAACCGACTGTCGCGACGGACTCGTGGTATGCTTAATCAAGCAATTGAGTAGCATCGCCGTGTCAGCGGTCCATGGCGATGCCATGGCGCTGTGGATGCCAAAGTCGCGTGATCGTCGGAGACCCGGCCTTCGGTCGGGGGCTACTGACCGTCGCAGCAGGGAGACGAGATGCCCGATCGTTTGGAACCAGACAGCGCCGACGGGACGGGTGAGGCACTTCGCGGCATGCCTATCGGGAATACTCCGGCGGACTTGCCCCCGGCTGCCGCCAGGATACTCGCCGCCGCACGAGAGGTGCTCGTGACAAAGGGCTTCGGTGGCCTGACCCTGAAGGCGATCGCCGAAGAGTCCGGTGAGAATTCCCGCCATGGTCCAGTACCACTTCGGGAACAAGGCGGGCCTGGTGACGGCGCTGATCGATTCCAACTTCCGCGACGATCTGGCAGGGGTCACCTCGGTCATGAGCTCGGTCACCGGTGACGACCTGCTGTCCAGGTACGTGGAGAGTCTTCGGACAATCAGCGCATGGCCGTCGTTCCGGGTCTTCTTCGACGTGTTGCCATACGCTCTGCGCCGTGAGCAGTACAAGAGCCGCATGGCCGCGGTCTACGACTGGTATCGCCAGACCAAGCTGGAGTGGTTGCGGGCGAAGGACAGGGAGCTGGACACTCAAGCTCACACCGACGCCCTCCTTGGTTTCGCGGAGCTGATCGTCGCCGTGGTGGATGGTCTTGCCATACAGAAAGCCATCGCTGACGACTTCGACCTTTCTCGCCCCTACGCGGTCCTGGAGGGTTTGACTCGCTCGGGCAGGTAGCTATAGTCGAGCCATGAGGTGTGGCTCGCCGGCGTGGCGCCGACAAGGCGCCGCGTCGAATCGCTTTTGACTGCCCGGCATGGTCTGGGGCCAAGGGAGTTGAATGAGCGGAGCATACGAGACGGCCTATGAGGCTTCGATCGTTCGACCAGAGTCCTTCTGGGGCGAAGCCGGCGCAGGCGTAGAGTGGACCAGACCATGGGACAAGGTCCTGGACCGGTCGGCGAGCCCCGTGCCGCGCTGGTTCGTGGGCGGCGCCCTCAACACCTGTCACAACGCCGTCGATCGCCACGTCCTGGCCGGTCGCGGTGACGCGACCGCGGTCGTCTACGACAGCCCGCTCACCGGCGCTGCGGGGAAGCTCACCTACGCGGAGCTCCTGGAACAGGTCTCGGCTTTCGCGGGCGCCCTTCGCCATCTCGGCGTGGAGTGCGGCGACCGGGTCATCATCTACATGCCCATGATCCCACGGACGCTCATCGCCATGCTCGCGTGTGCCCGCCTCGGCGCTGTGCACTCGGTGGTCTTCGGCGGCTTTGCGGCGCAGGAGCTCGCCATACGGATCGACGATGCCAAGCCCAGGCTCGTTGTCTGGGCCTCCTGCGGCGTCGAGCCCGGCCGAGTGATCCCCTACAAGCCCCTGATCGACCAGGCGCTCGAGCTGGCGCACTGGCGGGTGGAGACCACCGTGGTCTCCCAAAGGGAGCGGCAGCCGGCGGAGCTCGTGCCGGGGAGAGACCACGACTGGGACGAGCTGGCGCGGCAGGCCGAGCCTGCCGCCTGTGTCGCCGTCGAGGCCACCGACCCCCTCTACATCCTTTACACCTCCGGGACCACCGGCAAGCCGAAGGGCGTCGTCAGAGATCACGGCGGCCACGCGGTCGCTCTTCTCTGGTCGATGAAGGGCCTTTACGACGCCGGTCCCGGAGATGTCTTCTGGGCGGCCTCGGACATGGGCTGGGTGGTCGGCCACTCCTACATCGTCTACGGGCCGCTGCTGGCCGGCGCCACCACCGTCGTGTACGAAGGCAAGCCGGTGGGCACGCCCGATGCCGGGGCGTTTTGGCGGGTCGTCGAGGAGCACCGCGTCAACGTGCTGTTCACGGCTCCCACGGCCATTCGCGCCATCCGGCGAGAGGATCCGGACGGTGAGCTCGTCAGACAGTACGACATAAGCTCGCTGAAGGCGCTCTACCTCGCCGGCGAACGCCTTGATCCCGACACGTATCACTGGGCGCGCGACGTCCTTGGCGTGCCCGTCATAGACCACTGGTGGCAGACCGAGACCGGCTGGGCGATCTGCGCCAACTGCAGGGGGCTCGAGGATCTGCCCACGAAGCCAGGCTCGCCCACGAAGCCCGTGCCGGGCTTCGACCTCGTGGTGCTCGACGCCGCCGGTGAGCCTCTCGAGCCACCGGCCGAAGGAATGCTGGCCCTGCGTCTGCCGTTGCCCCCCGGCGCTTCGCCGACCCTCTGGCAGAACGACGAGGGCTTCGTGAACACGTACCTGGCCCCATTTCCCGGCTACTACTTTACGGGCGACGCCGGCAGCATCGACGAAGAGGGCTACGTTTACGTGATGGGTCGCGTCGACGACATCATCAACGTCGCCGGCCATCGGCTGTCGACCGGTCGCATGGAAGAGGTGCTCGCCGCGCACCCGGACGTGGCCGAGTGCGCCGTCGTCGGCGCCGCGGACGATCTCAAAGGCCAGATCCCTCTTGGGCTCGTGGTGCTCAAGTCCGGAGTCGATCGGGAGGCGTCGGACGTCACCGCCGAGCTCGTGCGCATGGTCAGAGAGCAGGTGGGGCCGGTGGCGGCGTTCAAGCGTGCGGTCGTCGTCGATCGCTTGCCCAAGACGCGATCCGGCAAGATCCTGCGCAGCTCGATCCGCAAGATCGCCGACGGCGTGGATTTTGCCATCCCCGCGAGCATTGAGGATCCCTCGGTGATCGAAGACCTCCGGGAGACGTTGCGCATCGACTAGCTGATGGCCGCGTCGTCGAACGATGATCCAGGAACGTGTCATGCGCGATCGAGACAAGTACGAAAGGAGTGCCGTGAGCGACCAAGCCAAGCGGGCCTTCAACCTTCTTGAAGCGCCGAAGAAGCACTATGGGACGCTGCGCAACTACGTAGGCGGCGAATGGGTCGAGCCGGAGACGGACCGGTTCCTCGACGTGGAAGATCCTGCCACGGGCGAGACGATCGCCTCGGTCCCGTGCAGCACCAAGGCGGACACGGACCGGGCGATACAGGCCGCTCAGGACGCGTTCTGGGATTGGCGCTCCACGCCGCCGCTGGTGCGTGCCAGGTACATGTACAAGATCAGGGAGTTGCTGGAGAAGAACTTCGAGGAGCTCTCCCGCATCACCACGCAGGAGCACGGGAAGGCCATCGACGAGGCCCGCGGAGAGACTCGCCGGACGGTGGAGTGTGTAGAGGCCGCGACCGGCGTCACCAGCCTGATGATGGGCTACAACCTCGAGGACGGCGCGGCCAAGAACATCGATGAGACGATGGTGCGCCAGCCGCTCGGTGTCGGGGCCTGCATCACGCCGTACAACTTCCCCTTCATGATGACCGGCTTCTGGTGGCCCTACGCGGTCGCCGCCGGCAACACCTTCGTCATCAAGCAGTCGCATCAGACGCCGCTCACCATCACCCGGTTCTTCGAGATCCTCGAAGACGCCGATCTGCCCGATGGCGTCATGAATCTGGTCCAGGGCGACCGCGTCGTGGGCGACGCGATCCTGGAGTCGCCACTCGTGCGGGCTGTCGGCTTCATCGGCTCCACGCCGGTCGCCAGGCAGATCTACAAGCGCTGCGGCGAGACCGGCAAGCGCATCTGCGCCAACGGCGGCGCCAAGAACTTCATCACCGTCATGCCCGACGCGGAGATCGACCGGCAGATCAGCAACATGATGGCCAGCTTCTTCGGTTGCGCGGGGCAGCGGTGCCTTGCCGCCTCCGTCCTCCTGGCCGTGGGCGACGTTTACGATGAGATCAAGGAGAAGTTCCTGGCGGCTGCCGGCGCGCTCGCCACGGGCCCCGGGCTCGACGAGTCGGTCAACGTCGGGCCGGTGATCTCCGCCAGGCACCTGGCGAGCATCCACGGCTACATCGAGACCGGCATCAAGGAGGGCGCCGACCTCCTCCTCGACGGGCGTGGGGTCGAAGTGCCGGGCTTCGAGGGCGGTCACTACATCGCGCCTACGGTGTTCGAAAACTGCACCCCGGACATGACGATCTGCAAGGACGAGATCTTCGGCCCGGTCGCGATGCTCGCCCGCGTCAAGGACTTGAAGGAGGCGATCGGCATCACGAACGGGACCCAGTTCGGCAATGCGGCCTCCATCTACACCACGAGCGGGAGAAGCGCGCGCACGTTCTGGTATGAAGTCGAGTCGGGAAACATCGGCGTGAACATCGGCGTCGCGGCGCCGGTTTCGTACTTCCCGTTCGCCGGCATGAAGGAGTCTCACTTCGGCTCGACGCACGGGCAGCGCGACTCCTTCGAACTGTTCACGGATTGCAAGGTGGTCATCACTCGCTGGTAAGGGGCGCTCCCCGCGAACGCCCGGGCTTCAGCGATCACGAGCCGGAGGAATGGTATGGACAAGGCCGCAGTCCTGATCAAGAGTGGCGACGTCGCCCCGATCGTGCCGCCGCTGCACGTGAACACGGACACCTGGGTGCTCGTGAAGCCGGCGAACACCGGGAACACGCAGTGCGAGTTCTACATCACCGAGATGAGGAAGGGGGGTGGCGCCGACTGGGACACCCACCCCGGCTGCGAGCACGTCTACTTCGTGATCGCCGGTCGCGCCAAAATGTGCGTCGAGGACGAGGTGTTCGATCTGGAGCCCGGCGACTGTCTCCTCATGAACGAAGGGGTGCGACACAAGGTCGACGTGGTCGGCAGCGAGACCTTCCGCATCGCCGTGGTCTTTGCGCCCGGCCGCGTGTGAGGAGGCTTGGCCGGTCGCGTGGTGGGATGATGGAGAAGTCCGTGCGGCCCGCCGGTCGCGCCATCGTGCACACGGGCGCGGCGCGTCATGGCCCCTCCCGTTCCGGAGGCGCCGAGAATCGTACGGTCGGCAGCACCCGCAGTTCAATGGCGGTAGGCTCGCTGTCCTGTCAGTAGTAGTAATCGCGACACGTAGGAGGTAGTTGGCAACATGCAAGTCAAATCGCTTAGAGGAAAGAGCTTCATCGCGATCTCCGACTTCACCAAAGAAGAGATCGTCACGATGCTCGACGCCGGGGTCGCGCTCAAGCTCGAGAACGCGCGCGGGGTCCCGCACCACATCCTGCAGGACAAGGCCATCTTCCTGATGTTCTACAACAAGAGCCTGCGCACCCGGAACAGCTTCGAGACCGGCATCTTCCAGTTGGGCGGTCACGCGAACTATCTGGACACGAACGCGGTGTACACGCCGGCCGTGAAAGGCGCGGAGCAGGCCTTCGCCACCGAGCGCCTCGACGACGTGGCCAAGGTGCTTTCGCGCTACGGTGAGGCGATCTGCATCCGCATCTTCGGCGATCCCGTCGGCTGGGTGTACGGCGCCGGCAACCACTACATGCGCGAGTTCGCCAAGGCCGCCGACGTGCCGGTCATCAACATGGAAGACGACATGTTCCATCCCTGCCAGGGCATGGCCGATGTCATGACCATGCAGGAGAAGCTCGGCACCCTGGAGGGCAAGAAGGTCGTCATCAGCTGGGCCTACTCTCCGAGTCGCAGGAAGCCGGTCAGCGTGCCGCACTCGATGATGGCCGTGAGCTCGCTGTTCGGCGCCCACGTCGTGTTCGCGCATCCCCAGGGCTTCGAGCTCGACGAGGCGCAGATCGCGCACGCCAAAGACAACGTCGCCCGCTACGGCGGCTCCTTCACCGAGACCAACGACATGAAGGAAGCCTTCAAGGACGCCGACGTCGTCTACCCGAAGTGCTGGCCCTCGCTCAAGTACTTCGCCACTCCCGACAAGGAAGCCGACTGGAAGGCCCAGGACGAGCTCTTCGACGCCAACAAGGACTGGATCTGCGACGAGAAGATCATGGAGCTCACCAATCGCGACAGCATCTACATGCACTGCCTGCCGTGCGACCGCAGCTTCGAGGTCACCGACGCCGTCATCGACGGACCGCACTCCGTGGTCTACGACCAGGCCGAGAACCGCATGCACGCGCAGAACGGGGTCATGTCGATCATCATGAACGGCTGACCGACTGATAGTGTTTCCGCGTTCCCCTGGCCGGCCGCGAGCGCCTCGCGGCCGGCCAGGGGAACGCACCCAGGCGCGCCGTGAAGGCACGGTGTCCCGCGGTGTATGGATCGAACGACAGAAGTGGAGGTGTGAATGAAGCTGCTCGTTGCTCTTGGCGGCAACGCCATCAAACAAGCCCATGAGGCCGGCACGACAGTTGAGCAGTTCGACAACTGCGAGAAGACCACCAGACAGCTCGCCGCGATCGTCAGTGAGTTCGGTCCCGGCGACTGGCTGGCGATCACGCACGGCAACGGGCCCCAGTCGGGCAACTTGAGCGTCGAGATGGAGGCCGCCAGGGACACGGTGCCCGTGCAGACGCTGGACGTCATCGGAGCGATGACCCAGGGCCAGATCGGCTACATGCTGCAGAACACCATGCAGAAGCACCTCAAGGCTCGCGGCGTGGATCTGGACGTGATCGCGGTCGTCAACCAGGTGCTCGTCGACCCCGACGACCCCGAGTTCAGCGGCGACACGGCCTCCAAACCAGTCGGCAATTTCTTCACCGCGGAGGAAGCCAGGGCGCTGAAGGCCGAGCATCCGGAGTACGTCGTCAAAGAGGTCAAGCCGGGCGCCGAGATGGGCTGGCGGCGCTGCGTACCCTCGCCCATCCCCAGCCTCAACGTCGAGGCCCGGGCCATCTGCCGGATCCTGGACGCGGGCATCATCGTGATCGCCTCGGGCGGTGGCGGCATCCCTGTCATGCAGGACGCCAAAGGCGACTACCAGGGGCTCGAGGCGGTCATCGACAAAGACCGCGCCGGCGAGGTCATGGCGCAGGAGATCGGCGCGGACACCTTCATGATGCTCACCGATGTCGAGCACGCCTTCCTGAACTACGGCAAGGCGAACGCCGCCCCGATCGGCGAAGTGACCGTCGCGGAAGCGCAGCGGCTCGCTGCCGAGGGCCACTTCCTGGCCGGCAGCATGGGTCCCAAGGTGGCTTCGGCCATCAAGTTCGTGGAAGAGGGCGGGGCGCGGGCGATCATCAGCTCCCTCGACAAGGCCGCCGAGGCGCTGGCGGGCAAGACGGGGACGATCATCGTGCCGTGAGTCGGCGCTCCGCTCGTGCCCGAAGTCCAGGCGGCGACCGCCTGAGGTCGTGTTGTATGGCATCCATCTCAGGCTCGCGGGGAGTTTGTTGACAGGTCTGGCGAGTCATGGTCTAGTGGGTCGGATCGTTTAGGCGGGAGGATCACACTCGATGATCGCCCGCAACAGCGTCAGACAGGGGGCGGGATGAACAGCAGGCGGTACGGCATTTTGGCACTCGTGTTGATCGTGTGCCTGTCGGTCGTCGCGTTCGCGGCGATCGGCTGCGGCGGGACGACAGAGGAAACAGCGGCGCCATCGGCTTCGGCCTCCAGCGGCGGCGCGCAGACCACCAACCAGGCGGCCGCGGAAGCGGCGTTCGCGGGGATGACCGACGTGCCGACGTTCGCGGCCCCAGGTCCGGCCTTCGACGCCAAGGCGGCGATGGCCGGGAAGTCCATCTTGAGCATCCCCGGTACGGGCACCGACCCGTTCTACGTGCAGATCGAGACCGGCATGAAGGAGGCTGCCACGGCGGTCGGCTATCCGTTCTCGACGTGGAACAACCAGGGCCAGCTTTCGCAGTATCAGCAGGGTTTTCAGCAGGGCATCACGAAGAAGGTCAACGTGATCGACCTGCTCGCCGGGCCCGACCCCAACTCCCTGAAGCCGCAGATCGACGAAGCGCAGAAGGCCGGGATCAAGGTCGTCGCGTCGCACCTCACGGCTTTCGAGCAGACGGTGCCGTACGTGGACTACAACCTGCCGCAGGACTACACGAAGGCCGGCCAGGTGCTTGCCGACTGGATCATCGCGCATGACTACACGGCTCACGTGCTGCTCATAGGCTCCGACGAGATCGTCTCGACGCAGGCCGTGCACGACGGCTTTACGTCCGAGCTGGAGAAGTATGGCCCGGAGGTCCAGTTCACGTACTTCAACGTCACGGTCCCCGAGTGGGGCACCAAGATCCAGCCGCAGGTGCAGTCGGCCATCGTGGCCGACCCCGAGCTGACCTACGTCGCCTGCATCTACGACGCCATGACGCAGTTCGTCGTGCCGGGCGTCACCGCCGCGAACGCCGCGGACAAGGTCAAGATCATCGGCTTCAACGCCAATCCGTTCGTGATCGACTTCGTCCGTGAGGGCAAGGTCGAGATGACCTTCGGCGACTGCCTGAACTGGGCCGGCTGGGCGATCGCGGACGCCGAGATGCGGATCATCGACGGGCAGGACATCCCGGTGAACGGCGCCGTCGGCGAGTACCTCAACAACCCGTTCCGCATGTTCACCGTGGACAACGCCGCCGAGGCCGGCGTGCCCGCGGAGTTCTCCGCTGGCTTTGGCGAGTACCAGGCCGAGTACAAGACGCTCTGGGGACTGCAGTAAGCAGTCTCGAGACCACCTGAGTAGAGGGAGACAAGGCCGTGGATCCTGCACAGGCGCTCGTGGTGCGCACCATGTCCATGACGTTCGGTGGACAGCGAGCCCTGGACGCGGTGGATGTGAGCATCCGACGCGGAGAGATCCACGGCCTTGTCGGCCAGAACGGGTGCGGCAAATCGACGCTCATCAAGATCCTCTCCGGCTACCATCACCCCGACCCGGGAGGCGAGCTGGAGATCGATGGTCGCCCGGTGAAGCTGCCGGTGCGCACCGGATCGGCGTCGGAGCTCGGGATGAGCTTCGTCCATCAGGATCTCGGTCTTCTCCCGACACTGACGGTCGTGGAGAACTTCCGCGCCTGGACGATCTCGACGAAGTTCGAGTGGCTCATTCGCTGGGGCAGGGAGCGGCAGCTGACCGAGGAGGCGTTCGCCCGGTACGGGTTGAGCTGCGATCCGCGCGCGGTCGTGGGCGAGCTGCCGGCGGTTCAGCGTGCGCTGCTGGCCATCGTCCGTGCGCTCGAGGACCTTCGTGAGTACACGAAGGACGATGAGTCGCGGGGCGGGTTGCTGGTGCTCGACGAACCGACCGTGTTTCTGCCCCGCGAGAACAGGGAGAACCTCTTCGAGGTCATCCGCCGGAGCGTGACGCACGGGTCGAGTGTCCTTTTCGTGTCGCACGACCTGGACGAAGCCCTCGCCGTGACCGACCGCATCACGGTTTTGCGCGACGGTCGCGTAGAAGGCACGGTGTCGAGCGCCGAGACCAACAAGGACCAGCTCGTCGAGATGATCATCGGCAAGCGCCTCGAGGCGTTCGAGGCATCGCACAGAGCGCACACCATCGCGGATCAAGGCCACTTGTCGGTCGATGGTGTCAGCGGAGGGACGATCAAGAACGTTTCCTTCGCCATGAAGGAGGGAGAGGTCCTCGGCCTCACCGGCCTGGTGGGCAGCGGTTTTGAGGAGATCCTGTATCAGATGTTCGGCGCGACGCGCGCCCAAAGCGGCCGCATGACCATCGCCGGCGTTGCGCACGACCTCGCGGCGATGTCGCCGCCGGCCGCGATCAAGGCCGGCATGGCGCTCATCCCCGCGGACAGGCAGGGTTCTGCCGGAGTAGGGTCGCTGCTGGTGCGCGACAATGTGATGCTGCAGGTCATCGACCAGTACAGACCCTACCGACTCGACCGGCGCCGCTACCTTCGGGGCGCCGAAAAGGCCCTGAAGGAGTACGACGTCCGTCCGCCCGAGCCGCTCATGGACTTTCAGGCTCTGAGCGGCGGCAACCAGCAGAAGGTCGTGCTGGCGAAGTGGCTCCAGGCCGCGCCCAGGGTGCTTCTCGTCCACGAGCCCACCCAGGGCGTCGACGTGGGCGCGCGGCTGCAGGTCTTCGAGACCATCACGCAGGCCGCCGCGCAGGGCATGTCCGTCGTGTGCGCGAGCTCCGACTACGAGCAGCTCGCGGCGATCTGCGACAGGGTGCTCATCTTCCACGACGGACGGATCATGTGCACGCTCGTCGGAGACGAGCTCACCAAGGACCGGATCACCCAGCAATGCTACGTGAGCCGCGGTACGCTCAGGCCAGATACGGAGACGAGGATTTCCGCATGAACCAGGTCAGCACAGGCACGCCCGGCGAGATGCTGCCGCCCATTGAGAACGAGCCGCGGCGCCAGAAGAGGGGTTTCCAGCTCGGCGACTACGTGGAGCGCTTCGCTCTCATCATCGCCTGGGTCATCGTCATCGTGGTGTTCAGCATCCTGGCTCCGGAGTCGTTTTTCAGGGTGCAGAACTTCACCACGATGATGGGTACCCAGACGACCCTCGTCATCCTCGCCCTTGCGGTGCTGATCCCGCTGATCGCCGGCGACTACGACCTTTCCCTGGCGGCCAACCTGATGATGGCGGGCATGCTCGTCGCCGTCCTGAACGCGGAGCATGGCGTGCCCCTCGCCCTGGCGATCCTCATCGCCCTCGGGTTCGGGGCGCTGCTCGGCTTCATCAACGGGCTCATCATCATCGTCTTCGACATCAATGCGTTCATCGTGACGCTCGGCACCGGTACCATCGTCACGGGGCTGGTGCTGTGGATCAGCTCGTCGCGGACGATCGGCGGAGTATCGGAGTGGCTGTCGGACTGGGTGGTGGTGCATCGGCTGTTCGGCCTCTCGATCGAGTTCTTCTACGGGCTGATCCTCTGCGCGATCCTCTGGTACGTCTTCGACTTCACGGCGATCGGGCGTCGCATCCTCTTCGTGGGAAGGGGAACCAACGTGGCCAGGCTGAGCGGTATCCGCGTGGGACGGGTGCGCTGGGGGTGCTTCGTGGCCGCCGGCATGATCGCGGCGGCCGGCGGAGTCGTGTACACCGGCACGGCGGGCGCCGCCGACCCCGTGTCGGGCGGCACGTTCATGCTGCCCGCCTTCGCGGCGGCCTTCCTCGGCAGCACGGCGATCACCCCGGGTCGCTTCAATCCGTGGGGCACGTACATCGCCGTGTACTTCCTCGTGACCGGGGTCACCGGGCTGGCGATCCTGGGCGTCCAGAGCTGGGTGCAGAGCGTGTTCTACGGCGCCGCCCTGGTCATCGCCGTCTCGGCCTCGGCGTTCGTCAAGAAGCGTCGCGAGGCTGCGGCCAAAGTGTGACGCATCTCCTGGGGTTGGCCCGTCTTCGCAGAGCACGGGCCATCCGCGACCTCTGAGCCACCGTGCCCCGGCATCCGCCGGGGCACGCGGCGTTCCGCACGCCGGACGCGTCGTGCCCGAGGAGGGCTCCGGCGCCATGCGCATCATGCCGAAGAGGTGACCGCAAGTGGGAGCGTCGGCCAAACGCATCCGTCTGGACATCGAGACCATCGCCGGCTGCAGCGCGTCCGGCCCGGGGACGAATCGCCTGAGCTTCACCCCCGAGTACTGGGCGGCGGTCGACTACGTGGCCGCCCAGATGGCCGCGCTCGGGTACGAAAGGGAGACGACCCCCCATGGCAACACGCGGTTTCGCAAGCGTGACGCGGATCGCGGCGAGCCGGCCGTCGCCGTCGGCTCGCACCTCGATGCGGTCCCTCACGGGGGGCGCTTCGACGGGGTGGCCGGAGTCGTGGCCGGCGTGGAGATCGCGCGACTCCTCGACGACAAGGGCGTGCGGCGCGGCCGACCCTACGAGCTGATCGTGTTCGCCGAAGAGGAAGGCGCGCGCTTCGGAAGCGTCCTGGCCGGCTCGAAAGCGCTCGTCGGCCGGCTCTCGGAGCGCGAGCTGGCGCAGATGAAAGACGCGCACGGGACGAGCTACCTTGAGGCTCTCGTGGCGTCGGGGGCGCGCATCTCGGCCGCTCCGGGCGGCGAGTGCGAACCCCCGAACGTCGCCTCCTACTTCGAGCTGCACATCGAACAGTCGCTGGTGCTGGAGGCGGCTCATATCCCCATCGGGATCGTGCAGGCGATCGTCGGGCTGCGCCAGTACAAGGTCAGCTGTGCGGGGGTGGCGAATCACGCCGGGGCGACGCCCATGCATCTGCGCAGAGACTCCCTGGCAGCCGCGGCGCAAGCGATCGCGGCGGTGGAAGAGCTCGCCATGGCCTCTGCGACAGGGGTCACCGTGGGCACGGTCGGCAGGCTCGTCAACGAGCCCAACGCCGCCAACGTCATACCTGCCCGCACCGTCTTCACCATCGACCTGCGGGACACGGATGCCGCGGCCCTGGACGAGGTCGCCGAGGCGGTGCTCGAGAGGATCCAGCGCATCGCCGAGGCACGGCAGGTCCAGGCGCGGGTGACGCCGACCGCCGAGTCGGCGCCCGTCGTGCTGTCCTCCCGCCTGCGCGACGCGCTGATCCGCTCGGCCGAGAGGCAGGGGATCGGCTACCTCGAGATGCCCAGCGGGGCGGCCCACGACGCCCAGGAGGTCGCGCGAGTCACGGACGCCGCGATGATCTTCGTACCCTCGATCGGGGGGCGCAGTCACTGTCCGGAGGAGGACACACCCTACGCGGCGACAGCTCTGGGAGTGGACGTCCTTCTGGGGGCGATCGAGGAGGCCAGTGTGCGCACGGCCTGACGCCAGGAAGAAGCGCGGCCTCGATGCAGGGAGTACACTAGTCGTCCTTCACGGTCAGTAGGCTCGGCGTTCGTCGGCGCGAGCCTTGCGCGACGACCGTGATCGTTCGTTGGCAGAGTGATGCGATCAGGGAAAGCGGTGAACGATGGATCTACAGGGCGTCATTCAGGAAGCGGGACGTTGCCTGCTGTGCTACGACGCGCCGTGCAACACGGGTTGCGGCGCCGACAACGACCCCGCGACGTTCATCCGTCAGCTGCGTCTGGGGAATATCAAGGGCGCCGTCCGCACGATGCGCAGAAACAACATCCTGGCGGCCACGTGCGCCCAGGTCTGCCCCACGTGTCGCCTGTGCGTGCAAGGGTGCGCGCGGAGCGGGCTCGACGAGCCCATCCGCATCGACGAGATCCAGGCTTTCCTCGCCGACTACGAGCGGCAGGAGGGCATGCAGGTCTTGCAGGCGCCCGTGGCGGGGGACCGCAAGGTCGCGGTCATCGGGTCCGGACCGGCCGGCCTTTCCGCCGCCGCCAATCTGGCCCTGATGGGCTACGCCACCGTGGTCTTCGAAAGGATGCCCGAGCCGGGCGGCCAGATCCGTTACGGGATCCCCGATCACCGGCTGTCCCCCGAGCTCGTCGAGCATGAGATCGGTCTGGTCCGCGGGCTGGGCGTGCGCTTCGAGTGCGGGCACCCGATCTCGACGCGCGCCGACCTTGAAGGGCTGTTCGAACAGGGTTTCGACGCGGTGTTCCTCGCCCCAGGGTACGACCGACCCTATTCGCTGGGGCTGGGCGAGGAAGCTTCGACCGGCATGTACTTGTGGGACGACTTCCTCGCGCGGAGCAAGGACTCACAGGCGCGCGTGGAGCTGGCCGCCGCGGTGGCCGGCCAGAACGTCGTCGTGGTCGGCGGCGGCGCCGTCGCCATGGACTGCGCCGTGACCGCCAGGCGCCTGGGCGCCGACCGCGTGTACGCCGTCTCCCTGGAGGCCATGGAAGAGCTGCCTGCCGACGACGACGAGAAGGATCTTGCCTTCCGCGAGGGCATCCGCTTCAAGCCCAATTCGCGGCTGACGCGCATCGACGGCGAGAACGGCGCCGTCAGGGCCGTTCACGGTGTGGAGATCCGCTGGCTCGAGCCGGGCCGTTTCGTACCGCAGAACGCGGTGGACGTCCCCGGCAGCGAGTTCGCGATCCCGGCCGGCATCGTCGTGGAGGCGATCGGGGCGGGGTTCTCGGCGGAGCTGACGGCCATGCTGAGCGGTCTGGAGGCCGACAAGGGTCGCCCCCGCACGGATCCCAACACGATGCGCCTGTCGGATCCGCGGGTGTTCGGCGGTGGGGATCTGGTGGCCGCGGGCAAGACCGTAGCCGCCGGCGTCCTCGACGGCAAGAGGGCGGCGGCGGCCATCGCCGAAGCCTTCCCACTGCGCGCGGCCGTGGCGCTCCCGAAGGCGCCGCGAGCCAGCCTGGAGATCGACTTCTGCGGGGTGCACTGCGAGAACCCCTTCTTCCTTTCGTCGTCACCGGTCGGCAACACCGCCGAGATGGTCGCGCGGGCGTTCGACGCCGGCTGGGGTGGGGCGGTCTACAAGACTCTCAACCGCGACAGCGACTTCGAGGTCTTCGACCCCACGCCGCGGCTCAACGCGCTGAACCACGGTAATGAGCGCTTCATCGGGCTGCAGAACATGGAGCAGATCAGCGACCGTTCGCTCAAGGACAACCTCGAGGACATCGCCTGGCTGAAGAAGCGCTACCCCGACCGCGTCCTGGTCTCCAGCATCATGGGCTTCAGCGACGAGGGCTGGATCGAGCTGGCGACAAGGTCCGAGGCCGCCGGCGCCGACATGCTCGAGCTCAACGTCTCCTGCCCGCAGATGGCCTGCGAAGGCGCCGGCCACAAGGTGGGACAGGACACCGAACTGCTCGAGCGCTACACGCGCCTGGTCAAGGAGCATGTGTCGATCCCGGTGATGGTCAAGCTGACCCCGAACGTTACCGACATGCTGCCGGCGGCGTTCGCCTGCAAGCTCGGCGGAGCGGACGCGCTCTCGGCCATCAACACGGTGCGGGGCATCAGCGAGGTCGACCTTCAGACGTTCGCTCCCAAGCCCACGATCCAGGGCAAGGGCTCGATCAGCGGCCACTCCGGGACGGTGGTCAAGCCGATCGCCATGCGCTTCGTGGCCGAGCTCTGCCAGAACAAGGGGGTGGCGCTCCCGGTTTCCGGCATCGGCGGCATCGAGACGTGGCGGGATGCCGCCATGTTCCTCCTGCTGGGGGCGAGCAATCTGCAGGTGACCACATCCGTGATGCACTATGGATACCGCATCGTCGAATCCATGCGCGAAGGGCTCGAGGACTACCTGGAGACCCTCGGGTACCAGTCTGTCGGCGAGCTGGTGGGCGCCGGTCTGCAGTTCGTCATCGACCCCGCCGAGCACGTCCAGTCCGCCCATATCGTCGCCAAGGTCGACGCGGACAAGTGCATCGGTTGCGGGCTGTGCCACATCACCTGCTGGGACGGCGCCAACCAGGCCATGGCATTCGATGCCTCCACGCGCAAGGCCGAAGTCGACGAGGAACGCTGCGTCGGCTGCCTGCTCTGCAAGCACGTCTGCCCGGTGTGGGACTGCGTGGGCACCGCGGAGATCGCGGCCGCGGTGATCTCGGGCATGCACCGCGACGCCATGGACCTGGTCCCGCGAGGCTGATGCTCCAGGCCGCCACTGTGCGACGCGCCGGCGTGCTCGCGAAGCTCGCCGGCGCGTCGCTTCTCCGCCTTGCGGCCCCTTGATCGGGCTGCAGAACCACGCCGACCTGTGACCACGTCCGGAGAGACGGAAAGGAGGTGCGCGCCGCCCTACGCTACAGAGGCCACGGCGGCGCTTTTCCATGTCTGGACCCAGACCCAGCAACGAGGTCGTCATCATGACGTCCGAGCAGATGTCGCGGACCATCACGCGACTCGCTCACGAGATCATCGAGAAGAACCCCGACGCCCACGAGCTGGCCATCGTCGGTATCCACACGCGCGGAGCGTTTCTCGGCGAGCGCCTCCACCAGCTTCTCTGCCGGGCGGGCGGCTGCCGGTACGCGGTCGGCAACCTCGACATCACCTTCTACCGCGACGACGTGGGCGCGCGCAGCGCGACGGGCGTGGCCCCCATGACGATCGCGCCGGTGGTCAAGGGCTCCGAGCTGCCCTTCCCGGTCGAGGGCGCCACGATCATCCTCGTCGATGACGTGCTCTACACGGGGCGCACGATCCGCGCCGCGATCGACGCGCTCTTCGACTTCGGGCGCCCGGCGGGCGTACAGCTCGCGGTCCTCATCGACCGCGGCCACCGCGTGCTGCCCTTCCGCCCCGACTACGTCGGCAAGAACGTCCCCACGGCGCAGCGCGAGCGCATCGGCGTGCGGTTCCCCGAGTCGGACGGCGCCGAGGAAGTCGTCCTCGTGCGCGCGGCGGACGATGAGTGACCGCGCGCACGAGGGGCCCCGATCTCCCCTGAGGGCCGCTCTCGGACGCGGAGAGGGCCGCCTGACAGCGCCGTGCGTTCCCTGGCCGGGCTCGAGCTCACCGCCCCCGCCGCCACGCCCCTCCGGCGACCCCGCCAAAGTCCCAGCTAGCGGCCGCGTTTTGCGGCTCACTCCCTGTTGAACTGGCCGCGCGGCATCGCATATACTTCCGCCCGATGTCCGTCTCCTCCAAGCAATCCAACACGGCCCCCGAGCGTTCGCTCGACCAGCGCATGGACGCGCTCGGCAGGGCCAACCAGGTACGCAGCCTCAGGGCCGCGCTCAAGGCCGACCTCAGGCGCGGCGCCGCGAACATCCGCGACGTCCTCGTCGCGCCACCCGACTTCCTGCTCACCGCCAAGGTGGTCGACCTCCTCATGGCGACGCCCAAGTGCGGGCGCGTCAAGTCGGCGCGCATCATGGAGCAGTGCCGCGTCAGCCCGAGCAAGACCATCGGTGGTCTCTCGGAGCGCCAGCGCGCCGAGTTGATCTCCTCCCTCGGAGGCTGACATCCCCGCGGTGTTCGTCATCTCGGGGCCGTCGGGCGCCGGGAAGGGCACCGTCATCGCCCTGGTTAAGCAACAGCTCGCGCACGTCGTCACCTCGGTGTCGGCCACCACGCGCGCCGCGCGGCCGGGCGAACAGGAGGGCCGCGAGTACTTCTTCATGGACCGCGCGGCGTTCGCCCGCGGCGCGGCCGCCGGCGACTTTCTGGAACGGGTAGAATACAGTGGCGATCTGTACGGCACGCTGCGCGCCGAGGTCGACGGCAAGCTGGCCCGCGGCGACGACGTGATCCTCGAGATCGAGCTCGTCGGGGCACGGGCCGTGCGCAAGGCGCTTCCCGAGGCGACGGCGGTGTTCATCGCGCCGCCGAGCCTTGCGGAGCTCGGCCAGCGGCTGCGCGGCCGGGGCACCGAGTCGGACGAGGCCATCGCCCGCCGCCTGAGCATCGCGCAGACGGAGGTCGCGGCGGCCGATGAGTTCGACCACGTGGTCGTCAACGACGACGCAGAGCGCGCGGCCGCCGAGGTCGCCGCCATCATCGAAGAACGACGAAAGGGAATCTAGTGGACAAGCCCCGCATCGACGAGCTGTTGCCGCACGCCGGCGGCTCGCGGTACGCCCTCGTGATGATCGCCGCCAAGCGCGCGCGACAGATCAACAGCTACTACCACAGCCTCGGCGAGAACCTGATGGGCATCGAGACGCTCACGCCGCCGCTCATCAACACGCGCAGCACCAACCTCCTCACCATCGCCTTCGAGGAGATCGTCGACAACAAGATCGAGTACCAGGCCCCGGACTGAGCGCCGCGTGAGTGGCCAGACCCCCACGGCGGCGGCCGGCGAGCGCACCGTCCTGGTGGGCGTCACCGGCGGCATCGCCATCTACAAGGCGGTCGAGCTGGTGCGCGGGCTGGTAAAGGACGGCTTTCAGCCGCTGGTCGTGAGCACGCCGGCGGCGCAGCGCTTCGTCATGCCTCTCACCTTCGCCGCGGTGTCGCAGGCGCCCGTCCTCGACGACGAGAGCGCCTGGCAGGCGGGCGGCGGCTGGTTTCAGCACATCGAGGCGGCCCGCACGGCGCGCGTGATGGTCGTCGCCCCGGCGACCGCCAACACGCTCGCCAAGATGGCCGCCGGCATCGCCGACAACCTGCTCACCGCCATCTACCTGGCGTTTCGCGGCCCCACCATCGTGGCGCCCACCATGAACTGGGCGATGAACGAGCACCCCGCCACGGTGGCCAACCTGCGCGTCCTCGCCGAGCGCGGCGTGGAGGTCCTGCCCACCGAAGTGGGTGAGCTGGCCTGCGGGGAGGAGGGCTCCGGGCGCATGGCCTCGCCCGAGGCGATCCGCCTGGCCGTGCGGCGCGCCTTCGCCGGCACCGCCGCGGGGCCGCTGGCCGGCAAGAAGATCGTCGTCACCTCGGGCGGCACCCGCGAGCGCATCGACGCGGTGCGCTTCGTCGGCAATCGTTCCAGCGGCAAGATGGGGAGGGCGGTCGCCGACGAGGCCTACCTGCGCGGCGCCCGCGTGGCGCTGGTCACCACGCAGCCCGCCGAGGGCACGCCCTACGACGTCGTGCGCGTCGAGAGCGCCGACGACATGGCGGCGGCCGTCCGCGAGCAGCTCCGCGACGCGGACGTGCTCGTCATGGCCGCCGCGGTCGCCGATTTCAAGCCTCGCGCCGAGGAGCCCGGCAAGATCCGCCGCGGCGATCGCGAGACCATCACGCTCGACCTGGTGCGCACCGTCGACATCCTCGCCGAGACGGCCAGGCCCGGCCTGTTCCGCGTCGGCTTCGCCGCCGAAGCCGGGCCCCAGTTGTGGCGCGCCCGCGAGAAGAAGGCGGCCAAGGGCGTCGACCTGCTGGTGTTCAACGACATCCTCGCCGAGGGCGTCGGCATCGGCGCCGACGAGAATGCCATCACCATCATCACGGCGCGCGAGGAGATCGTGGTGCCGCGCACCAGCAAGCGCGCCTGCGCGGTGGCCATCGCCGAGCAGATCGAAGCAGGACTGCGGCGCTCGTGAACGAGCCGTCGCGCGAGCAGATCCTGGCGATCGTCGGGGCGCGCGTCGCCAACGAGAACCTGCGCCGTCACATGCTGGCCACCGAGGCGATCATGCGGACGCTGGCCACCCGCCTCGGCGAGGACCCCGACCTCTGGGGGCTCGCCGGCCTCGCCCACGACCTCGATTGCGAAGAGACCGGCGACGACGTCGCGCGCCAGGGCGTGGTGGCCGCCGAGGTGCTCCGCGAGCTCGGAGCGCCCGAGAGTGCCGCTCATGCGGTCATGGCCCACAACCCCGCGACGGGGGTGGCCGCCGAGTCGCCCTTCGACGTCGCCCTCCTTGCGACCGACCAGCTTAGTGGCCTCATCACCGCCGCGGCGCTGGTGCGCCCCGACAAGGACCTCGCCGGGGTCAAGGTCAAGTCGGTGCGCAAACGCTTTCGCGAGAGCGCCTTCGCGCGCGGCGTCGACCGCGACGCCATCGTCCGCTGCGGCGAGCTCGGCCTCGAGCTCGACGACTTCATGAGCATCGGGCTGGCGGCGATGCAGGGCATCGCGCCGCAGCTCGGCCTCTGAGAGGCGGCGTGTGGACGAGACGTCGCGCCGCGAACCGGCCTTCGAGGCCGAGAGCGAGGCCTACACGCTGTTTCAGCGCGGCCTCGCCTTCTTGCGCGAGCGGCACCCTGCCCAAGCCGCCATGCTGCTCGCCCAGGCACTGCGCCTCGAACCCGGCAGGAATTCCATCCGCGAGGCGCTCGGC
>Ga0194043_1000205_pt1 | contig 30566 bp, 29 predicted proteins | sample JunL4415m_MetaG_FD_161274 | JGI IMG/M metagenome (GOLD analysis project Ga0194043, IMG submission 161274) | Anoxic zone freshwater microbial communities from boreal shield lake in IISD Experimental Lakes Area, Ontario, Canada - Jun2016-L442-15m | ecosystem: Environmental > Aquatic > Freshwater >...
GCGTTGACGGCGCCGCAACTCCGCGCAATCAGGTGGTCCGCACGCTCCAGGCCGTGTGGTCGAAGCGCTCGACCCTCGACTACGTCTACATGAGCGACATCGAGACCCCCGCGCCCCTTCTCCCGGGCGCCTACTCGACGGCGGCGAATTCCGGTGGCACGGGCAAGACCGCTCAGGAACTCGCCGGTCTGCTGTGCTCACGCCGCTGGTACCAGACCGGCCAGGTGGATGCGACGGGAACTGAGGGCTCTCAACGCAACGTGAACTTCTGCCAGTGGGCTGGCCTGTACTCGAGCGAGTCGATCTGGGGTCGGATGCACAGCAACGACATCTGGCGCCTCGACCCCGTCGATCTGTCCGGGACGGTGACGCCCGGGAACATCACCTCGTCCTGCCGCAACACCAACGACGGACTCCTCAGCGGCGAGGTCGGCTGCGGGACGGTCAGGCGGTACATCGCGACAACGCAGAGCGGGCTGTACAACAACGGCAGCGCGAACGCCAAGTGGTCAGGGAGTACGACTTACCAGGGCAATACCTGGCGTCCGAGTAACAGCGCGCCTGACCCGACCAAGATCTTCACGGGCTACGCATCCGTGCTCGAGCTGCCGGAGACGCCCGCCCTGCTCAAGAAGCGTGCTGGCGACGCTGGCTGCGTGTACACAGGGCCCACGCGACTGCACTTCACCAGCGACGGCTACGTCTACGTCACGAGCCCGGACACCAAGTTCACCGCGAACGCGTGCGGCGGCGGTGCAAGCGGTGCCTACCTGTCGAGCGGTACGGCGACGGCGCCGACCACAGCCAAGGTGAATCTCGCTGACTTCGTCGATCCGGTGTTCTACGTCCAGGACGTACCACGGCCCCTCGCCAATGGCACCGATCCCGATTCGACCTTCGCCTATGACGTGCCCAACCAATGGGCATCGGTTACCCCGCCGGCCATCCCGACCGAGCCCACCTGCCAGCCGAAGTTCAGCACCAACACCTACCCGTTCGTGATCCCGAACCTGACGACGGACTCGACCGAGTCGACCTACTTCAACGCGACGGCCACCGGACTGCACTACAAGGGCTTCCCGTCGGAACTGGCCGATCCGGGATCGACCTGGTACTCGGGCAACTGCGCCGTCGGTGATGCGTACGTGCAGGGAAAGTACACGGGCCGCGTCACCTTGTCGACGGAGAGCAACATCGTCCTGACCGGTACGCTCGCCGACGCGACTTATAACACGACCACCTGCGCGGCCGGCACCTACGGATCGCCGACGTGCAAGTACGGCCAACCGAGCGCCACGTCGGACAGTCTGGTCGGGCTCGTGTCCAAGAAGTTCACCTACCTGTACCGGCCCTTCGCCGCCTCCGTGAGCGGCAATGCGCAGCAATGGGTGGGGGACTGGAAGGAGATCAACTCCCGCGATCCCGTCTACAACGCCGCGGTCCTGGCGATCAGCGACTGTTGGGCCTCCCAGGACCCCTATACGGCCACGGCTCCGGCGGACAGCGTATACGGCGCCCGCAACGGCAATATCTTCTTCTGGGGCTCGCTGGCGCAGAAGTACCGCTGCGTCGTCGGATCGACCGGTGGATACAACAAGGTCTACAAGTACGACGACCGGCTCACCCGCTTCGTGCCGCCCGCAATGCTCGAGCTCTCCGACGAGGACTGGGGCACCCAGACGTCTGCGAGCGAAGCCAAGCTCAAGGCGCCGTTCAGCGAGATCACCCCGCTCAAGCAGAAGGCGGCTGACACGGGCGTGTGGTGGCCGTTGTCCAACTCCTCGGACAACACCAGCACGATCAGCAACATGCGGGTGGTCACCACCATCTCGGCCGCCAACAAGAACGCTAATGCGACCGTCCCATCGATTCAGAGCAAGGTCTACAACGGCGTGGCGAACACCTGGATGGCCAACGTGGTGGCGTCTGCGCCCGGGATCGTGGTTCTCCGCTACGACATCACCCACGGCAGCAAGACCACGAGCAAGACAGTGAAGGAGTCGCGTGCTGTGGTCATCTGGGTCGACCCAGCCGCCTGATCGGTGTCGTGTCAGTATCCTTCGGGGGAGTGGTCTGTCAGCCGATGGGAGAAGCGAGTGCAGGGGGTCGACAAGGGCACGGCCGAGGAGTTCTTCAGCCGTCTTCAGACCAACGCGAACGTCCTGCATGAAGCGAGCATCGACTTCGTCGCCGAAGGGGACGATGTGTCGGCGGTCGGCTGCGCCCTCGGGTCCGACGGGGCCACGCTCGAGTCCGTCGTGTGGGAGCGGCTGAACATCGCTCCGCGCGCGCCTCAACGGCAGTTCTTCCAGGCTGTTGCGACAGTGGCTGCCTCGGTGGACGGCCTGGTCGGGCTCGACCACACGCAGTCGACCACGGCGATCGCCTTCATCGGCGCCGTGCGCGCCCGGATGGTGGAGGCATTCGACCAGGGGCTTGCCGCGGAGGTGAATGCGCGGTGGGGTTCCCTCGAGCACCTGGCCGACGTGCCCATGCCGATCGGCAAGGACATCGAGGACATGCGCGTGCGCCGGCTCGAGGGCCTGACACCATCGGAGTTCGTGACGGCCCGACGTCGCGCGTCGGGTCAGATGATGCTCGAGGCCCAGGCTCGCCGGGTCCGCGGGGCGACATCGGAGGCCATCCAGGCGGCGTACGAGAGCGACTTCCTGGCCATGGAGGCCTACCTGGTGGAGTCAGCCGTCGCCGCGGGGGATACCGCCTTGTTCACCGTGGTCACGAGGTGGGCGCTCGCGACCCATGCCGTCAGCGAGATGCAGGGGCTGCCGTCGGACTTCACGGACGCGGTGAATGCGATCCGCGTGGCGCTGTCGGACGGGCTTGGCGAGGCCGACGGGGCCCGTATGCGTGACGCGCTGATCGCGCTGTAGACAACGCGAGGGAGCCGGTCGGGCTGGGCTGCCTTCCGCCTACGCAGTTGACTTGAGGTTGCCGCTCTGTGCCTGGGCGAGGAGCTCCTGGACGTGGGCCACGAGATCGGGCAGCTTGGACTGGAGCACGAACATCGATGCTTGCAGCTTCAGCGTCTCCTGGGCTGGGCCCGGGCCGGCGTCCGTCGGCTGGAGGGACGTCGACAACTCGTTCGACTTGATCAGCACGGCACGGTCGAGCGACTGCAGGTTCGTGATGAGGTCGAGCAGTTGCTGGTGGGACCCGTTCACCGTCATGGTCAGGTCCATCTGCGCCAGGCTCACTCCTGGCTGCGCAGCGGCATCGGCCGGGTCGCCGGCAGTCGGCGCAATCGGCGTCAGTGGCCGGGGAACGCTGGTGCCCAGAAGCGCGATGTCGGAGGCCTTGATTCCTGCCGATATTGCCGCGTTGTTGATCTGTGAGATCACTGACGGCAGGTCCGCCTCCTCGGGCATGGTCGAGAACAGGGCCTGGGCCTCGGAGGCCGCCTGCGTCGCGGATGCCGCTTGAGTGAGCGTCTGGTTATAGCGGTTCTGCGACTGCACGTTGCTGGCCGACTGCTCCTGAGCCTGCAGTGCGATGTCGTCCGCTTGGGCGAGCCGCGGCGCGAGGAGGAAGAACCACCCGATGGCGATCACGACCACGATAACGAGCACGCCCAGGAGGGCGGCATTCCGAGTGCGGTGACCGGTCATGATGGGCTGCCATTCGCTGTCGCGTCCGCTGCCGGCGTATCCGTGAGTGCCTTGAGCTGCTCAGGAGTTAGAGGCTGCTGAAGGGCGTCGACGGAGATCCCGCTCGTACCCGAGAAGGCGACCCGACCGTCCTGCCCCTTCTCACCGACGGTGGTCGTGCTGTTGTCCACGAACGGGCCGACGAACATGGGGTCCACCCCCATCGCGGCAAGGAAGGCGGCGATGTGGTCGCGATCGATCGCGGTGCCCTCGAACGTCATGCAGCCGACCGTCACGCCCTTGCTGAAGGGGAGGGGGTCCGGGCACAGGTTCGTCACGGCGCCCGGCTTGGGAAGGCCGCTGTACGTCACCGATGCCGACGAGAACTGGATGCCCTTCGGTCCGGTGGACTGACGAGCCACGTCGTACAGATGGACCAGGACCTCGGTGGCCTTCGGCTGTGCCGCCAGGGTCGAGTTCACCAGCTCCTGCTGACCCCTGATCTGCGTGTACATCTCCTTGACCGGCGCAAGCGCGGCCATCTTCTTGTCGATCGACTGCTTCTCGGACTGTGCCTGGGTGAGGGCCTGCGCAGCCTCGTCGATCCGGCTTCCCTGGAGCCACCACAGGGCAACCCCGGCCAGAACCACGACGGCCAGGAGGACGGCGAACCACCTGATGACGTTGTGCAGTGCGATGGACTGGCGGACCGCGCCAGGCAGCAGGTCGACCCGCGGCAGCGACGCAATGAAGGCCGGGTGCTCGACGTGCTCGTCGCCAGCGCCCTTCTTGCCGATCTCCATCGACCAGAACGACTTCTTGGCGGCGGACTTGTCCTTCTTCGCCTGGGACTTGTGCGAAGTCTGGGCGCTCATGACGCCGCCGCCATGGACAGGCCGGTTGCGACGGCGAGCCGGGTGTCGGGCGCAGGGTTCTTGGCCACGCGTCGGCTCGCCGCCAGGCCGACAAGGGGATCCATGACCGAGACCGGCATGGGCAGTTGCGTGGCGAGGCGCTCGACGATGCCGTCCAGCTCCGCTGTGCGTCCGGTGACCGTGAGGGATCCCACCGAGGTGTCGGAGTCGGTGGCCTGGAAGTAGTCGAGGGAGTTGCGGATCTCGCCTATGAGCGTGGTCGCCCAGGGATTGAGGACCGTCAGGGCCGCCTCGGTCTTGGAGTCCAGGACCGGGGCGTCCATCGAGACGGAGCTTCCGAAGACACTCGACTCAGCGATCGGAGCGATGACCGGGGCGGGCCCATTGAGGCCGGTCGCCCGCTTGAGGTCCTCGGCGTCCTCGGTCGAGATGCCAAGCTTGTCGGCGATGGCTGCGGTGGCGGTGTCGCCGCCGAGGTTGGAGATCGTCCGGATGAACCGAGGCTGGCCGGCCTGATGGATGACGACCGTGAGTTGGTCCGCACCCAGGTCGATGATGGCCTGGACCTCGTTCGATGCCGGGAGGGTTCCGCCGCAGGCGGCGCGGATGAGCGCGAAGGCGGAGGAGTCGGCGCTGACCGGAATGAGGCGCGCCTTACGCAGCACCTTCGCCTCGGCTAGGACCGCATCGGTGTTCGCGGCGACGACCAGGATCCGGTTGATGTCCTGCTCCTGGCCGTTGGCATCAGTGCGGTGCTGCTCCGAAAGCAGGTGGTAGTCCACCTCGACCGTGGCCATGTCGACGGGAAGCGAGTCGGCGACCTGGTACTTCAGCGCGGCCTTGAAGTCCTCGGCCGGCATCCAGGGCAGGTCCACCTGACGGGTCAGCATGGTCGAGTCGGCGAGGCCAAGGACCACCTTCCGTGTGGAGAAGTGCCCCTTGCGCCAGAGCTTCTTCAGGGCCTTGGCCACGAGCTTGTCGTCGGCGATGGTGCCATTGCGCACCGCACCCGGCGGCAGGTCGACGGAGGCGGCACGGGCGATCTCGTACGCCTGCTGCCGTCGGCGCCACCGGACCTCGACCGCGCGGATCCCGCTCGTGCCAATGTCCAGCCCGACGCATGTCGTAGGGTGCGTGGCCGCCATGTGACTGACCTCCCGCGAAGACTGTGGACAATGGGGATATCGGCCCGGTTGGCGCGGGAAGGTCCCCTCAAGCGGGGACCAATCCGCCCGTTCGGGCCGAAACCACCGGTATGGGGCTTCCTACGACTCCGCCGAGGCTTGACGGGCCGCGTGCCGACGCCGGTGTGCCGGATCTTGCAGCCGTGCTGTCCACAGCCGTCGCGCATGGGGCCTCGGATGTCCACATCCGCGCGGGTGCACCGCCGTTGATCCGGGTCTCGGGCCACCTTCACCCGCTTGATGTGGCGCCCCTGGACGCCCAGTCGGCCGAGGCATTGGTGCTCTCTGCCCTAGCCACGGACGAGGACCGCCAGGCGTTCCTCCGGGACCGCGAGTGCGACTTCGCCCTCACGATGGGAGGAATCGGTCGGTTCCGCGTCAATGCCTACCGTGCTCGTGGCAATGCCTCGATGGTCCTCAGGCATGTCAAGGAAGTCATTCCCGGCATCGACGAGCTCGGCCTGCCCAAGGTCGTCCGGGACTTGGCCATGAAGCAGAGTGGACTGGTCCTCATCTGTGGACCGACCGGCTCGGGCAAGACCACGACGCTTGCGTCCATGATCGACGTGATCAACACCGAGCGGTCCTGCCACATCCTGACGATCGAGGACCCGATCGAGTTCCTGCATCGGGACAAGTCCTCGACCATCAGCCAGCGGGAGCTGCATACCGACACCAGGGACTTCGCGCGCGCACTCAGGTCGGGCATGCGTCAGGACCCCGATGTGATCCTCATCGGCGAGATCCGCGACATGACCACCATGCGTACGGCACTGCAGGCATCCGAGACGGGGCACCTCGTCCTCGCTAGCCTGCACGCGCGGACCGTTGTGGATGCCGTGAACCGGGTGATCGACATCTTCCCGGTCGAGGAGCAGCGGCAGGCGCGCGCTTCCTTGGCGGAGTCGATCCGCGGCGTCGTCTGCCAGCACCTGGTCGAGTCAGCATCGGGTGAGGGTCGCACGGTGCTGGTCGAGGTCGCTGTCTCGACTCCGCGCATCCGCGAGGCCATTGTCGATCCGGATAAGACCTCGTTGATCCTGGACATCGTCACGGACGGTGACTACTACGGAATGCGCACGTTCCAGCAGGACGCCGTGCGGCGCGTCATGGACGACAGCATCACGTTGTCCGAGGCCGAGAAGGTCGTGACAAGGGTCGCGGACCTGCACGTGTCCCTCAAGAAGGCCGGCTACCGCATCTAGATCGGCGTCCACGAAAGGAGGCGGACATGTCAAGAGCCAGCGCTACTGCGCGCGACACGTCGCTGTCCGCCGTGCCCGAAAGTGCCCGGCCGTCGGAACTGGCGCTTGCCGATCTGCGTGCGCGACGTCGCAGCGCGCGCAGTCAACTGGAGCTGTTGCAGTTGCGGGCGAGGCAGACTCAGGGCGTCGACGAGCGACCGATCGAGCTATTGAAGTCGGAGGTCGAGGCCCTCACAAACGAGCTCATCTCCCGGTATGAAAGCGATCTTGGCCTCGTCGACCTGATACTGGGCGTACGCCCTAGCGATGGAGAGGCACGGCCATGACCGCGTCAGTGGTGGACGTACTGATCGACGAAGGCCTCATCACGCCCGATCAGCTCTCGGCTGCCTCAGCGACGGCCGAGGCGCTTGGCGAGTCGGTGCTCACCGTGCTCGTTCGGCAGGGCGCCGTGACCAAGAAGGACGTTGTTCGGTGCACCGTCCAGGCCGCGGGCCTGGAGTTCGTCGAGATCATGGACGTGGTGGTCGATCCGAGCGCGATCGCACTGCTGTCCGGAGACCAGGCGCGCAAGTACCAGGTCGTCCCCATCGGATTCGATCGGGACGTCCTCGTGGTCGTCTCCGACTCGCAGACGGCCATGAACTGGCAGGTGCGGGACGACCTCCAGGCCATCACGCGCCACCCAGTGCGCTTCGCGTGCGCGATGAAGGCCGAGATCCAGAACAGGATCAATCAGCTCTACCGGGCCGAGGCCGAGCTGGGTGAACTCGTCAGGGACATGCTCGAGGACGAGCAGACGATCGACATCATGGCGCCGGTCGCGTCGACAAGCGATGCTCCGCTCGTCCGCTACCTGAACCTGCTACTCAACCAGGCGATCTCCGACAACGCATCGGACATCCACGTCGAGCCGAGCGAGAGCAACATCCGCATCCGCTTCAGGATCGACGGCGTACTCAAGGAGATGGCCCCCGCGCCGAAGGAGATGCAGTCCGCTGTCATCTCGCGCCTGAAGATCATGAGCGAGATGGACATCGCCGAGCGCCGCATCCCGCAGGACGGGCGTCTCTCGGTCTCCAGCGGTGGCCGCAAGATCGACCTTCGCGTGTCCTGCATGCCGACAGTGTGGGGCGAGAAGATCGTCATGCGAATCCTTGACAACACCGCGGCGCAGATGGCGTTGCCGGACTTGGGTTTCTCGCCAGAGAACTTCAAGAAGTGGCGGATGGCCTACGAACGACCGTACGGGATGCTGATCGTCAGCGGGCCAACGGGTTCGGGCAAGTCGACGTCTCTGTACGCGACTCTCAACGCCGTGTCGCGGCCCGAGGTGAACATCGTGACGGTCGAGGACCCGGTCGAGTACCGCATCCCCGGGATCAACCAGGTACAGACGAACGCCAAGGCCGGCATGACGTTCGCCAAGGCGCTTCGCTCGATCCTGCGTGCCGATCCGGACATCATCCTCATCGGCGAGATCCGCGATCATGAGACGGCGCAGATCGCCATCGAATCCGCACTCACCGGACACCTCGTGCTGACCACCCTGCACACCAACGACTCCCCGAGCGTCATCACCCGCCTGACGGAGATGGGGGTGGAGCCTTTCCTCGTCGGCTCGGCGCTCGAGTGCGCGACCGGACAGCGCCTCGCGCGGCGGCTTTGCACTAAGTGCCGCCGGAGGGTTGAGAAGACCTCGAGTGAGCTGGCCGTCGTGCAGTTCGAGTACCCGCCCGGCGTCGAGCCCACGTTCTACGAGCCTGTGGGATGCTCAACGTGCGCCAACACCGGCTTCAAGGGTCGGCTGGCCATGCACGAGGTCATGCCGATGACCGAGGACATCGGCAAGCTCGCGCTGCGCAACGCCTCGTCCGAGGAAGTCCGGCGCCTGGCGATCGAGCAGGGCATGCGAACTCTGCGACAGGACGGCTGGCTGAAGGTCGCCGAGGGAATGACCACGATCGGGGAGGTGCTCCGTGTCATCGCCTGAGCGCGAGGGATTCAGCCTGCCGCTGGCCGACGTCGTCGAGCCGAAGCAGGCCGGACTGCCGACTCATGAGCCGTCGTCCCTTCCGCTGAGCCCGCCGCGGACGGAGTCAGGGGTCATCCCGATCGCGCCGCCGCGCGAGATGCGGCCCGAGCCCGAGGAGCCGGACTTCACCCTCCCCGCCGAGTCGGGACCTGTTGCGCCGCCAGCGGCGAGCGACGTTGGCATCGTCACGATCGAGCGGTCACCGGGGACCGAGCCGGAGATCGCCCTCGACGAACTGCTCATCTACCTGCTGCAGCAGGGTGGCTCGGACCTCCACCTGAGCGTCAACTCCCCGCCCATGATCCGTGTGCACGGCGATCTGGAGTCCGTACCCGGCTATGTGGCACTGACGAGCAACCAGGTGCGCGAGGCCATGTACGCCATCCTGACCGACCGGCAGAAGCAGCGCTTCGAGGAGACGAAGGAACTCGACCTTGCGTACTCGATGCCGGGCGCTGCGCGATTCCGCGTGAACGTGTTCCAGCAGCAGGGTGTCACCGGTGCGGTCATGCGCGCGATCCCGTGGGACATCCTCCCGCTTGAGGCACTGCACATGCCCGACGTCCTCGGAGACTTCGCGCAACTGCCACGCGGTCTCGTGCTCGTCACGGGACCGACCGGCAGCGGCAAGTCGACGACGCTGGCGGCCATCATCGACCGGGCCAACCGCACGCGGCATGGTCACATCGTGACCATCGAGGACCCCATCGAGTTCGTCCACCAGCACCGTCAGTGCGTGGTGAACCAGCGTGAGGTCGGCGAGGACACCCTGTCCTTTGAGAACGCGCTCATCCACGCGCTGCGCCAGGACCCCGACATCATCCTCGTCGGCGAGATGCGCGACCGAGAGACGATCGCGATTGCGCTCACCGCAGCGGAGACAGGCCACCTTGTGTTCGGCACGCTGCACACGAGTTCAGCAGCCACCACCATCGACCGCGTCGTCGACGTGTTCCCCGGAGACCAGCAGTCGCAGATCCGCACGCAGTTGGCTGCATCGATCCAGGCGGTTGTCTGCCAGACCCTCTGCCGGACGATCAACGGCAAGGGCCGCATCGCCGCGACGGAGGTGCTCGTCGCCACGCCGGCGATCCGCAACCTCATCCGTGAGGCGAAGCTTCAGTCCATCCCCTCAGCGCTGCAGACCGGATCGCGCTACGGGATGCACACCCTCAACCAGAACCTCGCGGATCTGGTCAAGGATGACAAGATCACTTATGAGACGGCGCTGGAGAAGTGCTCCGACGTGGCTGAACTGCAGCAACTGATGGGACTTGGCGCGGATGCCTCAGACTGAGTACCTCGTAAAGGCGCGCTCGCGGTCCGGACGACTGGTCGAGTCGAAGCTTCGCGCGGTCAGCGAGGCCGAAGCACTGACCCGCGTCAAGCAGATGGGCATGACGCCCATCGCCGTGGAGATCACCAACTCCGGCCTGAAGAGGGAGATCCGCTTCGGCAAGGGACGGGTGAAGACCAAGGACCTCGCGATCTTCTCGCGGCAGTTCGCGACGATGCTGTCGTCGGGCCTGCCGATCCTTCGCTGCCTGGCGATCCTCGCTGAGCAGACGCAGTCTCCGCGCCTTGGCGAACTCATCGTCGAGGTGCGCGACGAGGTCGAGAAGGGCGACTCCCTGTCGGAGGCGCTCGGCCGGCACAAGGAGTTCCCACTGATCATGGTCAGCATGGTCAAGGCCGGCGAGACCGGCGGCTTCCTCGACACGACCATGCTCGAAGTGGCCGCGTCGATGGAATCGGACGTCAAACTGCGCGGCAAGATCAAGTCCGCGTTGACGTACCCGATCGCTGTCGGCGTGATAGCCGTCCTCATCACGACCGGCATGCTGATCTTCGTCGTCCCGGTCTTCGCCGGACTCTTCGCTGCCTTCGGCGGCGAGCTTCCGCTGCCGACGCGCATCCTCGTCATGGTGTCCGACGTCGTGAAGAACCCGCTGTTCCTCGGCCCGGTGATCATCGGCTTGATCGTGTTCGTCCTGTGGTACCGGCGCAACAAGACCAGTCCCAAGGTGCGAGCCGTCGTCGACCCGATGAAGTTCAAGCTCCCTGTGTTCGGCCAGTTGTTCCAGAAGGTCGCGCTTGGTCGCTTCACGCGCAACTTCGGCACGCTGATGAAGGCCGGCGTGCCGATCCTCACCGCCCTCGACATCGTCGGTGACACATCAGGCAACGTCGTGATCTCCAGTGCCGTCGCCGACGTCAAGGAGAGCGTGCGTCAGGGCACCGGCATGGCCAAGCCGTTGGCCGAGCATCCGGTCTTCCCCGACATGGTCGTCCAGATGATCGCGGTCGGCGAGGACACCGGTGCGCTCGACACGATGCTGCAGAAGATCGCCGATTTCTACGACCAGGAGGTGGAGGCCACCACGGAGCAGTTGATGGCACTCATCGAGCCCCTGATGATCGTCGTCCTCGGTGTGGTCGTGGGTGGCATGGTCGTTGCCATGTACCTGCCGATCTTCAAGATCTTCGAGCTCATCAAGTAGCCGAATCGGGGCCGTTCGGACCCAAATATTCTCGCGACAGGGGTTCATTTAGCCCCCTCGCCGTCCGAAACAACAACTGTCGGGACACCGTGGACCGGCGCCCCCAGTGGATGAGGGGTCATGGATCAGGAGAAGAAGATGCTTACTCGCATCATGAAGCCAAAGGACGACCGCGACGCGGGTTTCACCCTCATCGAACTTCTGGTCGTCGTAGCAATCATCGGCATTCTTGCCGCTATCGCCATCCCGGTGTTCTTGAATCAGCGCGCGAGCGCCCGTGACGCATCGGTGAAGGCGGACATCAATGGTGCAGCCAAGGTCATGGAGACCGTCTACACCGACGCGGGTGCGTACCCGACCGCCGACGCGGCCGGTCAGCTCCTGCTCAAGAACAACAACATCGTCAGTTCGCCTGGCAACTTCATCAACATCGTGCCCGTCGGGACGACGGCCTTCACCATCCAGGGCTGCAACGTCGAGTCCGACAAGGGCTGGTTCTACGATTCGTCGACCGGCGGTCTCGTGACCAATCCCGCCAACTTCTTGGGCACTGCCTGCGTCACCGCCGGTGGCCTGGCAGGCAAGACAGTTACTCCGAAGCTCGCCGCAACCACCTTGTTCGCCAAGCCGTAACCTGCTCCCTCGACTGGGCCGTCGCACCGAAAGGTGCGGCGGCCCAGACGCGTATCTGGAGAAAGTGGTCAGGAAAGGATTAGCCGGCTATATCCCCCAAAAGGACTAAGTACCCCTGCAACGGGCCTTTACCTGGATCTACCGTGACAGTGCACGCAGAAATGACGCGTGAACTCTGGTGGGAGTGCATCATGAATGATCTTCGGATCCACGAGTACGCCGGCCTGCACCGCACCATTGAGATCGGCCTGCGGCTGGCGCCGACCCTTGCCAGCGCGGCCGCGGTCGCGAAGGCGACCGCCAGCTACCTTGACCGCGATGATGCCGTCCCGGTGCGACTTGCCGGACTGAGCCGTGAAGGCTCCCGGATGCACATCACCCTGGCCATCGGACTCGGGTCCATTGACGACGTGAAGGTCGCCGCACCGAGCTCCCGAGCAGCGGTGCTGCTCCTCGAGACGCTCGTGACCGAGCTCTCCGCGTACGACCCTTCGCTGGTGGCCCTGCCCGACGCCGCTTCGCCCGAGGCTCGCCGCGCCACCGCTCACACGCGCGGCACGCGGACCGTTGAGCCCGCCCTGGTGGCGGCCGACGCGGCTCTCGTCCCAGTCGGCTGATCCGTGACCGAAGAAGCTGAGGTGGGAGAAGTCGTCCCCGACGACTCCATCGTCACCGCGACGAACCGCCTCGGTCGCAAGGTTCCCAACCTGGTCGTGCGTGGGATGGACGAGCGGGAGATCTTCGCCCAAGCGCCACTGCTGGACTGCGACCGCGTCCACTGGGACACCATCGACGACTTCGACCCACAGGTGCTGCTCGCCGACCTGCCGATGGATGCCTACACCCGACGGTGGAGCGACGGCCAGCACCGGGTCTGGGTGCCCAAGGGCCGCGGCTTCGAGGCTCGTGAGCTGATCAAGGAATGGTGCCTCGAACGCCGCGTCGAGGCAGTCAACATGCGGGTCGAGCAGCAGGTCCCGTTCCGCGACCTCGACAAGATCCCGGGCACCCTCTTCCAGGAGTTGGTGGCGGCGGCCGTCGACTGGATCTACCCCCGCACCTACACCATCCGTCGTCGCATCGTGGCCGACCTGGACCTCGTCGAGGACCAGGACGTTCGGTCGATGATGTACCTGTTCATCTCCGATCACGCCGCCCGCTATGACGCGGACCGGATCGGCCGGAACGGGACGCTGAACTTCACGGCCTTCATCCTGGGCAAGCTGCGGACCTGGCCTCAGGATGCGGCCCGGACGGCTTACGGACGTAACGTCGTCGGGGACCGCGTCGCCTTGAACCGGCTCGCGGATCGGTTCATCGCCGACGAGCAGCGCCTGCCGACCGAGGGCGAGCTCGCGGAGGGCATGAACACGAGTGTCACGGACCTTCGGCGCCGCGAGCAGGCGATTAGCGAACTGTCCAGCATGCGCAACTATCAGTCGCTGGTCGGCGGCTCCATCGACTCCGATCAGTACGACCAGGTGCAAGTGGCATCCGAGGAGACCGTCGAGGGGGACGTCACGGCCTACACGCGAAACGCCATGGTTACCAAGGCGATTCTTGAGGCGGTCAGCGGACCCAACGCCCCCCGCTCGCGGCGAGCGCAGGATCCGCTGGCGCTCGCGGCGGTCTACCTGTCCTTCTGGGAGGGGCTGTCTCGTCCCGAGGTGGCCCGCGAGCTCGACGTGCTTCCGAAGACGGTCGCCGCGGCCCTCACTCGCGTGATGGGGCAGATGGAGCAAGCTGACCTGTCATGACGTCCGAGATGCAGGAGCCGATCCCGTGGACCTTCACTGACTCACCGGGGGTGCTCCTCTGGACGTGGATGACCGAGCACTTCGTGGCTCGCGTCACGGGCAAGGAAGTCGACAACGCCGACGACGCCTCCGGCCGTCGCGTCATCCAGTCGTACTCGTGGGACCTGTCGGACCTCACCCGCACGCACCAGGGACTGCCTCGACTCCTCGTCGAGGGCCTGTCGGCGTCGTTCGAGGACGCGGAGCGAACCATCCGAGAGCACGTCGGCAAGAGCTATGACCCGCGGCTTGGGTACCGCAAGTTCTCCGGCGCGCTGGCCTACACGTTCACCCTGACGACCGGCGAGCAGGTGGACGTTCGCGAACTGGTCGGCACGCGCTGCTCGGTGACCGTACTGATGCCCGATCGCTCGGAGCGCACCGTGATGGGCGACCTGGCGGTAAATCACTACAAGTGGCGGCTCACCGCCGCGGACCACGTCATGGAGATCATGCCCGAGCACGTCGTGCGCATCACGAATCGATCCGAGGCAGCCGATCGCGCCGCGGCGATCACGCACAGCGACCTGTACTCCGGGATCGGGCGGATCTACCGGGAGGATCCGAAGTCCGGCTGCACCGGCAAGCCCGGCTTCATGGTCGGTACGGTCGACCACGCCGGCTCCCCGCGATGCCCCCTGCACGAGATGGGCCTGCCCGACTACCTGCTGAGCTGACATCCACAGGTTGCCGCTCGCGGGGGACAGATCACCCGGATTGGGCCGATCCTTGGGGTAGGACGATCCCGGTGGATGGTCCGGCATGTCACTTGCGGGGTTGGAGTCACGATGGCACTGAGGTTGGGGCGTAGCCCGAAGGTCTCCAGCGGTGTCGCCATCGAGCCCAATGGCGCGCTGGTGCACGAGCTCCAGGCGGCGGCCAAGAAGTCGCTCAGCGGCGCCGTCGAGGCCTCCGACAGGCAGGGCGGGGGATCGGCAACGATCTACCTGTTCGAGGGTGGCGTCTACGCGATCGCCCTGACCGGGTATGTACCGCCAGTCGCCGCGCGGCTCTGGTCGTCAGGGGTCATGGATCGTGACCGCAGCGAACGGCTGCTGAGCGAGCTCGGCGGCAACGGACTCGACCCGCGTGCGGGGGCGGTGGCTGCCCAGAACGGCTGGGTCAAGGTGGACACGCTCGGGACGATGCATCAGGAGTACCTCCTGGCATCCTTGGGGGCTGTCGTGACCCTCCCCAAGCTGAAGGTGAAGTCCGCTTCGGGACACGCAACGGCCAATTTCTGCACCCTGCCGTTGCCGGTGGACGCGGTCCTCGATGCCGTCCGCATGCGCGCCGAGCGCATGGCACAGACGTGGGCGTCGGTCGCGGTGGACGTTGACCCGGAGCACGCGATCCTGGATCGCGCCGGCGACCAGATTCCCGCCTCGATCACCATCCGCGAGGCCCGCGCACTCGTTGAGGCGGCAAACGGCCGTCGGACCCTGGACGAGATCGCCTGGCGACTGGGCCTGACCCGCGCCGAGGCCGTGCACATCGTGGTCGTCCTGGTGCGGGCGAACGTCCTGACCGTCCGACCGGCCGAGCAGATGCCGCCCAAGCAGGCCCTGTGGGTGCCCGAGGAGTTCGGACGCGAGCTGGCCCCGGCGTCGCCCCCGCCCGCGCCGAAGGCGGTCGAGGAAGTGGCCGTTGCGGCGGCGGTCGTTGCCGCGACGGCGTCCCAGCCTGAGCCGGAACCCGAGCCCCAGCCGGATCCTGAGCCGGATCCTGAGCCGGTTCCTGAGCCGGTTCCTGAGTCCGAGCCCGAGCCGGAACCCCAGCCGGAACCCGAGTCCGACCCTGAATCTGAGCCCGAGCCGATGCCGGCCGTTCGGGTCGCCGCCGTGGCGACGGCCGCGACCATCGCCGCGCAGTCGTCTCCGCCACAGCCGGAGCCCATCGACGAGCACGTTCGTCAACTGCGGGCCGAGGTGGCCCGTAGCCAGGTCGGCGAGCTGCACGAGGCTCTCCAGTTGGCGGTGCGCGAGGAGATGGATGCCATCGCCAAGGCGGCGGCGATCCGGGCGCGGCTGCACAGCGCCGAGCAGACTCTGGCGAACCTCGTGGCCGGCAACGTGGACGGGTGATGAGTGGACAGCTCCCTGACTGTCATCGTCCTGGTGATCCTGGGGGGCATGGGCCTGATCGTCGGGTCGTTCCTCAACGTCGTGATCTACCGGGTGCCCTTGGGACTGTCCATCGTGAGCCCCGGGTCGGCCTGCCCGTCCTGTCACGCCCCGATCTCGCCGCGCGACAACATCCCGGTGCTTTCGTGGCTGCTCCTGAGAGCCCGGTGCCGTTCCTGCGGCGCGCACATCTCGGCGCGCTACCCGCTGGTGGAGGCCGCCACGGCCCTGCTCTGGGTGGCCTTGGGGTGGTGGGCGATCGGGGAGACCATCGACCCGGTGCTGCCCTTGCTCCTGGTCATCGCAAGCGCCGGGGTCGCCTTGACGATGATCGACATCGACCATCACCGACTGCCCGACGCCATCGTCCTGCCCCTGTACCCGGTGACCGTGGTCGGTCTGGCGTTCGCGGGGCTGGTCAGTCATTCCTGGCCGCTCGCCTCGACGGCCATCGGCGCCGGCGTCTGGCTCCTGTTGATCGGCGGCCTGTGGCTGCTCACCGGGGGCCGTGGCATGGGCTTCGGCGACGTCAAACTTGCGCCGGTACTGGGCGCCACGCTCGGCTGGATCGGGGTCGGAGCGGCCCTTGTCGGGCTGCTGGCGGCCTTCGTGCTCGGCGGGCTGGTCGGGATCGTGCTGCTGGCGTCCGGCCGGGCCGGCCGCAAGGCGAAGCTGCCGTTCGGACCGTTCCTGCTCATCGGGGCCCTCGTGGGGCTCTTCATCGGGGCTGGCCTCTGGGATTCGTACGTCGCCTCGCTGGGTCTGTAGGAGTTGGGCGATGTGGACGGAAATCGGAGACAAGTTCCCCGGCGCCAAAGGTTCAGTCTGGGCGGTAGCCTTCCGATAACCGTCGTATAGAGGCTCAGGGACGCCTCGGGGGGTCCGAAAGGGGCATGCGATGCAGACGTGGGTTGACACCGATGCGCAGGGTCGTCAGTACCTTGTGCGCACCGGTACGGGGGTCGTCACCGCGGTTGTGCCCGTGGGGATCGTGGGACCCGACGACGACCATGCCTCCTACCGGGTCGAGATCTACTGCGACGCCCCGCACGGCCGCCCAGGCGCGATCCGCTACAGCGTCCACCCCATCGTGCCCGCCGTCAGCGCACTCAACCGGCTTGCCCTCGAGGCGCTCGACCAGGTCTGGCCGGTCGTCTGGACCGTCGAGTGGCATCGGCACGACTGGATCCCCGAGGATCTGCCGGTCGGAGCGCTCAACCTGGTCACCGATGCCAAGAGCATCCTGACCGGTCTCGACCGCGTCGTCCTTCCGGACCCGGTATTCGAGGACGTTCCGGAGTTCGCGGACCTGTCCTGGCGTGACCAACTATGAGCGAAGACGAGATCGGGCTGCACTTCTTCACGTCTGACCAGAAGAACAAGCAGCCCGCCTCGGGATCGGTCTTCGGACCGGTCGACCAGGCCGAGATCATCGCCCGCATCGACTCCATCGAGGACGACGACCTCGACAGCTCGTTCTTCGCCGACTCGATGAAAGACGTCGAAGACGCCGCCACGCGGTCCTTCGACGTGGGGATCAGGACGCTCACGGACAATCCACCGGCCGGTGGCGGTCGCCCCACGTTCGGTGCGGGGACGGGTGCGACCGGTGACGCCGACACGGGTCCGCACGCGCCGATCTCGGGTGACCAGCTGAAGCAGGACGATCAGGCGCGCCGCTCGTTCATCCTTGGCGGGCCTACTGGTTCGGAGAGCTGAGCCGACTCACCGGTCTTACGAGGCGTCGCGGAGCTCGCGGATCGCCCGACCATGCACCTGGCACACCCGTGACTCGCTCACGTGGAGAACGCGGCCGATCTCGGCGAACGTGAATTCCTCGAAGTAGTACAGGGCGATGACCGCCCGGTCGCGGGACTTCAGCGTCCGGATCCGCTCGCGCATGAGGCGCTGGCTCTCGGCGTGGTCATAGATCTCCTCGGGCAGTTCCTCGGTCTTGTCGACGAACTGCGCGCCCCCGCGCTCGTCGTCGCCGCCGGTGTCGAAGCCCATGCGCTCGTCGAGGCTGGCAAGGAAGCCGTTGCGGTAGGCCGACATCGTGCTCCGGACGTCCTCGCGGTCCAGGCCGGTCTCCTCGACCAGATCGTCGATGTCCGGCTCGGCGCCGTGGTTCTGCTCGAACTCGGCAGTCGCCCGGTCGATCGAGTGCATCTTGCCCCGAACGCTTCGGGGCACCCAGTCGAGGGACCTCAGCTCGTCGAGGATCGCCCCGCGGATGCGCGTGACGGCGTAGGTCTGGAAGGTCAGCCCGCGGTCGATGTCGAACCGGCCGATGGCGTCGATGAGGCCGATCGTCCCGAACCCCACGAGATCGCCGCGTTCCAGGCTCGGCGGCAGGTTGACGTTGAGGCGCGACACCACGTACCGCACGAGCGGCGTGTAGGTGACGATGAGTTCGTCCCGCGCCTGGGCCTCATGGTCGAGCTTGAGGGCGATCCAGGTGGCGGCCAGGCCCGGATCGTCGTCGAAGATGGGCGAGTAGTGGCCGATCCTGGGGTCAGGCGAGTCGGCGACCGGGCGTGAGCCAGCCACGGCACTGGTCGCGCCGGCACGGCCTGCGTGCGTCGCCCCCATCGCTCCTCCGGTCCGTGGGTATCGCCCTTCTCCTGTGGTATTGGCCCGACTCGTGGGATTCGTACCCGTTCGGGAGGCCACTCTTGGGGTCGGGTGGATAGCCAGATCGTGGTCGTCGACGGTCCGGCTATCGACGGCGGATCTGTGCCTGCGGCAGGTATGGTGATGGTGAGACAACGGTGACTGTGCGCGTCACTAGTAGGTGGCGTGCGCACTGGGTGGTGGAGATCTGTCGAGGAGGGTCGTGGTGGACGGAACGTCGTCTCGCGGTCCTGGGGTAATCGTTGTCGCTGAGCGGCCACTGGCGGACCTGCTGTCCACGCACGAGATCGCGTGGGTAGTGCAGGAGCGCCAGCCCAGCATCGCGGCCATGTGGGATGCCCTGAGCGGCGGTCGGCTCGATCAGCATTCGCGCATCCTCGTGTTCTCGGACTCCTTGCAGGACGGCACCGAGAGCGATGCCGCCGAGCTCCAGCAGACGGCCAGGGCGATCGTCGCGATGTCGAACGCGGGCGCGCGCGTATTCGTCGCCGTGTGGCGTCCGAACCGGGTGTCGGACCTGCAGCGGCTCATCGAGGATTCCGCGCAGGCCCAAGGGGTCCCAGCGTCCAGCCTCGTGTACCACCTCCTCCCGGTCGAGCAGGGCGGGCGAGCGGTGCTCGATTCCATGCGTCGCGTCCTCGAGGCGGAGGTGGACTTCCCGGTGGTCTATCCGTCCACGGTCGATGGCGCGCTGTCGCGCCAGCGGTTCACGCCGTCGCCCTTGTGGACGGCGGAGGCTCCCCAGCCGCTGCCCATGGAGCCCCCGAGCCTGCCTGCGGAGCCGCCCACGGAGCCGGCTCCGCCGGTCGCCGAGATCGCGGTCGACGAACTGGCCGACGTCCGAGGCCTGGCCGATCTTGAGGAGTTCGAAGACCTCGAGGACCTCGAGGAAGCCGTGCTCGAGGTGGAGCCGGATGTGCCCGTGCCGGCGGCGACCGTCGCCCTCCAGCGGCCGGACGAGCCGCAGCCCGATGTGCCTCCCGATGTGCCTGCCGATGTGCCTCCCGAAGGAATGGCGCCGGTGCCCGTCGCGCCACCCGCGCCGATCACGCCGCCGGAGGCGCCCGCGTCCGTCCCGCCGGTTCCACGCCCGTCGCTGGGGGTACCGGGACTCTCCACTGCCCGCCCGATGCTGCCGCCGATCCGTCCGGAGGGCGCCGAGGAGGACCGGGCGTCTTCTAGCGGCGGTTACGACGACCTTCCGCCGAACGCCTCGCGCGAACTCCTCGACCGGCCGAAGCGACCCGGACAGGTCACGATCACGGTCACCTCGAGCAAGGGCGGGTCGGGCAAGTCGACCGCTTCGATCCTGCTCGCGGGGTCGATCGCCCGGGCGTCGCTGGACGCCGGCCAGCCGTTGTCGGTATGCCTGCTCGACCTCGACACCCGCGACGGACAGGTGGCCTCCCTCATCGGCAAGTTCATGCCGACGGCGCTGAACATCCGCGTGCAGCCGGTGTGGGACGAGGAGCGCATTCGGCGCAACCTCGTACATGCCGAGGGCCTCGGCGTCGACACGCTGCTCGCGCCCATCCGCCCGCGAACTGCCGACACCGTCGGCCCGGACTTCTACCGGACGATCATTCGAAGCCTGCAGCGGATGTACGACGTGATCGTGATGGACACGAGTGTCCAGTACCTCGACCCACTGATCGCCCAGGTCGCGCTCCCCGAGGCCGACGAGATCCTGTTCGTCACGACACTCGCCTCCACGGCCGTGCAGGGCATGGCCCGCGCTCTGCGCGAGATCACCGCACCGATCGACGAGTCCGGCCTGGGGATCCCGCGGGAGAAGATCGGCATCCTCGTGAACCAGTCCGTGGCCAACGTCGGCATGGAGCGCGACCAGGTCCTGGCCGCCGGCCTCGGCGTTCCGGTCGTGGGCGTCATCCCGCTGGCCACCAAGGATGTGCTCACCGCCACGAACCTGAACCGGATGTTCACGCTGCTCGACCACCCGCTCCTCGGGCCCGCCTACAACGAACTGGGCCGGGCCTGCCTGCCGGCGCGGCAGCTGTCGCCCTGGCGGTCAGTCATCGACGCTGACTCGGCGCCCGCGCTGGTGTCCACCCCGGCTGCGGCCGTCGAGGACGAGGGCCGCAAGCGCGGCCTGTTCCGCCGCTAGGGACCTTCGTTCGTTGCGGTCGAAGCCGAGGCCGGGCTAACGTGGCAGCCGGACGATCGGAAGCGTGGAGAACCCATGAAGGCAGCAGCGACGAACGTGGCCTCGGCGGCCTACGCGATGTTCGCCCTGCTGCAGCCGATCACGCTGGACGAGCTCCGTGAAGGCGCGAAGACGCACTCGTTCCCGTTCGCGGAGTCCCAGACGCCCGACTGGTTCGCCGCCGCCGCGTCCGATCAGTCGAGCCTACTGGAGACCGCTCCCGAACTGCTGGTGCTGGCCCCGGACATGGATGGGTCCGAGCCGGTGGACGTGTCTGGCATCGACCTGATCCACGTCTACGCCCCCGAGCTCCAGGGGATCGAGGACCTCGACGAGGAGCCCGCGCCGGCGAAGGCCGAGCCGGAACCGGCGCCCGGGCCGACCACGCCCCGCACCTCGACCCAGATGGGGCTGCTCAAGGAACTGTCGAATCTCGACACCTAGGGGTCGACGGTCTCCCCTGGCGGCTCCGCTTCATCCGCGGGCGACTCCTCGCCGCCAGCCGACTGGCTCTCCTCGGCTTCGTCGACCGACTCCTCCTGAGCCGTGAGGTCATAAGCCTCGGCCAGGAGGACGTTGAGCGCTGCGCGCGAGCGCGCCTGGGCGGCCCTGGTGTGCTTGCGGTAGCTGGCGAAAGCCATGCCGCTCGTCACGACGACGAGGACGACAAAGGTCGCAATGAGCAACGTACCCACGGCTGGGGTATCGGCTCAGATGCTGGAGTCGGCAACCTCGGCGAGCACGACCTCGACGAGGATCGGGCCCTCCGCGGCGATGATCGACAACCTCCTGATCCGGCCGGCCGCCTGCAGGTCGCCCTCGGCGGCCGACAGCCGGTCGGCGGCGTCGGGGTTCGCCGTGATGACGGCGGAGGCGACGTCGGCGCGCATCGACACCTTGGCCTCCGACTTCGCCTTGCGGACGAGGGTCAGCACTGAGGCGACATCGTCGATCGCGGCTGGATTGCCGTCCGCGGCGACGAGGCGAAGATCGGCAGCCTCCGGCCACGCCTGCGTGTGGACCGAGCCCTCCTGCCACCAGGACCACACCTCCTCGGTCGTGAAGGGCAGCACGGGAGCGAAGAGCCGCAGGAGCACCGACATCGAGGTGGCCAGCGTGGCCTTGGCCGACGCCGCCTGCTGCTCGCCCTGCCCGCCGTATGCGCGGTCCTTGACCAGCTCGACGTAGTCATCGGTGAAGTTCCAGAAGAACGTCTCGGCCAGCTCAAGCGCTTTTGCGTAGTTGTAGTCCTCGAAGGCATCGGTCGCCTGCTGCACCGTGTCGGCCAGCCGAGCGAGCAGCGCCTTGTCGAGCGGGTGGATGACGGCGCGGTCGTCCTCGTGGGCGTCGAGGCCCAGCACGAACTTGCTCGCATTCAGCAGCTTGATGGCGAGGCGACGCCCGATCTTCATCTGGCCGATGTCGAACGCGGTGTCCGTGCCAGGGCGGGCACTGGCCGCCCAGTAGCGCAGAGCGTCCGAGGAGTACTCGTCGAGCAGGGCGGCCGGGGTGACGACGTTGCCCTTGGACTTCGCCATCTTCTTTCGATCGGGATCGAGGATCCAGCCCGAGATCGCGACGTCGGACCAGGGCAGGCAGTCGTCCTCGAGGTGCGCACGGACGACGGACGAGAACAGCCAGGTGCGGATGATCTCGTGCGCCTGCGGGCGCAGGTCCATCGGGAACACCCGCTGCCACAGGTCGGGATCGCGCTCCCAGCCGCCGGCGATCTGTGGGGTGAGCGAGCTCGTGGCCCAGGTATCCATCACGTCGGGGTCGCCCATGAAGCCGCCCGGCTTGCCGCGCTGGTCCTCCGTGTAACCCGGCGGAACGTCGCTGCTGGGGTCGATCGGCAACGTGTCCTCGGCGGGCATGATCGGTGTGGCGTAGACCGGCGTGCTGGTCTCGTCGAGCGGATACCACAGGGGCAGCGGCACGCCGAAGAACCGCTGGCGCGAGATCAGCCAGTCACCGTTGAGGCCCTCGACCCAGTTCTGGTAGCGCACCTGCATGTGCGACGGGTGCCAGTGCAACTGCCGTCCTCGCTCGAGGAGCTCGGCCCGCAGTTCCTCGTCGCGCCCGCCGTTGGTGATGTACCACTGGCGGGTGGTGACGATCTCCAGCGGCTTGTCGCCCTTCTCGAAGAACTTCACCGGGTGCGTGATCGGCTTCGGCTCCCCGACAAGGTCGCCGGACGTCGTGAGGATCTCGACCATCCGCTCCTTCGCGGTGTGGCTCGTCGCACCCGCAATGGCCGTGTAGGCCGCCTGCCCCGCCTCGGACGTGATCCACTCCGGGACGTCGGGGAGAATGCGGCCGTCCCATCCGATGATCGGTCGGGTGGGCAGTTGCAGCTCGCGCCACCAGGTGACGTCGGTGAGATCGCCGAAGGTGCAGATCATGGCGATGCCCGACCCCTTCTCGGGATCGGCGAGGGTGTGCGCGACGACGGGCACCTGCACGCCGAACGCCGGCGTGGTGACAGTGGCGCCGAACAGCGGCTGGTAGCGCGCGTCGTCGGGGTGCGCGACGAGGGCCACGCACGCGGCGAGCAGCTCGGGTCGGGTCGTCTCGATGAACACCTTGACGGTCGGGTCGGCCGTGGTCGGGAAGCCGATGCGGTGGTAGGCGCCGGGGCGCTCGCGGTCCTCGAGCTCGGCCTGGGCGACCGCCGTGCGGAACGTGACGTCCCAGAGGGTCGGGGCCTCGGACTGGTACGCCTCGCCGCGGGCCAGGTTGCGGAGGAAGGCGATCTGGCTGACGCGCTGGGAGCGTGCGTCGATGGTCTGGTACGTCTGCGTCCAGTCGATCGACAGGCCCAGGCGTCGACACAGCTCCTCGAAGACGACCTCGTCCTCGACGGTCAGCCGCTCGCACAGCGTCACGAAGTTCTTCCGCGAGATCGCGATCTGGTGCTTGGGGTCGGGCTCGGCCGGGGGCTCGAAGGCGGGGTCGTAGGGCAGGCTCGGATCGCAGCGCACGCCGTAGTAGTTCTGCACGCGACGCTCGGTCGGCAGTCCGTTGTCGTCCCACCCCATCGGGTAGAAGACCTCGAAGCCGCGCATCCGCTTGTAGCGGGCGATGCAGTCGGTGTGCGTGTAGGAGAACACGTGGCCCACGTGGAGGGACCCGCTCACGGTGGGCGGGGGAGTGTCGATGGAGTAGACCTGCTCGCGGGTCTTCGTCCGGTCGAAGCGGTAGGTGCGGTTGTCCTCCCATACCTGCGCCCACTTCGCCTCGATGCCATCGAGCGTGGGCTTCTCCGGTAGGGCGTTGGCGGTCATGGGCGGAGTCTATTTGGCAGGTGTCCGCTACTACTGATGGGTCAATGCGGATGCTCTCCGTTTACGCACTCGCATGGACCCATCAGTAGTCGCCACCGTCTACCCGCGTCGGATCACGCCGTCGCATCCGCTAGAGGGCGGGGAGGCCGTCGATGCTGGTGGCGTTCTTCACGGCGCGGTACTCGGCGAGGGCGTCGGCGCCCTTCTTGGCGTGGCTGAGGTCAAGGACGTCGCGGTCGGAGACGTAGGTCATCGTCGGGACGGCATAGCCGCACGAGTCGGAGGCGCGGTCGACGTCGACGACGATGACGGACCGCACGCCGACGTGCTCGCTGAAGCGGCCGATCAGCCCGGCGAACTCAGGATCGCCCGGAAGCACGATGCGTCCGCGACCGTGCAGACGGATGATGCTGGGCCGTCCGTCGAAGGCGCAGAACATCAGCACGATCCGACCGTTCTCGCGAAGGTGCGAGATGGTCTCTGCACCGCTGCCGGTCAGGTCGAGGTAGGCGACGGTGTACTGGTCGATGACCGCGAATGTGCCGGCCAGGCCCTTGGGCGACAGGTTGATGTGCTGGTCGCCGGCAAGAGGTGCGGTCGCCACGAAGAACAGCGGCTGCTCGCACAGCCACTGGCCGAGCTTGTCGTCGATTCCATCGATCACGTCAGCCATCGGGTCACCATAGACTCCACGCGTGAGCGCGATCGAGGACCCTCAGGATCAACTGGCAGACCTGTGGACCTCGCTCGAAGCGCGGTGGCCGGAGAACCGCATCGAGCCGACGCTGACGCGAATCGCCTCGGTCTGCTCGTTCCTCGGTGACCCGCAGCGGTCCTATCCGGTCATCCACGTCTCGGGGACGAACGGCAAGAGCTCCACCGCCCGCATGATCGAGGCGCTGCTGCGGTCGGCGGGCCTTCGCACGGGCCTGTTCACCTCCCCTCACCTGGTCGATCCGCGCGAGCGCATCTGCTTCGACGGCGAGCCGATCTCACAGGCCCGAGTGCTGCGCACCTGGGAGGAGATCAGCCCCTACGTCGACGTCGTGGACCATCAGTCGACCGCCGACGGGGGCATCCCGCTGTCGTACTTCGAGGTCCTCACCGCCCTCGCTTTCGCGGCGTTCGCCGACGCGCCGGTCGACGTCGCGATCATCGAGGTCGGCCTTGGCGGTTCGTGGGACTCGACGAACATCGCCGATGGCGTCGTTGCCGTCGTGACGCCGGTTGGGCTAGACCATCAGGACTACCTCGGCGACACGCTCATCGACATCGCCAAGGAGAAGGCCGGGATCATCAAGGCCGAAGCCTTCGCCGTGATCGCCCAGCAGGACCTCGAGGTCGCCGAGGTGCTCCTGGAACGGTGCGTCGAGGTGGGGGCCACGGTGGCCCGCGAGGGCCTCGAGTTCGGCGTGATGCAGCGCTCCTTGGCCGTGGGCGGCCAACTCCTGTCGCTCAAGGGGCTCAACGCGGCCTACGAGGACGTGTTCCTGCCGCTGTTCGGCGAGCACCAGGCTCACAACGCGGCGGTCGCCCTCGCGGCGACCGAGGCGTTCCTCAGCGGTGCCGGGCCCATGGACGACGACGTGGTGCGCGAGGGGTTCGCGCGGGCCACGTCACCTGGTCGACTGGAGGCCGTGCGTCGCGGCCCGACGATCCTCGTCGACGCCGCACACAATCCGCACGGTGCGGCCGCGCTGAGCCGAGCCGTCGAGGACTCGTTCGAGTTCGCCTCGCTGGTCGGTGTCATCGGCATGCTGGCGGACAAGGACGCCCTCGGCTTCCTCGAGGCGATGGAGTCCGTCCTCAACACGGTCGTCATCACCACGCCCTCGTCACCACGTGCGATGGACGCCGGACTCCTGGCCGAGATCGCCATCGAGGTGTTCGGCGAGGACCGCGTCCTCGTCGAGGACGAGCTGCCGGACGCCATCGACCGCGCGCTCGGGCTGGCGGAGGGCCAGGACGAGTACGGCGGCGTGGGTGTCCTGATCACCGGGTCGGTCGTGCTCGTCGGGGATGCCAAGAGGCTCCTCGCGTGAGGGCCCTGTGCTCGTCGGTCCTCGGCATCGAGGCGCTCGTCGTCCTGCTGGCCACGTCACTGGCCACTTCGAACGGGTCGGTCGCCAACACGACCCTCGCGTGGTTCGTGGGCTTCGCACTGATGGTCCTGCTGGTGCTGTCGATCGGGACCCTGCGTCGGCCGTGGGGACTGTCGGTGGGCTGGGTCATGCAGGTGCTGGTCCTCGCGACCAGCCTCGTCGTCGGCTGGACGATGCTGGTCGTCGGCACGGTGTTCGTCGTCCTGTGGTTCGTCGCGATCTGGACGGGCCAGCGGGTGGATGCCCAGCGTGCGCTGGAGCGGGACGCTGCGGAGGGCCGCGGGGTCGCTGAGTAGTGTTCGATGCACGTAATCACTGACCTAGCAGGGAGTTTCTCGTGTCCGAACGCACTCTCGTCCTGATCAAGCCCGATGGCGTGGCCCGCGGCCTCGTCGGAGAGGTGATCGGCAGGATCGAGCGCAAGGGATTCCGCATCGTCGCGATGGAACTGCGCACCCTGACCGTGGCGGTTGCCGAGGAGCACTACGCGGAGCACAAGGGCAAGGGCTTCTTCAACGACCTGGTCGAGTTCATCACTGGCGGCCCGCTGGTGGCGGCCGTGATCGAAGGGCCCGACGCGATCGTCCAGTGGCGCAGCATGATGGGCGCCACGAACCCGGTGAACGCTCCGCTCGGGACCATTCGCGGCGACCTCGCCACCGAGATGCAGAACAACGTGACGCACGGTTCTGACTCACCCGAGTCGGCCGATCGCGAGATCGCCCTGTTCTTCCCCGGCCTGGCGTAGCGATGAAGCCCGCGGTTCTCGGACTGGCGGCCGGCGCCGCCGTCGGTGGCCTCGTCGCCGTGGCATCCCGTGGCCCGACACTCGTCCATTGGCCAGAGAAGGTTCGGACGGCGTTCCCGTTCGTCCTCGGTGGGCTGGTCGGGACGGCCGCTGGCGTCAAGGTGGGATTCGGCACCTCGGTGCTTCGGGCCGTCTCCGGCAAGGGTCCCGGACCGGTGACGACCCTGCCGCCGGTGCTCGTCGGCGCGGCTGTCGTGGGCGGTGCGGCGATTGCGACGAACGTGGCGGCCGGGCGCCTTCTTGGCCGACTGGCGGAGGAGAGCCGCGAGCTCGACGCCGGTTTCGCCACCCCGCCGACTGACGCCAACGTCTCCGCGGGACCTGGCAGCCTCGTGGCCATCACCGAGCTGGGACGTGAGGGTGCCCGGTTCGTCGGGACCGTCGCGAGTGCTGACGGCATCCGACAGGTGACCGGGCGCGAGCCGGTAGCCGCCCCGATCCGCGTGTTCGTCGGCGCCGACTGCGCGTCGACGCCCGAGCAGCGAGTGGGCCTCGCCATGGCGGAGCTTCGGCGCACGGGAGCATTCGACCGCGGGAGCCTGCTGATCCAGGCACCGGCCGGATCCGGCTACGCGAATCCGACGCCGGTCGATGTGCTGGAGCTCCTGACGCTGGGCGACTGCGCATCGGTGGCGGTCGGGTACGGGCTGCTGCCGTCGTTCCTGTCGCTCAACAAGGTCGCCGTCGCCTCGCACACGCAACTGCTGCTGCTCGATGCGATCCTCGAGGAGCTCTCGACCTTGGAGCGACGGCCGCGTCTGCTGCTGTATGGAGAGAGTCTCGGCGCGAAGGTGCAGGAGGCCGCTGTTCCTCTGGGGTCGGCGGATCTGGACCACTACGGCGTCGCGGCGGCCCTGTGGGTCGGCACGCCCGGAGGCAGTACCGCAGACGACTTCCATGCCCGTGTGGCCGCAGAGTCGTACACGATCGACCGGCCGGAGCAGATTCCCTCGCCGATGCCGGCGCCGCGGCCCCGAGTGTGGTTCCTCGAGCACGACGGTGACCCTGTCGTGCGGTCCCGACCTGAACTGTTCTTGCATCGGCCGGTGTGGCTGCCCACCGACGGCACCCGGGGGCGCCATATCCCCGAGGCCATGACGTGGAAGCCCGGCATCACGTGGGCGCAGGCGCTCGTCGACACGATGTTCGCCACGAACGTCAAGCCCGGCGACTTCAAGAGCGAGGGCCACGACTACCGCGCCGACCTCGGCGCTGCCGTGGCTGCGGCCTACTGCCTTGACCCCGACCCGGCCACGGCCGAGCGGCTCGAGGCGTACTTGCGGACGAAGGAAGTCGAGCGGGCGACCCGCATCGGCGAGGAGTGAGCTCTGCGAGCCCCGGAGCCGAGGCGGCATGGACCCGCATCGGCGAGGAGTGAGCGCGGCGGAGCATCCCTGAGCGCCGGCTGTCGGAAAACGGACATAGGTCGCATGGTGTTCCTGAGGCGCCTGCGGCTGGGCGTAGAATGAGTCGCCCTGCCCCCACCAGGAAGGCCACTTTCCCCATGGCTGCTTCATCGTCCTTCGTCGGCCGCGACATGGCCGTCGACTTGGGCACCGCCAACACCCTCGTCTACGTGCGTGGTCGAGGCATCGTCCTGAACGAGCCCTCCGTGGTGGCGATCAACAACAACACCGGTGGCATCCTGGCCGTGGGCTCCGAGGCCAAGCGCATGATCGGGCGCACGCCCGGCAACATCGTGGCCATCCGCCCCCTCAAGGACGGCGTCATCGCCGACTTCGACACCACCGAGCGCATGCTTCGCTACTTCATCCAGAAGGTGCACAAGAGGCGCCATCTGGCCAAGCCTCGCCTCATCGTGTGCGTTCCGTCGGGCATCACGGGCGTTGAGCAGCGCGCGGTCAAGGATGCTGGCTACGCCGCCGGTGCCCGCAAGGTCTTCATCATCGAGGAGCCGATGGCTGCGGCGATCGGTGCCGGGCTTCCTGTTCACGAGCCGACGGGCAACATGGTCGTCGACATCGGTGGCGGCACGTCCGAGGTCGCCGTCATCTCACTGGGCGGCATCGTGTGCTCGCTGTCGGTCCGCGTCGGTGGCGACGAGCTCGACAATGCGATCATCCAGTACGTCAAGAAGGAGTACTCGCTGATGCTCGGCGAGCGCACCGCCGAGGAGATCAAGGTCGCGATCGGCTCCGCGTTCCCGATGCCCGACGAGCCGCACGCCGAGATCCGCGGACGCGACCTCATCACCGGCCTGCCCCGCACGATCGTGGTGTCGGCCGAGGAGATCCGTCGCGCCATCGACGAGCCTGTGCACGCCATCGTCGACGCCGTCAAGGCCACACTCGACCGCACCCCGCCGGAACTGTCCGGCGACATCATGGACCGCGGCATCGTCCTCACTGGTGGCGGCGCGCTGCTGCGCGGCCTCGACGAGCGACTGCGCCACGAGACGGGCATGCCGATCCTGATCGCCGACCGCCCGCTGGAATGCGTGGCGCTCGGCTCCGGCAAGTGCGTGGAGGAGTTCGAGGCACTTCAGCAGGTGCTCATCTCGGAGCCCCGCCGCTAGTCACCTCGGGTTGCTGCGGTCGTTGTGACGTGCGGCAGGAGAGACTGTTCCCATGCTGTCCCGCCGAACCCGCATCCTGCTGTCGGTTCTGGTCGTGGCTGCTCTCACTTTCGTCATCCTCGACCTGCGTGGCGGGCAGGGTCCGCTCAGCGGCATCCGCGGCCTTGCGTCGAACACCCTCGGAGGCATCGAACGCGTCGCCGCAACGGTGTTCTCGCCATTGACCAACGCCACTTCGTGGTGGTCGAGCATGCGCGACCAGGCCGACCAGATCGAGCGCCTCACGGCTGAGAACGCCAAGCTCCGCGGCCAGGCCGACCAGATGAAGAACGACAAGGCGCGCGTCGCGGCCCTCGACGGCCTGCTGCGCGTGGCCAACGTCGGGCAGTACCGGTTCATCCCCGCCGAGGTCATCGCGGTGGGGCCGTCGCAGGACTTCTCATGGACGATCACGATCGACGCGGGGCGCAACGACGGCGTCGAGCAGGACATGAGCGTCATCAACGCGGACGGGCTGGTCGGGCGCGTGCTCAAGACCACGGCCAACACGTCAACCGTCGTGCTGATCGTCGACGCGTCGTCGGCCGTCGGCGGCCGGGTCGCGGGGTCGGGGGAGATCGGCATCGTGTCGGGCACCGGTCGCCAGGACTCGATGGAGTTCCAGCTCCTCGATCCGCTGGGCGACCTGCGGGCGGGAGATGCCCTCGTCACCTTCGGGTCCAAGGGCGGTCGACCCTTCGCGGCAGGACTGCCGATCGGCCAGGTGTCGGAGGTGAGCGGCACGCCCGGTCAGCTGACCCGAGTCGCTTCCGTTCGGCCTTACATCAACGTCTCGACGCTGAGCATCGTCGGCGTCGTCACGGTGCCGCCGCGCACCGACCCACGCGACTCCGTGCTGCCGAAGAGCTCGACGCTGAACCCCTCGCCGGCGCCCGTCCCGCTTGGGGCCGCAGCGACACCGGATCCGAGCGCGTCCATCGCTCCGCAGGTCGAGACTCCCGCAACGCTGCAGCCGCGCAAGAACAAGAAGAAGCCGACCCCGAGTCCCTCGCCGAGCGCATCGTGACGGTGACCCCATGAT
>Ga0194043_1000208_pt1 | contig 30496 bp, 30 predicted proteins | sample JunL4415m_MetaG_FD_161274 | JGI IMG/M metagenome (GOLD analysis project Ga0194043, IMG submission 161274) | Anoxic zone freshwater microbial communities from boreal shield lake in IISD Experimental Lakes Area, Ontario, Canada - Jun2016-L442-15m | ecosystem: Environmental > Aquatic > Freshwater >...
CTGGTGGCCAAAGTGATTGTTGACGTCCGAGAAGTGGTCAAGGTCAATGACGGCCACGGCGAGCGACTGCCCTGAACGGCCGCACTCACTGACCAACTGGGGAAACTCTGCTTCCCATCGCCGTTGATTGGCAAGCCCCGTGTGTGGATCAGAAAGGCTTGCCTCCCGCAATTCGTGAGCCAACTCATCGCGCCGGGCCACGGCAGCTTCAAGATGTGCCGTACGTTCGGCGACCACTCGCTCAAGCTGTTCGATGTTTCCCGCGGTGACGGCGATGAGTTCCACGACCTCCTGCCGCACCTTCTCCTCGGCATCGGTCACCGTACTAACCGATCGCAGCAGCAGCCACAGATCAAGCACGGTGATGGTCAATACGATGCCAGCCTCAAAGAGCACCATCTGCCACGACACCCCCGCCCCGGGCGCTTCGGTCGCTGCGGCGGTAGTCACGAGAGCAATCGCCGCATAGACCGCGACCGCGCCCATCGCGGCAACCGCCACGTAACGCCACGACGGCAGGATCGCAACAATGCCGAGGAAGAGCACTCCGACAAAGAATGTGCTCGCTGCGACGTCTCCCGTCTCAGCTGGTCGCAGCAACAAGATCAGCGCCGCCAGCAGCCCGACCATGAGGACGCTCGCCCACTCAGGGAGCCATGACGACAGCACCAGAACGGCGAGGAGGGCAATCGACGCTCCCAGCAGCATCAGCGACAGCGACCAGTAGTGAGGAACAAAAGCGAACACGATCGCACACGCAAACGTTGCGAGGCTGCCGGCGATGAGAAGTCGCCGTAGCGACATCCGAGCAACGCGCGCTGCTGCAATCCGCGCGTCGGCGGCGGCCAACGTATCGCCGGTATCCATCAGCCCACGTCGTCACTCTGCGCTAAGGGGCCTAGGGCCGACACCACGCGATCGCGACCAGAAACCTTCGCCGCCAGCATTGCTTGATCGGCTCGATTGAGCACGCTCTCCCACGATTCCCCAGAATTGGGAACACGTTCGGCAGCCCCGATGCTGACGGTGAGTCGCTCGGTGGACGGCAGGGATGCCCACACACGGTTCCGGCATTCACTCGCGACCCTCTGAGCCACCGCTGTTGCCGCTGTCGCGCCGGCATAGGGCATCACGATGACGAATTCCTCGCCTTGGCCCAATCGGTAGCACAGGTCACCTACGCGCGTGACCCCCTGCTGAAGAGACGCGAACTCAGCGAGGACTCCATCGCCGATTTGATGTGAGTACGAGGTGTTGATGCGCCCAAAGTGATCGAGATCAAGTGCGGCGACGCTGATCGGGCGACCGATGCGATCGGACGCTTCCACGATGGCCGGCCAGGCCTCGTCGAGATGCCGCCGATTGAATAGTCCGGTTCGGTGGTCGCGTACCACTAGTAGCGATAGTTCGGTCACGTACCGCTGACGCTGCTCGAGCACATCGCGCAAGTCCCGTTCTCTTCGAGCAACCTCTACCTCAAGCGATTCCTTGTCCGCTTCGACCTGAGCCAGCAAAGCTTCGGCCTCAGCACGCAGGACGGCGGTAGACGTCAACCCGCGAGTGCGATCCCACACCCCGTAGAGCACCACCAGCGCAGTAGTGAAGGAGACCAACCCGCCGTCGACCAGCAAGTCGACGTAGTTGGGACGGTCGAAGGTGAGTGGCGACGACATCAGCGCGAGCACCAGCAGCGCAACGAGTGTCACAATCAGAACCAGAATTGACGAGCGACGGTCGCGCATCATCAACATGCCAGCCGCTGCAATCGGCGCGAGCCAGAAGGGCCACGTGGCAAGGTCCCTGGTCACAAAGACGCCGGCAACGAGGGTCAGACACGTACCGACGACGAGCACCCAGGCTGCAGCAACAAAAAACTGTCGCCTACCCAGCATGAATGTCGCGAAACTCGTGGTCAGTGCCACACACGCCATGGCAAACCACGTCGAGAAATGCCCCGCGGGAATCATCTGCATGCCAAGGCTGACAACGGCCACCACGGTAATCAACGCCATCACCTGTGCCAACTGACCCCGCCGTACGTCGTTTTCGCTGGCGGCTTCCACCGGCAGCAGACGATCAATCAACAGGGGCTTGAAGTCAGGTAGGTCGGCGTTGTTCGCCACCTCTCCACCCGCTTTCTGATCGGCCGTTCAGATCGGCCAAGGCTACACACGTGTCGAGCGTTCGGATGAGTTCATGGGAGGATTACGTGGTGAACCGTGCAGATCTGACCAAGACGCCCGTCGAGGTCGCCGCCATGTTCGACGACGTGGCCGAACGCTACGACCTCACCAACGATGTGCTGGCTCTGGGCCAGACCCGCCTTTGGCGCCGGGCCGTGGTCAACGCCCTCGCGCCCGTTTCGGGCGATATCGTGCTCGACCTTGCCGCCGGCACAGCCACCTCAAGCCAACCATTTCGCGATCGCGGCGCCTATGTGGTGCCCTGCGATTTCTCACTGGGCATGCTCCACGTGGGCCGAGTCCGTCAGCCCGATCTTCCGCTCACTGCCGGCGACGCGCTGCACTTACCCTTCGCCGACGAGTCATTCGACGCGGCGACAATGTCGTTTGGCCTGCGCAATGTGGCCGATGTCGACAAAGCGCTCGCCGAATTGCACCGCGTGGTGCGTCCCGGCGGTCGACTCGTGGTGTGCGAGTTCAGCCATCCCACCTGGGCTCCCCTGCGCACTGTCTACTCCGAGTACCTCATGGGAGCGCTGCCCTCGGTGGCACGTCGTGTGTCGAGTAACCCCGACGCCTACGTCTACCTTGCCGAATCGATTCAGGCATGGCCCGATCAGCCTGCGCTGGCAGCGCGGATGCAAGCAGCGAAATGGACTGACGTGAGTTGGCTCAATCTCACCGGTGGAATCGTTGCGCTGCACCGGGGTCGTAGGGCGTAGTTGCGACGTCAGTCGCTCAGCGCGCCACGCATCGCGTCGAGTTTAGATTCGCTCTCAGCGAGTTCAACTTCAGGTTCGGACCCCGCCACCAAGCCGCAACCCGCGAACAACCGCAACCGGCGAGCATCATTGCCATCGATCTGCGCGCACCTCAATGCGATGCCGAACTCGCCATCTCCGCGGCCATCCATCCAGCCCACGGGCCCGGCGTAGCGCCCTCGCTGCATGCCTTCAAGTTCGCGAATTACGGCGAAGGCGCGCTCAGTAGGAGTTCCACACACTGCGGCCGTCGGGTGCAGTGATGCCGCCAGCGCCAACACCGGCGCACCGTCAACCAACTGTCCGGTGACGTCAGTGGCAAGGTGCTGAACATTCGCCAACCGCAGCAGCCGAGGGCGAGCGGGCACTTCGAGGTCGGTGCAATGAGCTGCCAGTGCGGCAGCCACCGAACGTACTGCGTAGCCATGCTCTTCGTGGTCTTTATCGCTTGCCAGCAACATTTCAGCCAAGCGGGCGTCTTTGCCCGAATCCTGCGAGCGACGGATTGTGCCTGCCAACACGCGCGAGGTCACTTCGTCGCCCGTGCGACGCACCAGCATTTCGGGAGTTGCGCCCACCAAACCGTCGACTGAGAAGGTCCAGCATTCGGGGTAAGTCTCGGTGAGCCGCTCCAACAATCGACGCACATCGAGTGGGGCATCGAGCGTGACGTCAAGATCACGGGCAAGCACCACCTTGTCGAGCTCACCTGATGTGATGCGCTCAACGGCCGACTCGACCGCACCCTTCCATGACTCAACCGATCGGCTGCCCTCCGAATAGCGCGCGCCGAGAGGCGCCGAATCGACCGCCTCAGAGACTGCCAGGGCACTTGTCTGCTCAGCGTCGCCAGCGCTCACTTCCGTGATCCACGCCAACTTGCCTCGACGTCCGACGATCACTCGCGGGACAACCACCACTGAATGACCGGGATCGGGATCGAAGGCAAAGGATGCGAATGCGACCGGCCCCGTTCCGGGAAGACCGACGGCATCGTGGATCTCGGCATCGTGCACAAACGCCGACCACCATCGCTGAGCCCGCGAGAATCGCTCGGGTCCGCTGAATTCAGCACGAGCAGCCGCTCCCCAGCCAACCAAGCCGTCACCGTTGCGCACCCATGCGAGTGCACCGTCTGCGGGCAGAAGGGAGAGCAGTGCTGTCACCGAGTGCTCGTCGGGAAGGAGTGTGGTGCGCACCGAGATGGGCGGGGCCACCGGGGCCACAACGGCGGTGCTCATGGTGTGCTCAGCCTACGGCGCCGGATACCATCTCGCACCGTGAGGTCCCGTGATACACGCCACGTGTCTCTGGGTCACTTCGCCCAGAGGGGCTAGCGTGTGTCCATGGTGACGTCGGCGGAACAGTCACGAAACCGCATCCTCGAGGCCGCGGCCCGCTTGTTCGACGAGCGCGGACTCGCCGGGGTCACGGCACGCGATGTGGCGAGCGAAGCCGGTGTCAGTGCGCGTACCGTCAGCCGCCACTTCCCCGATCTCAGCGATCTGTTCGCCGAGGTTGTCACCGCGAGAGCCGGATCAACGGTCTCCGACCACCTCGTGCGCCAAACCCGCGACGAGAGTGGCTCACCCATGGGAGCCCTGCTCTGGGCCGCCCGTGAAGTGTTCGCTGCACCTGAACGCAACTGGAGCGCACTCGAACTCGAAGCATTCGCTGCAGCACATCGCGACCCGGATGTCGCCGAACTCATGCGCTCACGCATAGGCGGGCGGTGGACGGCGATGGAGGAAGTAGTACGCCGCATGCAGGAAGGCGGCGTGATCGACGACTCACTTGACAGCGACGCCCTCATTCATTTCTCACTCGTGCTGTCGGTGGGCCTCGCTCTCGCTGATTCGGTCGTGCCGGTCAGCGTTGACGAGCGCAAGTGGACCGGACTGATGTCACGGCTACTGACCGCCCTCGGCCCGGTGCCCTTGAGCGGTCATGCTGCGGTGAGTACCGATCGACTGTGGCGAATCCGTGTCGATGTTCCCGATCGAATCGGCGCAGTGGAACAACTCGCACGCACCCTGACCTCGCTCAATGCGTTCGTCATCATGGTTGTCACTCCCGGAGACGATCCCGACGAATGGCGCACCATTGATTTGCTGGTGTCGTGTCCTGACAGTTTGGGCGCCGCCGAACTGCGCGACTCGGCAGGCGCCGTCGGACGCAACGTCTACGTGCGCGAAGGCTCCGACGAGGATCGCCTTGATGTGGCCACGCGGGTCCTCGACGGGGTCGCTGAGATCATTCGTAATCCGCGCGGCGCGCCCGAGCAGGTCGCACGCCTCGTTGAAGCCGACTCCTATGAATTTGCCGACGCGGTGAGCGGTTCCGATGACGCCGCTGACGTACTTCGCCTGCAGTGGACCCCGACACGTCACGTCGTACTGCGCAGAGCGTGGGCACCGTTCAAGCGCTCAGAACAAATGCGCGCGTCAGCGGCCATGCGCCTAGCGTCAACCATGGCCTCAAGTGCCGGAGACCTCGAGGCTCTGGGTTGGGTTGAGCCGATGCGTGGCGGCGGCACCGTCTGGATGCGATTTGCCCGCCCTGAAGATGTCGGAGCAGTTACCGCCATGCACGAGCGCTGCAGCGAGCGCACCATCCACCAGCGCTACTTTCGCAACATCACCGAATGGCGCGAACTCACCATGCGCCGACTCGCTGGCGGGCACCGCGGCGCGAGCATCGTGGTGATGGCCGAAGACGGCCGCATCGTCGGACTGGGCAATGTGTTTCCTATTGAGGAAGATGCCCGCTCGGCAGAACTTGCACTGATCATCGATGACGACCATCAAGCACACGGGCTTGGTGCACGATTACTTGATCACATGATTGCGATTGCGCGCCAGCTTGGTTTCGACACCGTGGTGGCCAGCGTTCTGGCCGAGAACCGCGGAATGATCTCTCTGCTCGATCGCACGGGACTCAGCTGGACCCGTCACGTCGAATCCGGAGTCACCGAGTTCAGTGCGCCCCTGTTCTGATCGCCTCTGACACGAGTTCTTGAACTCGACGCACAACACCTGCTTCGTCCGAGCGCGCACCCGTCGTCGCCACGATGACACCCACGCCCCCAGTAGCAACTGCGTCATCAATCGCTGCGACAAGTTCGTGTGGTGACGTCACTCGCCGGGCAGGAACACCATGCGCCTGCGCAATGGCAACGAGGTCAAGTCCGTGCGGAGTTCCAAAGACGCGCTCGAAGTCAGGCGCGAATCGCGTATCTCCCTGCTCAAGCGAGGAGAAGATGCCGCCTCCGTCGTTGTCGATCACAACAATCACGAGGTTGGGCCGCGGTTCGCCTTTTCCCGCGAGCAGTCCGTTGATGTCGTAGAGGAACGACAGATCGCCCACCAGCGCGTAGGCAGTCGATGGAACATCGCGCTGATGCGACACCGCGATTCCCCACGCTGTCGCGAGAAGCCCGTCGATGCCCGAGGTTCCACGATTGCCCACTACCAGCGGCATGTGATCGCGCGGAAGCGCATACGCCTCAACGTGTCGCACAGGCCACGACGAACCCACGAGCACCACTCCGAGTGCATCTGCCTGTGCCATCACGAGGCGGGCCACAGCCGGAGCATGCAGCGTCACTTCGTCATCGAGTACCGCACTCACGGCTTCTTCAGCCGCGTCGGATGCGGCTCGCCACGACTGGAGCCATTCGGCATCTGCCTCGAGTTCAGTCGGCGGTTCCGGAACGGCACTGAGCACAAAGCGCGCGGTGCGCAATGGATCGGCCCAACGCACGGCAGGTCGTGGATCGACAACAACGTGTCGGTCAGCCGAGGCAATCAGGCGCATGGTGCCCCGACTGAGCCCCACGCGACCGACGCTCACGACGAGGTCGGGACGCATCCGAGCACGAAACTCGGCGTCGGCCAGCAGCAGCGAGGCGTGCGCAATAAGCGCATCCGAATCGACGGCCGGCAGACCACTTGGTTCGCAGATCAGCGGCCAACCACATGCCTCGGCCAATTCGGCAGCAGCTTCCCTCGACTCATCATCAATGGGATCACCCACCACCACAACACCGCGAGCCGGAATTGGACCAATGCCCGCCTCATCGATGGGCAGCACCATTGCGGCAGTGAGTCGAGCATCGACGGTGATCGACGGGTCGGACAGCACCGCCAATTCCACGCCACCCGGCTGCTCGTCATACCCCGGAACGAGCGGATCACGGAAACTCACATTGATGTGTGCCGGACCGGGATCGAATGGATCACAGGCGGCTGCCACGGCGCGGGAGATGACTGATTGGACAACGCGCAACGCCCTGTCTCCAACCTGCTCAGGTGCAGGAAGATCAGCAGCCATTCGTGTCGACGAACCGAAGATGCCGACGTGGTCGATGGTTTGGTTCGCTCCAGTTTTCAGCAGTTCAACCGGACGATCAGCGGTGACAGCGATGAGGGGCACACCCGAGAACGACGCCTCGACCATCGCAGGCAGCAATTCGGCAACAGCGGTACCGCTCGTGACAAAGACCGGAACTGCCCGCCGACTTCGCTTAGCCAGGCCGAGCGCCAAGTAGCCGGCACTGCGCTCGTCAACCCGCACGTGCAGTGTCAGATCGCCAGAACGTTCAGCGGCGGCGAGGGCGAGGGCGAGCGCCGCACTGCGACTTCCGGGTGCCAGCACCGCATCAGTGACGCCGCAGCGCACCAGTGCATCGACAAGCACACGCGCGACTACCGCGCTCGGCGTCAGGTTCACTTCACCCACGCTGCGACCCTAGTGCCGTTGACTGGCCAAGGTGCGCGTACGCCCTGTGCAACCGCTCGAACCACCAGGTTGCACGATCGCGAGACATGCGGTCGGTTGCCGCGGCCAGTGCCTCGGCATCCGGCGCGATGCGGCCGACCGGCAGCGATCCATCGGTAGGAACGAGCGGCGTTCGCACCACGTCAGCAGCAAGGAGCGCACCGGTTCCTAACCCGCAGGCGCCATCGAGAGTTGGTAGGGCAGCCGCGAGGGCAATGCCTGCCGCCAGTCCGACCGCCGAATCCAGTGCCCCCGAGACAACACACGGCACACCGGCCGCAGCCACGACATCCAGCGCTCGCTGAACACCACCGAGCGGTGTTGCTTTCACCACGATTAGATCAATGGCACCTTCGGCTGCCGCACGCATCGGATCGTCGGCCGTGCGGATCGACTCATCTGCAGCGATACGCACCGACACACGCGTGCGCAGGGCTGCTAACTCCACGAGAGTGGCGCACGGCTGTTCGGCATAGTCGAGGCCGCCGGCAGCGTCATCGAGCAGCGTCAACGCTTCAGTGGCCTCGTCAAGGGTCCACACGGTATTGGCATCAATGCGAATCGCTCCCTGCGCTCGCACACCGCAGTCGACCAGCGCCGCATGAACAGCACTCACTCGCGCGACATCCTGTGAGATCGTGTTCAACCCGGCACCGCGTTCACCCACTTTGACCTTGACGGTGGTGCAGCCGGTCTCGCGCACCGCAGCGCAAGTCATTGCGTACGCATCCTGCGCACCGGTTCCGGGAATGATCGCGTTGACCGGAATACGATCGCGCACGGGCGCTGGCCAACTTCCAAATGCTGCTTCGAGAGCGCCGGCGAGCCACACAGCGGCCACGTCATCGCCATACTCGGGAAAGGGTGCCCATTCACCCCAGCCGCTCGGGCCGTGGATGAGCACTCCTTCACGCAGATCAACCCCGCGAAACTGTCGCCGCATCGGCAGCGCGAACGCAGTGGTTACTGCCAGCACATCGGCGAGGTCGGGGACCATGTGAATTAGGGACGCTTGGGGAACTTAGAGAAGTCGGGAGGACGGCGCTCTTGGTACGCGTTACGCCCTTCCTGCCCTTCCTCGGACATGTAGAACAGCATGGTTGCGTCACCAGCCAACTGCTGCACACCAGCAAGGCCATCGTCGGCGGCATTGTGTGACGCCTTCAGCATCCGCAACGCAATCGGTGAGAGTGCCAGCATTTCGCGGCACCACTGCACTGTTTCGTGCTCGAGATCGACAAGCGGTACGACCGAATTAACCAAACCCCAGTCGTACGCCTGCTCAGCGCCGTACATACGGCACAGGTACCAGATTTCGCGCGAGCGCTTCTGGCCAATAGTGCGCGCCAGCAAGCCCGATCCGTAGCCACCGTCAAAGGAGCCCACCTTCGGGCCGGTTTGACCGAAGCGCGCATTGTCAGCCGCGATCGACAGGTCGCACACCACGTGCAACACGTGACCGCCGCCCACGGCGTAGCCGGCGATCATGGCCACCACTGGCTTGGGAATGCGACGAATGAGAATCTGCAGGTCGAGGACGTTCAATCGGCCAATTCCCTGCGCCGCCACCTCATCAGCGCCGATGTACCCATCGTCGCCGCGAATCATCTGGTCACCGCCTGAGCAAAACGCCCAGTCGCCTTGACCGGTGAGCACAATCACTCCGATCGTCGGGTCATCGCGGGCAACCGTGAAGGCACGCTCGAGTTCAAACAGGGTCTGGGGTCGGAACGCGTTGCGCTTGTGCGGTCGGTCGATGGTGATCTTGGCGATTCCGACCGCCTCGCCCACGGACGTTTCGTAGCGGATATCGCTGTAATCGCCAGACCGCTCCCACTCACACCCCGAAGTGATACTCGAATGCGAGGGGTCAGTGAAGGCTGGTGAGTCTTCGGCAACGACAGGCAGCAGCGGGTAGCGAGTACGAGTGTCCACCCGCCTAGGCTAACGACGATGCCTGAACGCGCGAGTCGCCACCTCCTCGCTCTCGACGTGCCCCCCGGGGCCGAGGGCGTTCTCCACGTGCACCGCGCCCTACGTGAGGCCATCATGGGAACGGGCCCAGCAGTCGCACTGCTTCCCACCGACGACGGCTCGACGCACGTGCAGGCGCAACGTGCCGCCCTCGCCGTTGACGCACCGCTGGAGGCCGACGGCATCGCAGCGCTTGTCACCACCAGCGGATCCAGCGGCGATCCGATGGGCGTTCTCCTCAGCGCCGCCGCGCTCGGCGCAGCAGCACACGCCAGCCATTCGGTGTTGGCGCGCGGACCTGGCCGGTGGCTGGTGGCCATGCCCGTCACGGCCGTCGGCGGACTCATGACCGTGGCTCGCGCCATCGATGCCGGCACCGATCCGGTGCCATGGCCTGGGGTCGGAGGCGCGCAGTCGTTCACACCCACGTCATTTGCTCAGACCGCACGGCGCGTTCATGAACTCTGTGCGGCAGACGGAGCGCCTGCCTATGTTTCCCTCGTCCCCACTCAGTTGGCGCGCGTCCTCGACGATTCCGCTGCCACTGACACACTGGCACGCTTCGATCACGTTCTCATCGGTGCGGCCGCGCTGCCCACCTCACTGCGGCAGGCCGCCCTCGCATCCGGAGTGCAACTCACCTCGACCTACGGTGCCAGTGAAACCTGCGGTGGGGTTGTCTACGACGGACGACCGCTTCCCGGCGTCGAGGTGACCATCGGCGATGTCGACCACGTGTGCATCGGGGGCGCGACGCTCGCCAGCGGTTATCGGGGTCGTCCTGACCTCACCGAAGCCGCCTTTCATGACGGGGCGTTTCACACCTCCGACATCGGCGCACTGAACAACGGGATTCTCACAGTGCTCGGTCGCCGTGATGACGTCATCAAGGTCGGCGGACGCAAGGTGTCACTGGTTGCGGTTGTCGATGCCGTGCGGTCAGTTGAAGGAGTCCTCGACGCAGCGGCCTTGGCCAGGGACGATCCCGAGTGGGGGCAGATTCCGGTGATCGCCGCCGTTCGAACCGGCCCGAACCTTCCCGATGACGCTGCCGTTCACGACGCCATTTCTGACGCCGCCGGATCGACGCGCGCCCGGATTCGGTGGGTCGACTCGCTGCCCTACCTGCCAAACGGCAAGATCAATCGCATGCAACTTCGCATCAGACTCGAAATGCCATTGTGACAACCGCCCACGAATGGTTCGAAGGAGCTCGACCGCGTACGTTGCCAGCTGCAGTTGCTCCTGTTCTCGTCGGAACAGCAGTCGGCATGCTCGAGCGCAACGGCACACTCAACGTCGGTCGAGCGGTTTTGGCACTCACAGTGGCCTTGGCCTTGCAGGTCGGGGTGAACTACTCCAACGATTACAGCGATGGCATTCGCGGAACTGACGCCGCCCGCGTCGGTCCGGTGCGGCTGGTGGGCCAGGGGCTGGCGAGCCCGCACGCCGTCAAGCGCGCTGCTTTCCTGTGCTTTGGTATCGCTGCTCTCGCTGGTCTGGCACTGGTGGTGCTCACGGGCGTCTGGTGGCTCATTCTGGTCGGAGCGGCGGCGATCGCAGCGGCGTGGCTATACACCGGTGGTCCGAGCCCGTACGGATATGCCGGTCTCGGCGAAGTTTTCGTCTTCCTCTTTTTCGGCGTTGTCGCCACGATGGGTTCGGCCTTTGTCCAGACGAACACATTGACGATCATTGCGTTCGTGGCGTCCATCGGACTCGGCGCACTGTCGTGCGCCATTCTTGTCGCCAACAACTTGCGCGATATCCCCGGAGACACCCAGTCAGGTAAACGAACTCTTGCGGTGCGCATCGGCGATGCATCAACTCGACGGCTGTACGTAGCAATGATCGTCATCGCCTACCTCGCGGTGGTCGTTCTGGCTTTGCTGGCAACTGCGTGGGCACTGCTCGCTCTTCTCACCATTCCGCTTGCACTAGCGCCGGTGCGCATCGTGAGGTCGGGGGCACTCGCACGCGACCTCATTGCGGTGTTGGTGGCCACCGGTCGACTGCTGTTGGTCTACGGCATCGTGCTCACAGTCGCACTGGTGATCGCCTCACTCACCAGGCACGCCTAGTCTGGTAGTCATGGACGAGGAGGCAGCGGCAGAGGCCGAACACGTAGAGCCGATCGCCGTTGACGAATCAACGTCTCAATCCAAGCGGTTCGGACTCCTTCGCTACACCGCCATTCGGCTCGTCCTCTTTATCGCCGTCACTGCAGTGCTCTGGCTCGTCGGCATTCGAGCCAATCTCTTCTTCCTACTCGCACTCGGCTTGGTGATCTCTGGATTCATCAGCTTGTTCGCACTCAACCGCACGCGCGATGATGCCAGTGCGTCGGTCAGCGGAGCATTCAGTCGCATCAATCGTCGAATCGAGCAGTCCGCGACAGCCGAAGACATCGAACCGGATCCGCCGCCAACCGAGTGACCAACGTGCGCAGCGAGTCACGTCCTGCGATCATGGGATAGCCAGCAACGAGAGGGGGATCATGCCACGCGTCATTGCAGTCTTGGTCATCCTCGCGTGCACCATTGCGGCCCTCGCTGAGTGCGTGCAGACCCCCAGCCCTCGACTTCTTCCACGCTGGACGTGGCTGCTGGTGATCGTCCTGCTTCCGATCATCGGACCCGTGGCGTGGTTTCTCGCCGGACGTGTGAGTAGGCGTAGTGAACTCCAGCGATCAAATCCGGTCTCACCCGACGACGATCCACGCTTCATGCGCGAACTCGGTGATGAGGTGTGGCGGCGCAAGCAACGCGAACGCCGCGGCGAACCACCTGATCCGAGCGCGACTACTTAACCCCTGAGTACGAATGCAACCCCGAGAACAACAGGTTCACGCCGAAATAGTTGAACAGGAAGCAGCTGTAGCCCAGTAGCCCGATTGCCGCTGCCCGGTGGCCCTTCCAACCGGCAGTGGCACGCGCGTGCAGATAGGCCGCGTACACGACCCAGGTGATGAACGCCCAGGTCTCCTTGGGGTCCCAGCCCCAATAGCGGCCCCAGGCACTCTCAGCCCAAATGGCGCCGGCAACCACTGCGAAGGTCCATAGCGGGAACACGAAAGAGTTAGTGCGATATGCCATTTGATCGAGACGATCGGCGCTTGGCACTCGCTGCGCAATCGAACCGAACCAACCGGGACCTTCTCCGGCGGCAACGCGGCGATCGACGCGCGTGACCATCAAATACAACACCGTCACTGCGGCGCCCAATGTGAAGGCACCGGCGCAGATGATTGCCGCTGAAACGTGGATCAGCAACCACCACGACTTGAGCGCAGGTACGAGAGGCGCCGAGTCGGTGTAGAGCACCGCCACGGCGGTTCCGAGCGTCAGCAGCACCGGAATGACAACCAGCATTCCAAGCCAACGCACATCGCGCTTGAGCGAGACCACCAAGAACGCCACCGAGATTCCGAGGGCGCTGGTGATCGAGAACTCATACATGTTGCCCCACGGGACGCGTCCGGCAGAAAGCCCTCGAGCGATCACGGCACCGAGGAGTAGCGCTGTGGCGAGCCACATCACCGACATGCCAATGTTGCCCGCGCGACGGCCCGGCTCACTACCAGGCTCGGACTCGACATCGGTGCGCTCGAGTACATCGACTGAGACCGACCCCACTGCTGTCTGCGTTTCTGCCGCTCCACTTACTGATGTCGACGAGTCGCTGCGACCACGTCCCTGAGCAAAGGACATCGCGAAGGCCACCATGGCCACGGTGTACGCCAGCATCGACGCGTACACCAAGTTGTTGCTGATGTACGCGAGTGTCGTCTCGGACGCCATCTCGATCACACGCCTTTCACTGCTCGTCGGACCGCTGCGACCACGGAATCAAGTTCCTGATCAAGGCCGGGGGCCTCGGACCGACCGAGGGCACCGAACTCCACCTCCACCATAGAGTCTGGCGAAGTTTCCGGCACTCGCACCCACAACCGTCTCCGCCGAACGAACAGCGAGAGTGACAATCCCACGATCGCCATCACCGCAGCCGCGAGCGCCCACCCGCTTCCCGGATCACTGGCCACGTTGAAGGTGGCGTACTCGCTCACCCCTGTGAAGGTCAGGGTGCCGAGTCCGTCCGGCAGGGTCCATGTTTGCCCGGGCTTGAGATTCTTCAGGCCAAGGCGCTCCATCGACGAGGTGTCGAGTCGGTACACGCTCTGGGGAGTGCCCTTGTCGAGGCCGAGATCGCCGCGCCACACCGACAAGAAGACCTCAGGACGTAAGGGCGCAGGAAATGAGGAGAACCCGCCTCGCACCGGATCACGTTCCGCTGTTGGCAGAAAGACACCGGTGAATCCGATTTGCGGTGTCGCATCCGGAATCTTGAGGACCCCGTCGCTCGTGAAGTTTCCATCCTGCGGCAGGAAGACCACCGAATCATCGAGCAGTACCTTGCCGGTGGCATCCTTGATCACGAACGTCGGCGCGTACCCGTGACCGACGAGAAACACCTTGGTTCCGTCAATGGCGAGCGGCTCATTGACCCCGATCGTCGCTTTTCGCTCAGCAGTTCCGGGGCCGGTGCTGTAGACAACATCCGCGGCGAATTCTCGCGGTGCCCCTCGCTGCATGCCGTCTTCCTGATAGGTCGCACGAAACTGATCAAGGCGAACGGTAAACGGCACGAGCCGGTCAGCTTTGAACAGCCGTCCCGGGCTAAAGGAGTCGTACTGAGTCAGTGTGTTAGAAAATGCCGATCCCTCGCGAACGATCACCTGTCCCTTGGCTCCGAACATGCCTCCGGCCGCCACAGCCACGAGTAAGGCAAGGAGAGCGAGATGAAACAGGAGGTTGCCCGTTTCGCGCAGGTATCCCTTTTCACCGGCCACCCACGTCGACTCGCCCGACTCGACCACCTCGCGCCGCACCCGCCACCGCTGAGCGCGCAGCACTGTCTCGGCGGCAGTGAGTACGTCGGCCGGCGAGCACTCGAGTTCGAGGGTGCGGTGTTCTGGAAGTCGCGACAGTCGAGAGGGCGCGGCCGGCGGCTGCGCGCGCATCGCCCGCCAGTGCAACCTGGTCCGCGGAATCACGCATCCGGCCAACGATGCCATCAGCAGCAGATAGATCGCCGCGAACCACGGTGCAGCGAAAACGTCGAACATGCCGAGCCGATTGAGAACCGGCCCCCACGTGGGATTGCGCACAATGTACTGACTGACTTCGACCGGGTTGGTTCCTCGCTGCGGAAACGTTGAACCAGGGATTGCGGCAACAGCGAGAAGGAAAAGCAGGATCAGCGCTGCTCGCATGCTGGTGAGGGTGCGCCAGGCCCACCGCAGCCAGCCGCTCACACCGATACCAGCAGGGGTCGGTGACGTGGCGTCGGACTCAGGCTGGGTGGTTAGCCCGGCTGAGGCCTCATCAATACCGGTGTCGCTCACGGGGCCAAGTCTCACACCTACAGTGCCGGCGAGAAACCGCCGGCCCAGGTACGCATCCACACAGTGACGTCGCCCCACATGCCGGTTACTAGCAATAGTCCGATCACGATGAGCAGGCCGCCGCCTACGCGGGTGACGAGCGCGTAGTGCTGCTTGACCCACGACAGAGCCCCGAGACCCTTGCGGAAGGCCAGACCCACCAACAGGAACGGCAGTCCGAGTCCGAGGCAGTACGCCACACTCAGTAATGCTCCTCGGGCGGCGCTGCCTTCAGTGAAGGCCAGGGTTTGAACGGCGGCAAGTGTCGGTCCGATGCACGGGGTCCACCCCAGACCGAACAGCACACCGAGCAGTGGCGCCCCCCACAAGCCCACCGGCACCTTCTTGTGCACTTTCGCTTCGCGCTGCAGTCTGGGCACGAAGCCCATAAAGGCAACACCCATCACGATGACCAGGACGCCGAGCACACGGGTGATCTGCTGTTCGTACTCGATCAGCCAGCCGCCAAGGCTTCCGAACAACACCCCGTAGGCGACGAACACGGCACTAAAGCCCGCGATGAAGAGCAGTGTGCCGAGCATGACCTTCGAACGCCGCGGCTCGGGTGACTCGCCATCAATTGCCTCGCCAGCCAGTTCAGCTCCGGTGAGCCCGGTGACGTACGACAGATAGCCGGGCACCAGCGGCAGCACACACGGGCTCAGGAACGACAGCAGTCCAGCGGCAAAGGCAATCGGAATGGCAAGCAGTAGCGACCCACCCGACACGGTTTGGGTGACCGACGACATCACAGTCATGGTTACCCCGCTGATTCGCGTAAGAGTGGTTCAACCAATCCTCGCACGCGCGACTCATCAAGTTCGCCCAGAGCCCTCGCCGCCACACGCCCCTGCTTATCGATGACGATCGTTGACGGAATGGCAGTCATGGGCAACGAATTGCGGAAGGCCAACTGAAGGCGACCATCGGTGTCGTCGAGTGTCAGGTAAGGAACGTCGAAATGATCGACGAACGACTGGGCGGATGTTCCGCTATCGCGCGTATTGAGTCCAGCGAACACCACCCCGTCGGATGACAGGGCCTTACTCACGCGCGCAAGCGACGGGGCCTCGGCGCGACACGGAGCGCACCATGACGCCCACACGTTGAGCACCACGACCTTGCCTCGCTGTGAAGCGAGATCGAACGTCGAGCCATCGAAGCGGCCAGCTTTAAGGGTGGACGCCACAATCGCAGGTGCTGGCTGACGCTGGGCCTCGGGCAAGATCACCGTTGTTCCGTCGCCGGCCACGTAACTCGTGTCGCCGTCGGCACGGCTGACCCCCGACTGACTCGAGCAACCGCTGACCACCACGAGGCAGGCAATGACGCCAAGCAGGACAATCGATCGGGGGCGACGAATCACGCCCCGACGCCCTTGGTCGACACCTCGACAAGATCGGCAGCGGGTTCGGAGTACGTGATCGACACGAGCCGATCATCGGCATAGGTCAGTGACGTCAACGAAGCCAGACTGCACTGACGTTTGCGTGGATCGTGCACAAAGTGCCGCTGCTCGGAATCAAGCCGCGCGATCCAGATCGGTAATTGGTGGCTCACAACCACCGCCTCATGACCGACTGCCGCCTCGCGTGCCGCAGCGATCGCGGTACGCATACGCGCGGCAACATCAACATACGGCTCGCCCCACGACGGTTTGAGCGGGTTGTAAAGGTGCCTCCATGTGGTGGGCTTCTTCAATACCCCATCGCCCACGCTAATCCGCTGACCTTCAAAGACGTTCGCAGCCTCGATGAGATCAGCATCGGTTCCGAGTACGAGCCCATGCGCCGCAGCAATCGGAGTCGCCGTTTCTTGCGCCCGCTCAAGCGGCGACGCCGTGACGACCGTGATGTCGCGGTCGGCGAAATACTCGGACATCCGATCGGCCATCTGACGACCGAGGTCGCTCAGATGGAAATCTTCCAAGCGGCCGTACAACACACCGGTCGGGTTGTACACCTCGCCATGACGCAGCAGATGCACGGTGGTGCGCTCACTCACTGCCGACTCCTCTCGACCACAACGCTTCAGGAATGCTCAGGTAGTGCGACGACGGGCAGCGCCGCGGCGGCGGCTGGGACGCCAGGTGTACTCACCGGAATCGGCGGCCGCGAGCCGCAACTTCTCGCCGTGTTCGGCAAGAGCATCGACCAGGGCAAACACGTTGCTAGTCTCGGAGCGCACGTCGACACGCAAACCGTGTTCTTCTGCCGTCTTCGACGTCTGCGGACCGATGCAGGCAACCACGGTTGTCTGATGCGGCTTGCCGGCAATACCAACAAGGTTGCGCACCGTGCTCGATGAGGTGAAGAGCACGGCGTCGAAACCACCACTCTTGATAGCCTCACGGGTTTCGACGGGAGGCGGCGCCGCACGCACAGTGCGATAGGCCGTGACGTCGTCAACTTCCCAGCCGAGCTCGCTGAGGCCCGCCACCAAGCCTTCGGTGGCAATGTCAGCGCGCGGCAAGAAGACGCGGTTGATCGGGTCGACAATGTCGTCGAATTCGGGGAACTCGTCAACGAGCGAAGCGGTCGACTGATCGCCCGACGGGATGAGGTCGGCGCGCACACCGAATTGTTCGAGCGCGTCGGCCGTGTCGAGACCAACTGCGGCAATGCGCAGGCCCGAGTAGGCGCGTGAATCGAGCCCGTACTCCTCGAACTTCTCGCGAAGAGCGCGCACCGCGTTGACGCTGGTGAAGATGATCCACTGGTAGCGACCGGACACCAGACCGTGCACGGCACGTTCCATCTGCTGGGGAGTGCGCGGCGGCTCGACTGAAATCGTCGGAACCTCCACGGCCACCGCGCCGTAGCGACGCAAGTGATCGGCCAGCCCAGTCTGTGATTCCTTGGTGCGTGGCACCAGAACTCGCCAGCCGAACAACGGCTTAGTTTCGAACCACGACAGCGTTGAACGCTTGCCGACAGTTTCACCCACAACCATCACGCCCGGTCCTGACTGACGGGAAGCCTTCACCACCACGGCCAGATCGGCGAGAGTGGCTGTGACTGTGCGCTGTTCGACCGTGGTGCCATCGCGAGTGATCGCAACCGGAGTGTCATCGCGACGACCCGCGTCAACGAGTGCGCGAGCGATTTCAACGGCACGGTCTGCTCCGTTAAGAATCACCAGGTTGACGCGCGAGTCACCGTGATCGGCCCAGACGATGGTGGTGTCGTCGGCGTCGAGGATGCGCACCTCGCGCGCCCGCCCACCGGTCAGCGGAATGCCAGCGTGGCTGGTCACGCCGCTGATGAGTGATACACCGGGGCTGAATTCGAAGGGGACCTTCGCCTTGGTGAGCAACGCCGCTTCGGCAGCCCAACTGCTATCAGTAGTGGGATCAGTGCCGAGCAGGCGCACGACATCGCGCGATGCACGGGCACTCTCAACCGCCAGTTTGACGCGCGCAGCCGGCTCAAGGGTAAGGCCGTCGGCGTCGACCAACGAGCGAATGAGCGAACGTCGTCCGGCAAAGCGCTCAGCCACCGGCAGCGTCGAGGCGTCAGCCAAAATGACATCGGCCGCTCCGAGCAACGTCGCGGTACGCACCGACACCAACTCGGGGTCGCCGGGCCCTGCCGCTGCCAGAGCCACAGTGCCGAGACTCGGGCGGTAACGCTCGGGTTCGGCATCGTCGGAACGCCGCGGAGGCGTCGGAAGCAGGGAGGCAATCGCCGCAGCCGTCTCATTGACCACCACAGTCTCGACAGCCGCAGCGGCTGCCTCAACCTCGGCCATGGTCACGGGAACGACGGCAGGCTTCACGGCTGCCTTGTTGGGCACCTTGTCGGGTGCCTTGGCCGGAACGCTCTTAGCCACTGGCTTTGCCGCCGGCTTGGCTGCTGGCTTGGCCGCAACCGGCTTTGCAACCGGCTTTGCAACCGGCTTTGCCGGACCGGCCTTCACAGGGGCCTTGACGGTTGACTTTGTCGGAATCGCCTTCGCCGGTGTTTTGGCAGCGGTCGATTTCACCGCCGGCTTGGCCGACGACTTGGGGGCAGACTTCGACGACGCAGCCGGTCGGCTGACGGTGGTCGATGTCTTGGGGGTACGGGTGCTCACTGGTTGCACTCCCGTGCGGGTGTAGCGGTGCGGCGGATAGGGATGATGATCACGAGCGCACCTCCTCGCGACCAAGCTTGCGCTGCTCGTGGAATGCGAGCACTTGCAATTCGAGACCGAGGTCAACCGATCGAACGGAGACGCCGGGAGGGACCGCCACCACGAGGGGGGCGAAGTTCATGATGCTGCGAACACCAGCGGCAATGAGCCGGTCGCACACAGCTTGGGCAGCGTGAGCGGGAGTTGCGATGACTCCGATCAGCACACCTGCTTCTGTGACCACGTCTTCGAGTTCATCGAGCGGTCGCACTTCGACCAAGAAGTCGGCGCCGATTTTCTCTCCGACGATTTCGGGGTCGGGGTCGAGCAAACCCACAATACGGAAGCCGCGCGAGGAGAATCCGCCGTAGTTGGCAAGTGCACGACCGAGGTTTCCGACACCGACGATCACCAGCGGCCAATCTTGGGTGAGTCCGAGTTCGCGGGAAATCTGGTAGAGCAGGTAGTCGACTTCGTAGCCCACTCCACGAGTTCCGTACGACCCCAGCAGCGACAGGTCCTTGCGCAGTTTCGCGCTCGTGACTCCCACTGCGGCAGCGAGTTCCTCACTCGACACTGTGGTGGCACCGCGCTCCGCCAACGCCACAAGAGCCCGGTGGTATACCGGTAGGCGCGCGACGGTCGCCTCAGGAACCGCGGTGGTAGCGGTCCGTTCGGAGCGTGGGAGTGGCACTCGTAAGCCCCCGGGAAGTGACGGATGGTTGACCTGAGCCTAGGCGCTTGTGCACGTGTACTCCAATGCAGAACGGACGCATGCGTCCGTTATTCGGAATCTAGCCGTGGGGATGCGCTCTCATTCACTCGACGGAGCGAGCAGCGCTGCTCGTAGCCGCGCTGGGTCAACCCGCCACAGATCGTGTTGGCGACCGTCGACGAGGGTCACTGGAATCTGCTCCCAGTACAGGTCATGGAGCTCGGGGTCGTCATCGATCGAGCATTTGATCCACCCCACGCCCAGTTCGCCGCAGACCTGCTCAATCACGATCTGCGCGTCATCACACAGGTGGCAGCCCGGCCGACCGATGAGCGTGACACGCACTGAGTCAGTCACGGGCCGAGCGCAATCCGTGTCGCTGCACGATGCCGAACTCGGTGTGAGGAAGCGAGTCGACGATCTCGACGATCGTGGGGCACTTATGCCGTGCCAGCCGAAGCGCACACTGTTCGCGCACGTCGTCGGGGGTGACGGTCGAGTCGGGGTCAAGTACCACCAGAGCCGTCACGGCGTGTCCGGTCACTGGATGCTCAACGCCGATGACTGCCGATTCAGACACACCGTCGAGTGAATCAATTACGACTTCGACTTCATGAGGGTAGACAGGAAAACCGTTGACCACGATGAGGTCGTGTCGTCGGTCAACCAAATGCAGGTCGCCTGCTTCGTCAAGATAGGCCACATCGCGCGTTGCGAACCAGCCTTGGGCATCGGGTGCACTCGCGCCATCGGGCCACAAGCCGCTGAACAATGCGTGGCTCCGCACGTAGATTTCGCCCGGATCTCCGTCGTCATCAATGTCTTCGCCATCGACATCAACCAGTCGCAGTTCGACGCCGGGAAGCGGACGTCCCACGTTTCCCTCGGCAGAGAGTCGATCGCCCGTACACGTGAGCAGTCCGGAGGATTCGGCCATCCCGTATCCCTCCCACACTCGCAGCCCGGTGAGAGTGAGAAGTTGCGCCGCAACGGCAGGGGACATCGCAGCCTGTCCTAATGCCATCAGTCGAACGTCGTCCAACACCTCGCCGGCGTGCTCGCGCATCGACCAATCGGTGAACAATGCCGGCGAACCCGCAACGGCCGTCACACCTTCACGCTCGACCATCGTGAAGGACTCTTCGGGATCGAATCGGCGCTCGAGCACCACGGTGGCACCGACGAAAAATGCCAGCGCGAGAACTCCCAACGCTTGGCTGTGCACGAGTGGAAGCGACAGCAGCAGCACGTCGATCGGCTCAAGGGGTGCCGGTTCGAGTGATGCAAGTTGGGTAACCGATGCCATGAGGGCTCGATGGGTGAGCATGACGGCCTGGGGGCGACCACCGATTCCACCTGTGAACATCAGGACACCGACGGCCTCGGAGTCAATGCACCCGGGCTCAACTGCCGGGTGATCGGGGCGCATGAGATCACCCCACGCAGGCGATCCGACGGCTACCACCCCGCTGGTTCCGATGTGGTTGGTCATCAACGCCTCGCGCACGGCCACCTCACTCGAGGCGTCACAGATGATCAACTCAGGCGACGTGTCGTGCGTGCGTTGGGCTAGTTCATGCGCGGTCAGCACCGGGTTGATCGGCACCGAGATCAGGCCTGCCCGCAGTGCCCCAAGATGAGCGACGATCAGTTCGGTTCGATTGGCCGTAATCAGAGCGATTCGGTCACCGCGACGCAATCCGCGTGCCAAGGCTCCACGGGCGAACGCAGTGACCCGCGCATCGAGTGTCGACCAGGTAACTCGGGCACCGGCATGAACGACCGCCACGCCGTCGGGGTCGCGGTCGGCCGCGCGGGCCAGTAGATCTGCGACTGTGGTGGCCATGCACGTGAGTCTGGCACAGCCGCGCGACAGTAGAATGAACCTGTGACTGCGGCGCGCCCGACGGAATCTGCCGACGGCACGAGTTCCCCGAATCCCTCCAAGCCCTCGCTTCTCGACCGATATCGAGTCGCGGGCGAGGCGAGCGCTGCGGCCATTGAGGTGCTGCCCGCGCACGAGATCGAAGCCGATCCGACAGCCGCGGCCTTCTTCGACATCGACAACACGATCATGCGCGGCGCGAGCATCTTCCACCTCGCTCGCGGTCTCGCCCGCCGACGCTTCTTCACCATTCCCGAGGTCACCGACTTCGCGTGGAAGCAGGTGAAGTTCCTAGCCTCGGGTGCTGAGGATATGGATGACATGGCGTCAGCGACCGAAAGCGCACTGGGCTTCGTCGCGGGTCGCCGCGTCTCTGAGATCGTCGAATTGGGCACCGAGATCTTCGACGAAATCATGGTCGACAAGATGTGGCCCGGAACACTGGCCATCGCCCAGGCCCACATCGACGCAGGCCAACGCGTGTGGCTGGTCACCGCGGCGCCCGTTGAACTGGCCACCATCGTGGCCCGTCGACTCGGGCTTACCGGAGCACTCGGAACAGTGTCTGAAATTCGCGACGGCGTCTACACAGGAAAACTCGTCGGCCACCCGCTCCATGGCCCTGCCAAGGCCGAGGCTGTGCGCGCCCTCGCCGCTCGCGCCGGACTTGACCTCGATCGCTGCGCGGCCTACAGCGATTCATTCAACGACCTCCCCATGCTCACGCTTGTGGGCGATCCTTGTGCCGTCAATCCTGACTCTGCGTTGCGCGCCTACGCACGCGATCACGACTGGCCCATTCGCGACTTCCGTCGCCAACGCATGGCCGTGCGAGTCGGAATACCCGCTGCCGTTGTCGCAACGGGTGCACTGGCAGCCGGTGTCGCCATCGGAGTCACGGTGGCGCGGCGCGGTAGTCGGGCATCCTGACGTGCCCACCATCGACCTCAACGCCGACGTCGGCGAATCGTACGGTCGCTGGACTCTGGGCGATGACGATGCACTGATTCCCTTCATCAGCAGCGCCAACGTCGCCTGCGGATTCCATGCGGGTGACCCCACCACGCTTCGACACTGCCTGGCCTCTGCCGCCGCCCATGGAGTGTCAGTGGGTGCGCAGGTCGGATACGACGATCTGCGTGGGTTCGGCCGACGCGCACTCGACATCGAGCCTGATGATCTTGAAGCCGATGTGCTGTATCAACTCGGCGCACTCGAAGCGCTCGCTCGTGCCGAGGGTACGAGCATCAGTTACCTCAAGCCGCATGGCGCGCTCTATCACCGCACCCTCATCGATGACGTGCAAGCTCAGGCAGTCATCGCCGCCATTGCCGCTTATGGTCAGCCGCTTCCGGTGATGACGATGACTGACACCGTGATGTTCGACGTGGCCACCAGCGCCGGTCTGACGATTCTTCGCGAAGGATTCGCCGACCGTGCCTACGGCGCCGACGGCCGTCTTGTTCCTCGCACCCAACCTGGCGCAGTGCACCACGACCCGACAGCGGTCGTCGCTCAGGCAGTGCAACTCGCTCGAGCCGGAACAATCGACAGCATCTGTTTGCACGGCGACACCCCCGGCGCGGCAGTCAACGCAGCTGCCGTGCGGGCCGCACTTGAGCAAGCCGGATTCGACGTGCGTGCATCGCATGGCCCGGCCTGAGTTAGCCTCGCTCGCGCGCAGCGCCGAGCACCCGAATTTAGGAACTCTGCGCGTTGCGCCTTACGGTCGCGATCACGTACTGATCGACGTCAGTGGTCCCACGACCGTGACTGCCCTACGCGCCGCACTGCTGCATGAACAGCCCACCCTGCGGCCACGACCGGGGTGGAGTTCGGTACTCGTGCGTGCCACCGATTCGGCCAAGGTTCTCGAGTTGGTGATGTCACTCGACGTGGGGTTCGACCGCAATTCCGCCGCGGATATCGCTGCGCCTCACCACGTCATCGACACCAGCTACGACGGCGACGACCTCGAGACCGTGGCGCGCCTCACCGACCTCACGGTCGACGCGGTCATTGACGCCCACCGTGGGGCCACGTACTGCGTGGTATTTCTCGGCTTCACCCGCGCATTCGCCTACCTCGACGGACTCGATCCGCGACTGGTTTCAGTGCCGCGACTGGCCACACCGCGGGTACGCGTTCCTTCCGGCAGCATTGGAATTGCCGCCGGCCAAACTGGCATCTATCCCATGGCGAGCCCCGGTGGATGGCATCTGCTCGGGCATACCGACGCCGCCCTGTTCGACACCTCGCGCACTCCCCCGTCGTTGCTCGCACCCGGCGATACCGTGCAATTTCGGGCGGTGTGAGCGATGACCGCCACGATTGAGGTTCTCGCGCCGGGAGCACTCACACTCGTTGAAGATGGCGGGCGCGATCTGGCCGAGTGGGGCGTGGCACGATCGGGGGCCGCTGATCGACGTGCCTTGGCACTCGCCAATCGACTCACCGGAAACGCACCGAATGCTGCTGGACTTGAGTGCCTGCTCGGCGGGGTCTCCCTGCGATTTCCCGAGGGCGCCATCGTTGCGATGTCGGGCGCGCAGTGTCAGATCACGGCCGATCGACGCGCCCTCGACATGAACCGCGCCCACCACCTGGCTGCGGGTGCCGTGCTCACGATGGGTTTGGCCACGAGCGGCCTGCGCACCTACATCTCTTTTCGCGGGGGCATCGACGTCGAGCCGGTACTGGGCAGCCGCTCGCGCGACGTGCTGGCGATGATCGGCCCCGAACCATTGGCGGTCGGAACGACGTTGCCCATCGGATCGGAGACCGACGGTGATGCGTGGTTCGAGTTCATCTCACCGGCTCCGTTGACGCAGCCCGTCACCGTTCGGGTGGCACCCGGTCCGCGTACCGACTGGTTCGATTCCTCCGCCCTCGAACTGCTCGTCGCCAACCAGTACACGGTGCGCGGCGAAAGCGACCGCACGGGCATCAGGTTCATGGGAGTACCGTTGCCCCGCCGAAGCGGCGATCTTGCTAGCGAGCCAACGCTGCCCGGCTCAGTGCAAGTTCCACCCGACGGCCAACCCATCGTGCTTGGGCCCGACGCCGGGGTCAGCGGTGGCTACCCGGTGATTGCGGCCGTACTCGACGACGATCTTGACCTGCTCGGCCAGGTGCGCCCCGGCGACGCGGTGACATTCCGCTGGGCTTAAGGCGCCGTCATGTCGAGGGCCGAATCAACCACTGCAGTCATCGAATACACACCCTGATCACCAGAATCCAACTGGTAGGTGGGCATCAGCACCACCGAGCCATCCGGCTGGAAGTACTGCGCGAGACCAAGCGTGGCCTTGGTGATAGTGACGTGCGCGACCGGCCAGCTGAATTTCGCACCCGGCTTCATGGCTGCCGGGGGTTCGGTCGGAGCCGAGCTGGCAACCGCGTCACCCGGCACGACGACGTTGCCCGACACTGCCGCTGATCCGGAGGTTCCACTCGCCACCGCAACGCCGCCGCGAGTATCGGCCGCCATCGGCATCGGGCCGCCATACGAGCCGCCGAACATCGGGTTGCCCAGTCGCGCGACCGCGTCGGTCGCCGACACCGTGTCGTAATCACCGAGCGGGACCAGCGGTGCGAGGAAGCCGTTGACACCTGCCAACTTGCCTCCCCCGACGATCGAGAATCCCCACATCGAGCCCGTGAGCTGCCCATTGACCGTTTGTGACGCGGTGACGTAGGCAAAATTCGGGTCACCTAGCGGTTCAACACGCCATTGGAAACCGTCGGGGTCAACGCCGGCTGCCTTCATTGTCTTGCGCGCAACGGCGATGGCGTCGTCACCCTGTGGCGCCGGCTTGGTAGCACCCGTCGGGCTCGGGCACGCGGGTCCCGGATAGGCATCACTCGAACCGCCACTGGAATTCCCAGACTCAGCCGGAACCGGCGTACCAACCTCGCTCTTCGCGCAGGGGTAAGGCTGGACACTGGGATCGAAGGAATAGAAGGACCGCATTCCATCAGGTGTCACCGAGACTGAAGGGCCACTTCCATCAGTGGGTCCCACGACCCACGCGCCGCCGGAATCGACGGGCGAACCCTTGATTCCAAAAGCATCCGCGAGCTGCTGCGCCGCTGACTTACCGTCTATCGCGCGCGCGTCGTAAACGAAGGCACCGCCCTTGCCGCCGGTGGTCGAAAGACCATCACCTGCGGTGAAAATCGTACGGCCACCAAACCACGGCATCATCTTGCTGTCGAGAGTCGCGGCACCTGAAGTCACAGGCGCGCCCAGCGCTGGGCTTGAAGCCGCTCCCCCAGCGCTATCCGCTGTCTGCCCTGAGGGTGCATTGAGCCGGAAGGCTGGAGTCGCCGTCGTTGTCTCGGCAGTGCCGCCCGAACGCCCGACCACAAACCCAGTACCGGCCGCGAGCGCCAGAGCGCACACCGCTGCTGCAGCACCAATCCACCAACCGCGATGACCCCCCGAACGGCTCTCACGTCGAGCCGCGAGTTCATCGCCCGACGACAGTCGCTCACCGACTGACATCCGGATTGACTCGGTATCGACGGTGGCATCACCCGCCGGATCAGCAGCGCTCAGCCGAGCCACGACTTCGTCGGCGGGATCGGGGGTGATCGGTGTCTGGTTCATGGTGTCCTCCACGGCGTTCGATGCAGGGCCACGTGGCCCTCTACTTGCTAGGTGTCATACGTCAAGCGGATCTTGCACCTGCGCCCACACTTCACGCAGTCGCGCCCTTGCACGCGAGAGTGCAGCATCTGCCCCACCGCGTGAAATACCGAGAACCGCGGCCAACTCTTCGCCCTGCAAGCCTTCCCATGCATTCAGCAACAGCACTTGTCTGTCGCGTGGCGACAACTCAGCCAGCACGCGCCGCAACTCGTCATCAGCGATCGCCAACGACTCGGGGTCGGTGTCGTCGGGAAGTTCGGGGACGAACTCAATCGGCGTGGGCACACCCTTGCGCCGATAGTTGGCGATCAGGAAACCGCAGGTGCGATAGAGCCAAGGCAATTCGGTGCCGTCGGCGATGTCGAGGCGCCGGCGCCACGCGGTCGCAAACGTTTCGGCCGTGAGATCGTCAGAGTCAGACACCGCAACGCGTCGACGCGCATAGCGGTGCACGTCCTGCACATGGGCGCGGAACATCGCCTCGAACCACGCGTCATCGCGCTGAGACATCGCAACCTCCTGCCACCCTCAGTGTGTCGCGAGAGAAGTTCATCTTGCAGGGTCCTAAGAACGAATTGTGGCGCTTCAGTCTCCGAACACGCTGCGACGTGAGACCAGCAGCTGATACAGGCTCTGCTGAATGGTCTCGCGCACTTGGTCGGTGAGATCGAAAACCGTCATCGGATCGTCGGCAATCGCCGGATCGAGTGCATCGGTGCGAATGGGCTCGCCGAACTCAATAATCCACTTACTGGGCAGCGGCACCATGCCCAAGGGGCCCAGCCACGGGAAGGTCGGAGTCAGCGGGAAGTAGGGAAGTCCGAGCACACGCGCGACCCACGACGCGTTTGCGAGCATGGGGTACGTCTCTTCGGCACCGACGATCGCGGTCGGAATGATCGGCGACGACGTGCGCAAGGCGGCGGCGACGAATCCACCGCGACCAAAACGCTGCAACTTGTACCGCTCGCTGAATGGTTTTCCAATGCCTTTGAATCCTTCGGGCCAGACGCCCACCAATTCACCCCGCCGTAACAGTCGCTCAGCATCGGGGTTGCACGCCAACGTGTGCCCGGCCTTGCGTGAGAGTTCGCCAACGAATGGCGTACGAAACACCAAGTCTGCGCCAAGCATGCGTAGATGACGGTGCGCGGGATGCTCGTCGAGCAGCGCCAATTGAGTCATCAAGGCATCAAGTGCCACTGTGCCCGAGTGGTTCGCCACCACCAAAGCGCCGCCGTCGGCGGGCACGTTCTCGAGACCTCGCACCTCGACTCGGAACCAGGAATGAAACAGGGGACGCAACGGCGCCATCAGAACCGAGTCCGTGAGTTCGGGGTCGAATCCGAATTCATCAACTTCGTAGTCGCCGGTGATGCGGCGTCGCAGAAATCCGACCGCAGAAGCAACGCGTTCATCCCATCCGGGACCACTTTCTGCCACGTCGGCAGGCGGCACTTCTTCCAGTCGCTTGCGCGAATCGATGGGAATGACCCGTGCTTTAGGCACTGCGCTCACCACCACGCCCCAGCAGGTCAACGACTGTGGCCTCGATGGCGGCCACCCGTTCGCGTGGCAACATCGAATTCAGGCCTCGGGCCGCGACAAAATCGTCGAATGCTTCGAGCGTGGTGAACTCCGGTTCGAATTCCAACTTCGATCGCATCCGAGTGGTGTCGACGACGCGCCCCCACGTGAGGTAGCGCACCTGCTCGGACGAGAAATCGGCCACACCCATCTGACGGGTCATCCGTCCCACCGCTGGAATCAACGGCGCCGCGATCGGAAGGGTGACTCGACCAGCACGGCGAATGGCCTGCGACAGCATGAGCACTCCGTCACCCGCCACGTTGAAGGTGCCAGGAACGTCTTCGACCGTTGCACGAATGATGGCGTCGATGCTGTCGTCCTCATGTACGAACTGCAGTCGTGCATCGTGACCCAACACGGTCGGTACCACGGGCAGTGAGAAGTAGTCGGTCATTACGGTCGTGATGCGAGGACCGATGATGTTGGCCAGTCGCAGCGTGGTGACTGTGACATCGGGACGACGACGGGAAAATCCGCGTACGTAGCCCTCGACTTCAACGTTGTCTTTTGCCCACCCACTACGGGGGGCATCGCGTGGGTCCATGCCTTCGCTGAACATCGCGGGGTCGCGAGGTCCTGCTCCGTAGACCGACGTCGAAGATTTGACCACGAGTTTGCGCATCGTCGACGACTTCTGACAGGCGGCAAGCAATTGCATCGTTCCGATGACGTTGATTTCCTTCATCACCGATCGGCCACCTGCCTGCCGCGGCGTCGCGATGACACCCATGTGCACGACGGTGTCGATTTCCGAACTCGACATCACGTGCCCAATCACGGGGTTGCGAATGTCGGCGCGCACAAAGTCGGCGAGCCCGAGGTCATGTGATGGCGGAACGACATCGACGCCGACCACACGGTCGACATCCGGAAGTTCGGCGAGTCGTCGAGCCAAGGTTCCGCCTAGGTGCCGCGAAGCGCCAGTGACCAGAATTACCTGTCCCATGACGCCCCCCGGTTAGATCACTTCTTGTTGCGACGCTGGACGCGAGTCTTGCGCAGCAGTTTGCGGTGCTTCTTCTTGGCCATCCGCTTGCGGCGCTTCTTGACTACCGATCCCACAGGGGTCGCCCTCTCTCACTCGGTGATTCCGGCTCGATCACCGGTGCACAGGCTCCTAGGCTAGACGACGCGACTTGGCACGCGTCAGGCGGTGTCTGCTGCGGTGTCGACGACCGAGTGGCTGAGGTACTCGTCGACCGCCTTCTGAGGCACGCGGAACGAGCGACCGATTTGTACCGCTGGCAGTTCTCCGCCATGTACGAGTCGATACACGGTCATTTTGGACACGCGCATCATGGAAGCAACCTCCGCGACGGTCAAGAAGTTTACGCCGCCGACGGCACGCTCATCGTTCGCTGACATCTCTCACTACCTTCCGGCGGCCTCGTTCCCCTCCGGCTTCCCCACCGGCACGATCCGCGCTCTAGATGAAACGGTAGTGGATCATGTGACTGATGAGGAGGGGGAGGAGGAAATAAACTGTCGAAACCCCCCATTCGGTGGATGATTGTCACACAGAGTTGAGTTGATTGTCTGATTCGTGACGCATTAGAAGGGCGAGAACGGATCGGCGTGCAGCCCGAGCAGCGGGAACACGGCCTCGCGGGTCGCCAAGATTGCCCGGTCAACTGAATCCTCCGGGTCGTAGCCACTCTCAAACGAGCGCACCCACGGATCAGCCCCGTCGGTCATATGACCGGGTGCTGGCCGCCCGAGAAGCTCGGTGACGAGCACGTGGAAGGACTCGGGGGTGGCACTGGCAGGATCGATCGGGGCACCGACAGCCTCCGCCACCAAGTGCGTCCAGGCCCGGGGCACCACGTCGACTAACTCGTATCCCCCACCTCCCACCGCAATCCACTTGCCCTCACAGAGTTGGTGGGCGAGGCGGTGCAGTGCCTGATACGAACGGCGCTGACCGTCAACCGTAAGGGTGAGGTGAGCCAGTGGATCGTCGAAGTGTGAGTCGCAGCCTTGCTGACTAAACAGAATCTGGGGCTTGAAGGCCTCAAGCGCCTGCGGAACCACGGCCTGGAAGGCGCGCAGCCACCCGTTATCGCCGGTTCCGGGAGGCAGCGCCACATTGACCGACGTTCCCTGTGCGCCGGGTCCTCCCACTTCGGTGGGGTAGCCGGTTCCGGGAAAGAGGGTGCGACCGGTTTCGTGCAGCGAGATGGTCATCACTCGCGGATCGTTGTAGAACATCGCCTGCACGCCATCGCCATGGTGCACATCGACATCAACGTAGGCGACGCGTTCAACTCCCTGGTCGAGTAGCCATTGAATCGCCACACCGATGTCGTTGTAGACGCAGAAGCCGCTGGCGAGCCCCGGCATCGCATGGTGCAGACCGCCGGCAAGATTCACCGCATGGTCGAAGCCGCCGTCGAGTACCG
>Ga0194043_1000209_pt1 | contig 30436 bp, 35 predicted proteins | sample JunL4415m_MetaG_FD_161274 | JGI IMG/M metagenome (GOLD analysis project Ga0194043, IMG submission 161274) | Anoxic zone freshwater microbial communities from boreal shield lake in IISD Experimental Lakes Area, Ontario, Canada - Jun2016-L442-15m | ecosystem: Environmental > Aquatic > Freshwater >...
TCTGCCTCGTGGCCAGCAGCGTGTGCCCGCCGCTGGCCACGAGGCAGACAAACGGCGCCTCCACGCCGAGGGCGTAGTTGGCGGCGATATGCCCCTGGATGTGGTTCACCGGGATCAGCGGCAGGCGGCGGCGGTAGGCGATGGCTTTGGCCGCCGCCAGCCCCACGAGCAGCGCGCCGATAAGGCCCGGGCCCTGCGTCGTGGCCACGGCGGCGAGGTCGTCCCAGCCCACGCCGGCGGCGCTCATCGCCTCAGCCACGACCTCGTTGACGAGCTCGGTGTGGCGGCGCGACGCCACCTCGGGCACCACGCCGCCGAACCGCGCGTGCAGCTCGTTCTGCGACGAGACGATGGACGAGAGGATCTCGCGGCCGCGCACGACCGCCGCGCTGGTGTCGTCGCACGAGGTCTCGACGCACAGAAGAGGCCCGGCGGGCGGGGCCGCCGCGCCCGAGGGGCCTGACGAAGGGTCAGACAAGGCACCGGTCACGCGCTCTCCCCTTCCCAGTCCTTCCACATGATGACGGCGTCCTCGCGATCGTCGCTGTAGTAGCCCGGACGCACGCCGGTGGCGACGAACCCGAAGCTCCGGTACATCTGAATGCCCGGAGTGTTGGAGACGCGCACCTCAAGGGTGTGCCCGCGGTGCTCGCGAAGCTCGGTGATGGCGAAATAGGCATCCAGCAGCTCGGCGGCGATGTGCCGGCGGCGGTACGGCTCGTCCACGGCGATGTTCATGAGGTGCCAGACGTCCACGAACATGTCGGCGACCACGTAGCCGACGATCCGTCTGCCGACCTCGCAGACGAGGACGATGCCCGACTCACGGGCCATCTGGCTGGTAAAGATGGCCGGCGACCACGGCATGGTGAACGTGCGACGTTCGATCGCCGCCACCGCCTCGAGGTCGGTGAACTGCATGGGCCGCACGCGACGCTCGGCGCCGCGCTCGTCGGGCACAGCCTTGAGCGTCACGGCGCGCCGCCTGAGGAAGCCGGACGGGCCGCGCCGCCGCCCGCCCAGCGCGCCGCGTCGGGAGCCCGGCCATACAGCGGCAGCACAGCGTCCGCGCCGCAGACGAGGCCAGGCGCCGCCTGAGCGACGGCCCGGCCGACCATCGCGGCCGTGGGTGCGGGGATCTCGTCGGCGATGATCGCCGTGGGGGGGAGCAGATCACGGTACAGCACGGCGCCGTCGCCGCCCACGAGGACGTCGCCCAGGCGGGCCAGCCACGCCGCAAGCTCGTCCGCGGGTACGACCGTGACGCGCTCGACAACGCGCACCCCGCCGCATGCCTCGTCGGCGGCGTAGACGGCCGCGAAGACTTCACGGCGCTTGCCGTCGATGAGCGGGACGAGCGGGCGCTGGGCGGCGGCCTCCGGCAAGCGCGCGAGGGCGAGCGCCAGCGCGGCCGCCGTGGGGACGCCCGCGAGGCGCACGCGGCCGTCCGCCTGCGCCAGGGCGCGCGCCGTGGCCACGCCGATGCGCAGGCCGGTGAAGGCGCCGGGGCCGAGGCCGACGGCGACGGTGTCGACGTCAGACCAGCTCGCCGCGGCCGCCTCGAGCACCTCGTGCACGCCCGCCAGCAGACGCTGCGTATGGGCCGGGCCCTCGAGGGCGACGGTCTCGGCGACGACGGAGCCGTCGGCGGCGCAGAGCGCCGCCGAGCAGGCCGTCGTCGCCGTCTCGAGCGCGAGGATCACGAGGCGCCCCGCATCACGCGAGTGGCGGGCCCGTCCGCGGCGGGCTCGTCCACCGCGACCCCCTCGGCGGCTGCGCCTGCGGCGGCCGCCTGCTCGAAGGCCGCCGCGGCATGCAACCGCGCCACACGGCTGCGAGGCGTCCGGTGCAGAAGCTCAAGGCGCACGTCCGCCGCCGGAAGAGCTTCGCGGCCGGCGGCCGGCCACTCCACAAACGTCACGGCGTGCGCGCCGAGATAGTCGTCCCAGGCGAACAGATCCACGTCGGCGCCGCGGCTCAGGCGATAGAGGTCGAGGTGATGCAGGACCTCGCCCTGCCGCCCGTGGTAGCTTTGGGCCAAGGTGAACGACGGGCTCGTGACGGCGCCGCGAACACCGCGGGCGCGCATGATCGCGCGCACCAGCGTCGTCTTCCCGGTGCCGAGGTCGCCCTCGATGGTCACCAGGGCAGGTGGCCGGAGCAGCCCCGCCAGCACGCCGGCGAAACGTCGCGTCTGCGCCGGCGAGGCGAAGGTGAGAGTGACCATCTAGAAGAGGCCGAGCTGCTCCGGCTTGGCCGGCGGCGGGTCGGGCGCGGCCGGCGGCGGGTCGGGCGCGGCCGGTGGCGGGTCGGGCGCGGCCGGTGGCGGGTCGGGCGCGGCGCGCGGCGGTTCGGCCGCCGCCGGCGGCGGGTCGGGCGCGGCCGGCGGCGGGTCGGGCGCCGCCGGTGGCAGGTCCGGCGCGGCGCGCGGCGGTTCGGCCGCTTCCGGAGGAGCGGCCGGCAGCGCGTCCGCGGGCAACGCCGCCTTTGCCGGCGGAGCCGCCTGCGTGAGCAACTCCGGAAGCCGCAGAAAGTCCTCTTTGAGCGTCGTGAGCATCGCCGGCGTGTACAGCGCCGCGGCGGGATGGAAGATCGGATACAGGTAGAAGCTGTGCCCGGAGATCGCGGTGGCCTGCGGCCGGCCGTGCACGCGCGTGATGCCGGCCGGGTTGCCGGTCAGGAGCTTTGTGGCGTGATTGCCCAGGGTGCAGATCACTTTGGGCTTGATGAGCGCGATCTGCCGCCACAGGTACGGCTGACAGGCGGCGATCTCCTCCGGGCGCGGATCGCGGTTGTTGGGCGGCCGGCTCTTGAGCACGTTGGCGATGAACACCTGCTCGCGGGTGAGCCCGATGGCAGCGAGCAGCTGCTCGAGCAGCTTGCCGGCCTGCCCTACGAAGGGCCGGCCCTGCTGGTCCTCATGGTAGCCCGGCGCCTCGCCCACGAGCATCAGGTCGCTGGAAGGGTCGCCCTCCCCCGGCACGGCCCTCGTGCGCGTGGCGTGCAGCTCGCAGAGGATGCACGCCTCGACCTCCGCGCGGAGCGCGGCGAGCGCGGCGAGATCGTCGTCAGTGGCAGGTGCCACAGGAGGCGCTGGCGCAGGAGGAGCAGTTCTTGCTCGCCCCCCCGCCGCCGAGGTTGGACGACGAGGAGTGCATGGCGAACCTCGACAGGAGGCGGCGCACGTCGCCGGCGTGGCACTCCGGGCACTCCGGCTTGAAGCCGTTGCGGACGAGCTCCTCGAAGGCGGTTCCGCACTGGTTGCAGCAGAATTCGTAGATCGGCATGGCAGTAGTGTACACGACGGCAGGCGCACGGACGATTGACCGCACCCGCGAGACAGGCTACTCTCGGTATGGCTCCGCTCCCAGCCCTGCGCCGGAGACGGAAACACCGCCTGTGTTTGCGCAGGCCTGCGGCAGGCGCGGTACCGTCCCCCTCGGGCAGACCGCAGCCGGAGAGGTCAAAGGCTTGGATATCGATGCGTATCGCTTCTGCGTGATCGGCCCGGGACGCCTGGGGTCGACGCTTCTCGCCGGCCTTCTGGAGGCCGGGCTCACCATTGCCGCCGTAGGCGTTCACGCCGACGACGACGCCGACCTCGGCATGATCCCCAAGCACGTGCGCGTCACCGACGCCGCCCTCGAGGCCGACGCCTGGTGGCTCACGGTGCCCGATGACGAGATCCACTCGGTCGCCGCCCGGCTGGCCGCATCGCTGCCGGCGACGCGTCGAGGGGGCCGCACGCTGCTCGCCGTCCACTCCAGCGGCCTCGGCTCGATCCATCTGCTCAGGCCCCTCTTCGAACAAGGCGTTCGCGTGCTCTGCCTGCACCCTCTGCAGACGTTCACCGGCGAGCCGCGCGCCGAGCTGCTGCGCGACGTGCCGTGCGCCGTGACAGCGCACGAGGAGCGCGATCTGCAGCTTGGCGAGGAGCTCGCCCGCCGCCTCGGCATGCGCCCCTTCCGCCTCGCCGACGACAAGAAGGCGCTGTACCACCTCTCGGCGGTTATCGGCTGCAATCTGCTGATCGCCCTCGAATCGGAGGCCAAGCGCCTCATGGACGCGGCCACCGGCGACGAGGACGGCCTCGGCCACCTTACGCCGCTTCTGAGCACAGCGATGAAGAACCTGCTGAGCAGCGGCGACCCGGGGCACGCGCTCACCGGCCCGGTGGCGCGCGGCGACGTGGGCACCGTGCGCGCGCACCTGCGCCTTCTCGATCGCGAGTCGCCGCGCCTGGCCCGCACCTACCGCGCGCTCTCACTGGAGGCGCTCACCCTGGCGGCGCCGCGTCTGGACGACGAGCAGGTCCGCACCCTCAAAGGGCTGCTCGACGAAGGCACGGCCGGCGAGGCCGCTGGGCACGCCGGCCGCGGCGTCGGCGGAGGCGCCGCGTGATCGTCGCGCGCACCATCGCCGAGACGCGGGCCGCGCTGCGCGGCCTGCCGCGGCCGCTCGGCTTCGTGCCCACGATGGGCGCCCTCCACGAGGGCCACCTGGCCCTCGTCGACGCGGCCGGGACGCGTTGCGCCTCCGTCGCCGGCTCCGTCTTCGTGAACCCCACGCAGTTTGGACAAGGAGAGGACTTCGAGACGTACCCTCGCGACGAGGCGCGCGACCTCTCGCTGTTCGAAGATCGCGGGGCCGACCTGGTCTTCGCGCCTTCCGCGGCCGAGATGTACCCGGACGGTTTCGCCACCGCACTGCACGTGCGCGGCCCGCTCACCGAGGCCTACGAGGGCGCCTCGCGCGACGGCCACTTCGACGGCATGGCGCTCGTGGTCACCAAGCTCCTCGACATCGTGCAGCCGGACATGCTGTATCTCGGCGAGAAGGACGCGCAGCAGCTCGCCGTCGTGCGGCGCTTCGTGCGCGATCTCGACCTGGCGGTGGAGATCGTCGGCGTGCCCACCGTGCGCGAGCCCGACGGCCTGGCCATGAGCTCGCGCAACGCCTACCTCACGGCGGAGCAGCGCGCCACGGCGCCCGATCTCTATCTGGCGCTGCTCGCGGGGCGGGCCGCCGCAGGCGCGCCCGCCGCCTCGCTCAAGAACGTGGTCGTCGCGGCCACGACGGCGCTGCTGATGCCGGTCCAGACGATGGGCGACGTGGAACGCGCCGCGGCCCTGCGCGGCGAGGCTCCGCCGGCCGCGCCGCGTTTCGATCTCGACTACCTGGCCATCGTCGACGCCGACACCTTTCAGCCGGAATCCATACTCGGGCCGCGCTCGTTGCTCATCGCCGCGGCCCGTCTCGGCGCCATCCGCCTCATCGACAACGTCACCTTGTCCCCCAGCGCGTACCCCGCCACGGACGCGACAGCCTGAAAGGAAGGATCCAATGGCAACGGTCATCGTCAACGGTCGGAAGAAAGCCCACGTGCGTGAGGGGCTCGCCTGCGTCATCACCGGCTGCATCGACTTCGCCAGCCGCGGCGACGCCGACATCGTCAAGATCACCGAGGAGGTCGCCGAGGCGGTCAAGCAGACCGGGCTCAGCGACGGCACCGTCACGGTCTTCGTGCCCGGCGCCACCGGCGCCCTCACGACCCTCGAGTACGAGCCCGGCGTCGTGGCGGACGTACAGAAGGCGCTCGACGTGGTCGCTCCGGCCGACAGGTTCTACCAGCACAACGTCAACCTCGGCGACGGCAACGGTCACTCGCACGTGCGCGCCGGCCTCGTGGGGCCGTCGCTGACCATCCCCTTCGTCGACGGCCGCCTCACTCTGGGCCGCTACCAGAACATCGTCTTCTGCGACTTCGACGCGCGGCCCCGCGAGCGCAGCCTCGTGGTGCAGGTGATGGGCGTATGAGCGCCGCCGACGCTGCGCCGGGCGGCCCCCCCGATGCTGCGCCGGGCGGCCCCGACTCGGCCGCCTGCGACCCATCCAGGGAGCGCCCGCTCGTCCAGGTGGCGCTCGACTTCGTCGATCTGCCGCGCGCCCTCGAAGTGGCCCGTGAGGCCGTGGCCGGCGGCGCCGACTGGATCGAGGCCGGCACGCCGCTCATCAAGGCCGAGGGCCTGAGCGCCGTGCGCGCCCTCAAGGCCGAGTTCCCCGAGCACACGATTGTCGCCGACATGAAGACCATGGACGCCGGCCGCACCGAGGTGGAATACGCGGCCAAGGCCGGCGCCGACGTGGTCGGCGTGCTCGGCGCCGCCTCCGACAGCACGATCAAGGAGTGCGCCGAGGCGGCGCGCAACTACGGCTGCAAGCTCATCGTCGACATGATCGAGGTCGCCGACCCCGTGGCGCGCGCAAAGCGCGCCCAGGAGCTCGGCGCCGACTACATCGGCATCCACACGGCCATCGACCAGCAGATGCGCGGTGAAAGCCCGTTCGAGACGCTGCGCGCTGTGGCCGCGGCGGTCGCGATCCCCGTGTCGGCGGCCGGCGGCATCAACAGCGAGACGGCCGCCGCCGCGGTCGATGCCGGCGCCGGCATCGTCGTGGTCGGCGGCGCCATCATCAAGGCGGTCGACGCGGCGGCGGCGACCGCCGAGATCCGCCGCGCCGTCGATGAGCGCGTCCCCATCGAGACGACGCTCTTCAAGCGCGCCGGCGAGGCCGACATCCGCGGCATCCTCGAGCAGGTCTCGACGGCCAACGTGAGCGACGCCTGGCACCGCCAGCCGAGCCTGCCGGGCATCCGGCCGCTGCTGCCGGGCGCGCACATGTGCGGCCCGGCGGTCACCGTGCGCACCTACGCCGGCGACTGGGCCAAGCCGGTAGAGGCCATCGACGTGTGCAAGCCCGGCGACGTCCTCGTCGTGGACGCTTGCGACGCCACCCCCGCCATGTGGGGCGAGCTGGCCACGCACAGCGCTATGGTCAAGGGCCTCGCCGGGCTCGTCGTATGGGGCGCGATCCGCGACACTCCCGAGATCGCGCGCCTCGGCTTTCCCGCCTTCAGCAGCAAGGTCTGCGCCAACGCCGGCGAGCCCAAGGGCTTCGGCGAGATCGGTGTGCCGATCGTCATCGCCGGGCAGGCGGTGAAGCCCGGCGACTGGATCGTCGGCGACGACGACGGCGTCATGGTGCTCCCCAGGGAGCAGGCCGTGGAGCTCGCCAACCGCGCCATGGACGTGCTCGAGAAGGAGAACCGTTTGCGCGGCGAGATCGACGCCGGCAAGACGCTCGCCGAGGTCGCCTACCTGCAGAAGTGGGAGAAGGCGCGCTGAGGGGCTGACGCCGGGCGCACCCCTGAAGCCCGACCTCATGCGTGCGGCCTGCAGTACCGGCTGCCCGCGCTGCGAATGTGCACGCACAGGCCAAAGCAAGCGCCGGCGAGACGACCACCGACGTCAGGCGAACGAGCTGCCGGCGGTCAGCTCGCCGCCGCCGTCACGAAGCTCACGGCGGAGGCGCCCACCCAGAGCACGGCGGCCGGCCGTGAGAGCAGGCGCCGCGCCCGTACCCTGAGCGTTCGCGGCGCCGTCGATCAGGGGAGCACGGTCACGCTGTTGCTGCCGTTGTTGACCACGTACACCCTGGAGGTCAGGGGGTCCACGGCCACGGCGTCGGGGAGCGAGCCAACGGCGACCGTGGTGGTGGCGCTCGTGGCCCCGTCGATCACGGTCACGGTGTTGCTGCCGGCGTTGACCACGTAGGCCATGTTGGTGACGGGGTTCACGGCCACGGCGCCGGGGAACGAGCCGACGGCGACCGTGGTGGTGGCGTTCGTGGCCCCGTCGATCACGGTCACGGTGTTGCTGCCGTTGTTGGCCACGTAGGCCATGTTGGTGACGGAGTTCACGGCCACGGCGCGGGGCAGCGTCCCGACGGCGACCGTGGTGGTGGCGTTCCGGGCCCCGTCGATCACGGTCACGGTGTTGCTGCTGCCGTTGGCCACGTAGGCCATGTTGGTGACGGAGCTCACGGCCACGGCGCAGGGCTGCTTCCCGACGGTGACCGTGGTGGTGGCGAGTGTGAGCCCGTCGATCACGGTCACGCTGTTGCTGCTGCCGTTGGCCACGTAGGCCACGTTGGTGACGGGGTTCACGGCCACGGCGCGGGGCTGCTTCCCGACGGTGACCGTGGTGGTGGCGAGTGTGAGCCCGTCGATCACGGTCACGGTGTTGCCGGCGTAGTTGGTCACATAGACCTTATGGGTCACGGTGTTCACGGCCACGGCGCCGGGGAACGAGCCGACGGTGACCGTGCTGGTGGCGCGTGTGAGCCCGTCGATCACGGTCACGGTGTTGCTGCCGGCGTTGACCACGTAGACCTTGTTGGTGACGGGGTCGACGTCCAGGGCGCAGGGGTTCGACCCGACGGGGACCGTGGTGGTGGCGCTCGTGGCCCCGCCGATCACGGTCACGGTGTTGCTGCCGTAGTTGGCCACGTAGACCTTGTGGGTAGCGGTGTTCACGGCCACGGCCTGAGGGCTCGTCCCGACGGGGATGTCGGCCATGGCGGGCGCCGCAGCCGCGAGCACAACGAGAAGGATGGCGCCCACGAAGGCTGCGCGGCGCCACCTCCTGCGGCGCTCCCTGAGAATGCGCGGAAACGGATGAGTGTCCGACAGCATGGCGCCTCCTCGTCCCTTGGTCCCCTCGGCTGCGCTGCCTCGCCTCGCAGTCGTGTGCAGAGCATCTTAGCATGAGCATCGCAGGAGCCAGGGTCGAGGGGCGCTCGGAGGTGACCACGGCGGGCCTGTTCGCGACGCCCGGCGCGGCCGCCGAGGCGCGCCTCGGCTTCGCCGCCTTCAGCAGCAAGGTCTGCGCCCACGCCGGCGAGCCCAAGGGCTTCGGCGAGATCGGCGTGTCCATCGCGATCGCCGGGCAGACGGTGAGACCCGGCGACTGGATCGTCGGCGACGACGACGGCGTCATGGTGCTCCCCAGGGAGCAGGCCGTGGAGCTCGCCAACCGCGCCATGGACGTGCTCGAGAAGGAGAACCGCCTGCGCGGCGAGATCGACGCCGGCAAGACGCTCGCCGAGGTCGCCTACCTGCAGAAGTGGGAGAAGGCGCGGTGGGCGCAGCCGCTCAGCGCGCTTCCGCTCTCACCGCAGCCGGCGGCTGTTGCCCATCTCGATGACGTGGGGACCCTTGGTGATCAGGCAGTCGCCGTAGCGCACGATGGGCAGCAGCGAGAGCGCCTCGATGATCCCGTAGCAGAGGAAGCAGCTCTGCGGCGTCACCGGGCGCCAGGTCAGGCTGCCCTTGCACGCCCACGCTTCTTTGAAGTCGTCGCGGTGCACGGCGCCGACCACGTGGGCGGTGACGGGTTCGTCGTCGTAGTTCGGGCCGGGCACGACCTTGTAGGTCATGTGCAGTGCCCCGCTCTCGAAGTCGGAGACCGAGCTCGCGGTGAGCGCCCGGCATTCCTCCTCCCCGAGGCGCTGAAGCTCGAACAGCTCGGCCTCGAGGAAGCACGTGCCGTTCTCGGAGAAGGCCAGCCCCAGCGGTCCTCCCCCATCCGGGGGTCGTCGATCTCGATGACCAGGTTGGGGTACCCGAGAAACTCCCGGCCCATCACGACCGGCGGGAACTTGTTCTCCCAGATGACCAGCGAAAGGTCGCCATCGACGTGGGCCACCTCGCCCTCATACCTGGCCGCGACGCTGACGCTCACGAGGTTGTAGCCCGTGCCGCCCATCTCCTTGATGCCGCGGCACGTGCAGTAGGTCACCATGACGAGCGGGTCGTCGGGGACGACGATGCCCGGCGGCATGTACGGCTCGACGGCGGCCTTCTCCGTCACGAAGGTGATCGTAAAGCTCGTGTTCTCCCTATAGTGGATGGTCCGCTGGTCACCCCAGATGGGGTTGGCGGGGAAGAGCGTCGGCATCGTCAGGCTTCTTGGTCCTGGCGTCTTCTTGGTCTGTCCTCCTCGTCGAAAGGCGTCACATCGCCTCTTGCTGCGCGATCATCATCGCCCAGCTCTCGCCGCACGTCTTGCCGCCGTCGACCACCAGGTTCGCCCCTGTGACGAACGAGGAGTCGTCGCTCGCCAGCCAGAGGGCGGCCTTGGCGATATCGTCGGGAAGCCCGGCGCGCGGAATGGGCTGGTACTGGGAGAGGCCCTCCTCCGCCCGCGTCATGGCCTCGGCCGCCTGTGTCTCGGACAGCCCGCGATCGCGCGTGAAGATGGGCGTGAGGATCGCGCCCGGGCACAGCGAGTTCACCCGCACCCCGCTCCCGCCGAGCTCGTTGGCGACGCAGCGCGTGAGGTGGTTCACGGCGGCTTTCACGGCGCAGTAGAGGTGCGGCGCGTTCTCTGCCATCAGGCTGCCGATGCTCGAGGTGGTGATGATGCTGCCGGACCTCTGCCGCTTCATCACCGGCGCCGCATGCTTCATCCCCAGAAAGGCGCCCTTGAGGTTGACCGAGGTCAGGCGTTCGTACTCCTCGACGGTGACCTCTTCGATCGGGCGCAGGTCGCCGGAGACGCCGGCGTTGCTGAACATGCAGTCGAGGCGGCCGAAGGCCGCGACGGCGCGGTCCACGGCGGCCTTGACGTCCGCCTCTGAGGTCACGTCGGTCGGCTGGAAGAGGGCCGCGCTGCCGAGCTCCTCGGCCAGACGCTCGCCGGCGGCCACGTCGCGGTCGGCGACCACCACTTTGCAGCCCTCCCGCACGAAGAGTCGCACCGACGCCTCGCCGATGCCGCTGGCGCCGCCGGTGACGATCGCCACCTTTCCTTCGAGTCTTCCCATGACAGCGTCTCCCTTCGTGGTGGTCTGACCGGAATTGTTGCCCGGGTCCTCCTTGGCGGACCCGAGACGGGGTCTTCCAACTCTTCGGCAGCGGCGCCGAGCCACTTGAGCTTCACTCTGTCTGCGAGCGTGGCGGTCGCCAGTTCGCGATCCCGCCAGACTCCCGGCACCGTGGCTTCCATGCGCAAGTGGAGAAGGCGGCCGACACGGGTAGCTTCCCGTCAGGCGGCTGGTGAGGAGGCGTACGGTGAGCGAGGAGTATCGAGAGAACGAGAAGGTCCGGGAGGCCGGCGAGAAGTCGGAACGCCTCCTGGAGGACACGTACCTCAGCGGCGCCGTCGGCATGGGCGCCGCGGGGCCGAGGCTCTCGGCCTCGGCCCTTCACGGCGCCAGGGACGACGGCGCCGGCGCCCAGGTGCACGAGGATCACTCCTGGAAGAGCCACGCCATTGAGGAGGACGACGCCGGCGACGAGCCCGCCGCCTCGGGCGGCGGGCTGCGCGCCATCTGGCGCCGTTGGTTCGGGCGCTGACGCGCCCTTGCCCGCGGCGGGCCGGAACCGAGACCGCCCGGCTGGGCGAGCAGTCCAGCCGGGCGGTAACGGGACCGCAGGCGCCGAAGGCGTCCGCGTCGTAGAACATTCGTCTATGACAATCATCGGGGCCGCGCTTCCCAATGCATATGAGCACGCGGGGCAGACTGCGTGGGTACGCGGCCTCAGCCGGGGGCGGGCGGAAGGAGAACCGCAGGCGCGGCGAGATCGCGTCCGGCAAGATGCTCACCGAGATGGCCTGCCTCCAGACGCGGGAAAGGAGGCGCGAGCCGGCGAGACGGCGGGCGGCTCAGCCGGCCGCCCGCCGCAGTCATCTGAACAGCTTCTTCAGCTCATTCACGTCGTTGCCGTGCTCGGCGATACCCAGCATGAGCAGAAGGCGCGCCTTGCCGCCCATGAGGTCTCCGGCGAGGATGCAGCCCTCATCGAGAAGCGTCATGCTCCCTCCCGGGCCACCGTAGATCGGCTCGACCGCGCCGTCGTGCACACGACTGGCGATGACCACCGGGATCTTCTTCGACAAGGCGAGCTTGACGGCCTCGTTCACCGCGGCGTTCACGTTCCCGGCGCCAACCGCGTCGATCACGAGTCCCTGGGCGCCCGAGTCGACGGCGTACCGCACGAGGGCGCCGTCGTCGCCCGCGTAGGTGGCCAGATAGACGACCTTGGGCAGCTTCTCCGGAAGAGGGAGCCTCGGCCCGTTCGTGCGGCTGTCTATGCGCTGTACCTCATCGCCGAAGATGTAGCCGAGATAGCCTTTCTCTCCCGACGTGAACGCCTGCACGTTGGTCGTCTGGGTCTTGCGCACTTCTCGGGCCGGGTGGACGTAGCTGTTGAGCGTGACGGTGACGCCCCAGTCCTGCGTATTCTCGGCGCAGACCTGGACCACCGCGTTGTACAGGTTGCCAGGGCCGTCCGGAAACGGGCTGGACGCGTTGTTCATGGCCCCGGTGAAGACCACCGGCTTGTCGGTGGACAGGGTCAGGTCAAGGAAGTACGCGCCTTCCTCCATCGTGTCGGTGCCATGGGTGACCACGACGCCCCTGATCTCCGGCATCTTGAGAATCTCGGCAACCTTTCTGCTGAGGTTCGCCCAAATCTGCGGCGTCATCTGCGAGCTGTCGATGTTGCAGAAGCTCAGCACTGCGATGTTCGCGAGCTTCGTGAGTCCGGGCACCGCGGCGACCAGGTCGGCGCCCGAGACGCTGGGAACCGCGCCGCCCGTTTGCGGATCTATCTTCTCGGCGATCGTCCCGCCCGTGGTGACGACCGCGACGGTCGGCAGCGCCGGGTCATTGCCCACCATCTGGAGCCCGGACGCTGTCGCCGCCGGGCTGGAATCGCCGCATGCCGCCGCGATCGCGGCACACGCCGCGATCAGAGCGCACGCCACGATCAGCGACACGATGACCAGAAGTCTGACCTTGCTCATTTCCCCGCTCCTTTGCCTGTGAGCGTTTCAGCTCCGCCGGTGCAAAGCCCATCAGTGGGCTGGACGAGCCGGACCCGCGACCGGCCCCCACACATTACTCGGCATCGGCACCGCCCCACATGAATCCGCGCAGGAATGGGGACGACGCGATCGGCGGGCCGTAGCCGACCGCGCCTTCGAAGCGCTCGCTGGCGGGCCGGTTGCGGAGAGCCTCCGTGGGTACGTACTCATCGAGCAGCGGGCGAGGCGGCACACAGTGAACGAGGAGCTCACCCAGAACGACGCTGCCAGGGCGGCCGGAGAGAAGTCCGAGCGTATCCTGGAGGACACGTACCTGAGCGGCGCCGTCGGGATGGGCGCCGCGGGGCCGAGGCTGTCGGCCTCGGCCCTTCACGGCGCCGCCGACCATGGGGCCGGCATCAAGGTGCGCGAAGACCACTCGTGGAAGAGTCACGCCATCGAGGAGGAGGATGGCGGCGCGCAGCCCGCCGCCTCCGGCGGCGGCTTTCGCGCGACGCTCCGCCGCTGGTTCGGGCGCTGACGCCCAGTCGCGGCGGCGCCGGACCCGAAACCGCCCGGCTGGGCGAGCGGGCCAGCCGGGCGGCAAGGAGACCGCGAACGCCAGGTTCTCAGCCCGGCCGGCCGGCGGCGATCAGGCGCTCGTCACCGCCGTCTAATCGGGCGAACCTGGACCGGCGTGGAAGCCGGCCGCCACCACGATGCCAAGCGACGACGCCACGCTGCGGAGCCCCCCGACCCTGCCCAGTGTCGTCGCGACGTCCACAGTGCTGCTCCCAGACTCCCTTCGCGGACGGCGCTGCGCCCGCGCGGTGAAGCATTCGTCTGGGACAATCATCGGGGTCAGGCTTCGCGACCGACATGGGCCTTCGAAGCAGACCGCGCGCGTACGCGGTCTCCGCCGGCGGCGCGGACGGGGCGTCAGCCGCGAAGAGCGTGGGCGAAGGCCCTCACCGCGCGGCCGCCGCTCGCCCCGGCGACGCGCGCCGCCGTCGCGAGGTCGCGGCGCCGGGGCCGACGCGGGAGGCGCACCAGATGCCCGGCGCAGCGGCAGTCGCCGGCGCCGAAGCGCAGCGGACGGCGCGCAGCGCCGGGCAGCGCCGCCAAAGCGCCGGCGAGCGCGCACTCCCCCGCGGCGCCGTCCACGAGCCAGGCGCGGCGCGCCGGGAAGGCCGAGAACAGGTAGTCGGCGTGCCAGCGCAGCGGCTTGCCCGCCGCGAGATGGCGCGCGACGCGCGCCCGGCGCGCCCGCGCGGCGCTGCCCACATAGGCGTACCAGCCGCGCTCGAACGCGACGGGGCCGAGCGCGCCGACCTGCACGCTTGTGCGCCGCGGCACGTAAGTCAGCACGATGTATAGACGCGGGGCGCCGCCGTTCACGGCCGCCGCCTCAGCCGCGCGGCGGGGCGCCGTCAGGCGGCTTGCCGCCGCGCGGCGGCACGGGGCTGCCGCGCAGCTTCCGCGAGCCGCGCGACATGCCGCCGCGGCGCGGCTGGCAGGCGGGGCAGTAGTGCGTGCCGCGGCCGCCCACCTCGAGCCGCATCACCGTCGCACCGCAGACGCGGCAGAGCTGGCCGGTGCGCTGATAGACGCTCAGGATCTCCTGGAAGCTGCCGCGCTGCCCGGCCGGGTCGATGAAGCTCTCGATGGACGAACCTTCGTGGTCGATCCCGGCCTGCAGAGTCTCGAGCACGGCCGCGTGCAGGCGCCGCGCCTCACGCGGCCCCACGCTCCCCGCGGCGCGCAGTGGGTGCAGCCGCGCGCGAAACAGCGCCTCGTCGGCGTAGATGTTGCCCACCCCGGCGAGGCGCCGCTGGTCGAGGAGGAACGACTTGAGCGGCGCGCTGCGACCCTCGAGCGCGCGGCGCAGATAGGCGACGCTGAAGGCGTCGCCGAACGGCTCCGGGCCCATGGCGGCGAAGAACTCGTCCTCGGCCGCCGGGTCGAAGGCCCAGAGGCGGCCGAAGCGCCGCACGTCCTGGAACGAGAGGTCCGTCTGCGGATCTAGCCGCCAGACGAAGCGCGGCGGGCGATCCGCCGGTCCCGGGCGAAACAGCAGCTGGCCGGTCATGCGCAGGTGGATAACCGCCGTCGTGGGGCCGACTCCCCACCCCGGCGCGCCGGCCGGCGTGCCCTCGAGCGCGCTCAGGTCGACGATGAGGTACTTGCCACGACGCCGCAGGCCGACGACGCGACGGCCGGTGAGCCGGGCGCGCAGCTCCGCTTCGCTCTGCGCGCTCACCAGCGCGTCGTTGACGACGACGTCGCGCACCACCAGGCCCGGCAGGCAGGTCAGGAGCCGGCGGCGGACGGTCTCGACCTCGGGGAGCTCGGGCATCAGTCGTCCGCCGGGGGGCGCCGCGCCGCGCCGGCGCCGTCCTCCCGCTCCCCCCACCAATCCGTCAGGAAGGCACGGGCTTCCTCCGCCGTCGTGATCTCGCCGGCCTCGACCTCCTCGTCGAGGGCGTCCAGCGCCTGCCCCACCGCGACCCCGGGCTCGAGATCGAGAAGCTCCATCACCTCGTGGCCGCTGAGCACTTGCGGCACGGGCGCTTTGCCGACCGCCGTCCACACCGAGCGCGCCACGCGGTAGTGCCGCGCCATGGAGGTGAGCGATGTCCTCTCGCCGCGCGTCGCCAGCCGGTCGCACAACGAGACCACAACGGACTCGAACACCCAGGGGCTCACGTCGCGGCGGTAGCGAGCCAGAGCGCGACGCGTCAGCGGCTGCTCGCGCACGAGGAAGCCCAGCCGCAGATGCTGGCGGATGAGCGTGCCGAGATACGCCGCGAAGCGGTTGCTCATGCGGAGACGGGCCGCGATGGCGGTCGCCATCCCGCGGCCCAGCTCGTCGTGATGCCAGAACAGGACGCGGCCCTCGTCGTCGACCATGCGCGCCGCCGGCTTGCCGATGTCGTGCAGCAGGACCGCCCACGACACCGGCACGAGCGGCGTCACCCCGGGCAAGCCGGCATCGGAGGGCGGCGTCAGGTGCCCCACGCCTCCGAGCTGCTCGACCACGCCGCGCACGTAGGTAAGCGCCTCCAGAGTGTGTTCGAACACGTCGAGGTGATGGTAGGGGTTCTGTTCCACGCCCCGCAGCCCGTCGAGCTCGGGCAGGATCACTGCCAGCGCGCCCCACACCGCAAGGTCGCGAAAGGCCGCGGCCGCATCGCCGGTGGCCAGCACCACCGAAAGCTCCTCCCGCAGACGCTCACCGCTCACGGTCGCGAGGCCGGCGGCGGCGCGCAGCGCCGCCGCCGTAGCGGCCGCGTCCGGCAAGAGTTCGAACCCGCGTGCGAGACGGGCGAGACGCACGACCCGCAGGGGGTCGTCGTCGAGCGCCGAGGACGAACAGAGCCGCAGGCGGCGCGCGGCGAGATCGTCGAGCCCACTCAGCGGATCGACGAGATCCTTGCCGTCGAGCGGCCGGGCCATGGCGTCGACCGTAAAGTCGCGGGCGCGCAGGTCGGCCTCAAGCCGGGCGCTGCGCGTGGCCGGGTCGGGCGGCCCGGCCGCAGGTGGGGCCGCCCGGTCGCGCAGCGGGGCCACGTCGACGTGCATGTCACCGAGCACGAGTCGCCATGTGCCGAAGGCGTCCGACGAGGCGAACACGGCGCCGCCAAGCCGGTCCGCCAGGCTCCTTGAAAACGGCTCGGCGGCGCCGTCCACGACGATGTCGACGTCGCGGACCGGCAGACCCAGCAGCTCGTCGCGCAGGCAGCCGCCGACGAGCCACCCGGCTTCGCCAGGGCCCAGGGCGGAGCGCGCCGCCGCCGTGACCTCGTCGGGCGACGGCGGCGCACTCCCGTACTGACGACCGCTCACGGGCGCGTCAGGCCGCGGGGCCGGCGCCGCGGTAGCCGCGCACCACCCGCTGCCCCACGTCGCAGACGACCTCGTAGTTGATGGTCTGCAGTAGCCGCGCCACTTCTTCGCAGAGGATGCGCGGCGCGTCCGGGGCATCGCGGCGGGGAGCAGCCGCTCCCGTCCACGCCTCGCCGGCGCGACCCTGCACGCCATCGCCCGCCGCGCCGAAGAAGACGACCTCGTCGCCGGGCCTGCCCCAGTCGCCGGGCAGCCGCACGGTGAGCTGGTCCATGCTGACGGTGCCGGTGATGCGGCAGCGGCGGCCGGCCACCAGCACGTCGCCGCGATTGGTGAGCAGCCGGCTCACGCCGTCGGCATAGCCGATGGGCACGATGCCGATGCGCGCCGGCTCGTCGGCGACGAAACGGCGTCCGTAGCCCACGGATTCGCCGGGCGCGACCTCACGCACCCCGGCCACGTACGAGCAGAGCTTCATCGCCGGCCGCAGGTCGTCCTTGAAGGGCTCGTCGTTGCTCGGCGCCAAGCCGTACATGGCGATGCCGGTGCGGACCATGCCGAAGTGGGTGCGCGGCCCGCGCAGCGTCGCCGCGCTGTTGGCCGTGTGGCAGAGCAGGCTGGGGTAGAGAGCCGCGAGCTCCCCGGCCAGCGCCGTGAAGCGGCCGAGCTGATACTCGAAGAACGTGGTGTCGGCCTCGTCGGCGGTGGCGAAATGGCTCATCAGACCGATCAGCAGGCCGTCCTCGGCAGCTCCGGCGCACAGCGCGCGCGTCTCTTGCGCGCCGACGCCCAGACGGCCCATGCCGGAGTCGAACTTGACGTGCACGCGGGCGCCGAGCCGCCGAGCCGCGGCCAGAAACGGCGCCGACCACACGACCACGTCGGCGCGAGCCGCCACGGCGCGTTCCAACTCGGCGCCGGTCATGGGCCCGAAGATGAGGATCGGCGCCGTCAGCCCTGCCGCGCGCAGTTCCTCGGCCTCGGCGACGGCGGCAACGCCGAGCCAGGTAGCGCCGGCTTCGAGCGCCGCGCGTGCCGCGGGCACGGCGCCGTGCCCGTACCCGTTCGCCTTGACCACAGCGCAGTGCACGGCGCCGGCCGGCAGGTCGCGCATCAGCCGGCGTACATTGTGGCGGATGGCCTCGAGGTCGATCTCGGCCAGCGCCCGCTGGCGGCCGCCCAGCATCTACAGGTCCAGAAGCTTCATGATGTCGTGGCGCGTGATGAGCCCGACCACCACGTCGTCTTCGTCGACCACCGGCACGCGGTCGAAGTGATGCCGCGTCATGATCGTCGCGGCGGCGCGGGCCGGGTCGTCGGGGCCGATCGTCTTGACCTTGTCGCGGTGGGTCATCAGCTGCCTCACGTTGGCGGCGGCAGCCTTCTCCAGCTGTTCCTTGAACTTCTTCTGGCTGCCCAGGTAGATGATGCTGTCGAAGAGCTCGAAGTAGTGCGGATACTGGACGTCGGCGTCGAGGGCCATGAGGTCGCCCTCGGTGACGATGCCGGCCAGCTTGCCGTCCTCGACCACGGGCACGCCGCCGATCCGCTTCTCGCGGAACAGCGCGGCGAGGTCCTTGACGGAGAGCTCGGGATCGACCGTGATGACCGGTGTGGTCATGATGTCGCGGGCGAGAGCCTCGCCCTCGTCGGGCTGCTCAGTGGTGCTCATGCGCTTCCTCCTGTGGGCCGGCCTTGAGCCGCTCGACGGCGGCCGGCAGGAACTGGATGACGTCGCCGGCGACCATGCCCTCGGTACCCACGGCGTTCTCGGCGGCGAGGTCGGCGGCCAGGCCGTGCAGATAGGCGCCGAGGCAAGCCGCCTCCGTAGCGCCAAGGCCCTTGGCGAGCTGGGCGACGATAACGCCGCTCAGTACGTCGCCCGTGCCCGGCGTGGCGAGGCCGGGGTTGCCGGTCGGGACGACGTAGGCGCGTCCCGACGGATCGGCGACGATGCTCGCCTCGCCCTTGAGGAGCACGGTCGCGCCGCTGCGCTGCGCGGCGGAGCGGACGCACTCGAGACGCTGCGCCGCCACCTCGTCGGCCGGGCGGCCGAGCAGGCGGCCCAGCTCGCCCTCGTGAGGCGTGAGGACCGTCGGCATCGTGCGGTCGGCAAGGAGCTCCGGCCGGTCGCCGAGCGCGTACAGGCCATCGGCGTCGAGAAGCAGCGGCCGGTCGAGGCCGAGCAGCTCGCGTACCAGGAGCTGCGCTTCGTCGGCGCGGCCCAGGCCCGGCCCCACAGCCACGGCCTTGAGCCCGGCGGCCTGCTCGAACAACGCACTGCGCGCCGCCGCCGTGAACTGACCGGCGGCGCCGGGTACCTCGACGGTGACGACCTCGAGGAAAGGCTTCTCGCCGCCCGCCCCCTGCGGCAGGGCGGCGTGCACCAGCCCGGCCCCGGCGCGCAGCGCCGCCATCGCAGTCATGTGAGCAGCGCCGGTCATGCCCCGGGAGCCGCCGACCACGAGCACCGTGCCGACCGAGCGCTTGTGGTCGAGCGCACCCTTGAGCACCAGCAGCGGCTGCAGGCCGTCTTCGGTGAGCAGCCAGACGTCGGTGTCGTGGTCGCAGAGCGGCGGGATGCCGATTGGCGCGACGACGACCTCGCCGCTGAACGTCCCGCCGGGCGTGACGAAGTGGCCGATCTTGGCGGCGTGCAGCGTCACCGTGAGGTCGGCGAAGACGGCCGGCCCATGGATGGCGCCGGTGCTCGCCCCCACGCCGCTGGCGATATCGACGCTGACCACCGCCCCGGGAGCCTCGTTGATGAGCTCGATAGCCGCGGCGGCGGCGCCCTTGGCGGCGCCCGTGAACCCGGTCCCGAAGATGGCGTCGACGACCACGTCGGCCATCTCGACGATCATGATGGCGTCCTCGGCCGGGGCGCCCTCGGCGTCGAACGCCTCGCGGACGGCGACGCCGAGCTTGCCGAGGATGTCGAGATTCAGCTTTGCATCGCCGGCGTACTCGGCGGCGGGGGCCAGCGCGAACACGGTGACCTCGACGCCGGCGTTGAAGAGCTCGCGGGCCACGACGAAGCCGTCGCCGCCGTTGTTGCCCTTGCCGGCGAACACGACGGCCTCCTCCGGCTCGAACCGCTCGAGGATCTCGTCGGCGACCGCGAGCCCGGCGCGCTCCATCAGATGACCGCCGGGGATGCCGACGCCCTGGATGGCGGTGACGTCGATCTGCCGCATCACGTCCGCGGTGTACAGGCCGAGCAGCAGAGACTCATCCATCGGCGTCCTCCTTCAGGGCGGCGGCCACGGCGTAGGCCATGCCGCCGGTATGGCTCAGCGAGACCTCGACGCGCGTGACCCCCAGATGGGCGGCGATGCGCGCGACGTCCCCGTGCAGGGCGATCAGAGGCTTGCCTCCGGAGAGTACCTCGATGTCGCGCCACACGAACCCGATGATACCGATTCCGAGCGCCTTGCCCACAGCCTCCTTGGCGGCGAAACGCGCCGCGTAGCGTGGGAAGGGGTCGGCGAAGTCGTCACAATAGGCGCGCTCCTGCTCGCTGAACAAGCGCGCATAGGCCTTCGGCAGGCGCTCCAGCAGACGCCGCATGCGGGCCGCCTCGACGGCGTCGATGCCGAGGCCGAAGAGCAGGCCGCCGGGCGGGATGGCGGGGAACCCGCCCGCCATGTCTCCCGGCCGCCTCACGTCACTCCACCGTCACGGTCTTGGCCAGATTGCGCGGCTGATCCACATTGAGGCCTTTGATCGCGGCGATGTGGTAGGCCAGGAGCTGCAGCGGCACCACCGTGAGGATGGGCGCCAGATGATGATCGCACTTCGGCACCCAGAGGACGTCGCGCGACAGCTCGCCGATGACCTCGTTGCCGTCGGTGGCCACGGCGATCACGTCGGCGCCGCGGGCGCGCACTTCCTCGATGTTGCTGACCAGCTTGGGGAACACGGGCCCGTCGTCGGCGACCACGACCACCGGCGACTCCTTGTCGAGCAGGGCGATGGGGCCGTGCTTCATCTCGCCGGCGGCGTAGGCCTCGGTGGGGATGTAGCAGATCTCCTTGAGCTTGAGGGCGCCCTCGAGGCGCACGGCGAAGCCCATGCCGCGTCCCAGGTACAGAAAGAAGCGCTCGTCGTGGTAACGCCGCGCGATGCGTTCGACGGCGCTGTCGCGCTCGAGCAGCCGCCGCACGAGCTCGGGGACGGCGCGCAGCTCGTGGCCGAGCCGCTTGAGCTCGTCCTCGGCCCGCACGCCACGCGCCCAGGCGAGGCGCAGGGTGAGCAGCAGCAGGGCGGCGACCTGGGAGGTGTGCGTCTTGGTCGCCGCCACGCCGATCTCCAGGCCGGCGCGCGTGTACAGGACGTAGTCCGCCTCGCGCGTGGCCTGGCTGCCCATGACGTTGCAGAGTGCGAGGACCGGCGAGCCGGCCTCCCGGGCGAGCCGCATGGCGGCGAGCGTGTCGGCGGTCTCGCCCGACTGGGTGATGCCGATGACCAGCGTTTCGGGGTCGAAGACGGGCTCCCGGTAGCGGAACTCGCTGGCCACGTCGATCTGCACCGGCACGCGCGCGAGCTGCTCGATGGCGTAGCTCACGATGAGGCCCGCGTGATACGAGGTGCCGCAGGCGACGATGAAGATGCGCCGCAGGCGGCGCAACATCTCGTCGCCCATCCCGACCTCGCTGAGGTCGACGCTGCCGTCTTCGCGCAGCCGGCCGGCGAGCGTGTCGCGCAGCGCCGCCGGCTGCTCGTGGATCTCCTTGAGCATGAAGGTCTCGTAGCCGCCCTTTTCGGCGGCGGCGTCGTCCCAAGGCACCACCGTCTGCTCGCGCACGAGCGGCCGGCCGGCGACGTCGCAGACCTCCGCGCCTGCGGCGCGGAGCGTGACGACGTCGCCGTCCTCCAGAAAGATCACGGTACGCGTGTGCGCCATGAAGGCGGGGATCGCGGAGGCGAAGAACATCTCGCCGTCGCCGACCCCGACGATCAGCGGCGCCTGGTCGCGGGTACCCACGACGATGTCCGGCTCGTCGGCCGAGACGGCGCAGAAGGCGTAGTGGCCGTCCAGCAGGCCGACCGTGTCGCGCACCGCGGCGGTGAGGCCGCCGCCGATGCGCTCCTCGATGAGATGCGCCACCACCTCGGCGTCGGTCTCGCTGGTCAGCGTGTGCCCGCGCTCCGTGAGCTGGGCGCGCAGCTCCTTGTAGTTCTCGACGATGCCGTTGAGCACGATTGACACGCGCCCCGTGCAGTCGTCGTGCGGGTGAGCGTTCTCCTCGCTGGGCCGGCCGTGCGTCGCCCAGCGGGTGTGGCCGAGACCGACGGTGGCCGGCGACGTGTTTGGTCCGGCCGCCGCAAGCAGCGCGTCGAGGTTGCCGACCGCGCGCACCGTTTCGAGGCCGCCGTCCTCGATGAGGACGATGCCCGCCGAGTCGTAGCCGCGGTATTCGAGCCGTCTCAGGCCGTCGAGGATGATGGGCTTGCCGGGACGCCGCCCGGCGTAGCCTACGATGCCGCACATGCGTGCTCCCTTCTGCGGGTACGGCGCAGGCGGGCAGGCCGCAGGCGGCGCCTTTGGGATCCCTTTGTTCCCGTCGTTGCCGACAGGGTTTGTGGATCCGATATCGACCCTGCCGAGCCGGGAGGCATCCGCCGGGTCTTTCGATGAACCTCCGCCTCGTCGCCCGCGCGGGGCGCCCCTGCGGGGCTTCGCGCGCGGGCCAGGCGCTCAGGCTGCTCTTCGGGTGTCCGCGCCGCCGGTCTGCTGTATGCCGGCTATTCTACCGCTTCGACGCACGTGGCGCGCCGAGACATGTCGCCACAGCGTTCGCGTCCGTGGTCAAGCGGAGCGATACATGCCACACTGTCCAGAGCACGAAGACCAACCGGTTCGCGAGCGACGGCTCCTCGACGACAGGCGCAGCTACAACGGAGGTAACGAGGTGACACGAGAGGATGTCTTGGCGAAGCTGGCCCAGAGCCGGCCGGACCTGGACCGATTCCACGTGACGAGCCTGTCCATCTTCGGTTCCGTGGCGCGCGACGAGGCGTCGGCCGACAGTGACGTGGACGTCCTCGTCGAGTTCGAGCCGCAAGCAGTGGTCGGCTTGTTCGAATTCGTGCGGCTGCAACGGTACCTCACCGAGCTCCTCGGTCGACGCGTCGACCTGGCGACGCCCGACGCGCTTCACAAAGCGCTCCGCGCGAGCATCCTCAGCGAGGCCATCCGTGCCGCCTAGCAGGCATTGGCGCCTGCGCGGCACCGATATTCTCGAGTGCGTGGCCACCAGCGAGAAGTACACGAGAGGCTTGGACTACGACGCGTTCGCTCAGGATTCGCGGACGGTCAAGGCCGTGATTCGGGATCTGACGGTGATCGGCGAGGCCGCGGCCTCGATTCCGGACTGGCTCACCGACCGCCACTCCGAGGTACCGTGGGCTGACATGCGCGACATGCGAAACGTGGTTGTGCACCAGTACTTCGGCGTGGACCTCCGCATCGTGTGGGACACGGTGCGCAACAACTTGCCGCCGCTCGTGGAGCCGCTGACGCGCGTGCTCCAAGACGAGCCGCAGAACGACGCTTAGAGCCGAAACGCCGTCACTCCCCGAGCGGCAGCTCGGGACACCGCCACCTCGTCGCTTGAGTGGACCGCCGCTTCGGCGGCGCCCCCGTGGCCGCCGAGGTCACGCCTGCAAGACGACGAGCCCCTGTTCGGCGAAATGCTGGTCGAAGGCGAGGCACTCGCGGATGTCCAGACGGCGCATGACTTCGAAGCTCACGCAGTCGACCAGACTCAGGCGTCGCCGATCGGCGACGAGCAGGGCCTCGAGAGCGCGCTCGTGATCGTCCCTCGTCACCAACGCGAGAGCCACGGGTTCGAGGATCTGATGCACGAGCGTGCGCATCGCGGAGATGCCGAGGCGTCGCTGCAGTACCGCGCACGTTTCAAGGACCACGTAGTTGCTGGTGAGTACAGACAGACGCTCCGCCGCCGCCCTCCGCCAATGATCCACGGCGTCGGCATACTCGACGTCGTCCTCGTCGAGCAGCGCGACGAGAAACGACGTGTCCACGAACACGCTCACTCCGAGGCTGCCGCGGCGAACTCGTCGTCGTGCGTCGCCGAGAGGTTCGCGCGGCCGGAGTGGAAACCGCCGACGGCAGCCAGTGATCGCTGCCAGCGCTCGCCGAGCGAGGCTCCCGACTCACGACTGACGTACTGGTCGACGGCGTCGCGGATGACCGCCGCCATGGACACCGAGCGTTCGCGGGCCAACCGCTTCACGGCCACGACCTCGTCCTCGCTGAGCTGGATCTGCGTGCGCACCATATCGTCACCCCAAAGTGCAATCACTTTGCCATCATATGTTATCACATTGCGACGGCGAAAGCGAGGGCGGGTGATCCGGCAGGGCAGGCGGCCTCACTCTCCCAGCGGCAGCTCGGGATGCGCGGCGCCCTTGGGCTGCGCCTTGGGCGCCTTCTTGAAGGTGCGGTCCATGCCCTCAATGTTGGGGTAGTCGATGCGTTCGCCGGCGAGGAGCTGGGCCACGGTGAGGATCTGGATACGCGGGTAGCTGCCCCACCCTCTCGCCGCGCCGTCGGGGACGGCGCGTCATAGAACCCGGCCGCGGCGGCAGCGGTGCGCATGTGCGAGGTGGATTCCTGCATGGCGATGAGCACACCGATGGCGGCGCACTCGCGCTCGACCACGCCGCGCAGGTCGCGCACGTGCGGCGCGCTCGTGTGGCCGGCCTTGACGCTGAGGATGATCTGCTTGGTCTGCGCCCCGGCTTCGTCGTGGAAGTAGAGGCGTCCGTCGATGCCCTTGTCGGCGCCCTTCTTCTGCTCCGTCGGGCGGGCGCCCACCAGCCCCAGCGCCCACCACTGGAACTGCCACGGGTCGGTGGCCGCCAGGGTCTGCGCGTCGGGCACCGAGACCGGTTCGCCCTTGACCTCGTAGTCCTTGCCGGCGATCAGCCCAAACGAGTCCTTGAGCCGGGTCTTGATGAGCGTGATGGCCAGGTGCGTGATGTCGATGCCGATCCAGCGACGGCCGAGCTTCTGCGCCGCGACCGTCGCCGTGCCGCAGCCGCAGAAGGGGTCGAGGACGACGTCGCCCTCATTGGACGAGGCGCTGATGATGCGCTCGAGCAGCGCCTCGGGCTTCTGAGTTGGGTAGCCGAGGCGCTCGGCGGCTTTGCCCGTCAGCGGAGGGATGTCTGTCCTGCGTCGGCGACCCCTTCGAGGCTCTCGCTGCGATGAGCCTTCGCGGGGTCACGAACCCCCTGACCGCTGCTATTCCACGCCCTCATCAGCGGCCCGGAGTTGTTGGGACTTCAGGCGCATCACGTCATGGGCGGTGTCGTGGAGGAACTTCAGAAGGGGAGTCGCGTCTCGCTGCCGGTACTCCTCGAGAAGCTCCCCGTCGATGAGGATCATCTGATACGGCTGAGTGCGCATGACCTCTTCAGCGAAGGCCTGGACGGAACTGGCGAATCGGCCCGTCGTCACCAGAACGATGACGTGGGCCTTCAGGACTACGGCCATGCCGACTTCCTTCGCCGCGTCGCTGAGTGCCACGGCACCCTTGACGTTCTTGCACTGAAAGAGCCAGCGAGTGTGGTGCAGATGGGCGCCCTCGGCGACCATGTCGACTTCTGCCCCGCCGGTGCTCGCGCCACGCAACCTGAACTTGGTGGGCACGAGTCCGATATCGGACGCTATGCGCACGGCCAGGACTTCAAGCGCCAGGCCCTTGGTGCGTGTGTCCTCGGACGCCAAGTCAGAGAATACCTCCGATAGGGGCGCCTGCAGGTGCGCACGAATCTCTGCCGGCATGGCACTCGGTGAGTACCCAGTCAGCGTCTCGAAGTCGGCCTCGGACAGCTTGTCGAGGGCCTCCAGAGAGCCAGACTTGCCGCCCCGTCCACCTGACTTGTAGACCACCTTGATCCACCCGGCACCCTCAAGTGGCTGAAGGATCGTCTTCTTGCGGGAACCTTCACTGCCCATGACGGCGCCGGAGTCGATCTCCACTTGGTCAAAGACCCGCTTGACAGGGAACTCGCGGGAACCGCTGCCGTCCATCATGCGTCGCAATGTGGCTATGAACGCTCGGTGTCCAGCGGGCATTTGGCTCCACTCATCGACCATCTCGACGCTGACGCCTATGAGAGAGCGAACGACCTCGTCGGCGATCTCATACGCGCCTCGTTTCTCAGGAAACACGCCGGCCAAGCGTAGCCACGCAATCATCTTCGTGGCGTAGCCGGAGTGCGTCGGGATGTAGTAGCCCATCCGCCGCAACTGCTCGTTCAGAGAGTCGAGGCCAACCGGTTCTCTTCGCGCCTGCATCTCCCTGATCGCCGCGAGCACATCCATGCCAGGCAGGCGCCGCAAGATATGAATAGCGAAGAGCCGGTAGAGTTCGTCGTCGTCGTCAGTCCCGAGGAGTTGTTTGCCGACGTCCGTCAGGGCATCATCGGACATCAATTCGTAGGCTTGCATGCCAATGAACACATTGACGGCCAAGGCCCTTTGCTGGCCGAGACGCTCCTCTGGATCCTTGCGCGTGGCAGCGTGCTCAGTGAAGTAGAGAACGCGGACGCGCCCGACCCGCTCGACGACATTGTCGGACTCATCGACGACTTGCAGCACTTCGCGCAACTTCACGACGCCCGGCGAGAACTCGCCCGCAAAGGGCAGCCTGGGCAGGGCTCCATCCGCGTCAACCTTTGCCATCGCCCTTCCCTTCATCTTCGAGGGTCCCCGCAATCGCGCGTCCTAGATGCTCGGCAAGAAGCGGTGGCACGGCGTTGCCCACCTGTCTCCACTGAGCATCGACCTTCCCAGTCAGGATCCAGTCGTCTGGAAACGTCTGCAGCCGCTTGACCTCTTCGATGCGCAAGATGCGATTGCGCCAGTGTAGTGGTCCCATATTGTTGGATCGCCTCGCCTGTATCGTCCAGGAAGGGCGGTCGGGGCTGAGCTTGAGCAGAAACGACCAGTAGCGAGAGCGCCACTTGAACTTCGGATCGGGGTAGCCACGTTCCTCCGTGAAGAACAGGTAGTTGTCCCCTGGCGGGATCTCAATCAGTAGCTCGCGGTCCTTTCCCCCGGCGACGTGCCCAGCGTCGTTGGCCATCTCCTCGGTGTCAAGGTCGCCAATCGCCTCGCCGGCAGTCATCCAGGGAAGCCGCTGCAAACTGAGGAGATCACCGGCAGGATCCTGGGCATGCGTTGGTCCTGGCCAGTGGATGTGCCCCTCCCGGACTCCGATCATGAAGAACCGCTCGCGAATCTGGGGCACGCCATAGTTGGCGGCGTTCAAGATTTGCCACTCAGTGCGGTATCCGGCCCTTTCGGCCCGGTCCTCGACGTACATGAGCGCGTCCTGGTGAACGCCATAGGCGAGGCCAGGCACATTCTCGAGCAGAAAGGCTCGCGGAGAGAGCCACTCGAGCACGTCGAAATAGCCGGTAATCGTCTCCAGGCCGTTCGGGTCCTCCAGCGCCCTAGGCTTGTCCTTCCTGTAGAACCGCGACTTGGAAAAGGGCGGGCATGGCGGCCCACCGGCGAGCAAGTCAACCCGGGCAGGCATCCGCTTGGGAAGGTCCTTGAGCCCAAAGTCGGAGACCGAGCCCTCAAAGAGATGCGTCCCCTTGAAGTTCGCCCGATGGCTCTCGATCGCCAGCGAATCGTTGTCCATCGCTGCCACGATCCGGAAGCCGGCGCGCCGAAGGCCCAAGTCGAGGCCACCGCAGCCGCTGAAGAGACTTACGCAGGTCAGACGAGGCACTGCACTCGGTCAGCGTCCGAAACCTCGGGCGACTTCTCGAAGGTGTTGAGAAGGGCCTCGACCATGGGCCGCGCCAAGGGAGGCGGCACCGCATTCCCCACCTGTCGCACACGCTCGCGGCGGTTGCCCAGCCAGACGTAGCCTTCCGGGAAGCCCTGAAGCGCTGCCAGTTCGATGGTCCGCAACCTCCGGTTCTCCCAATGGAATGGCCCCGTCCAAGGACCGGGGCTGGCAGCAATCGTCCAGGAGGGTCGCTCCGGGCTGAGCTTTAGCAGGAAGTTCCAGAAACGGGTCTCGGCCACGAAGGTCGGCCGCGAATGCCCTGCCCAGTCGGTCAGGTACTTGTAGTTCCAGCCCGGCGGGATCTCAGTGAGCTCGCTCGCCCAGCGCCCGGTCACGACTTCCTCAGGCTCGGCGAACTCCTCGGCCGCGAATGCGGCCAGCGCCTCGCCCGTGGTCATCGCAGGCAGTCTGCCGGCCTGGTCGTCATCACCCAAGTAGTGAGTGGCCTTTGGAGCGATCGGCGTGCCGGCGCGCGACCCGAGCAGGAAGACGCGCTGTCTCATTTGGGGGACGCCGTACTCGGCCGCATTGGCCTTGAGGAGGATCGTCTGGTAGCCGCTCCTCTTCGCCCGAGCTTGGAGCGATTCAATCACGCGACGGTTCCTCGGATGAAGAATCGACGGCACGTTCTCAAACAGGAAGGCATCGGCTTCAGATTCGACGACCAAGCGCCAGTATTCGTCGACCAGGGTACGCCGGGAGTCTGGGCGCGCTACCAAGATCGGCTCGGGCTTGGGAGCCGAGCGCCCTTCCGAACGAGCACGCCGGAACCGAGCGTCTACCCCGGGGTCCGTCCAGTAGGCAGCTTTGGAGAACGGCTGACAGGGAGCTCCGCCAACGATAAGTAGCGAATCCTCAGACGTAATGTCGCAGAGCTCCCGAAGCTGCTGGCCACTCACGGTCTCAACGTCAGCCTCAAGAACCAAGGCCTGATTGTGGCTGTCCGGATTCGCCCTCAGGGTGTCACAAGCGGTGGGGTCATTCTCGATGAGGAGGCGAACATCGGCGCCGGCGCTTGTCGCGCCAACGCTGAGACCGCCGGCGCCCGCAAAAAGGTCAACTGTGGCTACTTCCATGGGTGAGCATTCTCCCGCATCCAGAACGAGTTAGCGAGGCTTGCGGGGCAACAAGGTCAGCATCCGCCCCGGATGAGATGATCATACTGAAGCGTGCCGACGGAAGAGCGACGCGACATTGTGCTCTACTCGGCCGACAGATCCCACGTCCACGTGTCTTCGAACGCCTTGATCTGGCTGGCCGCCCGCTCGCCGTGGTGCTCGGCGAAGAGCACGTTGTAGGTGGCGCTGCTATTGAACGGCGGGTCGAGGTACACGAGGTCGACCGACTCGTCGGCGACGTAGCGCCGCAGGATGTCGAGGTTGTCGCCGTAGTAGAGGATGTTGGGCGCGTCGCTCACGTTGCGAGGCTACCATCGGGGTCGGATGGAGGGAAGGCGCCGACGCCGAGCAGAGAGGCGAGCGGCACGGCGACGAGGGTGGGGTCGAGAACGTGCGCCTCTTCCCCGAGATACGCAAGGATGCCCAGCTTGAAGCGAGAGCCCAGGTCGGCGCGCAAAGCGCGCAGGCCACTCAAGTCCCGAGCCCCGACCGACGCGCTGCTCTTGACCTCGATCCCGACGACGGCCTCGCCGCGCTCGATCACCAGGTCAACCTCGGCGCCGGCGCCGGTGCGCCAGAAGTAGTAGCGGCTGTCACCAGAAAGGCCGTCCCACGCCATGATGTCCGACAGCGCGAACGTCTCGAGCAGAGCGCCGTCACGCCCGGACGTGGCCGCCGCGGCCCAGTCGGTGAAGCCCGCCGCCCAGGAGATGGCGCCACTGTCGACGACAAACAGCTTGGGTGACTTGACTAGCCGTTTGCCCACATTGACGAAGTAGGGCTGAAGAAATCGTATCTGATAGGCGACCTGCAGGAGATTGAGGTAGCGGTCGACGGTCGAGAACGAGAGGCCGGCGTCGGCCGCCAGGTCGCTCTTGTTGAGGAGACCGCCGCTGCGCAGCAAGGCCAAGCTCATGAGGCGGGCAAACTCGGGCACGGCCGTGATCTCGGAGAGCTGGCGCAGGTCGCGCTCGAGAAACGTCGTGCGGTAGCCGTCGTACCAGGCACGCCGCCGTTGCCGGTCGAAGCCGAGCGTCGCGGGCATGCCTCCGGCCAAGGCCCGTTCGCGCGCTGCCGCGGCTGCGCCGGGCGGCGACGTAGGCAAGGCTGAAAGGAGCTCGCTCGCGCTGCCGGCGGCGAACGCGGCGTCGATAGTGGTCGGCAGCGGCGCCCGCGCGATCTCAGACCAGGCGAGCGGCAAGAGCTCGACGTAGCCGGCGCGGCCGGCCAGTGACTCTGTGACCGTGCGCATGGTGAGCAGGTTGGCCGAGCCGGTGAGCAAGAAGCGACCCGGCCGCTGGTCGCGGTCCACCGACAGCTTGACCGCGCGCAGGAGATCGGGAGCTCGCTGCACCTCGTCGATGACCGTGAGGCCGTGCGTCTCAGCGACCAGCCCATCAGGGTCTGAGGACGCCATGGCGAGGGTGGCCGGCTCGTCGAGGGTGAGATACGTGCCGCCGATTTGATCCAGCACCTGGCGCGCGAGCGTCGACTTGCCGACCTGACGCGCGCCGGTCACGACCACGACGCGGAAGAACCCGAGCCGCCACAACACGGCTGAAGTGGCATGGCGAGGAATCGTATCCATACCTAGCATTTTCACCGCAGGCTGGTGAAATTGCAAGGTATGTCAACCCGGCGACTGTGCTGCGGCGCAGCCGCGACACGGCGTATTGCCCACCTTCCCGCGGCCGCGTCCTGCGGCTACTCTGATGAAGCGGCCGGGCTCGCCGCCGACATCGTCTTCACCGCTGATCGCGACGCGTGGGCTCGGTCCACCTCATGATGCCCGCACTGTGTCCGCTGCGGATCGCGCAGGAGCGCCGACGCCGAGCAGCGCAGCCAGAGGCACAGCGACGATCCGGTCGTCCACCTCACGTGCCTCGGCGCCCAGATTGGCGACGATGCCGAGCTTGAACCGCGCCCCGAGGTCGCCGCGCAAGGCGCGCAGCCCGCTGAGGTCGCTCCACCGCATGCC